>Ga0302196_10002237_pt1 | contig 18190 bp, 16 predicted proteins | sample II_Bog_N1_3_FD_198794 | JGI IMG/M metagenome (GOLD analysis project Ga0302196, IMG submission 198794) | Peat permafrost microbial communities from Stordalen Mire near Abisko, Sweden - II_Bog_N1_3 | ecosystem: Environmental > Terrestrial > Soil > Wetlands > Peat | place: Sweden: Abisko...
GGTGCTGGGAGGCCCGACGGAGGATGTCGAACGCCTGGGTGGAGGTGATCCGCTCCCGCTCCATCAGGATCCCCTCGGCCCGGCCGATGAGCTCCCGGGTCACCAGGGCCTGGTGGAGGTTGTCGGCCCGGCGGTCCTCCTCCTCGTGGGTCTGGGCCCCGGTCAGCGCCAGCTCGGCCAGGGTGGCGAAGATCACCCCCTTGGCCCGGTCGGTCGCCCCGTAGGCCGCCGGAAAGGAGGCGGCGAGGTTGAGGACACCGAACGTCCCCGTGGCGGACAGGGGCAGCACCAGCAGGCACCGGATGCCGCTCTCGGCCGCCTCGGGCCCGAACTGGGGCCAGTGCGGGTCGGCGGCCAGGTCCTCCACGTAGACCGACTGGCCGGAGCGGAGGGTGTCGATGCACGGCCCCTGTCCGATCCGTTGCTGGAGCTCGTCGAGCCGGGCCACCAGGGGATCGCTGGCGATGGCCCGCCGGTCGGCCGCCGGGTGCTCGACGAACACCGAGGCGTAGTCGCAGCCCTCGATGGTGACCGTGGCCAGGTCCACCACCGTCTGGAGCGTGGACGACACGTCCCCGGCGGCGAACAGGGCGCGGGCCACCTCGGACAGCTGCGTCGTCAGTGCCAGCGTGAGCTCCGTGTCCGCCATGGTCATGGTTGAGCCTTCCACAGGTGTCCGGGCCGGGGCCGACGGGCTCCACCCGTCGGCCGGGACGGCGCCGGCACCCACCACCGGCCCGTCAGGGTTCCGAGGCATAGGGGACGGGATGGTCGCCTCCGAGCTCCACGAACCGCTCGTTGAGGGCGTGGGCCAGGACGTCGTAGTCGTGGGGGCTGGCCTCGGCCAGCTCGTAGACGATGGCCTCGACCTGGAATGCACTGCTCATGCCCCCCAGTTCGAAGTAGCGGAGGTACAGCTCGCCGTGCGAGAGGCCGGCGTTCTGGCGGGCCCGGTCCAACACGGTGTCGGCCGGAGCGCTCATGCCGCACCGTCGGGTACCGGGCCGACCACGGTGCGGCGGTGCTGGCTGGAGGCCACCACGTCGCCGGCCCGGCGCAGCAGGGTGAGATGCGAGCTCCGGGAGAAGTCCAGCAGGTGGTGGTAGGCGGCATCCGGGTCGATCCCGTGGCGCTCCATGATGACCCCCTGGGCCTGGGCGATGACCTGGCGTGCCTGGAGGGCGTGGGTGAGCCGCAGGGCCAGGCGATCGTCCGACGCGGTGATACCCGCCTCGGACAGGACCGTCGAGGACTCGGCGGCGATGAGGGCGGCCAGGCGACGGTCGGCGTCGGTGAAGGCCTGGGGGGAGCGGGAGTAGAGGTTGAGGGCCCCGACCGGCTGGTCCTGGGTTACCAGCGGGTTGGACAGGACGGCGTTGATGCCCAGGCCGCGGGCGCGGGGCACGAACGCGGGCCAGCGCACCTCGTCCTCCAGCGACGCCGAGTAGAACCACCGGCCCTCGGTCGAGGCCGACAGGCACGGTCCCTGGCCGGTCAGGTACTGGCCGGCATCCATCTCGTAGACGGTCCGGTCGGTGGCGGCCACCGTGAGCAGCCGACCGTGCCGGTGCAGCGAGACGCTGGCCCCGTCGGCGCCGCCGACGGTGGCCCGGGCCAGCGCCACCACCAGGCGGAGGGCACCGTCGACGACCTCGTGCCCGGACGGGACGGCCGCCGTCTGTCGGAGGTGCATCAACACGGCGTCGGCGCCGGTCCTCGGGCCATCAGCCACGGGGGCGGGTCCCCACCGGTGGGTCGGTGCACGGAGGGGCGGCCCGACGGTTGGCCTGGATGGGTCGGGTGCGAGCCGACCGCGCGCCCAGGGCGTAGGGGGAGACGCCCGAGTGGGTGGCACGTCGACGACCATCGACCGATAGCGGGGAACTCGACACGAGTTCAGTGCCTCCAAGGTTGCCAGGGGCGGCGGGCCGCTCTCCTCCGGAACCCTCGCTATAGAAGGTACTTCCAGGGTACACCCCGGGGAGCGGAGCGGACCAGGAGGGTGGCGACCCATCCGACCGGCCGGTCACGGGCCGGTCGGAGAGGGGTCCTTGTCCTCTATCGGACCGGGGTCGTGGGCTCCCAGACTGGGACTATGCACATCGTCGTGGTCGTGGTCGTGGTCGTCATCGTCGTGGCCCTGCTGGCCCTGGCGCTGTCGGCCCGCATCGTCAAGCAGTACGAGTCCGGCGTCCTGTTCCGGTTGGGCCGGGTGCTGGGTGTCCGCGCCCCCGGGTTCCACCTCATCGTGCCCGGCGTGGACAACCTCCGCCGGGTCTCGTTGCGGATCATCACCATGCCCATCCAGTCCCAGGGCATCATCACCCGGGACAACGTGAGTGTGGACGTCTCGGCGGTCGCCTACTTCCGGGTGGTCGACGCGGTGAAGTCGGTGGTGGCCATCGAGAACGTGGCCGACGCCATCGATCAGATCGCCCAGACCACCCTGCGCAAGGTGGTCGGCCAGCACACCCTCGACGAGACCCTGTCGGAGACCGACCGGATCAACCTCGACATCCGGGAGATCCTCGACAAGACCACCTCGGACTGGGGCATCGAGGTGACCCTGGTCGAGCTGAAGGACATCCAGCTCCCCGACACCATGAAGCGGGCCATGGCCAAGCAGGCCGAGGCCGAGCGGGAGAAGCGGGCCAAGATCATCAATGCCGAGGGCGAGTCGATGGCGGCCGCTGCGCTGGGCGACGCCTCCGACGTGATGATGGCGCACCCCCTGGCCCTCCAGCTCCGCAACCTCCAGAGCCTGGTGGAGATCGGTGTGGACAAGAACACCACGGTGGTGTTCCCGGCCCCGCTCATGACCACCATCGCCGAGCTGGGGGCCTTCCTGGCCCGCGAGACGGCCGCCTCCAGCGGACCCGCACCGGTGGTGGCCGGCATCACGCCGCTGCATCCGGCCGGCACCAATGGGAACAACTCCGGCCACTAGGACCGACGCGCTCCGCGCCCGGGCTGGGCCGGCTCCCCCCCTGATGATCCACCATCCGGCGTTCGGCATCGAGCCGTGGTGCCTGCGCGAGACCTGGCTGGACCAGGGCATCCTGGCCCAGAGCGAGTCGCTGTTCGCGCTGTCCAACGGCCATGTGGGCTGGCGCGCCAACCTCGACGAGGGCGATCCCCACGTGGTGCCGGGCTCCTATGTCAACGGCGTGCACGAGCTGCGCCCCTACGTCCCGTCCGAGGAGTCCTACGACCGGCCCGAGAGCGACCAGGTCATGGTGGACGTGACCAACGGCAAGGTGATCCGGCTGATGGTCGACGACGAGCACCTCGACGTGCGCACCGGGGTCCTGCACAGCCACGAGCGGGTGCTGGACTTCCGGGCCGGGGTGCTGGACCGCCGACTCGTCTGGGCCACGCCGGCCGGCACGACCGTGCGGGTGAGGTCCACGCGGCTGGTGTCGCTCGCCCAGCGGTCGGTGGCCGCCATCGCCTACCAGGTGGAGGCCGTCGACCACGCCGTCCGGGTGGTGGTCCAGTCCGAGCTGGTGGCCAACGAGGCACAGTCCGGGCCGACCGGCGACCCTCGGGAGTCGACCATGCCCGACGCGCCCTGGCAGCCGCTCTGGCACAGCTCCTCCGGGTCGGGGGTCCAGCTGGTCCACCGGACCGCTCGCAGCGGGCTGCTGGTGGGGGTGGGCATGGACCACGTGGTGACGGGTCCATCCTCCAGCCACGTGCTGGCCGAGAGCTTCGACGACCTGGGCCGGGTGACCGTCACCGTGCCCCTCCAACCGGGGGAGCGCCTGCAGGTCATCAAGTTCGTGAGCCACGCCTGGGCCGCCCACGGCTCGGTCCCGGCGCTGGTGGACGAGACCGAGGCCGCCCTGGTCGAGGCCCGGCGCACCGGCTGGGACGGGCTGCTGGCCGCCCAGAGGTCCATCCTGGACACCTTCTGGGACCGCTCCGACGTGGTGGTGGACGGGGATCCCGAGATCCAACAGGCCGTCCGGTTCGCCCTCTTCCACGTCCTGCAGGCCGCGGCCCGGGCCGAGCAGTGCTCGATCCCGGCCAAGGGCCTGACCGGGCCGGGCTACGACGGCCACACCTTCTGGGACACCGAGACCTTCGTCCTCCCCGTGCTCACCTACCTGCAGCCGGCGGCGGCGGCCAACGCCCTCACCTGGCGGCACACCACCCTGCCGCTGGCCATGGCCCGGGCGGCCCAGCTCGGCCTCCGGGGGGCGGCGTTCCCGTGGCGCACCATCACCGGCGCGGCCTGCACGGGCTACTGGCCGGCGGGCACCGCCGCCTTCCACATCGGCGCGGACATCGCCGACGCGGTCATCCGCTACTGCGACGCCACCGGCGACGACGCCTTCTCGGAGTCGGTGGGGTTGGAGCTGCTGGTCCAGACGGCCCGCCTCTGGTACTCACTGGGCCACTTCGGATCCCCGGACCGCTTCCGCATCGACGGCGTCACCGGCCCGGACGAGTACAGCGCCATCGCCGACAACAACGTGTACACCAACCTGATGGCCCAGCGGAACCTGCTCGCCGCCGCCGATGCCGCCGTCGGCCACCCCGAGCGGGCGGCCCGCCTCGACGTCACCGGCGACGAGGTTGCCGGCTGGCGGGCCGCCGCCGCGGCCATGGTCGTGCCCCGCGACACCGTCCTCGGGGTGCACTCCCAGTCCGAGGGATTCACCGCCCACGAGCGCTGGGACTTCGCGGCCACCCGGCCCGACCAGTATCCGCTGCTCCTGCACTTCCCGTACTTCGACCTGTACCGCAAACAGGTGGTCAAACAGGCCGATCTGGTGCTGGCCATGCAGCTGCGGGGCGATGCCTTCACGGCCGAGGAGAAGGCGGCCAACTTCGAGTACTACGAGCAGCTCACCGTGCGCGACTCGTCCCTGTCGGCCTGCACCCAGGCCGTCATGGCCGCCGAGGTCGGCCACCGGGAGCTGGCCTACGACTACCTGGCCGAGACGGCCCGGATGGACCTGGGCGACGTCGAGCACAACACCGGCAACGGGCTGCACGTGGCCTCCCTGGCCGGCACCTGGATCGCCCTGGTGAACGGCATGGCCGGGATGCGGGAGCGCCGGGGCACCCTGGGGTTCGCACCCCGGCTGCCGTCGGGATGGACCGGCCTGGCCTTCGGCATCGAGCTGCGGGGCACCCACTTCCGGGTGGAGGTGGGCGCCACGGCCACCCGCTACCGGATCACCGCCGGCGGCCCGGTGGACCTCGTCCACTTCGGCGCCCCCTTCACGCTCACACCCGGGGAGCCGGTGGACCGTCCCACACCCGCCGACGTGCCGACGGGGACCGGCCCCCCGGCACCGACCCAGCCGGCCGGGCGGGCACCGGCCCACCGCCGCGTCGCCGACCTGTCCCGGCGGGACACGCCGGCCTGAGGGATCAGGCCGGCGAGGCCAGCACCTGGGCACACTCGTCGGCGATCTGGAGCTCCTCGCGGGAGTGGACCACGAGGGTGGCCACCGCCGAGCCGGCGGCGCTGATCTCGGTGTCGGCCCCGCCCACCGACCGGTTGGCGTCCTCGTCGAGTCGGGCCCCCATCCACTCCAGCCCGGCCACCACCTCGCTCCGGATGGCCGGGGCCCCCTCTCCGACGCCCCCGGTGAAGACCAGCGCGTCGGTCCCCGAGGTGGCCGCGGTCATGGCGGCGATCTTGGCCCGGAGCCGGTGGAGGTAGACCGTCACGGCCAGGTCCGCCGACCGGTCGCCCCCGGTCCGGGCGGCCAGGAGCCGCCGCATGTCACCCCCGCAGGGTTCACACAGTCCGAACAGTCCCGACCGGTACTCGAGGGCGTGGTCGGCCTCAGGGGTGGTGAGGCCGTGCCCGAGGGCGTAGAGCAGGGCGCCGGGGTCGAGGTCGCCCGAGCGGGTGGCCATGACCAGGCCCTCCAGCGGGGTGAACCCCATGGTGGTGTCGGCCGAGCGCCCGGCGGCGACGGCGGTGACCGACGCGCCGGCGCCCAGGTGGCAGACGACCAGCCGCAGCCGATCGGCCGGCCGGCCCAGGAGCACGGGGGCCCGGCGGGCGGCCCAGGCGCAGCTCAGCCCGTGGAAGCCGTAGCGTCGGATCCCCCAGCGGGACACCCAGTCGGCCGGGACGGCGTAGGTGGTGACCTCGGGGGGTAGGGACGTGTGGAAGGAGGTGTCGAAGCAGGCCACCTGGGGCACCCCGGCGAACCGCGTGGCGGCGGCGTCGATGCCCACCAGGGCCGGGCGGTTGTGCAGGGGGGCCAGGTCGTTCAGGCCTTCGAGCCCGTGGCGCACGTCGGGCCCGATGCGCACCGGCACCAGGAACCGGGACCCGCCGTGCACCACGCGGTGGCCGACGGCGTCGACCGGGCCGACCGGGGCGGCGAACTCGTCGAGCCGATCGGCCAGGTGGGCGTCGGGAGCCCCCAGGTCGGTGGCCGACGACACCCGGGTGCCGTCCTCCACCACCCGCAGCTTGACGCTGGACGACCCGGCGTTGACCACCAGCACCCTCATGGTGCGGGTGACGGTGGCCCCACCGCCGGCCGACCACCCCGCCGGTGGCCGGAGGCGGTCACGGGGTGGCGACCCACTGCCAGTCGCGGACCTCGGGGAGGTCCCGTCCGGTGGCGTCGACGTGGCGGGTGTGCCGCACCAGAGTGTCCTGCATGTGCTGCTTCAGGTGGCTGCCGGTGGCACCCAGCTGGGGCAGCCGGTCGAGGACGTCGATGACCAGGTGGAAGCGGTCGATCCCGTTCTGGACCCGCAGGTCGAAGGGCGTGGTGATGGTCCCCTCCTCCTTGTATCCCCGGACGTGGAGGTTCGGGTTGGCGCGGCGGTAGGTGAGCCGGTGGATCAGCCACGGGTAGCCGTGGAAGGCGAAGACGATCTCCTTGTCCCGGGTGAACACCGAGTCGTAGTCGGCGTCGCTCAACCCGTGGGGGTGCTCGGTGCTCGGTTGCAGCTTCATCAGGTCGACCACGTTGACCACCCGGACCCGCAGTCCGGGCAGGTGCTGGCGCAGGATCGAGGCGGCGGCCAGCACCTCCAGGGTGGGGGTGTCACCACAGCAGCCCAGGACCACGTCCGGCTCGCCGCCGGCATCGGTGCTGGCCCACTCCCAGATGCCGATGCCCTCCGTGCAGTGGACCACCGCCTGGTCCATGGTCAACCATTGGGGCAGGGCGTGCTTGCCGGCCACCACCACGTTGACGTAGTTCCGGCTGCGCAGGCAGTGGTCGACCACCGACAGGAGGCAGTTGGCGTCGGGGGGGAGATAGACCCGGACGATGTCGGCCTTCTTGTTGACCACATGGTCGAGGAAGCCGGGGTCCTGGTGGGTGAAGCCGTTGTGGTCCTGCTGCCACACGTGGGAGGCCAGCAGGTAGTTGAGTGAGGCGATCTCCCGGCGCCACTCCAGCTCGGAGGTGACCTTGAGCCACTTGGCGTGCTGGTTGAACATCGAGTCGACGATGTGGATGAAGGCCTCGTAGCAGTTGAACAGGCCGTGCCGGCCGGTCAGGAGGTAGCCCTCGAGCCACCCCTCGCTCTGGTGCTCGCTCAACATGGAGTCGAGCACCATCCCCTCGGAGCCGAGGAATTCGTCGTTGGGCTCGGTCCGGGCCTCCCACTGGCGGTCGGTGACCTCGAAGACCGCGCCGAGGAGGTTGGACAGGGTCTCGTCCGGCCCGAAGACCCGGAAGTGGCGCTCCGGGCGGTTGAGGGAGATGACGTCCCGCAGGAACTGGCCGAGGACCCGGGTGTCCTGTGCCGTCGACCCGCCGGGCGAGGGGACGTCGACGGCATGGTCGCAGAAGTCGGGCATGCGCAGGTCGCGCAGCAGCATGCCCCCGTTGGCGTGGGGGTTGGCCCCCATCCGCCGGTCACCCCTCGGGGCCAGCTCGGCCAGGTCCTCCACCAGGCGCCCGGACCGGTCGAACAGCTCCTCGGGCCGGTAGCTCCGCATCCACTCCTCGAGGAGGGCCACGTGCCCGGGATGGTCGCCGTCGACCAGCAGGGGGACCTGATGGGAGCGGAAGGTGCCCTCGATGGGGACCCCGTCGACCACCTTGGGGCCGGTCCAGCCCTTGGGGGAGCGGAGCACGATCATCGGCCACCGCGGCCGGAAGGCGGCTCCGCCCGACCGGGCCCGGCGCTGGTACTCCAGGATGTCGCCGATGCACTCGTCCAGGGCCGCGGCCATGGCCTGGTGCATGGTGTCGGGGTCGTCGCCCTCGACGAACCGGGGGGTCCAGCCGCACCCCCGCAGGAACTGGTCCAGCTCCTCGGGCTCGATGCGGGCCAGCACCGTCGGGTTGCTGATCTTGTAGCCGTTCAGGTGGAGGATGGGCAGCACCGCACCGTCGGTGACCGGGTCGAGGAATTTGTTGGAGTGCCATGCCGTGGCCAGCGGCCCGGTCTCGGCCTCACCGTCGCCGATGACGCAGGCCACGATGAGCCCCGGGTTGTCGAAGGCGGCTCCGAAGGAATGGCTGAGCGAGTAGCCCAGCTCGCCCCCCTCGTGGATGGACCCGGGCGTGGTCGGGGCCACGTGGCTGGAGATGCCGCCCGGGAAGGAGAACTGCCTGAACAGCCGCTGCAGGCCCGCCTCGTCCCGGCCGACATCGGGATAGACCTCGCTGTAGGTGCCCTCGAGATAGGTGTTCCCGACGATGGCCGGCCCCCCGTGGCCCGGCCCGGCCACGTAGAACATGTCCAGGTCGTGCTCCGTGATGACCCGGTTCAGGTGGACGTAGATGAAGTTCTGGCCCGGGGTCGTCCCCCAGTGGCCCACCACGATGGGCTTGACGTCCGTCAGCGCCAGGGGCCGGCGCAGCAGCGGGTTGTCGAACAGGTAGAGCTGGCCCACCGAGAGGTAGTTGGCCGCACGCCAGTAGGCATCCATCCGTCCGAGGAGCTCGGGGGAGAGCGGCCCCTCGGGTCCGGGGACACCGGCCGTGGTCCCCCGGTGGGACCGCTCCGACGCGTGGTCGATGGACGTGGTCATCCGTCCGTCCGGGACGCGCCCGCTCAGCCGACCGGGACCACGACCGGGGGCAGCGGGGGCACCGTGGCCGCCCGGCCGCCGACATGGCCGCCATGGTGGAAGAGGTGGCGCAGGGCAGGCAGGGCGAACCGGTCCAGTCCCAGGTAGCCGGAGTTGCGCCAGGCCAGGATGAGCAGCACCGACACGATGGCGTAGGCCGGATTGACCCCGGCCGATCCGGTGAACATATAGATGAGGTTGAGGGCCAGGCCGCCCAGGGCCGCCGCTCCGGTGAACAGGCCGAGGATCAACAGGGCCCCGATGACCAGCTCACTGAGGGTGATCAGCTTGGCGATCCACGAGGCGTTGGGCACCACGAAGTTGTGGAGGAAGGCGGCCCACCACCCGTAGGAGGCGCCGCTCTTGCCGGTGGCCGAGCCGGCCACGCCGGCGCTGGCGAATCCTTTGACGCCGGCTCCGCCACCGTTCCAGAACGCCGCCTTCTCGCTGCCCCACAGCTTCTGGTAGCCGGCGTTGATCCAGCCGTAGCCCAACCAGACCCGGGCCACCAGCCACACCACGGACGCCGCCTTCGACCGGTAGAGCCAGTCGGCGAACTTCAGGTTGCCGCTCGGTGCCTCGAGCAGGGATCCCTGTGGTCCGGCCTCAGGGTCGGCGCCGGAAACCTCGCCCTTCAGGAAGCCCAAGGTGAGTGTCATGCCATCCTCCAGGTCGGACGGGCACAGGACGTGCGCCGTCCTGTCCAGTGTGGAGGAGCGGCCCCGGCCGGGACAGGGCCGAATTGCCCCATTTGCCGGCCTGGCGTGGAACTCAGGACGTGACGGGCACCCGCCAGGTCACCACGGTCCCACCGGCCGGCGACGGCCCGATGGTGCACGCGCCGTCGAGGGTCTCGGCACGGCGACGCATGTTGTCCAGGCCCAGTCCGTCCGGGTTGGCCCGATCGGGGTCGATGCCGCGGCCGTCGTCGAGCACCCGGAGCTCACAGACGCCACCGTCGAGGGTGACGGCCACCTCGGCGGCCGTGGCCGACGCGTGGCGCCCGATGTTGGTCACCGCCTCGCGCACGGTGGCCAGGAGCTGGGTGGCCACCGCATCGGACACCACCGAGTCCACCGGCCCGTCGACGACCAGGGCGATCTCGAACCCCACCACCGGGCGCAGCGAGTGGACCAGCGCCTCGATCCGGACACGCACCCCGGTCCCGGTCGGTCCGAGGTCGTAGATGCTGGACCGGACCTGGCGAATGGCCTCACCGACGTTGGCCACCAGCTGCTCCAGGCGGATCCGTAGGTCCACCGCCGCCGGCTCGCTGGCCATGGTCTCGAGGCTGAGCCCCACCGCGTAGAGATGTTGGATCACCGTGTCGTGGAGGTCCCGGGCCGTGCGCTCCCGGTCGGCGGCCACGGCCAGGGTCTGCACCTGCTGGTGGAGCCAGGTGTTCTCGATGGCCACACCGGCGGCCACGGCCAGGGCCTCGACCAGGGCCTGGTCCTCGGCGGTGAATTCCGTCGCGCCCTGCTTGTCGGTGAGGTAGATGCTCCCGTAGACCTCGTCGCGCACCTTGATGGGCACCCCCAGGAAGGAGCGCATCACCGGGTGGCCGGGCGGGAATCCGCAGCTGTCGGGGTGGAGGTCGAGGCGGGCCAGGCGCACGGTGCGGTGCCCGTCCAGGGGGACCCCGAGGACCCCGAGCCCGGTGGGATGGGGGCCGAGCGCCGCCTCGGCGACGGGGTCCAGGCCCACGGTGAAGAACTCGGCGATGGCCGCACGGTGGTCGTCGAGGACGCCGATGGCCCCGAACCGGGCGTCGGTCAGGGCCTGGGCCTCGTTGATCACGTGGCCCAGCAGGGCCGGGAGCTCCACGTCCTTCTCGAGGAGGAGCGTCGCATCGAGCACCCGTCGCAACGTGACCGGGTCGTCGATCGACTGGAAAGGCATCGAAATCGAGCGTAGTGGGTAGATTGATGGAGGCATCCTCCGGTCATCGCGCCGGATACGTCCCCCTCGCGTCGACAGTGACCAGTGGGTCGACGCCGCCCGGGCGTGCCGTAGCCGGGCCGGAAGGAAGACGACGTGACGCTCCGAGTGTTCATCCTCGATGACCACGAGGTGGTGCGAGCCGGCCTCCGGACCATGCTCGAGGCCACCGACGATCTCGTCGTGGTGGGGGAGGCGGGCACGGTGGCCGAGGCGCTGGCCCGGATACCGGCCTGCGACCCCGATGTGGCCATCCTGGACGTCCGGCTCCCGGACGGCAGCGGGGTGGAGGTGTGCCGCGACGTGCGGTCCACCCGTCCCCACATCGCCTGCGTCATGCTCACCTCGTACGCCGATGACACCGCCATCTACGCGGCCATCCTGGCCGGGGCGGCCGGGTACGTGCTCAAGCAGGTGGGCGGCCCCCACCTGGTCGACGAGATCCGGAGGGCGGGGTCGGGCGAGACCCTCCTCGACCCCGAGGTCACGGCACGGGTGCTCGAGCGCCTCCGTCATGGTCCCCGTGAGGACGAGCGGCTGCATGCCCTGACTGTGCAGGAGCGCCGGGTGCTCGACCTGATCGCCGACGGCATGACGAATCGCCAGATCGCCGCCGAGATGTTCCTGGCCGAGAAGACCGTGAAGAACTACGTGTCCAACCTCTTGACCAAGCTGGGGATGGAGCGCCGGACCCAGGCCGCCACCTACGCCGCCCGCATCGACGAACGGGCGGTCAGGGCGGCCCACGACGACGCCGTGGGGACCTGAGGGTACCGCTGTCCCGGTCGTCGCGCTGCCGGGCCCGTACCGTCCGTTCCAGGGCCGACCGTCCCTCGAGGCGCTGGCGGAACGGTGACAGGTCCCGCCCGATGCCCAGGTGCTCGGCGTGACGGACCAGGGCGATGTCGTAGGCCAGCTGGTCGGTGAAGGTCGACAGGACCGGGCGGGGGGGCGTCCGCAGCGGGAGGCGCTGCCGGCACTCCCGTAACTCGGCCAGTGTGTCACCGTCGGTCGATTCGGCGTCGGCGGCGTCACGGTCCCGCAGCGCCAGGTCGAGCAGATCGGCGTAGATCGTCATCATGCCCGGGCCTCCCTGGGTCCTGGTCGACTCACCCGCGGGCCCACCCACCGGGCTGTCAGCCCCGGTCGGCGGCTGGCGCACGGCGACTAGCGGCTCAGGACGACCTTCAGGGCCCCGGTGTCCGAGGCGTGGCCGAAGACCTCGTAGGCCTCGAGCATCTGTTCCAGGGCGAAGCGGTGGCTGATGAACCGGCCGGCATCGACCTGGCCCGACGTGAGGAGGGACAAGAGGGTGGGGGTGGAGTAGGTGTCGACCAGCCCCGTGGTGATGGTCACGTCCCGCGTCCACAGCGACTCCAGGTGCAGGGTGGCCGGCGTGCCGTGCACGCCGATGTTGGCCACGTGACCGCCGGGCCGCACCAGCTGGGTGCAGAGCTCGAAGGTGTCGGGGACGCCGACGGCCTCGATGGCCACGTCGGCACCGAGGTTCCCGGTGACCGAGTGCACGGCGGCCAGCGGGTCCTCGCGCCCGTTGTTCACGACCACGTCGGCACCGAACCGCTTGGCCGCCTCGAGACGGCCGTCATCGAGATCGATGGCCACCACGTGGCTGGGTGAGAACAGCTTGGACCCGACGATGGCCGACAGGCCCACCGGCCCGGCCCCGACCACGACCACCACGTCGCCGGGCTGGACCCGGCCGTTGAGCACGCCGACCTCGTAGGCGGTGGGAAGGATGTCCGCCAGCATCAGCACGTCCTCGTCCTGGGAGCCGACCGGCACCGGGTAGGTGGAGGTGTCGGCGAACGGCACCCTGACCTGCTCGGCCTGGGTGCCGTTGATGGTGTGGCCGAGTATCCAGCCCCCGCCGCCCAGGCACTGCCCGTACCGGCCCTGGCGGCAGTAGCGGCACCGTCCACACGACGTAATGCAGGACACCAGGACCCGGTCACCCGGGGACGTGGTCTTGACCCCGGCTCCCACGGTGAGCACCGTCCCGACGGCCTCGTGGCCGAGGATGGTTCCGGCCGGCGTCTCGGGCACGTCCCCTTTGAGGATGTGGAGGTCCGACCCGCAGATGGTGGTGGTGTCCACCCGCACCACGGCGTCCGTGTCGGCCTGGATGACCGGGTCGGGTACCCCGATCCAGTCCTTCTGGCCGGGCCCCTGGTAGACGAGTGCTCGCATGGTGGTCTCCTCCGATGGTGTCTCCCTCCAGAGTGGACCCCGGCCCGGTCGGGCGGTAGGGCCGATAGACCCAACGGATCCAGCGGGCCCCCGCCCCCGGTGGCACCTGGCCCGGTGCGGCACGAACGGCCGAACGGGGTGGTCCTGCCGCGACGGGCCTCAGTCGCCGGTGACCGCGTCGGCCACCGAGTCCACGGCGTCCTTCACCTTGCCCTTGACCTTGTCGACCTCTCCCTCGCCCTTCAGCCGATCGTTCCCGGTCACCTCACCCGCCGCCTTTTTCGCCCGTCCCTTGATCTCATCGGCGTTCGGCATCTCGTGCTCCCTTCGTTGGGGGGTGTTCCTGTCAGTGAGGGGATACCCGTCCTGGGGGCGGTGAAACGCCCACCGCGGCCATGATGGGGACATGCGACGCCTCATCCTCACCGTCAGCTGCCCCGACGGCACCGGCATCGTGGCCGCCGTGACCGGGTTCATCGCCGAGCACGGCGGGTGGGTGGTGGAGGCCGCCCAGCACGGAGACCTGGCCACCGGGCGCTTCTTCCAACGCATCGAGGTCCTGGCCGACACCCTCCCCTTCGGCCCCGACGAGTTCGCGGCGCGCTTCTCCGACGTGGCCACCCGGTTCGACCTCGACTGGCACCTGTCCGACACCGGTGTGCCCAAGCGGGTGGTGCTGCTGGCCAGCCGCGAGGACCACTGCCTGGCCGACGTCCTGCACCGGTGGCGTAACGGCGACCTGGCCTGCGATATCCCGCTGGTCATCGCCAACCACCCCGACCTCCGCCCCCTGGTCGAATGGCACGGCGTGGACTTCCGCCACGTGCCCGTCACCTCTGGCACCCGGGACGAGGCCTTCGCGGAGGTGGCCGCACTGTTCGACGCCACCCAGGGGGACGTGATGGTCCTGGCCCGGTACATGCAAATCCTGCCGGCCGACCTGTGCGCACGGTATGCAGGGCGGATCATCAACATCCACCACAGCTTCCTGCCCTCGTTCGCCGGCGCCCGGCCCTACCACCAGGCCTTCGAGCGGGGCGTGAAGCTGATCGGGGCCACCTGCCACTACGTCACGGCGGAGCTCGACGCCGGGCCGATCATCGAGCAGGACACCACCCGGATCGACCACGGCGACACCGTCGACGAACTGCTGCGGATCGGCCGGGACATCGAGCGGGCCGTACTGGTCCGGGGCCTCCGGTGGCACCTCGAGGACCGGGTCCTCGTCAACGGCACCCGGACCGTGGTCTTCGCCTAGCTCGGCGCGTCACCGAATCGTCACCCAGACCAGAATCCCGGACAGATGTGCACGCGGAGGTTTCCCCGGCCGTCTGAGGGGTAGGGAACTGTCAATCGGGCCCGTTGAGCGAGTTTCCGCCGGCTCGCTCCGGGCCCGGTTTTTCCGTCCCGGGCGGTGCGGGGTCCGTCACTCGGCCGCTTCGGCCAGGGCCTCGGACAGGGTCGGGTGGACCAGCATCGACTCGATGATGTCGGCCACCTTGAGCCGGCCGGTGACGGCCACGGCCAGGACCGAGATGAGCTCGGAGGCGTTCCGACCCACGATCGAACCCCCGAGGACGATGCCGGTGGAGGGGTCGGTGATGACCTTGACGAAGCCACGGGAGTCGTTGTCGATGAGGGCCCGGGCGCTGGCGGCGAAGGGCACCTTGGTGACACGGATCTTGCGGCCCTCGGCGAAGGCGTCCGCCTCGGCCAGACCCACATCGGCGATCTCCGGTTCGGTGAAGATGGCCGAGGGCGCACTGTCGTAGTTGGGGTGCCGGTGGGAGGCGGTGTGTCCGACCACCACGTACTCGGCCACCTGGCGGCCCTGCATCCAGGCCACCGACGACAGCGGGAGCTTTCCCGACAGGTCGCCGGCGGCGAAGATGTGGGGCACCGACGTCTGGCAGTGCCGGTTGATCGGCACGTAACCCGCCCCGTCCACGGTCACGCCGGCCGTCTCGAGGCCGAGCCCCTCCGAGTTGGGGATGGACCCGATGGCCAGCAGGGCATGGGAGCCGGCCACCACACGTCCGTCGTCGCAGGAGACGATCACCCCGTCCTCGGTGCGCTCGGTGGCGATGGCCCTGGCCCCTTTCAGCAGGTGCACGCCGCGCTCGGTGAAGTCGGCCTCGAGCACCGCGGCCACCTCGGGGTCCTTTTGGGGCAGTACCTGCTGCCGGCTGACGATCAGGGTCACCTCACAGCCCAGGGACGAGAAGAGGTGGACGAACTCCACCCCGGTGACGCCGGACCCGATGACCACCAGGTGGCGGGGGAGCACCGCGGGCGGGTAGGCGTCGCGGGTGGTCAGGATGCGGTCGGCGTCCAGGCTGGCCCACGCCGGCACCCGGGGACGGCTCCCGGTGCTGAGCAGGATGGCGTCGGCCTCGAAGGTCCGGGCCCCGTCGTCGGTGTCGGCCACCACCGTGTGGGCGTCGGTCAGCCTGGCCGTGCCCCGCACCACCTCCACCTGCTGGCTGTGGAGGATCTTCTCGTTGGTCTGCTCGAGACTGGCCACGATGGCGGCGATCCGGTCACGGAGCACCTCGAGGTCGATGCTGCCCCGGGCACCGACCACCCCCATCCCCTGGATCCGGTTGAGGGTGGCCATGGCACCACCCGTGGCGATCATGGCCTTGGACGGGATGCAGTCCCAGAGGTTGGCCGCCCCGCCCACGATGTCGCGCTCGATGAGCGTCACGTCCACGCCCAGCCTGGCGGCGTGGGTGGCCGCCTGGTTTCCCGCCGGTCCGCCACCGATGATCACGAAGCGCATCCGCTCAGCGTAAGTCGTGCCGCCGGGGGTGGGGAACCGAGCGGGTGCCCGGCGCGGCGATCAGGCGGGCAGACCGGCCGTGGTGGCGTCGGTCACCTCGATCAGACGCCCGCTGGCCACGTCGTAGATGTAGCCGTAGATGGGGATGGACCCGGGCACCAGGGGGTGGGCGCGGATCCGGGCCACGTCGTCGACCACGCTCTGCTGGTTGTCGGCGATGGTGAGCCAGTCGATGTAGTTGCCCTCGGTCGAGCCGGGCCCGTTCCCGACGTCGTGGAAGCCGTCCGGGCCCAGGGCGGCCGTCTCCAGGCTGTTGGCCAACAGGCCCCGCATGACCTCGTCGGTGAAGAACTCCATTCCGCAGTTGGAGTGGTGGATGACGAACCACTCGCGGGTGCCGAGCAGCTTGTAGGAGATGACCAGCGAGCGGATGGCGTCGTCGCTGGCCCGACCCCCGGCGTTGCGGATGACATGGGCGTCGCCCTCGCTGAGCCCGGCATACTTCGCCGGGTCGAGGCGGGCGTCCATGCAGGTCAGGATGGCGAACTGCCGGGCGGGGGGAAGCGCCAGCTCTCCCTTCGACCCGAAGGAATCTGCGTAGCGCTGGTTGTCGGCGAGCACGTCGTCCCGGGCGGTCATGGTGGCATCTCCTTGCGTCGAGGGGTCTGGTCGGCGGCCGGACGTGAGGGGACCGGGCCGTACCCGCCACTCTATCCTTGTATTCCGATAGGTAAACTACAGATTGGGCGGTCTGAGGGACGGTGCTGTCTCAGAGCACAGATCGGCCGTCTCAGGAGACAGGTGGCTTCACGGATCGGGCCGCCTCAGGGATGGGGCGGGGTCGGGGACGGGGGCCTCTCACGGCTCCGGTCAGCCGTCGGGTCCCGGAGGTAACCGGCTCAGACGACGGTGGCCCGCTCGGCGAAGTGGCAGGCCACCGGGTGCCCTCCCCCCCGGTCGATCAGCGCCGGCTCCTGCTCGGCACAGATGTCCTGGGCCTTCCAGCACCGGGTCCGGAAGCGGCACCCGCTGGGAGGGTTCTCGGGGCTGGGGACGTCGCCCTCGAGGATGATGTGCTGGCGGGAGCGCTCCTTGCGGGGGTCGGGCACGGGCACGGCGGAGAGGAGTGCCTGGGTGTAGGGGTGCTCGGGACGCTCGTAGACGTCGGAGCGGGTACCGATCTCGACGATGCGGCCCAGGTACATGACCGCCACCCGGTTGGAGATGTGACGCACCACCGACAGGTCGTGGGCGATGAACAGGTAGCTGATGCCCAGCTGCTGCTGGAGCTCCTCGAGGAGGTTCACGACGCCGGCCTGGATGGACACGTCGAGGGCCGACACCGGCTCGTCGAGGACCAGCAGCTTGGGCTCGAGGACGAGGGCCCGGGCGATGCCGATGCGCTGGCGCTGGCCCCCGGAGAACTCGTTGGGGAACCGGGTGGCGAAGCGCGGTTCCAGTCCCACCAGCGAGAGGACCTCACCGACCCGGCGCCGACCGGTCTCCTTGTCCCACACCCCGTGGATGTGGAGGGGCTCGGCGATGGACTCGCCCACCGGCATGCGCGGATCCAACGAGCCGAAGGGGTCCTGGAACACGATCTGGATCTCCCGCCGGGCCCGACGCAGCTCGCGCTTGTCCAGGCCGATCAGCTCCTGGCCGCGGAAGCGCACCGATCCGGACGTCGGGGCCACCAGTTGGAGGACGGCCCGTCCGGTGGTGGTCTTGCCGCACCCGGACTCACCCACCAGTCCGAGGGTCTCCCCCTCGTCGAGGTCGAAGGAGACACCGCAGACCGCGTGGATGGTCCCGACATCGCGTTTGACGAAGGATCCGCCCCGCTTGGGATAGTGCTTGACCAGGTCGGTGACCGACAGGAGCGGCGATCCGGTGCCGGACGGACCCGTGGCGCGCGCCGGTGCCGGGGCGTCGGGGAGGCTCATGGCACGACCTCGTGGTCGGCCGAGGTGTCCGGGAACATCGAGGCGGTGGGCATGGTCGAGACCTCATCGGCGAAGTGGCAGGCGGCCAGGTGGTCGGTGCCGTCGACGTGGGCGGGGACGACCCGGGTGGGACCGTCGGACCCGTCGGCGCTGGGGCGGAACACCACCGGACGGAGCTCGGGCTCCTGCTCGTCGCAGATGGGTGCCCGCAGGGGGCAGCGGGGGGCGAAGGGACAGCCGACACGGTCACCCACCAGGGTCGGGGGAGAGCCCGGGATCTGGCGCAGCCGCTCGGTG
>Ga0302196_10002238_pt1 | contig 18190 bp, 17 predicted proteins | sample II_Bog_N1_3_FD_198794 | JGI IMG/M metagenome (GOLD analysis project Ga0302196, IMG submission 198794) | Peat permafrost microbial communities from Stordalen Mire near Abisko, Sweden - II_Bog_N1_3 | ecosystem: Environmental > Terrestrial > Soil > Wetlands > Peat | place: Sweden: Abisko...
AAGTCGGCGGCCGACGTCATCAAGAATGCTCTGTCGCAGTTCAAGGACTACTCCGGCGACGTCGAACAGGTCGACTCCTGGAACAAGACGCCTCCGGCGTTGCGGCCGCCGGCATCGCCGTAGGCGCGCCATGCAGGTACAGATCGTCGTTCAGTCGGATGATGGGAAGGAACGCAACGAGATCTTCTCGGCGGACGGCCCGATCTCCATCGGTCGCCACCCCCAGTGCGTTCTCTGCCTCGACAGCGATCTCGTCTCGCGCCAGCACGCCGTCGTGGACGTCGGGATCGGCATGGTCCGCGTCGAAGACCTGTCGACCAACGGCACCCTAGCGGGGGAGAAGCTTCTGCGGCGGACAGCGGTGGAGGTCGGCTTCGGGACGCCCATCGTGGTCGGCAACTTCACCATCTACTTCTTCCCGCTCGACGAGCAGGCTCCCCGCCCGCCGGGGGCCACCTCGCTGAAGCAGACGCAGCGCGTGGACGCCCATCAGGCGCCCCTACCGCCCCTCCGTGCGCCCGCGCCGAGCAACGGCGCGCTTCCGTCCTCCAGCCGCGGTGTGCCGGCCACGCGACCGGCCGCCCCGCCGAAGGCTCCTGGTCGCCAGACCGTGGAGATCGCGCCGCCGCCGGCGCCGCCGAGCGAAACGGGGCCGCAGAACGGCCGCGCGCCGGCGCAGAAGAGCCCGCGATCGACGATCGCCACCGACCGCCCGGCGGCCGTCCCCGCTGCAGCGCTGACGCCCGAGCAGTTCACGCAAGCCATCGAGGCGCGCAAGCGCAACGTGGATCTGCGTCGCAAAATCCACAAGCTTCTCCTCGAGCACCTCGACCTGGCGACGATCGACGCGCAGAAGCTCGACGACCCGTCCATGCGCCCCAAGGTCCTGACCGCGCTACGCCGGATCGTGGAGCAGCTCGGGCCGGAGGTTCCGGCCGAGGTTAACCGAGACACGCTCATCGGAGAGCTCGCCGACGAGGCGCTCGGCCTCGGGCCGCTCGAGCGCTTCCTCGCCGACCCGAGCATCAGCGAGATCATGGTCGTCGACCCGAGCACGATCTACGTGGAGAAGGGCGGCAAGATCATCCTGAGCGAGGCGACGTTCACGGACGACGAGCGCGTCCGTGGCGTCATCGAGCGCATCGTCACGCCGCTCGGTCGGCGCATCGACGAGTCCTCCCCCCTCGTCGACGCGCGGCTGAAGGACGGCTCGCGCGTCAACGCCGTCATCCGCCCCATCGCCCTGCGTGGGTCGTGCATCACGATCCGCAAGTTTGCCCGGACCCCTCTCGCGCTCGACAACCTCATCGGCTTCGGCGCCCTCACCCCGGCCATGGCGCAGTTTCTCTGCCGCTGCGTCATCGCGAAGCGCAACATCATCATCTCGGGCGGCACCGGCAGCGGCAAGACGACGCTGCTCAACGTCCTGTCCGCGGCGATCCCCGAGGACGAGCGCATAGTGACCATCGAGGACGCGGCCGAGCTCCAGCTGAAGCAGCCCCACGTCGTGTCGCTCGAGACCCGCCCCGCGAACCTCGAAGGGAAGGGCGAGTACACGATCCGCGATCTGGTGAAGAACGCGCTGCGCATGCGGCCCGACCGGATCGTCGTCGGCGAGTGCCGCGGCGGCGAGGCGCTCGACATGCTCCAGGCCATGAACACCGGCCACGATGGCTCGCTCACGACGACCCACGCAAACTCCCCCATCGAGGCCATCGCGCGCATCGAGACCCTCGTGCTCATGGCAGGCGTGGAGCTCCCCGTGAAGGCCATCCGCGAGCAGATCGCCAACAGCATTCACATCGTTACGCAGGTGTCGCGCCTGTCGGACGGGCAGCGCAAGGTCACCGCGATCTCGGAGGTGACGGGGATGAACGAGGACTCCCACGAGATCGAGATGCGTCCCATCTTCGAGTTCGTTCGGACGGGCACGGGCCAGGCCGGCAAGGTCGTGGGCGAGTTTCGCGCGACGGGGTACCTGCCGTCATTCTTGAACGACTTCATCGTCATGGGGCTCGTGAAGCGCGGGGAGTCGTTCCTGTGAGCGTCACGAGCCTCACCGAGCTGCTGCGCTGGGGCAGCGTCCTGCTCCTGGGGCTCGGCCTCTTCGGGGTCGCTTGGTCGTCGACGGCCGTGGACTCGAGCTTCGTCTGGCGGCTGTGGACGAGGTACACGGTCAGCTTCGAGCGCAAGCTCCGCCCCATGTTCATCTGGACGCCGGGGCGCGTCATCGGCCTCGGTCAGTTCGCCGCGGTCTTCATGGTCCTGGTGGCCGAGGTGCTGGTCGAGGTGCCGTTCTGGCCGCTCTGGATCCTGATCATCGCCGTCGGCCCCGCGATGTATGTCGAATACATGCGGCGCGAGCGGGTGAAGGCGATCGAGAAGCAACTGGATGGCTTCCTCCTCGCGCTGGCGAACGCGCTCAAGTCCACGCCGAGCATCGGCGCCGGTTTTCAATCCATCCAGGCGGTCATCCAGCCGCCGATGCAGCAGGAGGTCGAGCTCGCCGTGAAGGAGATGAAGGTCGGCAGCACGCTCGACCAGGCGCTCCTTCACATGGCCGCGCGCGTCGGCTCTCACCAGCTCGACTCCGCGCTGTCCTCCATCCTCATCGGGCGTCAGGTCGGCGGCAACCTGCCGAAGGTGCTCGAGACGACGTCTCAGACGTTGCGCGAGATGGCGCGGCTCGACGGCGTCATCCGGACGAAGACGGCCGAGGGTAAGATGCAGCTCTGGGTCATCGGCCTCATGCCGCTGCTCCTCGTGGTGCTCTTCAACAGCGGGTTCCCCGGCTACCTCGAGACGCTGACGGCGAGCATCGCCGGGTACACGATCCTGATCATGGCCGCGGGCATGTGGCTCGCCGGTCTTTTGGCGGCGCGAAAAGTGTTGAGTATCGACATATGAGCCTGCAGATCCAGCTCCTCGGCTTCCTGAGCATCGCCCTCTTCGCCGTCGCGTTCTTCGCCGTCGCGTTCGGGATCGCCAGCGCGCCGACCCGCCCGTCGAGCCCGCTCGGGCTCCGCGGCTTGAAGCGCACGCGAACGCTCGCTACCAACGACCAGTGGCGGCAGTTCGAGCCCCTCGTCCGGTGGCTCGGCATCCGCGTGAGCGGCATCGCGACGGACAGCCAGCGCGCGGCGCTCGACTACCACCTCTCGCTCGCGGGCGACTGGCTCGGAATCACGCCCGACGAATACATCGCGCTGAGCCTGATCTCCGGCGTCGCGTCCTTCTTCGGCGGCCTCCTCGCGGGGTACATCATGGGCGTCGGCCACATGCTCGCGATCTTCGTGGGCTTCGTCGGCTTCGCCCTCCCGTACATGCAGGTCAGCGGCGCGGGGCAGGAACGCCTCAAGCACATCAGCCGCCGCCTTCCCTACGCCATCGACCTCATGGCGCTCGCGATGGGCGCGGGGCTCGATTTTCCGGGCGCCGTCCGGCAGGTGGTTCAGAAGTCGAGCAACCCCGACGAGCCCCTCGTCGAGGAGTTCACGCTGCTTCTCCAGAGTCTGAACCTCGGGCGCACGCGCAAGGACGCGCTCGCCGAGTTCGCGCGTCGCGCGCCCATCGACGCCGTGAAGGAGTTCGTCGGCTCGCTCGTACAGGCAGAGGAGCGCGGCAACCCCGTCGCCGAGGCGCTCGCCATCCAGGCGTCCAGCTCGCGCACGCGCCGGTCGATCCGCGCGGAGGAGCTCGCCGCGAAGGCCGGGGTGGCGATGATCGGACCGCTCATGCTCGTGTTCGGCACGGTCATGCTCCTCATCCTCGGCCCCATGTACCTCAAGCTCTCCTCGGACGGGGGGATGTGAGCCGTGAGCTTCCTCCGCTTCCAGATAAGGCACCCCAACGGCCAGGTGGAGCAGCTCCAGGTCGAGGCCGAGCGCGTGCTCATCGGCTCGGGTGCACACTGCGAGATCCGCCTCCCCATCGACCAGGCGGCGAGCGAGAGCGTGCGCGTGCAGGGCGGGCCCGGCGGAGTGTACGCGGAGGCTCTCAGCTTCGATCCGCCGCCCACCATCAACAACACGCCGTTCAGCCAGGCGCCGCTCCAGCCCGAGTCCATCCTCGGCGTGGGCAAGGTGCAGATCTACGTCTCCTTCGGGGCCGAGGGGGGCGGCGCCGCCGTCGTCGCCAAGAAGGAGCAGAAGTCGAACCCCGTCCTTCTCGTCCTCTGCACCCTCGCGATCCTCGGCGGCTCGTACTTCTTCATCTTCGACACGGGCGACCAGCGGACCTCGACGCAGCCCAAGGAGGTCCCCGACCTGTGGGACGCGCCCATCACGACGTGCCCGCCCACGGGGTCGGCGGAGCAGGCCATCGCCATCGCGCGCGACAAGGAGAACGTCGCGGACGCGCGCCGCGAGCGCCGTCCGTTCCACGTGCAGGACGGCGTCGCCGCCGTGCCGCTCTACGAGACCGCCGCGGCGTGCTTCCGCCAGGGAGGAGATCAAGCGTCGTCGGCCGAATCGTGGAACGAGGCCGTGAAGTTGCGCAAGGAGATGTTCGACGACTACCGCACCCACCGCGTGAGGCTGGAGCACGCCCTCTCGGTCCTCCGCCACCAGGTGCCCCCCACGACGCCAGCCGTCGGCCCGAGCGCCGCCGAGATCACGGCGCGCAAGGAGGTGAAGACCCTCCTCGCCTTCCTCGAGGGACGGCAGGGCGACTACATCACCTGGCTCTCCAACCTCGACCGCGAGCTGAAGCTCCGGGTAGGTCGCACATGAGGGGCACGTTCGTCGCCTGCGTCGCGGCGGGCCTGCTCGCGCTGCAGGGATGCGCCGCCTCGCAGGGCGATCGTATGAAGGCCGAGATCCGACGGGCGGAGGCCGAGCAGACGTCCGACAAGCTCGTGCGACGCGGCAAGGAGTTCGCCGCCGCCGGGGACACCACGCGGGCCGAGCAGTACTTCGCCTCTGCCATCAACCGCGGGGGCGACGAGCAGGTCATCTTGCCGATGCTCCTCATGGTGTGCATCCAGGACGGCCGCTTCCGCGTCGCCATCGACTACGCGAGCACCTACCTGAAGGCGCACCCGAACGACACGCGTGTGCGGCTCCTCCTGGGGACGCTCTACTCGGCCGTCGGCGACGCAACGCCAGCGCACCGCGAGCTCCAGCGCGTGCTCGACGCACGCCCCACGGACGCCGACGCGCACTACGCGCTCGCCGTGCTGTCACGTGACAACGAGAACGATCCCGTCTCCGCCGACAAGCACTTCCGCGAGTACCTCCGCCTCGCCCCGAACGGCGCCCACGCAGAGGAGGCCCAGGCGAGCCTGCTCCAGAGCGTCCCGAGCGTTCCATGATCCCCAAGGAAGTATTCGAAGAGACCCTGCTCCAGTTTCTCGCCCCGATCCGCCAGTACCTGGACGACCCGACGGTCAGCGAGGTCATGATCAACGGCCCCGACCAGATCTACGTCGAGCGGCGCGGACAGCTCGAGCTGACCCCTGCGAAGTTCGCGAGCAAGGAGGCGCTCGCGGCGGCGATGCGCAACTGCGCCCAGTACGTCGGCAAGTACTTCGACGAGCAGCGGCCCATCCTCGAGGGGCGTCTGCCCGACGGCTCGCGCATCGAGGCGCTCTTTCCGCCGGTCGCGCCCGACGGGCCCAGCGTCTCCATAAGGCGGTTCTTCAAGGAAACGTTGACCGTCCAGCGCCTCGTCGGCTTCGGCGCGCTGACGGAGGACGCCGCAACCGCTCTGCACGCCTTCGTCGCGTCGAAGATGAACGTCCTTGTGGCGGGCGGCACGGGCAGCGGCAAGACGTCGATGCTCAACGCCCTCTCGTCGTACATCCCGGACGGCGAGCGGGTCGTCGTCATCGAGGACTCGCGCGAGCTTCAGCTCCAGCGCGCGCACGTCGTCCAGCTCGAGGCTCGCCCGGCGGACTCGAAGGGAAGGTACGGCGTGACCATCCGGGATCTCTTTCGCGCCACGCTGCGCATGCGCCCCGATCGCATCGTCGTCGGTGAGATCCGCGGAGGAGAAGCGCTCGATCTCATCCAGGCGATGACGAGCGGCCACGGCGGCTGCATGTCGACGCTCCACGCCACCTACCCGCGCGATACTCTCACGCGCCTCGAGACGATGGCCATGATGAGCGACCTCGGAATGCCCCTCGTCGCGCTTCGCATCCAGCTCGCCTCGGCCGTGAACATCATCTGCCAGGTGTCGCGCCTCCAGGACGGGTCCCGCAAGGTCACCCACATCACGGAAGTGCTAGACTTCGACATGGTGACGAGCACTTACCGCATGCAGGACATCTTCGTGAGGCAGACCACCGGGGTCGGGGCGCAGGGAGAGGTCCTGAGCGAGTTCGTCCCGACCGGGATCGTCCCGCGGTGCATCGAGCAGCTCCACGAGCACGGCGTCGACTTGCCCCGGTGCGTCTACGAAGCCCAGAAGATGCGCGCGGCGCAGGGTTATGACTGACCCATGAGCGAGACTCGAGTCCTCGAGCTCCAGCAGGGCGCGGGGGAACCCGGCGCCCTCGAGCTGCGTGCGGGCGTCCAGCTGCCTCCGGTAGGGATCGGGTCCTCTGGCTCGTGGAAGGTGCTCGCGAACGGCATCCTCGGCATCCACGCGTACATCTACTACGATGGCAATGCGCTCTTCGTTCAGAGCGCGGACGAGCGAAACCCAGCGCTGGTGGACGGGCGAGCGGTCGGCTGCACGTGGACGCCCGTCCCCATACCCTGCACGATCTCCCTGGCCGCCGCCCGGCTGGTCCTCCGCGACGTGAGCGCGACCATCGACGACGAGGACAACCTCGAGCAAGAGGAAGACAGGACGGTGGCGGTCTCTGCGGCCTCGCTCCTCGACGAAGATCGCACGCTCGCGGTCGCCGCGCCCCCGGCGCCGCCTGCCGCGCTGCCGCCCACCCTTCCGCCGCCGCCGCCGGCTCCGCCGGCCCCGCGAAGCGTACGATTGGTGTCACAGAGTTTTGGAGGGCCGGCGTCGGACCGCCGGCCGCCTCCTCCGTCTTCGCACCGACCGTTCGCGCCCGGCGCATTCGTGACCCAGCCCGATGGCGAGTCGACGCGCCTCCAGCCCATCGACGAGCCCGAGCCCGAGGGCGACGCGACGCGCATCGTTCCGCTGGGCGAGCCCCTCGCGGAGACGCCACCGATGGGCTCTCCGCTCCCTCGGATGCCGTTCCGGCCGGCGCCCGTGCGCCCCGCAGCCGGGCGACGCTGGGCCGAGGCCCGACCTTCGCAGCCCTCCTTGCCGGAGCTCGCGAACGACTCCCAGGAGGAGCTCAGCACGCTCCCGAAGGAGTTCCCGCCGCCGCCGCCGCCCGACGCGAACGACACGCCGCTGGTCGAGCCCGCCATGCCCGTCGGCTTGCTCAACGTGCCCCCTCCGCCGGTACCGGTGGCGCCCAAGGGGCCAACCTTCGGCGAGCGTCTGGCCAAGGAGTGGCGTGAGACCCCTCCCATCAAGAAGGTCCTCGTCTTCTTGATGCCGTTCATGCTGCCCGTCGTCTGGTTCACCTTCGGCGACGAGCCTCCTCCCCCGCACCGGGTGGGCGGCTCCGCGTCGGCGTCTGCCGCGGGACCGCAGGTCCCGACCACCGGCACGGTGCAGCCCTACCCGTACCCGACGCAGCCACCGGGCTACCCCCCGGCACCGGCCTCCGCTGCTGGGGTCGGCTACCCGACCGCGCCGCCCACGACTACCGCCTACCCGACCGCGCCGCCCACGACCACCGCTTACCCGACCGCGCCGCCCACCACGGACCCCGCAGCCGGCCACACAAGGCCGCCGAGCGACGCCACGGCGAAGCCGACGACGCCCGATCCGGCGGCGAGCGCCGCACCCGTCGATCGGCGCGAGCACCAGGCAGCGGACCTCGTGGCGACTGGCCAGTACGAGCAGGCCGCACAGATCTACGATCGCCTTGGCGCGGAGCACCCGGAGAACCCCGCGTTCCACGAGGCGTCTCGCATCCTGCGCGCCAAGCTCAACGCCGTGCACTGAGCTTCATCGAGGCCCTGGCGGGCTGCGGCGTCCACGCGAACCTGTTTTCTGCGTCCCCACGAGCAACGCTGGCGGTCGCGCGATCATCCTAGGTTCGTCGTGGGACGACAGAGCCCGCGGATCGCCGATGGATCGCTGAAAGATCGGCTGCACTGCGCCCCGAGATTCGAGGGTGCCATGTGCCCGTTCGATCGCACCTGCGTCGCTCCGGGCCGCCCCGCGCAGCACGCAGGAGCCAACATGCCATGCTTCGCTACCGCAGTGACACTCGTACTCTCGTCTTCATAGCCGCGTACTTCGTAGCGCTCGGAGGAGCGTGGTCTCTCTCGTTGGCACGGTCCGGCTCCGTCCTCGTCGCCGTCGCAGCACTGTGCTGGATCTCGTGGATCAACGCGGTCATCACCCACAACGTCGTCCACGTGCCGCTCTGGCGTTCTGCCTGGCTCAACAAGCTGACACGCGCGGTCCTCTCGCTGACCTACGGCTTCCCGGTCAACGAGTACGTCCCCGGCCACAACCTGAGCCATCACAGGTACGCCCAGCAAAGGCGCGACACGATGCGCACGACCAAGGTCCGGTCACGCTGGAACCTGGCCAACCTCGTCATCTTCTTTCCCACGGTCGCGTTCGACGTGATGCGCGCGAACGCGAGGTACGTCGCGGCCGCGAGGGACAGGCGGCCCGGGTGGTACTCGGAGCGCAGGGCGCAGGTGGCGCTCGCCTGGGGCGTGAAGCTCGCGCTCCTCGCCCTCGACTGGAAGAAGGCCCTCCTCTTCGTGTTCGTGCCGCACCTCGGCGCCGTCTGGGGGGTCACGACCGTCAACTACCTGTGGCACGACGGCTGCGACGCGGATCATCCCTACGACCACTCGCGGAACTTCGTGGGCAAGGTCTTCAACTGGTTCCACTTCAACAACGGCTTTCATGGGATGCATCACATGGATCCGGGACTGCACTGGAGCCTTCTGCCCGAGCGGCACACCGAGCTCGTCGCCCCGCACATTCACCCGGCGCTCGTGCAGCGCTCGCTCGTGCTCTACCTCCTCCGCACGTTCGTGCTCGAATGGAGGAGGCTCCGCTACGATGGCTCCCCACTCGTGCTTGCTCCGGAGGCGGAGGACATTGACTGGACGACGAGCCCGGCTCCCGGCGCGATCGAGCTCTCCTACGGGCGTGACGACCTGCCGCGGGAAGCCTGAGCCGCCCACCGCGAAGGGTGGCAAGATGGGCGCGATGAAGCGCGCCTTCTGCCTCCCCCTCCTCGCCCTCGCCGCCTGCGCGGCGTCCACCCCACCGCAGCCCGCGCCCCCGGTCGCGCCCGTCACCGTGGCGCCGCGCGCGCCGGAGCCGCAGCCCGCGCCGCCCGCTCCGCCTCCGCCCCCGAAGCCCCTCTCGCTGGAGGAGCGCGCCGAGAAGCTGCACCGCGAGGCGATCGTGGTCGACACCCACAACGACGTGACCTCGACCATCCTCGAGGACGGCTTCGACCTCGGCAAGCCCAACGGGCACACCTCGACCGACCTGCCGAAGATGCGTGCGGGCGGCATCACGGCGGAGTTTTTCTCCATCTACGTCGACAAGCGCTTCTACGAGCACCCGACGGCGCACGACGGCGGGGCGGCGCGCCGCGCGCTCGACATGATCGACATCACCTACCAGCAGATCGAGCGCCACGGGGACGCTCTCGAGCTCGCCCGGAGCGTGGAGGACATCCGCCGCGCGAAGCGGGACGGCAAGGTCGCCGTCCTCATGGGCATCGAAGGCGGCCACGCGATCGAGAACTCGCTCTTCACCCTGCGCGAATTCTACCGGCTGGGCGTCCGCTACATGACGCTCACGCACTCGAACAACAACGACTGGGCCGACTCGGCGGGCTTCTTCGCGCCGCCCAAGCCCGTCCATCACGGCCTGTCGCCCTTCGGGGAGGAGGTCGTCCGCGAGATGCAGCGGGTCGGCATGCTCGTCGACGTGTCGCACGTGAGCGACGAGACGTTCTACGCCGTGATGAGGGTTGCCAAGGCTCCCGTCATCGCGTCCCACTCGAGCTCGCGCGCACTCTGCGACGTGCCTCGCAACCTCTCCGACGACCAGCTGCGCGCGCTCGCCAAGAACGGGGGCGTCGCCATGGTCAACTTCTTCCCGGGTTACCTGGACCCGCGCTACGCCGCCGCGCAGCAGGCGTTCAGCGCGAAGCACAAGGCGGAGATAGACACGCTCATGAAGAAGCATCTGCCCATCTCGGAGATGAAGGCAGCCATGGCGAAGATGGGGAGCGCCGACCTGCCGAAGGTGACGGTGGCAACGCTGGTCGACCACATCGAGCACATCGCGAAGGTGGCGGGCGTGGACCACGTGGGTCTGGGGAGCGACTTCGACGGCGTCCCGGCGTTCCCCGAGGGCCTTTCGGGGATGGATGGGCTCCCGCTCATCACGCTGGAGCTCCTCCGGCGGGGCTTCTCGGATGAAGACACGAAGAAGATCCTGGGCGAGAACTTTCTCCGGGCGATGGGCGAGGCCGAGGCGTACGCGAGCGCAACGAAGACCACGCTGAGCGGCGACGGGAGCCTCCAGAGGATCGACAAGTAGGATGACCGCGTCGGGCTTCGGCGAGCCGTCCAACTGGTGCGATCGGCGCTGCGAGCGCTGCCCGCTGGCGGATGGCTGCGCCCTTCATCTGCGCGAGCGCCAGAGGCGCTGGGTGCACGAGGCGCGCGGGCAGGACCCGGACGATCCCGCCGTCGGCATGGACGACCTCGTGAACGATCTCGAGCGCGCGCTCGAGCTCCTTCGCGAGGCGGCACAAGAGGAGGGTCTCGACCCGGACGACGTGTCCATGCCCGAGTCGCCCGTCGTGCTCGACGCCGTCCGCTTGCAGAAGCTCGGCACGCTCATCGCGGCGGCGCTCCATGATGAGGACGCGGTGCGCGCGGTCGCGACGACCTTGGCCATCAAGTCGGCCCGCATCTCGTCGTACCTCACGCTGCGCGAGGAGCCCGGGAGCAACGCGGACGCGGGATGGGACGACGACGTCGCCCCGAACCTGCTCCTCATCGAGCGCCTCCGTGGCGAGGTCGCCGGGTGGCTCGAGGTGCACCCGGAGCTTCCCCTGGAGGATGCGCGTCAAGCGCTGGTCGATCTGGACCGCATCGTCGATCCGCTCCTCGCGCGGGTCGATGCGGCGGCGCGCGCGCGGCTGGCAGGACTCATCGAGCGGCGGGGCGCACCCTCGCCGTTCTGCGTTACCGACGCCTGAACCCCAACCTCAGCGCGAGAGCGCGTGATCGGGGTAACGCGACCGGAGGTCGGCCTCCACGCCGTCCGCCTCGGTGTCGCGACCCAGCGCCCGGAGGGCGCGCGCCTGCAACGAGAGCTCCTCAGGCTCGAGGCCGCGCGAGCTGAGCTTGCCCGCCGCCTGCGCCATGCGGAGCGCGCCGAGCGGGTCGCCCCGGACGAGCGAGCCGCGGGCCTCGGCGACGAGAGCCGCCTCGTGCATCAGCGGATCTTCGTCCGCCGCCTCGATGGGCGCGGGCACGTGCCGCACGACGGCCTTCGGGGCGGACCGCGTCGCTGCGACCGCCGTGGGCGGCGCGTTCATCATCCCGGGCACGCCTGCCGGGCCAGACCGGGCGACGGCGTCCGTGGCAGGTGCGGAGGGAGCCTGCCCGAGGGGAGCCACCGTTGCGGCGAGGGGAGCAGGACCAGGCAGCGCCGGCTCCGCGAGAGACGACGGGCGCGCCACCGGAACGGCGACGCCATGCACAGGCGAGGGAGCCACGTCGGGCACCACCGCGCTGATTGCTTGCGCGGCCGGGGGCGGAGGCGCGACGACCGCCCTCGGCGCGAGCGGGCCTGCCACGCGCAGCACCACGAGCGTCACGCCGACCGACACGACGCTCCCGAGGAGAGCGCCCATCGCGAGGAGCTTGCTCGCGGACGCGGTCGCCGTCGATCCCGCGGCGATCGAGCTCGTGGCTGCCGCCGCTCCGACGCTGGCCGTGCTGGCCACGCCGTTCCAGATCTTCGCGCGCGTACCCGCCGAGGGCCCGTCGCCCTTGGCGGCTTCGAGCAGCGCTCGCGTGGAGGAGGACAACTGGAGCTCGCTCATCGCGCACCTCCCCGGATGGCCTGCTCGAGCTCGACACGCGCCACCCGCAGCCGCGAGTAGACGGTGTTGAGCGGTATGTTCAATACTTCTGCGATCTCCGGGGCTGTCATTTCTTCAATCTCATGGAGCACCAGGACGGCGCGCCGGTTCACGTCGATCGTCGCGAGGGCGCGATCGAGGGTGCTCAAGGCTTCGCGGCGCGCGAGCTCCGCGGTCTGCTGCGGCTCCGTCGACTCGCGCGCTTCAGCGACGCCGCCGTCGGGATCCTCGGGGTGGCGACGACGGTGCCTGCGGGCATCGGAGGCGACCCGCAACACAATCTGAAAGAGCCACGCCCTCGGCCCGTGCCCCCGGTCCTCGAACTGGTCGAAGCGGCGGTGGGCGATGACGAACACTTCCTGCGCGCGGTCGTCGGCCTCCGCCGTGGGAACGCCGAGGCGACGGAGGTTTCTCCACACGAAGTCGACCTGGGCGTCGTACATCGCGCGAAACTTCACCTGCCGCGTGTGCGCTGCGGGCAGCGCGGGCGGCGGCGGGATGGACGATACCCCCGCCTGCCCCTCGCCAGGTACGAGCCGGAGGCCGGAGCCGGGTGCCTCCGTCACGCGCATGATCTCCACGGCCTGCGCTTCGGGCGTCATCGGATCCCCCATGATAAACCCACCTCGGCGCGGCCCACGAACAGGCTCGGGTCCACGCCGTAGTTCGTCGACTCACGTAGAAGATTGACCTCGGCCACCGCACGCACCATCGCCGAGAGGTCCCCCGCCAGCTCGCCGCGAAGCCCGACGCTCGGCCCCACGGCCAGGAACGGAAGCGTCCACGAGCCCCCGCCCGTCAGGAAGCCGACCTCGGCGCCGGCGCACATGTCGAGCTGGATGCCCTTGTGCTCGAGATAGAAGCCCGGCAGGCGCCCGCACGCGTCGAAGCGCGTCGCAGCCCACGTCGCGTCGGTGGAAGGCGTGATGTCCTGGAGGGTGCGCGCCAGCGCGACGGTCGGCCGCAGGAACCAGCCGCGCCCCACCTCGAACACCGAGAAGAGAGACGGCCCCGCCATGACGCCGGGCCCGGCGCCGCCCATGAGGAACGTCGTCGCGCCGACCTCGATGGTGCGCTCGCCCTCGGGGTGCGAGAGCAGGAGGCGCGACTCGGGCTGGGGCTTCTCCTGGGGGGCGGGCGCGGGCCAGAGCTGATCGGGCGGGGGCGCTGCCACGGCGCTCGGCTTCGGCGGCAGCGCCACGGGAACCTGGGCCGCCGTCGCCTTCTCGACCTCCGCGTCGAGCACGAGGGAAGCCCATACGCCGACCGCGCGCGACAGCGCCGAGCAGTCGGTCGACTGCTGCTTCATCGCCCGGTGGGCGACGGGGGCGTCCATCTCGTCCGAGATCTCCCCCTCGGCGGTGAGCTGGGACCCCGAGCGCTCGAAGCGTACCGTCACCGTCCAGGCGTGGCGCGGCGCGAGGCTGGGGGCCAGGGCGCGACGCAGGGTTTCGTCCGCCTTGGCGGAGTCCGAGCAAGGTGCCGGCTGTTCCAGAACGATCTTCGGCGGTTCGGGAACGTCCAAAGAAGCCACCCTCCACCGGACAATGGCCAGCTCCCCCGACTCCCGTCGCGAGAAACGCCCCGGCCCGACGAACTCGAGCATACGCTGCGAAATGGGCTCGCGCCGTCGAGAAAGGGCAGCTCGAGGCTGTCGCCCGCTGTGGGGCGAGCGCCTACCGCTCATCTGCTCAGGGCCGTCCGCGCAGAGCCGTCGGCTCAGGGCCGTCCGCTCAGGGAACGAGGCTCGCCTGGTAGCAGTTGGCGGGATCGTACCCGCCGTCCTGGTAGTGCGACGGGTCCTCGAGCCAGCCCGTGAGGCACAGATCGAGCGAGTCCCCCTCGACCATGCGCTGGCCGCCCTTGTGGTGGACGAGGTTCCTGGGCTTCTCCACGAGCAGGAGCTGGGTGGGGGAGTCTTCCCCAGCGACCACCCGGCTCATCTCCTCGGGCTCGAGGCCGACGGCCGAGAGGTAGTTCGAGTAGAGCTCGTCTGCCGTCTCCGGCCCCACGCCGGAGAGGTTGCCCGCGTCGTTCTCGGCGCGGAGCCCGAACTGGCTGAAGAGGCGGAACGGGCGATCGACCTGCCCGTGGCAGTCGAGCGTGCCGCACTGCTGCTCGAGGAAGACGTGCACGCCGGGGTTCGTGCTCTGGTTGTTCGGGTCGCCCGTGAACTGGGCGTAGGAGGGCTGGAAGATGACGGTGTAGCGCGTCGGGTTGGGGATCTCGGCGCAGGACGCGAGCAGGAGCCCCGCGAAGGTGGCGGCGAGCGCGCTCCCGACCATCGTACGGCGGAGGAGGCGAACGTTCGGGATCTTCATAGCGCACCGGCTCCCGCGACGGGGTTCACAGGGCACGTGGCGTTCGCCGGCGGCGTGTAGGGCACGTACACGTGGCCGACGGCCGAGAGACTCTGGGGGTCCTGGTGGCAGGTCGCGCACGAGCCGGTGCGGCCGATGTGCCCGGGCATCGGGATGCCCGACCCCGTCGGACCGAAGACCTCCACGATGATGGGGAAGGCCGGGTTCCACGTCGAGGGCGTGATCCAGAAGTTGCCGACGCAGTTGGTCGTCGCCGCGTTCATCGCGCCGTTGTCGTCGACGAAGTAGGCGCTCGCCTGATCGACGCCGAGGGTGTTGTTCATCGTCGCGTTGTACGGACCGGCGAAGATAGTCCCGGCCACGGTGAAGACCGTGCTCGCGGGCCCCTCACCCCCGTGGCAGACGAGGCAGGGCTGGCCGGCGCGATGGTACTCGCCCTTCGGAATCCCCGGAGCCTCCGGTCCGAGCGCGGCCACCTCGCCGTCGTGCACGGGATCGCTCGTGCACGCGTCCGTGAGGAGCAGGAGCAAGGACGGGACGAGGAGCAGGAACGGTACGCTCGTTCGCTTCATTGGAACTCCGCATCGAAGCCAATCGTGCCGTAGAAAGCCGTCGCATCGGTGACGTAGAGCGAGTCGAGGAAGTCCTCGTAGAGGATGTCGCCCTGCACGAAGACGCCGTACTGGGTCTTGGCCTCCGGCGACGTGAGCGCGAAGTGGCCGCCCGCCCCGATCGTCCCTGCGACCGACGGAGCCAGCTCGCGGCTCGTCGTCCGGTAGGTCGGCACGATGACTGTGCCGTTCTGGATGAGCGCGGAGTAGGCCAGCTGGTAGAAGTTCGCCCCCGTCTGGGCGTTGAAGCGCGCGTGCGGCCACACGTGCAGGCGACGGCCGAAGTCCATGATGTACTGGAAGTCGGTGGTCGTCGCGTTCTGCTGCCAGGTGTCGTGGTAGAGGCGCTCCTCGATGCGGAGGGTCCCCGAGCCGAGGCGGCTCACGAAGCGCGCGCCCATGGCGTACCGATCGCGCTCGAGCGGGAGCTGCTCGAGCGGGCGGAGCGGCAAGCGGACGCTGTTGACGAGGTCGACGGTCGCGCCGCGCGGCACGAACGGGGCGACCGACGGATCGAAGAGCGGGATGTAGCGGTAGGGCTTGGACTGGTCGCCGCGCTCCATCTGCAAGCTCGCGTTGACCAGGATGAGCGCCTTCGGCGAGAGGATGAACGTCGCGCCGCCCTCGAGGACGTTCACCGCGAGGTTGTGGTGGAAGATGGCGAAGGAGGTGCCGCCACGGCCGATGGTGTCCTCGCGGAAGCTGTAGGCGAGGCGCGGCGTGATGAGCTTCTCGGCCATGTCAGCCGTCACCGCGACGCCGCCGCCGATCGAGAGGTAGTCAGGCTCGCTCGAGACGTTGACCGTTCCCTGCGCCCCGAACTTGCCCGGCTTGTAGCCGCCCGTGAGCGTGCCCGCGTTGCGGACCTCGTGGAAGGGAGGAGAGGCCTCGGACACGATGTCCGGGGACGCGGCGCTCACGATGTCGATGATGTACGTCCCGCCCACGTTCCAGCCCGACGTGGGTGACGCGACTGACCCGGTGATCACCGGGGAGAAGACGTCGACGTGGTCGGTGTCCTCGTAGCCGTTGAGCTCGAAGCCCGCCTTGACGACGAGGTTCTTGCGCGTCTGCGGCAAGCACTTCTCGGTCACCTCCTCCTGGCTCTTGGCCGTCAGCATGCATTTCAGCTGGCCGGGCGTGAGGACGCCGGAGTTGGTCGACGTCAGCACGATCTGGACGATGACGAGCTCGGCCTCCTTGACCTCGTACTCCTTGTCGAAGGTGAGCGGCAGGCCGTTGAGCTCACCCTCGGCGTGCACCGTGTGGGTGCCCGGGTCGACGGAGAACTTCTTGGTGAGCGCGTCGGTCGGGACGGCGCGATCGTCGAAGGTGACGTTGAGGTCCGTCGCGCCGGGCGGCGGAGCGAAGGTGACGTGCGGGATGCGCTGGAGGAGCTCGCCCACGCGGTTGCGCGCCGCCCTCATGACCGGCGCGTCCCTGTGCTCGATCCCCGCCTTGAGCGCCTTCTGCGCGTCGCCCAGGGCGTCGATGAGGTGGCCCGACCGCGTCTCGCACGAGGAGAGGTGCAGGCGCGTCCGGGGTTGCTCCTCGAGCTTGAGCGACTCCCTGTTCTTCTCGATGCACACGTCGAGCTTGCCCACCTGGTCGGCCGCGACCGCCGCGGCGGCGAGCTCGAAGGCATCGGGGTTGGCCCAGCCCGCCACGACGCGCGGCTTGCCCGGCGCCGCGGGTGCAGCAGGCTCGGCGTTCGCCACGGTGGGCTCGTCGGCTGCGGGGGGGGCGGGCGCCGGGGCCGGGGCGGGCGTCGGCGCGGCGGGCGGGGGCGCGGGAGCCGGAGGAGGCGGAGGCGGGGGCGGCGGAGGCGGGGCCTCCGGGGGCGCGACCTGCTTCTGCGCCTCGGCGAACGCGGTCTTGATGTCCGGCGTGCCCATGTTCGGGAGCTTCGCCGCCGGGTTCTCCTTGAGCGCGGTGGCGAACGTGGCGATGGCCTCGTCCTTGTGCCCCGTCTGGGACGCGATCATCGCGAGCAGCACGTGGACCTGCGACCGCGTGACCGGGGTGCACCGGGTGCTCTTGCAGCGGTCGAGGCCAGCCTCGAGCTTGTGGCGCGCGGGGCCGAACTCGCCCTTGGCGTACTCCTCGACGAGGACCTTCTGGACGATCTCGTTTACGGCGGCGTCCTCGCCAGCGGCGCGTGCGCTCCGCGGGAGAAGCACGGCGCACAGAGAAGCGAGCACCAGGAACGTCCAGCCGGAGACGCGCCAACGCTGACTCTCACGCACCTCGCGGGGGGCTGCACCCACGGGCCTAACGTACCGGAAGCGACGCTCAGTTACAGCCGCATCCGCCGCCGCCGCCGCCGAGCCCGCCTGCGGCTCCCTCGGAGACCGCGCGGACGTGAGCCTCGAGACCGGTCGCCGTGTCATCGGCGGTCATCGAGGGCTGCGCGAGGGTTCCGCGTTGCTGCGCAGCCACGTGCACGCAGCCGGTGGCAGAGGCGAGCGCGGCCATGGCCGTCGCGCCGAGAAAGGCGATCCGGGCAAACCGATGTCTCGTCATGGGGATCGCTCCGCTTCAATGGGGGTGTTGCGGGTGTGCATTGCCTGGGCCAACCGCCGTGCGCTCGGCTCACGCGGGAAACGACGCACTGTTTTTTTTTACCACCGATCGCGGATGGTTCCATGATGCCTGGCAACTGGATCCTGAGGGATCTAGTCCTCGCCCGAGGACTCCCCGTTTTTCGCGGGAAGTTGGCCGTCGATCCTGCCCCCGAGCGCGGGCGCGCGTTATGCTTGGCACCGGCATGATGCACCGCGCACTTCCCTCGGCATCCGTCGCCGTGATCGCAGCGTCGCTGGTGGCCGTCTGCGTGGCGGCCTGCGGAGAGCCGAGCCCCAACTACGGGCCGGCCACCGGGCTGAACCGCGGCTACCTGCCTTCGCCGACGTCGACGTCGACGACCGCGCCTCCACCCGCGGAGGACAGCGGCGCTCCTTCCGGGCAGGACTCGGGGACGATGATGACGACGACCGCCCCTCCGAGCGATTCGGGCGCCTCGTGCGCCGTCAGCTGGTCGACGACGATTTACCCGCTGCTGACCGGAGCGTGGGGTTGCTCCGCGTCGGCCTGCCATGGTGGCGGGACGTCCCCCTCCATCACCAACA
>Ga0302196_10002241_pt1 | contig 18177 bp, 16 predicted proteins | sample II_Bog_N1_3_FD_198794 | JGI IMG/M metagenome (GOLD analysis project Ga0302196, IMG submission 198794) | Peat permafrost microbial communities from Stordalen Mire near Abisko, Sweden - II_Bog_N1_3 | ecosystem: Environmental > Terrestrial > Soil > Wetlands > Peat | place: Sweden: Abisko...
CAAACCCTCGGCCGGCATGCGGCTGATGAAGAAGGACATGGGCGGCGCTGCCCACGCCCTGGCCCTGGCCCAGATGGTGATGGCCGCCAAGCTGCCGGTGCGGCTGAGCGTGCTGCTGCCGGTGGTCGAAAACGCCATCTCCGGCGATGCGATGCGCCCGGGCGATGTGCTCGCCTCGCGCAAGGGTCTCTCGATCGAGGTGGGCAACACCGACGCCGAGGGGCGTTTGATCCTGGCAGACGCCCTGACCCGCGCTGGAGAGTTGGAGCCGGAGCTGACCATCGATCTGGCCACCCTGACCGGCGCGGCGCGCGTGGCGCTGGGACCCCAGGTGATCCCCTTCTATACGGACGACGATACGCTGGCGGCGGAGGTCGCGGGCGCCGCGGCGGATGTCGGCGATCCGCTGTGGCGCATGCCGCTATGGGCCGGTTACGAGGACGCGCTCGACAGCGACATCGCCGATATCAAGAATGACCCAGACGGCTGGGCCCAGGCCGGATCGGTGACGGCGGCGCTGTTCCTGCGGCGGTTCGCGCCCACAACGGGCGCCTGGATGCACCTGGACGTGTTCGCGTGGAACCCGCGCGGCCGGCCGGGTTTCCCCGCCGGCGCCGAAGCCCAGGCGATCCGCGCCCTCTACGTAGCGCTGAAGGCCCGCTACGCCTGATCTATTTCTTGGCGGCGGGCGCGGCGGGAGTCGGAGCAGCGGTAGCCGGGGCAGCAGCGGCGGGAGCCGGCGCCGGGATCGGCAGATTCGAACCCAGGGTGCGCAGATAGGCGATGACGTTGATCCGGTCCTGGCGCTGCTTCAAGCCGACGAAGGTCATCTTGGTGCCGTCGATATATTTCTGCGGCGCCGTGATGAAGTCGTTGATGTGCACGTAGTCCCAGATCGGCTGCTTGGCGCCGAAATCGGTCATGCCTTGCGAATAGGCGAAGCCAGCATGGCTGGCCGGTTTGCGGCCCAGTACGCCGTAAAGATTTGGGCCGGTCATGTTCGGGCCGCCAGAATCCAGATTGTGGCAGGACTGGCATTTGGTCGCCACCTGCTTGCCGGCGTTGACGTCGGCCTTGGGCAGCTCCGTGCCCCAATCGATCGGCAGTTCGACCGGCGCCGCCTCGCCGCCAGCCTCCGCGGCGACCTGGATCGCGTAGCCGGCCTTGGCCGCGGGATGGTCTTGAAACAGCTCGTTGGTCAGCTCACGCAGGCCAAAGATAGCCAGACCGGTCGCCAGCACCGCGCCGGCGACTTTATTGAAGCTCAGATCGCTCATTCCGCTCGTCAGCCCTCTACGCCCGCGCAGTCTTTCAAGGGAATCCCGCGCCCGTCCTTGCGTTCGCGTCTCTGACACGCTACCGGCGCTCGCGCAACCGGCCAAATGGCGTCGGCGGAGCGGACCCGCGCCCGGCGCGGGCTTCACGGAAATCGCATGAACCCGATCGTTCTCATTCCCGCGCGCATGGCCGCGACCCGATTGCCGAACAAACCGCTAGCCGACATCGCGGGTCTGCCGCTGATCGTCCGCGTGCTGCAACAGGCGCGGGCGGCGAATATCGGCCCCGTCGCCGTCGCCGCCGGCGATATCGAGATCGTCCGCGCCGTGGAGGCGGCGGGCGGCCGCGCGGTGCTGACCGACCCCGCCCTGCCGTCCGGTTCGGATCGGATCCTGGCCGCACTGCACCTGATCGACCCGGATCGGCGCCATGACGTGGTGATCAACCTGCAGGGCGATATTCCCTTCGCCGATCCGGCTCTGGTGAAAATTTGCGCCAGCCTGCTGAACGATCAGCCAGGCTGCGACATATCGACCATCGTCGTCCCCAAATCCGCGCCGGAAGACCTGCGCAACCCCGACGTGGTCAAGGCGATCATGTCCTTTGGAGTGGATCCAAAGGCCGGTCGCGCGCTCTATTTCACCCGCTCGACCCTCTATGGAGACGGGCCAGTCTGGCACCATATCGGCATTTACGGCTATCGCCGCGCGGCGCTGGAGCGGTTCACCGCCGCCGCGCCGTCGCCGCTGGAAAAGCGCGAGAAACTCGAACAGCTGCGCGCTCTAGAGCTTGGCCTGTCGATCTGGGCGGCTGTGGCCGAGCAGGAGCCGATTCAGGTCGATAGTCCCGAAGACCTAGCCCGGGCGCGAGCCCATGCGGAGACCTTGAGATGAGCGCGCGCGACAAGATCGCCTTCCAGGGAGCGCCCGGCGCCAACAGCGACGAGGCCTGCCGCGCCTATTTCCCCGCGCTGGAGCCCAAGCCCTGCGCCACCTTTGAGGACGCGTTCGAGGCGGTGAAATCGGGCGATTGCGTGCTGGGCATGATTCCGGTGGAAAACTCCATCGCCGGCCGGGTTGGCGATGTGCACCACCTGCTGCCCGACTCCGGCCTGAAGATCATCGGCGAGCTGTTCAAACCGATCCGCTTCCAGCTGATGGCCAATCCGGGCGCGCGACTAGAGGATATCCGCACCGTCGCCAGCATGCCGATCGCGCTGGGCCAATGCCGCCGCGTGTTGCACAAGCTGGGAGTCGCGACCGAATCGGCCGGCGACACCGCCGGCGCCGCCAAGGCGCTGTCCGAACACCCGGACCCGACCCGCGCGGCGATCGCCCCGGCGCTGGCGGCCCAGATCTACGGCCTCGACATCCTGATGACCGACGTCGAGGACGAGGCGCACAACACCACACGCTTTCTGGTGATGACCGCAGAGGCCGAACCTGCGCGTCCGGCCGAAGGCGTGGACTGCGTGACCAGCTTCGTGTTCCGGGTCCGCAACCTGCCGGCGGCGCTCTACAAGGCCTTGGGCGGCTTCGCCACCAATGGCGTCAACATGACCAAGCTGGAAAGCTACATGGAGAACGGCGCCTTCACCGCGACCTTCTTCTATGCCGAGGTCGACGGCCGGCCAGAAGATCCTCAGCTGGCGCGCGCGCTGGAGGAACTGGGCTTCTTCTCCGAACGCCTGGAGATCCTGGGCGTCTATCCCGCCGACCCGTTCCGCAAGACGGCCGGGCGTTAGGACCTCACGGTTTCGCCGGCGCCGGGCCGCCTTGGGCGTATTTGCGCGGCGGCGGCGCATAGTGTTCAAACCGTTCCAGCAGCCCACAGATGGTCGGCTCGAACGCCACCATGTCGCTGTGATCCTGGCGCAGAAATCCAGCGTCGACCATGCCGCCGATCATGGCTCGGAGCGGGCTGAAATAGTCGCCGACGTCCAGGAACCCGCAAGGCTTGGCGTGCAAGCCAAGCATCGCCCAGGTCCATTGTTCGAAGATCTCCTCCATCGTTCCAGGACCGCCCGGCAGGGTGATGAAGCCGTCCGACAAGGCCGACATCTGGGTCTTCCGCTCATGCATCGTCTCGACGACATGCATCCTGGAAAGACCGGGATGAGCGATTTCGCTTTCCACCAGGGACCGCGTCATCACCCCGATCACCCGGCCGCCGTTGGCCAGGGCGGCGTCGGCGACCAGGCCCATGAGGCCAAACCGGCCGCCCCCGTAGATGATCTCGACGCCTCTTCCAGCGAGCTCCGAGCCCGCAGTGCGCGCGGCGTTTTGAAAAACGGTCGACGTCCCACGGCTGGACGCACAGAAAACCCCGACGGCGCGCACGTTTCCTCCGTTTTCCGGTTTTGAGCGCGCGTCTGGCGCGTCGGACGCGCAACAATCCGTGATTCTCGGGATTCCCCCTAGCGGGAAGGCGCCCGATGTTAGGCCGCTTCGCTTTTGGCGCCCGCGCCGAAGATCGCGTCGCGGCGCTCGGGACCCAGAAAGGTGAGTACGGCGATGGCGATGGCCGAGGCGACGGCCACCACGGCCATGGCCAGGCCGAAATTGTTGTGATGGGCCTCGGCCAGCTTGGCCTGCCAGACAGCATTGCCCGAGGCCAGCAGATTGCCGACCTGATAAGCGTAGCCGGGGAAGGCCCCGCGCGCGTCGGGCGGCGACAGCTCGTTCAGATGCACCGGGACGATGCCCCAGGCGCCTTGCACCATGAACTGCATCGTAAACGCGCCGAGCCCGAGCAGGACGGCGGTGTGTGAAAACGCCCACAGCGGGACGGCGAGCAGCGACAGCAGCACGGCGAGGACGATGCCGCGCCGGCGGCCCAGCCGCTCCGACCAGGCGCCGAACAGGACGCCGCCGCCGATCGCGCCGAGATTGCCGATCGCGGTCAGGACGCCGGTCAACTGGGTGTCGAACTTCTGACCCTTCTGCAGGAAGTTCGGATAGAGGTCCTGGGTGCCGTGGCTCAGCAGATTGAACGCGGTCATCAGCGCCACGACATAGAGCGCCATCTTCCAGTGCTTGCGGAAAAACCACAGACCGGCGAGCGCCAGCGGCGCATCGATGAAATAGACCCAGTTCAGCATCGAGATCTTGACGAAGGCGCCGACCACGGCCGGGCCAACGGCGATGATCAGGGCCACGACGCCCAGTCCGAGCAGGAACAATGGGCTACGCGGCTTGGCCTGGCCGCGCTCCGCCTCGAAGGAGGGTGATTCACGAACGGCGAACTGGATGAAGACCGCCAGCAAAGCCGGGATGGCCCCGACGATGAACATGCCGCGCCAGCCGACGCGGTCGAACAGAAAGAAAAACACCGCCGAGGCCAGCAGATACCCCGCCGCGTAGCCCTCTTGCAGCAGGCCGGAGATGAACCCGCGGGTCTTGGGCGGGATCGATTCCAGCGCCAGCGACGCCCCGACGCCCCAGACGCCCCCCATGGCAAAGCCGAACAGCGCGCGCAGGATCAGCAGCACCGCCAGGCTCGGCGCGAAGGCCGAGGCCAGTTCCAGCCCGGAATAGAGCACGACGCTGGTCATCAAGATCGGGCGGCGGCCATAGCGGTCGGCCATCATCCCGAACAGCATCGCCCCGAACGGCCGCGCCGCCAGGGTCAGCGTGCTGGCGACGACCACCGCCGAAATGTTGGTGTGGAACTCCTTGGCGATGGCGCCGAACATGAACACCATCAAAAAGAAGTCGAACGCATCCAGGGCCCAGCCGAGGAAACTGGCGCTGACCGCCGCCCACTGATGACGGCTCAAGCCGCGAAGATCGGCGATCATCGCCATGGATACTGACCCCCAGACTCAACGGTCCGCGCGCCGGGCGGGACTTTGCGAAGCTCTATGGTCTCGGCGGCTTCGTCCAGCCCCGAAGGGCGTGCGTGTCCAAGCACGCACCCGCCTCTCAAGCCTCCGCCCAGGCCTTGATTAGCTGGTGGGCGATGGCCATGGCGCCGGGGGCGGCCGCGCCGGGCAGTTCACCGCGTAGCAGAGCCTGGATCTCGGTCTTGGTGAACCAGCGCACTTCTTCAAGCTCGGTCTGGTCGGGGGTCGCGTTGTCGTCGGAGACCTCGGCGAACAGGCCGATCATCAGCGAGGACGGATAGGGCCAGGGCTGGGTCGAGTGATAGCGGACCTCGGTCGCGGTCAGGCCGGCCTCTTCCATCACTTCGCGGGCGCAGGCCTCCTCGATGGATTCGCCGGGCTCCAGGAAGCCAGCCAGGGCCGAATACATCCCCTTGGGCCAGATGGCCTGACGCCCCAACAGACAGCGATCGCCAAAGGTTGGCAGCATGATCACCACCGGGTCGGTGCGCGGGAAATGTTCGGTGCGGCAAGATTCGCAAACCCGCTTCCAGCCACCGTCAACGGCGACGCTCGGATGGCCGCAATTAGGGCAGAAGCCGTGCTTGCGGCGCCATTCGAACATGCTCTTGGCGGTGGCCAGGATCGCCGCGTCGGTGGCCGGCAAGCGCAGGGCGACCCCGCGTAGGTCCTCGAACCGTCCCAAGCCGCGCAGAGGCCCGTCGGCGGGGTCGGCGCTCCCGTCCAGATCGACCGCGAACACCGCGGTGTCTTTCCACAGTCCCAGAAACAAAAGCCGCTCGTCTGACGCTGCGATCTCGCGCGCCATGGGCACGCTCAGATAGGCGATGCGCACGGCCTTGTCCGCGCCGGGCGCGTCCTCGACCAGCGGCTTGCCGTTCCATAGCGCAATGGCCAGGGTTTCCGGATCATCCAGGCGGCTCTTGAGCCAGGCGGCATCCACCCGCCGCTCGCTGGCGCGGTTCAGCGGGTTGCCGGCGAAGGTATTGACGATGGTCGAAAGGGGCATCCAAGCTTGTTAGCAAAGCTGGCGCGCGAGCGCGAGACTTGTGGGCGAGATGCGCGCCGCCCACGGGCGGCCCTTGCATCGGGTGCGGGCAACCGCGATATTGGAGGCGGAGACTGGCGGCGGGCGGAGTCCTCGCCAACCCGGTCAGGTCCGGAAGGAAGCAGCCGCAACGAGTTTCGCTTCGGGTCGCCGTCCAGTCTCCACCCCTTCCCGCCCGAGGTCCTGATGGACGACGACCTTCCGCCCGACCTCCCAGCCGACCTCGACGAAGCGCCGGACCAGGACGATCAGACGATCGCGATGTTTGGCGAACCCGCCGCGGCGCCGCCCGCTCCGGCGCCACCTGCCTTGGCGTCCGCGTCCAGTCCCGCCTATCAGGTTCTGGCCCGCAAATACCGGCCGCGCACCTTCGAGGACCTGATCGGCCAGGAGGCGATGGTGCGCACCCTGCGCAACGCCTTTTCCAGCGGCCGCATCGCCCACGCCTTCATGCTGACCGGCGTGCGCGGGGTCGGCAAGACCACCACCGCGCGACTGCTGGCCCGGGCCTTGAACTATCGCACCGCCGAGATCGACCAGCCGTCGCTGGAACTGGCCGTCGAGGGCCTGCACTGCCGCGCCATCATTGAGGGCCGGCACATGGACGTACTGGAGGTCGACGCCGCCAGCCGCACCAAGGTCGACGAGATCCGCGAGCTGCTGGACGGCGTGCGCTACGCCCCGACCGAGGCGCGCTACAAGGTCTACATCATCGACGAAGTGCACATGCTGTCGACCGCGGCCTTCAACGCCCTGTTGAAGACTCTGGAAGAGCCGCCGCCGCACGCCAAGTTCATCTTCGCCACCACCGAGATCCGCAAGGTGCCGGTGACCATCCTGTCGCGCTGCCAACGTTTCGACCTGCGCCGGGTCGAGCCCGAGGTGATCATCGAGAACCTCGAACAGATCGCCGCCGCCGAGGGCGCGCGGATCGATCCGGAGGGCATGCTGCTGATCGCGCGCGCGGCGGAGGGCTCGGTGCGCGACGCCCAGTCCCTGCTCGACCAGGCCATCGTCCAGGCCGATGACGGCCAGGTGGTCGGCGCCGCGATGGTCCGAGACATGCTGGGCCTGGCCGACCGGATTCAGACCATCGAACTGTTCGAACTGGCCATGCGCGGCCGGGCCGGCGAGGCGCTGGAGGCGTTTCGCACCCTCTACGGCTTCGGCGCCGATCCGGTGGTGGTCATGCTCGACCTGCTGGACCACGCCCACGGCGCCTCGGTGGCCAAGACGCTTGGGCCAGACGCGCTCAAACTGCCGACCGACCAGGCGGCCAGGCTGGCGGCGATCGGCGCAGGCGCCTCCGCCGGGACCCTGTCGCGGGTCTGGCAGATGCTGCTCAAGGCGCATGACGAGACCCGCCGCGCGCCCGATCCCAAGGCGGCTCTGGAAATGGCCCTGATCCGTCTCTGCTATGTCGCCGACCTGCCGGGACCGGAGGAGGCGCTGAAGGCCCTGCGCGACGGCGCGCCGGTCGGCGGTTCCGCGCCATCGGGCGGCGGCGGAAGCTCCGGCGGCGGTTCAGGCGGCGGCGGGGCCACGGCGCGCCAGCTTTCGCCCCACGCCTCGGCCGCGCCCCGCGCCCAGGCCGCGCCGGCGCCGCAGTCCTTCGACGACGTGGTCGCGCTGATCGACGCCAAGCGCGACATTTCGCTGAAGCTGGACGTCGAACGCTTCGTCCGCCCGATCCATTTCCGTCCCGGCGCGATCACTTTCGAGCCTGCGCCCGGCGCGCCGGCCAACCTGGCCGGCCGGCTGGTCTCGCGCCTGAAAGAATGGACCGGCCAGCCCTGGCTGGTGGCGGCCGAGGGCGGCGGCGGGGCGGAGAGCGCCTGGGAAAAGGAAAAACGCCAGGAGCGCGAAACGCGCGGCCAGATCGAGGCCGATCCTTTCGTCCGCTCGGTGATGCAGGCCTTTCCCGGCGCGGAGATCGTCGGCATCCGCAGCCTACCGATCCCCGCCGCGACCGAGGTGGTGCAGGCGGACGACGAAGCCGATGACTGAGCCGCTGACCCTTAAATTCCCGAGATTTTCCCGATGAAAGACCTAGGCTCCCTGATGAAGCAGGCCCAGGCGATGCAGCAGAAGCTGCAGGACGCCCAGGCCAAGCTGGCCGAGACGGAGGTCGAGGGCGGCGCTGGCGGCGGCATGGTCAAGCTGACCTTGCGCGGCTCGGGCGACCTCAAGACCGTGCTGATTGACGAAGACCTGCTCAAACCCGGCGAGGGCGAGGTGCTGGCGGACCTGATCATCGCCGCCCACGCCGACGCCAAGCGCAAGCTGGATGCCGCCCAGGCCGAAGCCATGCAGGCCGTCGCCGGCCCCCTCGCCGGCATGCCCGGCTTTCCGAAGTTTTGACCGCCTCCGCCGGACCCGAGATCGAGCGGCTGATCGCGCTGCTCAGCAAGCTGCCCGGGCTGGGTCCTCGCTCGGCGCGCCGGTCGGCCCTGGCCCTGCTCAAGCGGCGCGACCAGCTGCTGCGTCCCCTGGCCCAGGCCATGGCCGAGGCGGCCGAGCAGGTGCGGGCCTGTTCGATCTGCGGGGCGTTGGACACCACCGAACCCTGCGCGGTCTGTTCGGACCGGACCCGCGACGCCGGCCTGATCTGCGTGGTCGAGGAGGTCGGCGGCCTTTGGGCGCTGGAACGGGGTGGCTCCTATCGCGGGCGCTATCACGTGCTGGGCGCGCTGCTGTCGGCGCTGGACGGTCGCGGACCCGAATCCCTGCGGGTGAACGAGCTGATTGCGCGGGCCGGCGACGGCGTGGTGCGCGAGGTTATCCTGGCCCTGCCAGCCACGGTCGACGGCCAGACCACCGCCCATTACCTGGCCGAGCGACTGCAGGTGACCGGCGTCCCGGTGACCAGCCTGGCGCGCGGCGTCCCGGTCGGCGGCGAACTGGACTGGCTGGACGACGGCACCATCGCCCAGGCGCTGCGGGCGCGGCGGCCAGCTTAACGATCCTAGCGCTTGGCTTGGCCTGAATCTCATTTAGGCGTATCGAACGGAACATGAACGATCCGCTGATTCTCGTGCTCGCCGTTGTCGCGTCCCTAGCCGTGGCTGCTCTCGCCGGCGCGCTCTGGGCGCTGTTTCGCGCGCGGGCTCAGGTTGGTGAGCTGGACCGCGAGCTGGCGCGAGCCGAGGAGCGGATCCGGCAGACCGACGCCAATCAAGGAACCATGAGCGACCTGCTGCGCGCCCAAGCCGCCGAGTCCGCCCAGGCCGTGGCCGAACAACTGGTCGCCCGCGCCACCGAAACCTTCCGCTCGCAGGAGCAGCTGGCCCAGGCGCGGATGGAGGCCCAGCTCAAACCCGTCGCCGACACCCTGGCCAAGTTCCAGGAACAGGTGACGGCGGTGGAAAAGGTCCGCGCCGAGGAAACCGGCGGGCTCAAGGCCCAGATCGCCGCCCTGATGCAGGCCTCGGTCGACACCCAAGCCGAGGCGCGTAAGCTGTCGGCGGCGCTGCGACGGGGCGCTGGCGTGCAGGGCCGCTGGGGCGAACAGACCCTGCGCAATGTGCTGGAGGTCGCCGGCCTGACCAAGCGGTTCGACTTCGAGGAGCAGTTCTCGGTCGACACCGAGGAAGGTCGCCGTCGCCCCGACGTGAAGGTTCGGATGCCTGGCGGCGGCGTGTTCGTGATCGACGCCAAATGCTCGCTGAACGCCTTTCTGGACGCCCAGGATGCCGTCGATGACGCCGCGCGCGAGGCGGCCTATGTCCGTCATGCCCAGAGCGTGCGCGGCCATATGAGCGGCCTGTCTTCCAAAGCCTATTGGGACCAGTTCCAGAAAGAGGGCTCGCCCGACTTCGTGGCCATGTTCGTGCCCGGCGACGGCTTCCTGGCCGCGGCATTGGACCGCATGCCGGACCTGATGAGCGACGCGATGGAGAAACGGGTGCTGCTGGTGACGCCCACCACCCTGTTCGCCCTCTGCAAGGCCGTGGCCTATGGCTGGCGGGTCGAGGAACAAGCCGCCAACGCCGACAAGATCGCCGTGCTGGGCCGCGAACTCTATAAGCGCATCGCGGTCATGGGCGGTCACGCCGCGGGCCTGGGCAAAGCGCTGGAGGGCGCGGTCGGCAAGTACAACGCCTTTGTCGGCTCACTGGAGAGCCAGGTGATGACCCAGGCGCGCCGGTTCGAGGAGCTGGCCGTCGACCATGAGGGCAAGGAGATGCCGACTGTCGAGCCGGTCGAAAGCGCCGTTCGGCCCTTGGCCAAGTTGGCCGGATACCCCGAAGAATCGGCCCTAATCTTGACGTCTCAGGCGGGCTGACCTACCTGCAGGCCATGGCGATACGCGATATACTGATTGTTCCCGACCCCCGGCTGAAGCAGATCTCCAAGCCCGTCGAGCGCGTGGACGACGATCTGCGCGGCCTGATGGATGACATGCTCGAGACCATGTACGACGCGCCGGGCATCGGCCTGGCGGCGGTCCAGGTCGGCGTGCCACAGCGGGTCATCGTCATGGACATCTCGCCGCGCGAGGGCGAGCCGGAACCGCGCTATTTCGTCAACCCGGAAATCCTGTGGCGCTCCGAGGAGACCGAACCCTACGAAGAGGGCTGCCTCTCGGTGCCGGATATCTATGACGAGGTCGAACGGCCGGCGCGGGTCAAGCTGCGCTATCTGAACTATCAGGGCGAGACGATCGAGGAGGACGCCGAGGGCGTGTTCGCCGTCTGCATCCAGCACGAGATGGACCACCTGGACGGCGTGCTGTTCATCGACCACCTGTCGCGCCTGAAACGCGACCGGGCCGTGTCCAAGGTCAAGAAGGCCGCCAAGGCGGCTTAGATGACGATGATCGAATCTAACATTTAGAGCGGGCCCTGGACGGAAGAGCGCCAAGCGCCTTTCCGTCGGCCTACACACCTAGGCGTGCGGGTGGGCCTTGGCGTAAACCGCCAACAACCCCGCCGCATCGACATCGGCGTAGCGCTGCGTCGTCGAAAGCGAGGCGTGGCCCAGCAGTTCCTGGATCGAGCGCAGATCCGCGCCGGCGCCGAGCAGGTGTGTTGCGAACGAATGGCGCAGGGCGTGCGGCGTGGCGCTAGCCGGCAGGCCCAGCCGCCCACGTAGCTTCTGCATCAGGGCCTGAGCGTGACGCGGGCTATAGGCGCCGCCCCTGACCGCGCGAAACAGCGGCTCGTCCGCGCGCGGCCGACCCGCGCCGAGACTGTTCACATAGGTTTCGACCGCCGCGCGCACAGCGGGCAGCACGGGGACCATGCGCGTCTTGCCGCCCTTGCCGGCGATCCGCAGCGCATCGGCCAGCGGCGCGTCGGCGCCAGTCAGGGACAGAGCCTCGGAAATGCGCAGCCCGCAGCCCCACAACAAGGTGAGCAAAGCCTCGTCGCGGGCGACTTCCCAGTCCTCGCGATCGGGGTCGGAGGCCGCGTCCTCGATCAGGCCTCGCGCCTGATCTTCCGACACGGGGCGGGGAACGCCCGCCGGCAGTCGCGGGCCGCGCACCAGGGCGATGGCCGGATTGGCCACCCCTAGCCGCCGATCGATCCAGCGGTGGAAGGCCCGGATGGCGGATAGCGCCTGCGAAACCGAGCGCGGCGACAAAGGCCGTTCGCCGCTTCGGCGAAAAGCCAGATAGGCGCGGACATCCCCAGTGGAAACCTCACCCAAGGCCGCCAGACTCACATTTTCGCCGCTATGGCGCTCCAGGAAATTCAGATAGGCCAGCACGCCGTCACCATAGGCGCGAACAGTGCGTGGCGAGGCGCGGCGCTCGTTGGCCAGATAGCCCAGCCAGGCGGCCAAAGCCTCTCGGGCGCTGGAAGCCGAGCCGGAGGCGACTACAGGACCGGCCATCGCTCGGCCATGCGCTCGACCACCCGCGCCAGGAAGGCGACCAGTTCCGCGCCCATATCACCAGTGAAGCCTTCCAACTCGGGCGAGCCGAACACCAGCACGCCTTGGCGGGCCGGCGTCCAAATGGCCATTCGCACCATGGCTATGCTGGCCACCTCGTCGGCCCGGTCGCCAAACAGCGCCTGGGCGGTTCCGGGCGACCCCATCCGGGCCAAGCCGGCGCTGCCCAACAGGCCATCGGCCCCGTCCGAGGCGAGGGGCCGCCAGCCGGCCGGTACGCCGCCGGGGGTCTCAAGACCGATCACTCCGGCGACCAGGCCAAAGCGCAGCCGGGCGATCTCATCCACCCGGCGCGCCAGATCGGCGTGATTGCGCGATTCCATAAGGTCGATCACCGCCGCGTGGGTCTGGGCCTGGGCCGCGAAATTGGCCCGCGCCGTGGCCTCAAGCTGGCGACGGGCGACCTTTTCGCGGGTCTTGGCGGCGGATAGGCGCGCCAGTGCGGCGGGGCCGAACTCGACGATATTCGCGGATTTGAGCCAAAGCCCTAAGTCGGACAGCAGGTCGGCGTCCTCGCGAATCATTCCCGCGTGTTCGCGCAGGAAGCCGCTGACGGTTTTCCAGTCCTTCTCCAGCGCCTTGGCGCGCGCGCCCTCGGGGGTCGCTTTGGATTCCTTGGAGTCTTCGTTCAACGCCGGATTTTCCCCGCTCGAATCAATACGCCCGCGTGACATTGTGGCGCGGCCTCTGTGATGCGCTTCGACGGTTAATGCCGGCTTGATGCGCGGCGGCTCTTTCGCCGTGGTAACAACACCGCCCATGCCGAGAATCGCCAGCATCCTGTTGCCGCTGCCCCTACCGGAGGCGTTCGACTACGCCGAGCCTGAAGGCATGGCGCTGGAGGTCGGCGAGCAGGTCGTCGTGCCGCTGGGGCCTCGCATGCTGGCCGGCGTGGTCACGGCGTTGCGCGACGCCGCCGGGCACAACCGGCCGCTGAAGCCGGTGATGGAACGGCGCGAACTGGCGCCTCTGCCGGCGAAAACCCTCAGTTTCGTCCAGTGGGCCGCTCATTATGCGGTGGATGCGCCCGGCCAGGCCCTGGCCATCGCCCTGCGCGGCGCCCGCGCGCCCAAGCCCCGGCCCGAGCGTTTGATCGCCGCCACGGGCGCCGCGCCGACGCGGCTGACCCCAGCGCGCGCTCGGGTGCTGGCGGCGGCAATCGAGCCTATGACCGTGGGCGCGCTGGCCGAAGCCGCCGAGGTTTCCAGCGGCGTGATCCGCGGCCTGATCGATGACGGCGCGCTGGAAGTCCGGCTGACCACCCCCCCATCGTCTTTCGATCCCCCCGATCCCGGCCGCCCCGGCGCCGCGCTGAACGCCAGCCAGGCCGCCGCCGCGCGTGCCTTGCAGGCCCTGATCGCCAAGGGCGGCTTTCAGGCCGCGCTGCTCGACGGCGTCACCGGCTCGGGCAAGACCGAGGTCTATCTAGAGGCCGTCGCCTCGGTCCTGGCCGCCGATCCGGCCGCCCAGGTGCTGGTGTTGCTGCCCGAGATCGCTCTGACCCAGGCGATCATCGCGCGGTTCGAGCAGCGGTTCGGGGTTCAGCCCGCCGAGTGGCATTCCGGCATCGCCCCGCCGCGTCGGCGCCAAGTCTGGGAAGCGGTCGCCTCCGGCCAGTGCCGCATCGTGGTCGGCGCGCGCTCGGCCCTGTTCCTGCCGTTCGCCGCCCTACGCCTGATCGTGGTCGATGAGGAACACGACGGCTCCTATAAGCAGGAGGATGGCTTCGTCTATCAGGCTCGCGACCTGGCCGTGGCCCGCGCCAAGATCGAGGACGCCGTGGTGGTGCTGGCCTCGGCCACCCCGTCGCTGGAAAGCCTGTGGAACGCCGAGACCGGTCGCTATCACTGGCTGAGGCTCAGCGACCGGCACGGAAGCGCCCAGCTGCCCGACATCGGCCTGATCGACCTGCGCGAAACCCCGCCGGAAACCGGCCGATGGCTTTCGGGGCCGTTGGTCGCGGCGATGGTCGAGACCTATGGACGCGGCGAACAGAGCCTGTTGTTCCTGAACCGGCGCGGCTACGCGCCCCTGGTGCTGTGCCGGGCCTGCGGTGAGCGGATGACCGCGCCGGACACCGATTCCTGGCTGGTCGAGCATCGCTACACCGGGCGGCTGGTCTGCCACTTGACCGGCTTTTCCATGCCCAAGCCCGAGCGCTGCCCCCACTGCGGCGCCAAGGACTCGCTGGTTTCGATCGGCCCTGGCGTTGAGCGCGTAGAGGAAGAGTGCCGCTCGCTGTTTCCCGAGGCCCGGGTTTCGGTCTTCTCGTCCGACACGGTGTTTGACGCGGAGGCGGCGCGCCGGATGATCGAAGCCATGGAACAGGGTCAGATCGATATCCTGGTGGCCACCCAGGTCGCCGCCAAGGGTCACAACTTTCCGAACCTGACGCTGGTCGGGGTGGTCGACGCCGATCTGGGTCTGCGTGGCGGCGACCTGCGCGCCGGCGAGCGGACCTATCAGCTGCTGGCTCAGGCCACCGGCCGGGCTGGCCGCCATGACCGACCGGGCCGCGCTCTGATCCAGACCTACGCCCCCGACCATCCGGTGATGCGCGCTCTGCAAGGCCAGGACCGTGACGCCTTCGTGGCCGCCGAGATGGGCGAGCGCGAGGCCGCCGGCCTTCCGCCCTTCGGGCGGCTGGCGGCGGTGATCGCTTCCGGACCCGATCCCGTGGCGCTGGAAACCTATGTGCGGGCGCTGGCCGCCGCCGCGCCGAACGCGCCAGGGGTCGAGGTCTATGGCCCGGCGGACGCGCCGCTGGGGCTGATCCGAGGCCGCCGCCGCAAGCGGTTCCTGGTGCGGGCGGACCGCAACGTCGATCTGCAGGCCTTTTTGGCCGCGTGGCGCGCGCGGGCGCGAATTCCCTCCTCCGTGCGGGTGACGATCGACGTGGATCCCTACAGTTTCTTGTGACCTCCAAGGGCCGCCGGCGGGGGCGCGGCATTTCCACGCCTTTCGCTTGGTTGCGGCGCCAAACATCGCGTGCTATCAGGCGCGCGGCTTCGGGCCAGGGGCGATTTTTGAGTTCCGAAGCCCATGTGCTTTTCCTAAGCGCTTCAAGCCTTTCAGCCGTAGCGGCCTGCTCCGCGAACGGCGCGACAGACGCAACCGACGGGTTACAAGTGGCGGACGATTCCAAAGCGACGGATGTGGGCGCGCGTTATGCGCTGGCCTTGTTTGATCTGGCGAAAGACCAAGACCAGATCACGCCCGTGGAGTCCGATCTCAAGGCGCTGAAGGCCATGTACGCCGAGAGCGCGGATCTGCGTACCCTGCTGGGCTCGCCGACCTTCGACGCCGACGCCAAGGCCAAGGGCCTGGCGGCGATCGCCGACCGCGCCGGCTTCCACGTCCTGACCAAAAAGTTTCTCGGCTTTCTCGCCGATCAGCGTCGCGCCTCGGCGCTCAACTCGATCATCACCAGCTTCGAGACCCTATCGGCCGCCCATCGCGGCGTGGTCTCGGCCCAGGTGACCACGGCCGTGGCCCTGACCGCCGCCCAAGCCAAGGGGCTGCAAGCCGCGCTGCGCCAAGCCCTTGGCCGCGACCCCGAAATCGAGACCCGCGTCGACCCCGCCATTCTCGGCGGATTGAAGGTGCGTGTCGGTTCCCGCCTGTTCGACGCCTCGCTTCGCGCCAAGCTCGACTCCCTCAAATTCGCCCTTAAGAGAGCGTAAGATATGGACATTCGCGCCGCCGAGATTTCGGCCATCCTCAAATCGCAAATCGCCAATTTCGGCGAGGAAGCTGATGTCTCCGACGTCGGCCAGGTGCTGTCGGTCGGCGACGGCATCGCCCGCGTGTTCGGACTGGACAAGGTCCAGGCCGGCGAAATGGTCGAGTTCCCATCCGCCGGGGTCAAGGGCATGGCCCTGAACCTCGAGCGTGACAATGTCGGGGTCGTGATCTTCGGCGACGACCGCACCATCGGCGAGGGCGATGAAGTCCGCCGCCTGGGTGAAATCGTCGACGTGCCGGTCGGCAAGGGTCTGCTCGGCCGGGTCGTGAACCCGCTGGGCGAACCGATCGACGGCAAGGGTCCGCTGACCAACGTGGCCGAGCGCCGCCGGGTGGACGTGAAGGCTCCCGGCATCATGCCGCGCAAGTCGGTGCATGAGCCGGTGCAGACCGGCCTGAAGGCCATCGACAGCCTGATCCCGATCGGCCGCGGCCAACGCGAACTGATCATCGGCGACCGTCAGACCGGCAAGACCGCCGTGGCGATCGACACCATCCTGAACCAAAAGCAGATCAATGCGGGCACGGACGAAAGCGCCAAGCTCTATTGTATCTACGTCGCTATCGGTCAAAAGCGCTCGACCGTCGCCCAGATCGTCAAGACGCTCGAGGAACGCGGCGCGCTGGACTACACCATCGTGGTCGCCGCCACGGCCTCCGAGCCGGCCCCGCTGCAGTTCCTGGCCCCGTTCGCCGGCTGCGCCATGGGCGAGTGGTTCCGCGATAACGGCATGCATGCGCTGATCATCTATGACGATCTGTCCAAGCAGGCCGTCGCCTACCGCCAAATGTCGCTGCTGCTGCGCCGCCCGCCGGGACGCGAAGCCTATCCGGGCGACGTCTTCTATCTGCACTCCCGCCTGCTCGAGCGCGCCGCGAAGCTGAACGAAGCCAACGGCGCCGGCTCGCTGACCGCCCTGCCGATCATCGAAACCCAGGCCAATGACGTCTCGGCCTATATCCCGACCAACGTGATCTCGATCACCGACGGCCAGATCTTCTTGGAAACCGACCTGTTCTACCAGGGCATCCGCCCGGCGGTGAACGTCGGCATCTCGGTGTCGCGGGTGGGTTCGTCGGCCCAGATCAAGGCGATGAAGACCGCGTCCGGCCCGATCAAGGGCGAGCTTGCCCAATATCGCGAGCTGGCCGCCTTCGCCAAGTTCGGCTCCGACCTGGACGCTTCGACGCAAAAGCAGCTGGCGCGCGGCGAACGGCTGACCGAACTGCTGAAGCAGTCTCAGTACGCCCCGCTGTCGGTCGAAGAGCAGGTCTGCGTGATCTATGCCGGTACGCGCGGTTATCTGGACGGTGTACCCACCGCCTCGGTGAGCCGTTTCGAAGCCGAACTGCTGGGCCGCCTGCACAGCAAGCACGCGTCGCTGCTGGAAGGCATCCGGACGCAAAAGGCGCTGAACGGCGAATTGGAAGCCGAACTGACCAGCGTCTTGACCGGCTTTGCCGAAACCTTCGCCTAAGTCCTTGAGCAGGAACGCCTAGATGGCCAGCCTCAAGGAGATGCGCAATCAGATCGCCAGCGTGAAAGCCACGCAGAAGATCACGAAAGCGATGCAGATGGTGGCGGCGGCGAAACTGCGCCGCTCGCAGGACGCCGCCCAAAACGCCCGGCCCTACGCCACGCGCATGGCCGCGGTGATCGCCAATCTGGCGGCCGGTGTCAGCGGCCCCGGCGCGCCGAGACTGCTGGTCGGCACCGGCCAGGATCAACGGCATCTGATCGTGGTGGCGACCTCCGACCGGGGTCTGGCCGGCGGCTTCAATTCGTCGATCGTGCGCGCCGCGCGCGAACGGATCGCCGCACTGATCGCCCAGGGCAAGGACGTCAAGCTGATCACCGTGGGTAAGAAGTCCCGCGACCAGCTGCGCCGCCTTTACGCCGACCGAATCCTGATCGCGATCGAGGCCGGCTCCAATCCGACCCTGGCGACCGCCCAGGAGATCGCGGCCAAGGTGATCGAACTGTTCGAGGCCGGTCAGGTCGACGTGGTGACGTTGTTCTACAGCCGCTTCAAATCGGTGGTGACCCAGATCCCCACCGCCGTGCAGCTGATCCCCGCCCAGGTCGCCGCGGGCGCCGCGCCGATCAATCTGAACGGCTCAAGCTACGAGTACGAGCCGGACGAGGAGACCATCCTCGAGACCCTGTTGCCGCGCAATATCACCGTCCAGTTCCTGTCGGCCATGCTGGAAAACCAGGCCGGCTTCTTCGCCGCCCAGATGGCCGCCATGGACAACGCCACGCGCAACGCCGGCGACATGATCAAAGCATACACGATCAAGATGAACCGCACCCGTCAGGCGCAGATCACCAAGGAGCTGATCGAGATCATCTCCGGCGCCGAAG
>Ga0302196_10002253_pt1 | contig 18145 bp, 16 predicted proteins | sample II_Bog_N1_3_FD_198794 | JGI IMG/M metagenome (GOLD analysis project Ga0302196, IMG submission 198794) | Peat permafrost microbial communities from Stordalen Mire near Abisko, Sweden - II_Bog_N1_3 | ecosystem: Environmental > Terrestrial > Soil > Wetlands > Peat | place: Sweden: Abisko...
GATCAGGCCGGGCTGGGCGTTGGCGAGCGAGACCTTGGCGCGGAGGACCTCGAAGTTGGAGACCGTGCCGGCCTCGAACTGGTTCTTGCTGTCGGTCAGCTGGTGCTCGTACAGCTTGATGTTCTCCTCCTGGACCTTGATCTGGTCGCGGGTCAGGACGACGTTGTAGAACTTGGTGCGGACGTCGAGGAGCGCGGCGTCGATCGCGGTCTGCAGGTCGTAGGCGGCCGCGTCCCGGCTGTACCGGGCCGACTGGATGGCCGACTTGATGCCGCCGCCGGCGTAGAGGTTCTGGGTGGCCTTCAGCGAGACGTCGTAGAGGCTGCTCGACTGCGGGTAGGTCTGGGAGATGGCGGTGGCGTTGCGCTCGTACTGCCCGGCGGCATTGACGTTCGGGATCGCCTGGCTCTGGACCTGCACGATCACGCCCTCCTGCTGGCGGATCACCTCCCGGGCCTGGAGGATGGCGTAGTTGTGGTCCAGCGCGTACCCGATCGCCCCCTTGAGGTCGAGGGGCGACGGCGGCTGGTCCAGGTTGGACAACGGGACCTCGGCGGCGAAGGCCGGGGCCGCGGCGAGGATCAGGGCGGTGGTGAGGGCGAGGCGTTTCATGCTTGGGCCGGCTTTAGGAGGTTGACCTCGTCCTTGCGCTCCGCGGACTCGGCCGCGCGGTCCCTCGAGTGGTCCTTCGCGAGCAGGATGTAGATCGAGGGCAGCACGAGGAGGGTGAAGAAGGTGCCGATCGACATGCCGCCGACCAGCACGAGGCCGATCGAGTTGCGGGCCGCCGCGCCGGCGCCGGAGACCAGGGTGAGGGGGAAGTGCCCCGCCACGGTCGCGACGCTCGTCATCAGGATCGGCCGCAGGCGGGTCAGCGTCGCCTCGTGGATCGCCTCGAGCTTCGACTTGCCCGCCAGCTGGAGGGCGTTCGCGAACTCGACGATCAGGATGCCGTTCTTGGCGATCAGGCCGACCAGGGTCACGAGGCCGACCTGCGAGTAGATGTTGAAGGTCGTCGTCCAGCCGTCCGTGAAGTAGTGGGCGTTCGGGTTCGGGAACTTCAGGAACATGAAGATCGCCGACCCGAAGATCGCCAGCGGCACCGAGCCGCCGAGGATCACGATCGGGTCGCGGAAGCTGTTGAACTGGGCCGACAGGACGAGGAAGATGAGGACCACGGCGAGGCCCATCGTGGTCCAGAACTTGGAGTTACCCCCCTCGTGGCGGAGCTGGCGGGACTCCCCGGTGTAGTCGATCCCGTAGCCCTTGGGCAGGATCTTGGCGCCCTCGGTCTCGAAGAGCTTGAGGGCGTCGTCGAGCGGCATGCCGGCCACCGCGCTCATCGTCACCGAGTTGAGCTGCTGGAAGCGGTTCAGGGTGCGCGGGATCGTGCTGTACTTGATCGTCGCGATCGTGCTGAGGGGGATCAGGCCCCCGTTCGGCCCGGTGACGTAGATCTTGTTCAGCTGGTCGGGGTTCAGGCGGTCGCTCCGCTTGACCTGCGGGATCACCTTGTAGCTGCGGCCCGAGATGTTGAAGTAGTTGACGTAGTTGCCGCCCATCGCCGCCGAGAGGTCGTCGCCGACCTGCTGGAGGTTGAGGCCGAGGGCCGCCACCTTGTCGCGGTCGAGGACCACCTCGGCCTGCGGGGCGTCGTACTTCACGTCGATCAGCGGCGGGAAGTAGAAGCGCTTGCTCTTCATCACCGCGTCGGAGAGCTCGTGGGCGAAGGAGAGGATCTCCTGCGGGTCGGCGGTCGAGGTCAGGACGACCTCGATCGGGAAATTGCCGCCGCCGGGGAGGGCGGGCAGCTGCACCAACTGGAGCTGGATGCCGGGGATCTTCGAGACCTTGGGCTGCATCGCGGCCAGGATGGCCTTGATCGGGCGCTTGCGCTCGCCCCAGGGCTTGGCGACCAGGCCCGCGATCGCCTGGTTGGCGTTGGTGATCTGAAAGACGAAGTCCGTATCCGGATCGGAGAAGAAGGCCTTCTCGATGGCGACGGCGTAAGGGATGTTCTGGTCCAGGGTGGCGTTGGCTGAGGTCGTGCCGATGCCGAAGAGGACGCCCTGGTCTTCTGCCGGCGCCAGCTCGGCCGGGGCCTGCGTGATCATCAGGACGCCGACAATGCTGAGCAGGATCCAGATCGTGTACATGGCGCCCCGGTGCGAGAGCGAGAAGTCGAGCATGACTGTGTAAGCCCGGCGGACCCGGTCGAAGGCATGGTTGACCACCTTGGCGAAGCCCCGGTGGTCGTCGCCGGCGCGCAGAAACTTGGCGCACATCATCGGGGACAGCGTGAGGGCGACGAAGCCCGAGATCGTGACGGCGCCGGCGAGGGTGAAGGCGAACTCGCGGAAGAGGGAGCCGGTCAGGCCGCCCTGCAGGCCGATCGGGGCGTAGACCGCCGCCAGGGTGATCGTCATGGCGATGATGGGCCCGATCAGCTCCCGGGCGCCGACCAGGGCCGCGTCGAGGGGGGTGCGGCCCTCGGCCAGGTGCCGCTCGACGTTCTCGACGATGACGATGGCGTCGTCGACCACCAAGCCGACCGAGAGCACGATCGCCAGGAGGGTCAGCAGGTTGATCGTGAAGCCGAAGACCTGCATCAGGAAGATGGCGCCGATCAGCGAGAGCGGGATGGCGACGATCGGGATCAGCACGGTGCGCATCGACCCGAGGAAGAGGAAGATGACGATGACGACGATCAGGAGGGTGTCACCCAGGGTGTGGAACACCTCGTGGATGGCGTCGTTGATGTAGGCGGTGGTGTCGTAGGCGATCTTGGCCTGCATCCCGCCGGGCAGGTCCTTCTGGATCTGCGCCATCTCGGTGCGGACGAGCTTGATCACGTCGAGCGAGTTGGCGTTCGGCAGGACGAAGATGCCCATGAAGACCGCGGTCTCGCCGGAGAAGCGGACATCGGTCTCGTAGTCCTCGGCCCCCAGCTCCACATCGGCGATGTCGCGGATGCGGACAACGGTGTTGTTCGCCTGGCGGAGCACCAGGTTCTTGAACTCCTCGACCGTCTGCAGGTCGGTGTTGGCCGTCAGGGCGACCTGGATCAGGTTGCCCTTGGTGTTGCCGAGGGCGCTCAGGTGGTTGTTGGACGCCAGGGCGGCGGTGACCTGGGAGGGGCTGATGTTGAAGGCCGCCATGCGGTCGGGCTTCATCCAGATGCGCATCGCGAAGGTGCGGGCGCCCAGGATGTCGGCGCGCTGCACCCCGGGGATGGCGGAAAGCTTGGGCTGCACCACCCGGACCAGGTAGTCCGTGATCTCGTTCTGGTGGAGGGTCTCGGAGGTGAAGCTCAGGTAGGCGGCGGCAAACTGGGAGTCGGCCGACTGGACATTGAGGGAGGGGATCTGGGCCTCGGCGGGGAGGTTGTTGCGGACCTGGTCCACCTTGGAGCTGATCTCCGAGAGGGCCTTGATCGGGTCGTAGTTGAGCTTCAGGCGGGCCGTGATCGTCGAGAGGCCCTGGGCGCTCGTCGAGGAAAGGTAGTCGATGCCGTCGGCCGCGGCGATTGAGCGCTCGAGCGGGGTGGTGATGAACCCGCGGACCAGCTCGGCGCTGGCGCCGACATAGACGGTCGTCACCGTGACGGTGGCGTTCTCGCTCTGGGGGTACTGGCGGACGTTGAGCGTCCGGTAGGCCTGGAACCCGGCGATCAGGATCACCAGGTTGACGACAAGCGCCAGGACCGGGCGCCGGATGAACAGGTCGGTGAATTTCATGGGCGTTGTGGGCGACCCGCCGGCTCAGGAATCGCTCGGCTTCGGGGCCAGCTGGGCGTCCGGGGCGAACTCGTTGTGCACCTCCACCGTGCCGCCCGGGCGAAGGCGGAAGACGCCGGAAGTGACGATCGTGTCCCCCTCCTTGAGGCCGGAGAGGACGGAGACGAAGTCGCCGCGGCGCAGGCCCAGGCGGACGATCTGCTGGCGGACCACCTGCGACGTCGTGCCGTCCTCGGCCTTCTTTGTATCGACCACGTAGACCGTGTCGCCGAAGGGCGCGTAGAGGACCGCGGTCGCCGGGATGGTCAGGACCTTGTCGGTCACGGGGAGCTTGACGGCCACGTCCACGTACATGCCCGGGTGGAGCAGGCCCGCCGCGTTGTCGAGCGTCGCCTCGACCTTCACGTTGCGGGTGCCGGAGTCGACGTCGGGGCTGATGGCCGTGATCGTGCCCTCGGCCGTCTTGCCCCCGATCGCGTCCCCGGCGAGGTCGACCTTCAGGCCGGTCTTAACCTGGTCCAGCTCTTCCTGCGGGAGCGAGAAGTCGACGAAGATGGGGTTGAGCGCCTGCAGGGAGACGATGGAGTCGCCGGCCTTCAGGTTCTGGCCGAGGTTCACCAGGCGGATGCCGAGGCGGCCCGCGAAGGGCGCCTTGATGGTCCGCTTGGCGATCGTGGCCCGGATGTTGTCGGCCGCGGCGACCGCCTGCTTGGAGGTCGCGGTGTCGGAGTCGAACTGGGCCTGGGAGACGGTGTTCTTCGCCAGCAGCTCGCCGGTGCGGCGGAGGTTGACGGCCGCCAGTTCCGCGTTGGCCTCGGCGGCGCGCAGCTGCGCCTCCTCGACCGAGGTGTCCTGACGGACCAGCACGTCGCCGGCCTTCACGTCGGCGCCGGCCTTGAAGTCGATCTCGGCGATCTTCCCGTCCAACTCGGCGGCGACCGTCACGCCCTGCACGGCGGTGAGCGAGCCGACTGAGGTCAGGGTCTCCTGCCAGGTCTCGCGCTTGGCGGCGGCGGTTGACACGGCCTCGGCCGGGACAACCACCTTGGTGTTGATCAGCTTCTTGATCTGGAAGACCTTCACCAGGACGATGGCCGCGATGAGGACGACGATGGCCAGGATAGCGGAGAACGTTTTCATAGTCTGATTGCGGATGTAAGGGTAAGCGGAAAGGGGGGATCAGTCGGTCGCGACCGCGTGGGGCTGGACCTCGATGTGGCCGGCGGGCGGGTGGCCGCCGATCTTGTTGAGCAGCCGCACGAGCGTGCGACGCTCGCTCTCGGAAAGACCGGCCATCTGCTGCGCCAGGCGCTTGAAGTACCCCGGCAGCATCGCCCGGAGGGCCGCGTGGCCCTTCGGGGTCAGGTGGATCAGCGTCATGCGCCGGTCGCCGGAGTCGTGCTCCCGGGTGACCAGGCCGTCGCGCTCCAGGGTGTCGACCAGCCCGGTGATCGTGGCGCGGGCGACGTTGGCGTTCTCGGCCAGGTCCGCCGGCGTCTGCGGGCGCGGGGCCGCCTCCCGCTTGTCGTAGAGGAGCATCATGACCGTGAAGCGCCCCGGCGTCATGTTGTGCTCCTGCAGGAACTCCTCGGTCCGGCGGTAGGCCTCGTCGCCGGCCCGCAGCAGGTTCAGGTAGGCCTCGCAGGCCGTCGGGTCCAGGTCGGGATGCAGCCGCGCCGCCTCCAGCAGGCAGTCGTAGCGGGGAACATCCTTGAGCATCAGCAGCGGCATCGCGGGCGGGATCGAGAAAGAGGGAGGAAGGAGCGGAGCCGGATAGTTAGGGGGCTAATTATCGCCCGATCAAGTGATAAATCGAGCGACCTTTGCCGGAAGGCCGGTAGGCCGGGTTCGCCGGCGGAAACAGGGGGCCCGGCGGTCGGGCCGCCCTGCCCCCCCGCGGTCCAGCCGGGACGCCCGCCTATGCGAGCGAGCGGGCGGCCGCCACCAGGGCCTCGGTCGTGATCCCGAGCTCCTTGAACACTTCCGGGGCCGGGGCGCTGAGGCCGAAGCGGTCGATGCCGACCACCTTGCCGTCGAGCCCGACGTACTTGCGCCAGAGGCCGGTGACGCCGGCCTCGATCGCCACCCGGCGGCGGCAGGAGTTCGGGAGGATGCCCTCCCTGTACTCGGCCGACTGGAGGTCGAAGATCTCGAAGCACGGCATCGAGACGACGCGGGTCCCCTCCCCCAGCTCCTTGGCGGCGGCGATCGCGAGCTGGAGCTCGCTGCCGGTCGAGAGGAGGATGGTGTGGAGGGGGGCGGTCTCCTGGACGGCGACGTAGCCGCCCTTCAACACGCCCGCGCGGCGGATGGCCGCCGGGATGTCGTTGAGGACGGGGACCGCCTGGCGGCTGAGGGCCAGGAGCGTCGGGCCGTCCGTCCGCTCGAGGGCGGCGGCGAAGGCGCCGGCCGTCTCCTCCGGGTCGGCCGGGCGGATGACGTGCATATTCGGGATCAGGCGCAGCGCCGAGATGGTCTCCACCGGCTCATGGGTCGGGCCGTCCTCGCCGACGCCGATCGAGTCGTGGGTGTAGATGTAGACGACCGGCAGCTTGGAGAGCGCGGCGAGCCGCATGGGCGGGCGCGAGTAGTCGGCGAAGACGAGGAAGGTCGCGATCGACGGGCGGAAGATCCCGTCGTAGGCGATGCCGTTCGCGATCGCCGCCATGCCGTGCTCGCGGATGCCGAAGCGGATGTTGCGGCCCGCGCGGTCGGTGGGGTCGAAGTCCTTCGCCGCCGCGATGTAGTTGAGGGTCGAGCCATAGAGGTCGGCGCTGCCGCCGATCAGGAGCGGGAGCTCCGCCGCCAGGGGCTGGAGGACGTCGCGACCGGCGGCGCGGGTGCCGCCGAGCTTCACGTCGGGGGCGAAGAGCGGGAGCTTGGTCAGCAGGTGGGCCGCGGTCGGCTTCACCCCGGCGCTGTCGAGGAGCGCGGCCCGCTCCGGGGCGGCGGCGCGCCAGCCCTTGTAGAGCTTGTTCCAGCGGTTGTAGGCGCGGATTAGCTTCTTCTTGTGGTCGGCGAAGTAGGCCCTCACCTCCGGGCTGACGTAGAAGTGCTGGTCGGCCGGGAGGCCGAGGCCGGCGCGGGCCGAGTCGGCGTACTTGGCGCCGCCCTCGCCGTGGGCCTTCTGGGTGCCGGCCACCTCGGGGATGCCCTTGCCGATCAGGGTCTCCAAGATGATCAGCTGGGGCTTCCCGCTCTTCGCCTTCTTCGCCTTGTTGAAGGCCTTCAGCATGGCCGCGAAGTCGTAGCCGCCCACCGTCTGCACATCCCACTCGATCGCCTTGAAGCGGCCGGCGGTCGACTCGCTCTGGGTCTTGATCGCCATCGCGTCCAAGGTCACCTTGTTCGAGTCGTAGATCAGGATCAGGTTCTCGAGCTTCTGGTGCCCGGCGAACTCGACCGCCTCCATCGCGACGCCCTCCTGCATGCAGCCGTCACCCGCCAGGACGACGACGTGGTAGTCGATGATGGCATGCTCGGGGGTGTTGAAGCGCGCCGCGGCCATCAGGCCGGCGACCGCCATGCCGACGGCGTTGCCGACGCCCTGGCCGAGCGGGCCGGTCGTCGCCTCGACCCCGGGGGTGTCGTGGAACTCCGGGTGGCCCGGGGTGATGCTGTGCAGGGTGCGGAACTTGGCGATCTGCTCGATCGGGATCGCGAAGCCGGCCAGGTGCAGCCAGGAGTAGAGGAACATGCTGCCGTGGCCGGCCGAGAGGACGAAGCGGTCGCGGTTGAGCCAGCGGGGCTCGTCGGGGTTGAGGACCAGGGCGTGGCCGAAGAGGAGCGCGCCCAGCTCGGCGCAGCCGAGCGGGAGGCCGAGGTGGCCGGACTGGCAGGCGTGGACGGCGTCGATCGCGAGCCCGCGGGCCTCATTCGAGGCCTTTTCGAGAATGGCAGTGGGGAGGGTCATCGGAGGAAAGTTCCGACAACTCCTAGTCCCGGCGGAGCCGCCCGGAAAGCAGAAACGCCGGAATAATCCGGCGTTTCGGTTACTTGGCGGCCGCCTCGGCCCGCTTGGTCTTCACCTTGACGGCGACCGCGGCCTTGCCGGTGCGGTGGCGCAGGTAGTAAAGACGCGCCTTCATCGGCTCGGACTCGAGCTCGACCTCGATCTTCTCGACGTTCGGGGAGTTGACCGGGAAAACGCGCTCGACGCCCTCGCCGTAGCTGATGCGGCGGACCGTGAAGGTCTCGTGGATGCCGGAGCCCTTGCGGGCGATGACGATGCCGGCGAAGACCTGCACCCGTTCCTTGTCGCCCTCCCGGACCTTGGTGTGCACGCGCACGCCGTCGCCGACTTTGAACGGCGGGATGTCGGTTTTCACCTGGAACGCGGTGACTTCCTTGATGATCGGATTCATGGTCTTATATTTTGAGTGAAAGTTACTTAAGAAGGTCGGGACGGACGGATTTGGTCTTCTCCAACGCACGGGCGGCCCGCCACTTCTCGATCTCGGCGTGGTTGCCGGAAAGGAGGATCTCCGGCACGGACACACCTCGATATTCCGCGGGACGCGTGTATTGAGGGAAGTCGAGCAGCTTGCCGGTGAAAGATTCGTGCGTCAACGACTTTTCCTCGCCGAGGACGCCCGGAATGAAGCGGCTCAAGGCGTCGATCAGGACGGCGGCGGCCAGGGTGCCGTTCGTCAGCACGTAGTCCCCGATGCTGATCTCCCGGTCGATCACCTGGTCGCGGATCCGCTGGTCGATGCCCTCGTAGTGGCCGGAGAGCAGGATCAGGTGGCTCTCCTTGGCGAGGCCGGCCGCGATGGCCGGGGTGAGCGGCACGCCGTCCGGGGTCAGGTAGATCCGGGTGCAGCCCGGGCTCTGCAGCTGCTCCAGGGCGGCGAAGACCGGCTCGGGCTTCATCACCATCCCGGCCCCGCCGCCGAAGGGGCGGTCGTCGGCCGTGCGGTGCTTGTCGAGGGTCCAGGCCCGCAGGTCGTGGACGGCGACGGAGAGGAGCCCGCGCTCCAGGCCCTTGCCGAGGATGCTCTCGGCCAGGAAGCCGTCGAGCATGCGCGGGAAGAGCGTCAGGACGTCAATGCGGGGCATGGGGCCCCACCTTTCCGGGGGCGAACCGCCTCAGCTGGCGGCCGCGGGGGCCGCGTCGGTCGCGGCCGGGGCAGCGGTCGCGCCACGGCGGGCCCGCTTGATGATCGAGTGGAGCGTGTCCGTCGGCTTGGCACCCTTGGAGATCCAGTAGTCCACGCGGTCGAGGCGGAGGTGGACCTGCTGGCCCTTGGTGCGCGGGTCGTAGGTGCCGATGGACTCGACGGCGTCGCCGTCGCGGCGCGAGCGGGTCTCGGCCACCACGATGCGGTAGTGGGGCTGGTGGGTTGCGCCGATGCGGGAGAGACGGATCTTGAGTGCCATGGTCTGGGAAATGCGGATGGGTTCGATTCGGAAAAGAGGACGATCAAACACGGCGGGACGAGGGGTTGTCAAGCGCCTTGGCAGGAGCCCACCCGCGGCGGTGCAAATCCTAATTTTGGTTCAATTCGACCAAAATTAGGATTTGGATTAGCCTTTGATAAGCAGTAGCTAAGCCTTTCCCAGTTGAGATACCTCCTTCCCACCCTCGCTCTCCTGCTGCTCGCCGGCCCCGCCTGCGGTCAGGCGGCGGGCAAGCCCAAGGTCTACAACAACTTGGACGGGGACGGCAGCGTGGCGGTCGACCGGGTGATCAAGCAGGCCTATGGGCGCACCTATGACATCGTCGACACCGGCGCGGCCCAGGGCTACGCCGGCCCGGTGCCGACGCGGGGCGACCTGCCCGACTCGGCCAACGACGAGAACGGGCATCCCCTGCTCGGCTACGCCCTCGTCGTCTACATCATCAACGCCGACGGGCTCGTGGCCGACCCGGTGGTCGTCCGGGCGAACGACCCGCGGCTCAACAAGGTGGCGCTCGACGCCATGGTGCTCTGGCGCTTCCGGCCGGCGACCATCAACGGGACCGCCGTCGCCTCGACGGCGGCGCAGGAGTTCAACTTCGGGCCGGTCGACGTCTCGAACGGCTTCCGCCTCGGGCGGGTGGTCGTCTACCAGTCGATCGACGTGCTGGTGAAGCGGATGCCGGTCAAGGCGGCGGTCGAGGACTACATCCGCGCGGTGGTGGCGGTCGCGCACGGGTTCTTTGTCGGCGACGCGGTGCCGGAGTACCTGGACCTGGTCCTCGTGATCCGGCCCGGGCGGGCCTGCCGGGTGTGGTTCCGCTCCTCGCTCCGGCCGGGCGACGCCCCGGCCCTGGAGCCCCTCCGCAAGCTGGTGGAGGCCGTGCCGGCGATCGACGTCGCGGGGGGCCCGGTCATCCTGACCCTCGGCGGGGTCGTGGCCGGCGGGGATCCCCGCCACCCGCGCCAGGACGAGCACCCGATTCCCGACGCCTGGCAGGCGCTGGTGAAGGGCCTCCCCTCGCCGCCCGCCTACTCGACCGACGCCTTCTTGGACCTCCTCTGGCCCGGGCCCTGACGGGGCTTTGCCATTGACCAGCGCCCCCGGGTTGAGGAACGTGCCCCCTCTATGCTCAAAGCAGGCATCGTCGGCCTCCCCAACGTGGGCAAGTCCACCCTCTTCAACGCCCTCACCCGCTCGCGGAAGGCGGAGGCGGCCAACTACCCGTTCTGCACCATCGACCCGAACGTCGGGGTGGTGACGGTGCCGGACGAGCGCCTGGCGGTGCTGCAGAAGATCGCGAAGACCGGCGTCGTGATCCCGGCCGCGGTCGAGTTCGTCGACATCGCGGGCCTGGTGGCCGGCGCCAGCAAGGGCGAGGGCCTCGGCAACCAGTTCCTCGCCAACATCCGCGAGGTGGACGCCATCGTCCACGTGGTCCGCTGCTTCGAGGACGACGACATCATCCACACGATGGGCAAGGTGGACCCGGTGCGCGACATCGAGGTCGTGACGACCGAGCTCGTGCTCTCCGACCTGGACGCGGTCGAGAAGCGGATCGACAAGACGCAGAAGAAGGCGCGCAGCGGCGACAAGGAGGCGACGGTGGAGCTCGCGCTCCTCGAGCGCCTGGTCCCGCACCTGAACGCCAACAAGCCGGCCAACCTACTCGCGGCCACGGCCGACGAGGTCGCCCTCCTCAAGCTCTTCCAGCTCCTGACCGCCAAGCCCGTCATCTACGCCTGCAACGTCGCCGAGGGCGACCTGGCGACGGCGGAGGCGAACCCCTTCGTCCAGCAGGTGGCCGGGTTCGTGAAGGCGCACCATGACGCGGCCTACGTGCCGATCAGCGCCCGGATCGAGGCCGAGCTGATCGACTTGGCCCCGGAGGAGGCCAAGGAGTTCCTGAAGGACCTCGGCGTCTCCGACTCCGGCGTCTCGTCGCTCATCCGCGCCACCTACGCCCTCCTCGGGCTGCAGACCTACTTCACCGCCGGCGAGAAGGAGGTCCGGGCCTGGACGATCAAGAAGGGCTGGAAGGCCCCCCAGGCCGCCGGCGTCATCCACACCGACTTCGAGAAGGGCTTCATCAAGGCGGAGGTCGTCTCCTACGGCGACCTCTCGACCCTCGGCAGCGTCGCCGCGGCCCGCGAGGCCGGCAAGTACCGCCTCGAGGGCAAGGAGTACGTGTTCGCGGACGGCGATGTCGCCGTCTTCCGGTTCGCCTGAGGACCGGCTAGGGCCGCGCCGCGGACGCGGGCAGGCCGAGTTCGGGCTGGCGCTGCATCGACCGCGACCACCACCAGAGGAGCGGCAGGGCGCAGCCCAAGAAGAGCAGGTAGCGAAACAGGCGGCCCGGGCTCACGGCGCCGCCTCCGGGAGCAAGAACCCCGCCCGGCCGGCGCGGATCCGCGCCGAGAAATCCGGGGCCTGGTCGGCGGCCCGCGCGGCGTCATTGATGTGGGCCTGGCTCCGCAGCGCCTCGAATGGCAGCCCGTCGTCCGCCAGGTCGTGCAGGTCGTAGAGCATCCGGTCCCCGCTGCCGCCCAGGATCCCGCGCCAGTCCCAGCGGGAGATCCCGCCGATGTGGGCCCGGGCGAGGAAACCGATCATCGGCGTCGCGCAGTTCCGGGTCAGGGCATTGTACCACTCCGGCTGGTCGTGCACCGCGTTCATGGCGTCAAGGTAGTCTTCGAGGAGCGCCCGCGCATCGGCCGGCTGGAGGCGGGTGCGGTAGAGGTAGACTTCCTCGCCGCGCCGGTAGTTGGTGCGGAGGCGGACGACGTCGCGCTCGTCCGCCAGGAGAAAGCTGACCTGGAATTGTCGGAAGAAGCCGCGGACGGCCGAGTACGCCTGCGTCTTCGTCCGGCGCGCCTCGATCGAGGTCGCAAGGTAGGTCCCGTCCGCAAAGCGAAAGCTGACGATCGAGTGCGCGACCAGCGGGATACCCCAATGGGTCAGGAAGAGGTCGGCGCCGACCACGCGGTTCAGGTCGATCGTCCGGGTTTCCCACCGCGCCTCGAAGTCGGTCTCCGTCCGGTAGGAGAAGTTGCGGACGTCATGGAGCGTCACGTGGTCGCCCACCCGCTCCGCCCACCCCGCGCGCGCGAATTCGGGGGCCCAGGATTGGTTCGGCGGCGGCCGCAGCGCGAGCCACCAGGCGATGACCAGCAGGTTGAGGACGAGCCAGAGCGAGAGAGCCCAGGGATCCCGGCGGGAACGCACCACGTGGGCGGCGACCAGCACGTCAAACCCGCAGGCGGCGAGGCTACCGTACGGGTGCAGGTCGTAGGCCAGGGCCGCCGAGGACCAGACCGAGACGGGCAGGAGGACCGCCCAGGCGACCGGCCGCAGCACCTTCATCCCAAGGGGCGCGGCGGGGCGATGGTGATCCCCTCGGCGGCCAGCCCGCGGCGCACCCGGAGCGCAAACTCGACCGCCCCCGGGCCGTCGCCGTGGAGGCAGACGGTGCGGGCGTCGACGCCGACGCTCCGGCCGTCCTGCGCCACCACCCGGCCCTCGGTCGCGATCCGCAGGACCTGCGCCGTCGCCGCGGCCGCATCGGTGATCAGGGCGCCCGGCTCGGTGCGCGGCGTCAGCGAGCCGTCCGCCCGGTAGGTCCGGTCGGCGAAGGCCTCACCGACGACGGGGAGGCCGGCGCGGCGCGCCTCGGCCACGAGGACGCTCCCCGCCAGGGCGACGAGCGTCATCGGGACCGCGCTGTGGCGGAAGGTCTCGCCGATCCCGGCCACGACGGCCGCCGCCAGCGCGGGGTCCCGCGCCACCATGTTGTACAGGGCGCCGTGGAGCTTGATGTGCCCGACGACGGCGCCGAGCCCCGCCGCCACCTCCTGCAGGCGCTCGGTCTGCGAGATGACGAGGTAGGCCGCCTCCGCCGGGGAGACCGGCACCTCGCGGCGCCCGAAGTTGGCCCGGTCCTCGAAACCGGGGTGGGCGCCGATCGCCACGTCGTGGACGAGCGCCAGGGCCACGCTGCGGCGCATGGTCGCCTCGTCGCCGGCGTGCGCCCCGCAGGCGATGTTGACGGAGGAGACGAGCGGAATGAGGGCCGCCTCCTGGGGGCTCCCCTCCCCCACGTCGGCGTTCAGGTCGATGGAGGCCGGGCGGCTCACGCGGGCTTCACCTTCTCGGCCAGGCCCTGGCGGAGAAGGGCCAGCGCGTGCTCGGAGGCGTGGAGGAGGGCATGGGCCTCGCGGACGGTCGTGCGGACGAAGCGGATGCCGTCGCCCGGGGCCAGCTGGGCAAGGAGCGGCAGGTCGACCGAGGCGACGTGCGCCACGCGGGGATAGCCGCCGAGCGTCTGGGCGTCGGCCATCAGCACGATCGGGTTGCCATCCGGGGGCACCTGGATCGTGCCGGGGGCGACCGCGGTGGAGACCAGGTCGGCCGCGGTCGAGCGCTGGAGCTTGGGGCCGTCCAGGCGGATGCCCATCCGGTTGGAGCGGGCGGTGACGGCGAAGCGGCCGGAGTAGAGGAGGTCGCCGAACTCGCCGGCCTGGGCGCCCGGCATCACGCGCACCTTGGGCTCGCGCGAGTACGGGGGAAGCACCCGCTCGTCGAGGCTCCACTTGCCGACCAGGCTGAGCCCGGGCGCGGCGGCGCGGATCACGTCGCCGTCGCGCAGCGGGCGCCCCTGGAAGCCGCCGAAGCCGGCGGCCAGGAAGGTGCCGCGGCCCCCCATGACCGGCGCCACGTCGAAGCCGCCCGAGACCGCGAGGTAGGCCCGGCAGCCCTGGTGGCGGTTGCCGAAGCGCAGGCGGCTGCCGGCCTCGACCCGGAACGGCTTCCAGTTCGGGATCCCCTCGAAGCGGGCGCCGCAGACGGCGACCCAGGCCGGCGCGCTGAAGTCGAGCTCCGGGCCGATCAGCGTGATCTCGAGGGCGGGCGCGTCCTCGGGGTTGCCGACCAAGAGGTTCGCGACCCGCAGGGCATAGGGGTCGACGGCGCCCCCGAAGGGGACGCCCTCGGCCAGGTGGCCCCGGCGGCCCAGGTCCTGGATCGTCGACATCATGCCGGCGCGGATGACGGTCACTTCCATGAGCTGAACTCCGAGGCCCAGATGGGCTTGAAGCGGACGCGGTCGCCGGGCCGCAGGAGCGCGGCCGGGGTCCGCTCCGGGCTGAAGAGGTGGAGGGGGGTCCGGCCGATGATGTGCCAGCCGCCGGGCGAGTCGACGGGGTAGATCCCGGTCTGGGAGCCGCCGATCGCCACCGAGCCGGCGGGGACGTGCCCGCGGGGGGTGTCGCGCCGCGGGGTCCGGAGCGTCTCCGGCAGGCCGCCGAGGTAGGGGAAGCCCGGGGTGAAGCCGATCGCGTGGACCAGGTACTCCGCCTCCGCGTGGATGGCGACCACCTCGGCGGCGCTCAGCTTGCAGTGGACGGCGACGGCATCCAGGTCCGGGCCGAAGGTGCTGGCGTAGCAGACGGGGATCTCGACCAGCTTCGCCTCGGTGCGGAAGGGCGCGTTCGTCGGGCGGCCGACGCAGGACACGATGAAGGTGCAGACCGCGTCGTAGGCGTCGCCCGGCATCTCGGCGAAGCGCGCCGGGTCGTAGAAGACGGCGACGCTCTCGTAGGCGGGCACGATGTCGGTGATCCCGGGGCGCCGGGCGGAGGCCAGGGCGTCGGCGAAGTCGAGCACCGACCCGAGGGTCGCCCCGTCGATGCCGTCGCCGAGCGTCGCCAGCACCGCCGAATCGCCGAGGGGCTCGAGTCTCATGCGCGGTTCAGCCGGCGCGGAGGAGCTTCTCCGCGTGGGCGAGGGCACTCTTCGCGTTGCGGTCGCCGAGCATCCGCGCGAGCTCGGCCACCCGCCCCTTCCGGTCGGCGTGGATCGGCTCGATCGTGACGACCGCCCGGTCGCCCGACTGGTCCTTCAGGACCACGAAGTGGCTGGCGGCCTGGGCCGCCACCTGCGGCAGGTGGGTGACGCAGAGGACCTGGTGGCGCTGGGCGATCCCGGCCATCCGCTCGCCGACCACGCTGCCGATCTCCCCGCCCACGTTGGCGTCGACCTCGTCGAAGACGAGGACGGGCACCGCGTCCAGGTCGGCGAGGACGGCCTTGAGCGCCAGCATGACGCGCGCGAGTTCTCCGCTCGAGGCGATGCGGCTGAGGGGCAGCGGCGCCTCCCCGACGTTGGGGGAGAAGAGGAACTCGCAGCCGCTGTCGCCCGTCGGCCCGAGCCCGGGGGCGTCCGTGACCGAGATCCGGAACTCCGCCTTGGCGAAGCCCAGGTCGGCGATCCCGGCGGAGGCGACCCGGGCGAGGCTCTTGGCCGCCTTCTCGCGGACGGCCCGGAGCGCCGCGGCCGCCTGGCGGGCCTCGCGGGCGGCGGCCTCAATCTGGCGGTCGAGGCGGGCGAGCGTGCCCTCGATGTCGCCCTGGGAGGTGATCCGCAGGCGCATGGCCTCGCGGGCGGCAAGGACCAGCCGCACGTCGGGCCCGTGGCGCCGCCGGGCGTCGAGCCAGGCGTTCATCCGCTCCTCGAGGGGGCCCAGGCCCTCGGGGTCGCCCTGCAGGTCGCGGCCGAGGGAGCCGAACTCCCCCGCCAGGTCGACCAGTTCCGCCGAGGCGGCGGCCATCCGCTCGGCCAGGTCCTTGCTCGCCGGGTCGATCGACTCGAGGCGCCGCGCCTCGCGGACCAAGGCGGCGACCCGCGAGGCGACGCCCTCGTCGCCGGCGAGCCCGGCCTCGAGCCCGCCGGCCAGTTCGGCGATCTCCTGGGCGCGGCTCATCCGCTGGAAGTCCCGCTCCAGCGCGCTGATCGCCTCCTCGGTGAGCTCGAGGCGGTCGAGCTTCGCCAGCTGGGTCTCCAGGAAGGCGAGCTCGTCCGGCGAGAGGCGCGCCTCGCCGGCCAGGCGCTCGCTCTCGGCCTGCAGGTCGCACCAGGCGCGGTAGAGGGCGGTGTAGGCGGCGAGGGCCGGGCCGGCCCGGCCGTAGAGGTCGAGGAGCTCCAGCTGGCAGGAGTCGCGCAGGAGGCGGCGGGGCTCGCTCGGGCCGTGGAAGTCGATCCAGAGTTCGCCGAGCCGCTGCAGGGCGGCCAGGGTCGCCAGGCCGCCGTTGACCGTGATCTTGGGGGCCCGCTCGCGCGGCACGCTGCGCCGCAGGACGAGGAGGCCGTCCTCGCAGGCCGGCAGGTCGAGCTCGGCCAGGAGGGCGTCGATCCGCGCCGGGTCCTGGAAATGGAGCGAGGCCTCCACCTCGCAGGCCGGCGCCCCCTGGCGGATCACGGCCTTGTCGGCGCGCTCGCCGGCCAGGAGCGCCAGGGCGCCGATCAGGATGCTCTTGCCGGCGCCGGTCTCGCCGGTGACGGCGATGAAGCCCGGCTCGAACTCGACCGCCACCTCCTCGAGGAGCGCCAGGTTCTTGATGTGGAGCGACTGGAGCATCGGGCGGGGCTAGAGGTACTCGGCCGGGAGATCGGGGAGCAACCTCTTGATGTCCTGGACCGCGTCCTTGTGGCAGACGAGGACCGCGTCGGCGGTCTCGACGACCACGAGGTCGCGGACCCCGCAGAGGGCGATCAGGCGGCCGTTGCTGAAGGCGATCGTGTCGCTGGAGCCGGTGGCCACGACCCGGCCGCGGGCGACGTTGCCGGAACCGTCGGGGGTCATGTGGGCGGGCATCGCCGTCCAGAGGCCGACATCGTCCCAGTCGAAGTCGGCGATGATGGTCGAGACGGTGGCGGCCTTCTCGAGGACCGCGTAGTCGACCGAGATCTTGGGCAGGGCGGCGAAGCGCTGGGCGAGGTAGGAGGCGGGGTCGCCCGGCGGGAAGTCGCGCACGAAGACGGCCAGCTCGGGGGCGTTGCGCTCGACCTCGGCGAGGAAGCTCCCGACGGCCCAGACGAACATCCCGGAATTCCAGGCGTGCCGGCCGCCCTCCAGGTAGCTGCGGGCGGTGTTGAGGTCGGGCTTCTCGACAAAGCGGCGGACCTGGAGCAGGCGGCTGCCGTCCTCGCCCTCGGCCAGCTGGTCGCCGAGCTCCAGGTAGCCAAAGCCGGTCGCCGGGTAGGTCGGCGGGATGGCGAAGGTGAAGAGGCCGCCGGGACTGCCAGTCCCCTCCCCCGCCGCCCACCTGAAGGCCTCGAGGAGCTGGGTGCCGAAGCGGACCGTGTCCTTGATCACGTGGTCGGCGGCGAGGATCGCCACGACGCCGTCCGGGCGGCGGGCCCGGATGAGGCCGGTGGCCAGGGCCGCCGCCGGCGCGGTGTCGCGCTTGGCGGGCTCGGCCACGATCTGGGCGGCCGGGAAATCGGGGAGCGCCGCGCGGATCCCCGGCACCTGGGTGCCGTTCGTCAGGATCCAGATGTTCTCCGGGGCGACCACCCCCTCCAGCCGCAGGATCGTCTCCTCGAGCAGGGTCCGCTCCGAGAACAGCCGGAGGAGGTGCTTGGGGGTCTTGGCCCGGCTCATGGGCCAGAAGCGCTCTCCGCTTCCCCCGGCGATGATGCACGCGTGAAACCTCGGGTCGGTCATTCTTAAAGGCCCAGATTCAAGGGCCGGACGGCCCGCGCCAAGCCGGAACGGCGCCCCCCGGTCCGTTTTACACCCTCAGTGCCGGACGACGATCTTCCCGAACTGGCCGCCCCGCTCCATCAGGTCGAAGGCCTCCGCCCCGCGCTCGAAGGGGAAGACGTCGCTGAGGACGGGCTTCACGGCGTGGCGGGCGACGAACTCCATCATGGCGGCCCAGTCGGAGTCGTTGCCCATCGTGGAGCCGAGGATCGAGAGCTGCTTCCAGAACACCTTGCGCAGGACGAGCTCGGGGGAGTTTCCCTTGGTGGCGCCGAAGAGGACGATCCGGCCGGCGGGCGCCGCCGCGTCGACCAGACCCGCGAAACCCGGGCCGCCGGCGCTGTCGATGATGACCTGGAAGGGACCGGGGTCGCGGAGGGCGCCCTCGGCCCAGCCCTCGAGGTCGTAGCGGAAGCCTCCCCTGGCGCCGAGGCTGACGGCCTTGCGGATCTTCTGGTCGGAGCTGGAG
>Ga0302196_10002256_pt1 | contig 18132 bp, 14 predicted proteins | sample II_Bog_N1_3_FD_198794 | JGI IMG/M metagenome (GOLD analysis project Ga0302196, IMG submission 198794) | Peat permafrost microbial communities from Stordalen Mire near Abisko, Sweden - II_Bog_N1_3 | ecosystem: Environmental > Terrestrial > Soil > Wetlands > Peat | place: Sweden: Abisko...
TGGAGCGTCGGGACGGGCTGACGCTCTACGTGCGATGGGGTGACGCGCCGGTGCTGTCGCTGGCACTGTTGGCCCTGGCCGCCGGTTGGCTCGTGGCACTCGGGGTCCCCGGGAGGCAGCGTGGCCTGTCGGCGTCGTCACCCTTGCCGGATCCGTCCCGCACTAGCTACTCGTAATACCCCGAGTGGATGTAGACGCAGGGGATCCCCATGGCGTGGAACATGGCGAAGTTGTTGGGATCGTCCTCGAAGGCGAGGCGCAGGTCGAATCCGAACTGTCGCAGTTCGTCGACCGTGTCCCGCTTGAACCAGGTGACCTGCGAGTAGTCGCCCCGGGACCGCATGACCAGCAGGTCCCACCGCAGGTCGTAGCGCTCCAGCCACGCCAACGTCTGCGGCTGGACCCGCATCGGCCGCCCCGTCAGCAGGATGATCTGGAGCGACGGGTCGAGCAGTTCGAGCACCCGCGCCAGTTCGGCGATGACCGCGTCCTCGCCGCACGCATCGAAAAAGGCGTCCCAGTCCCGTCGCCCGCGCTCGATGAAGTGCTGGCGGCCGACGGCGTCGGACAACACGCCGTCGACATCGAAGACGACGGCCTCGGCCGGGTGTTCGATGCGTCCCCGGTGCCACGCCCAGTTGGTGGGATCAGCCACCGCTCAGTCCTCGTCCGACGAGGCGTCGGCCTTGCGCCGGATCTCATCGACCACCGCCGGGTCGGCCAGTGTCGTGGTGTCCCCGAGGACCCGGCCCTCGGCCACGTCACGCAGCAGGCGTCGCATGATCTTGCCGCTCCGGGTCTTCGGCAACTCGTCGGTGAAGATCACCGTCCGGGGTCGGGCGATCGGGCCGATCTTGGTGGCCACGTGGGCCCGCAGCTCCTGGCCGCGCTCGTCGGTGGCGTCGCCGGCGTCGGCCACCAGCGTCACGAACGCCACGATGGCCTGGCCTGTCGTGGGGTCGTCGGCCCCGACCACGGCGGACTCGGCCACCAGCGGGTGGTCGACCAGTGCCGACTCGACCTCGGTGGTCGAGATCCGGTGCCCGGATACGTTCATCACGTCGTCCACCCGACCCAGCAGCCACAGATAGCCGTCCTCGTCGAGTTTCGCCCCGTCGCCGGCGAAGTAGCGGCCGTCGAACCGGCTCCAGTAGGTGTCGCGGTAGCGCTCCGGGTCGCCGTAGATGCCCCGGAGCATCGACGGCCACGGGGTGGTGAGGGTGAGGTAGCCGCCACCGTGCCCGATGGGGACACCTTGTTCGTCGACCACCTCGGCCCCGATCCCCGGCAGGGGGAAGGTCGCCGACCCCGGCTTGGTGGTGGTGATGCCCGGAAGTGGGGCGATCATGATCGCCCCTGTCTCGGTCTGCCACCAGGTGTCGACCACCGGACACCGGCCGCCGCCGATGTGGGTCGAGTACCACATCCACGCCTCGGGATTGATGGGCTCGCCGACCGAGCCGAGCAGCCGCAGGCTGGACAGATCGTGGGTCGCGGGCAGGTCCGCCCCCCACTTCATGAACGTGCGGATGGCGGTGGGGGCGCAGTACAGGATGCTCACGCCGTACCGCTCGACGATCGACCACCAGCGGTCGCGCCCGGGATGGTCGGGCGTGCCCTCGTACATGACCGAGGTGGCCCCGTTGGCCAGGGGTCCGTAGACGATGTAGCTGTGCCCGGTGACCCAGCCGATGTCGGCCGCGCACCAGTAGACGTCCTCGTCGGGGTGGAGGTCGAAGACCACCCGGTGGGTGTAGGCCACCTGGGTGAGGTAGCCGCCCGTCGTGTGCATGATGCCCTTGGGGGCCGCCGTGGTCCCCGAGGTGTACAGGATGAAGAGCAGGTCCTCGGCACCCATGTGCTCCGGCGGGCACACGTCGGACGGCGCACCACCGGCCGCGGGGTCCTCCCCGCTCATCAGGTCGTGCCACCAGTGGTCGCGGCCGGAGACCATCTCGGGGACTCCCCCCACGGTGTCCCCACCGGTCCGACGCACCACGACGACGTGGTCCACGCACGGGCTCTCGGACACCGCCACGTCGACGTTTCCCTTGAGACCGACCGCCTGTCCACGGCGCCATCCGCCGTCCGCGGTGACCACCACGCGTGCCTCGGCGTCGAGGATCCGGTCACGCAGCGCGTCCGAGGAGAACCCGCCGAACACCACCGAGTGGACGGCGCCGATCCGGGTGCAGGCCAACATGGCGACGGGCAGTTCGGGGACCATCGGCATGTAGATCGCCACCCGGTCCCCCCGGGCCACGCCGAGACCCTTCAACACGTTGGCGAACCGGGACACCTCCCCCAACAGCTCGCGATAGCTGATGGTCCGGGTGTCCCCCGGTTCGCCCTCCCAGTGGAAGGCGACCTTGTCGCCCCGTCCGGCCGCGAGGTGGCGGTCCAGACAGTTGTAGGAGACGTTGAGCGTCCCGCCGTCGAACCAACGGGCGAACGGCAGGTCCCACTCGAGCACGGTGTCCCACGGTCGGAACCAGTCCAGGGCACCGGCCTGCTGGGCCCAGAAGTCCGGCCCCAGTCGGGCCGCTGCGTCGTAGACGCCAGGATCGTCGACCACGGCGCCGGCGACGAAGTCCGGCGACGGGGGGAACACCCGTTCCTCGGTGAAATAGTCCTCGATGGTCGCCTCGGGCCCGGGCGCTCCGGCTCCCTCGCCACTGTCGTGATCAGGCACTGCTCCCCCTCCACTCCTCGAACCCACAGCCGGGCTCCTGGCGGAGCGCCGCGGGGTGGCGAGGTCGTGATCCGACCCGGGACCTCCCCGTGGTGAGCCGCCTCAGCCTAACGCCGGCAGGGTCGTAGAATGGCGGGGCCGTGACCACGACAACCGACATCGGGGGCACCATCGCCCTTGAGCTCCCGGGATCGAGCGTGCTGCCGCCCGAGGTGCTCCTCGAACCCGGTGGCATCCGGGTCGACGTCCCGCTCGGGCGTCGGGTGCTGGTGGTCAGCGACCTGCTCCTCACGCCGGTTGCCACCCCGTCCTCGCTGGCGGTCACCGCCGAGATCGCCCAGGCGCTCGACACCTGGGACGGCCCGGGCATCCTGATCATCGCCGGGAACCTCTTCAACCTGACCGGCGCCATCGATCCCGTCGCCACCGCCGGACGGGCGATCGACGCACATCCGGCACTCGGGCAGGCGTTCCTCCGGTTCCTCCGCGTGGACGAGCGCCGGGTCCTCCGCCAGCGGGGCACCCATGAGCCCGAAGACCTCGCCCAGCGCCTGGCCCAACGATCCGCCACGAGACCCGACGCCGGGACCGGGGACCGGACCGACACCCGCTCGGACGTCGTGGCGTCGCTGGCCGCCGCCGGCGTCGAGCACATGGGTCCGGTCGATCTGCACATCCAGACGGGCAACGGCGTCCGGGTGGTCCGGGTGGACCCCGGGGAGTGCGCCTACTCATCGCAGCCGGTGGACCTCGCCGACCCGACCGTCCCCGACCCGACGGCTGACGCCAAACCGGGTGCCGCCGTCGACTCACCAGCGGGACGGCACTGGCGACAGCTGGTCAACGAGTCGGCCGACGACGCGCCGTGGCTCGAGGGGGTCGACCACCTGAGCGACCCGTCCGCCTTCACCCGATTCGTGGTGTCCCGCACGCTCTACCGCCGCTTCGGCCGCTACGCCTGGTGGCTCCTGGTGCCCTTCGCCGTGGCACTCCTGATCCGGGTGGCGGTGACCCCGTGGCTGCTGGGGCACCTCGGGACCGGGCTGCCCGCACGCGCGCTCCGGCACGCGCACGCCGCCGACCTCAACGACCAGCTGGTCATCGCCATCGGGGCGACCGTCGTGGTCATGGCGGTCATGGCCGTGATCCTCGGACTGTTGAGCCGCCGGATGTGGTCCATCCTGGGAGGTGGAGCCCTCCAGGAGGTCCGGACCGAGGCGGGACCCAACGACTCCGCCCGTGACGACGCCCGACGGCTGGTGGCCCAGGGCTACGCCGGGTTGATCACGGCTGCCACCTTCAAGTCCGAACTCACCAATCTCGGGTCGGGGTTCTACGCCAACGTGGGTGCGACCTCCGAGGTGGTGGCCGAGCACCGCGGCCGTCTCGGCCTGCCGCCGGTCTTCCTCCACAGCCAGTGGGTCAGCTGGGTGGAGCTGGAGTCGGGCGCCGAGCTCCACGTCCGCATGCTGCTGGCCCACCGGGAGCTGGCCTCACCCAGCCGGCTGGAGCAGCTGGTGACCCGCGGTCGGTCGGGCGGTTCGCTGCGCCCGTCACTGGTCGCCTCCTACCCGATGGGCTCCTCGTGGCCGCCGGCCCCCGACCTGCGCCAGTCCCACCGCCACACCCGACGGGTCCGGCGGTGGGCGGCCGCGGCCATCCTGATCACCGGGTTCATCGACGTGCTCGATTCGATCACCCCGCCGCTCCGCGGCCGGCTCCACGTGGTCGAGCAGTACCTGCCCCTGCGGGCCAGCGTGGCCGCCGGTGCGCTGGTGGCCATCGCCGGGCTCGCCCTGATCGCCCTCGGCCGCGGCATCCTGCGCGGTCAGCGACGGGCGTGGCGGGTGTCGGTCGCCCTCCTGGCCGGCACCATCTTCCTCCACGTGGTGGCCGGCGCCGACATCGAGGAGTCGCTCATCGCCGGCGCCGTCCTGGCGTTCCTGCTCTTCAACCGCAAGGAGTTCCAGGCCGCCTCCGACGCCACCTCCCAGCGTTCGGCGCTGATCGGCCTGGCGGCCGTGGCCGTGGGGGTCGCCGTGCTGACCACGGTGTCGATCGAGCTCTTCACCCACATCGGGCACCATCACCACCAGAGCCTGTCGTGGTGGTCCACGTTCTGGGCCGTGTCCGAGCGATTCGTCGGGATCACCACCCTCTACCTACCCCAGCGCGCCGACCGGTTCCTGACCCCCGCACTCCTGACCATCGGGCTCTGCCTGGTCGCCGTGACCCTCTACCTCCTGACCCGACCGGTCGTCGACCGTCGACTGGGTTCGGGCCGCGCCGCCGAGTTCCGGGCCCGGGACATCGTGCGCCGCCACGGCGCCACCACCCTGGACTACTTCGCCCTCCGGTCGGACAAGAAGTGGTTCTTCCACCGCGACAGCCTGGTGGCCTACGCCGTCTACGGCGGCGTCTGCCTGATCTCCCCTGATCCGATCGGCCCGGCCAACGAACGCGAGCAGGTCTGGGGGGCGTTCCGGGCATTTGCCGACAGCCATGGGTGGACGACCGCGGTCATGGGTGCCGGGGAGGAGTGGCTCCCCACCTACCGGGACTCGGGCATGCACAACATCTACCTGGGCGACGAGGCGGTGGTGCGCCTCCAGGAATTCAGTCTCGGGGGCAAGCACATGAAGGGCCTCCGCCAGGCGCACAACCGGATCAAGAAGTACGGCTACACCGTCACCTTCCACGACCCGTCGAAGATCGACCGGGCCCTGACCGACGAGTTGACGTCCCTGATGCGCCTGTCCCGCCAGGGCGAGCACGAGCGGGGATTCTCCATGATGCTCGGGCGGGTGTTCGACCCCCGCGACACCGGACTGCTGCTGACCGTGGTGCGCACGCCCGACGGGGTGGCGGCGGCCATGTGCCAGTTCGTGCCGGCCACCGGCATCAACGGCTTCTCCCTCGACCTGATGCGACGCGACCCGGGGGATCATCCGAACGGACTCCTGGACTTCGCGCTGTGTTCCACCATCGAGCACCTGGCGGCTCGGGGCTTCGACGGCCTCAGCCTCAACTTTGCCGCCATGCGGTCCACCTTGGCCGGGGAGAAGGGGGACGGCACCGTGCAGCGGGCGGAGCGGTGGTTCCTCAAGCGCCTGTCGAACTTCGCGCAGATCGAGTCGCTGTGGAAGTTCAACGCCAAGTACGAACCCGAGTGGCTCCCCCGCTACGTGGTGTTCGACACCGCCGAACACCTGGTGCCGGTGGTGATGGCCATCCTCCGCGCCGAGTCCCTGTGGGAGATCCCCGTCCTCGGTCGACTCCTGGCGGTCGGCGCCGAAAAGCGGATGCTGGCCGCCCAGGCGGACACCGACGAGTTCCTGGCGTCCATCGTGGCCTGGGACGAGGACGGCGTCCAGGTGACCGACGGCCGGGCGACCGGGAGTCCGGCGGGACCCGTCGCCGTGCCCGAGGTGGTGCCCGTGATCGTGCCGGTGGGCGCGACGGGAGCATCGCCTGGCCGCGAAGACCCCCACGCCGACGCCACCGACGACGACACCGGCGCTCCCTAGCTCCGGCCCCCGCACCGGAGGTCAGGGCAGGGTGGGTGCCGGCAGGCCCATCGGGTTCGGGTACGCGATGGTGCCCGACCGGTGCACGGCCGAGGTCACCGGCGCCAGCGACTCGAGTACGTCCCGGACCATCGCCGCACCCCCTGTCCCGCCCCCGTCCCCGAGTGCCCCGTCCTCGAGTGATGCGTACGGCAGAGCCGCCTGGTGGTCGGTCATCGCCTCGACGGCACGCCGGAGCTGTGTCCCCTGGTGGGTCGGCCCGTCCCCGTCGAGCAGTCCCCGGTCCCTCAGTCGTCCGGCGGCATCGGCCCACTCGTCGGCCGACCACCCCCGTGCGGCGAGGAAGAGCTCGTCAGGCAGCCCCTCGGAGGCACCGAACAGCACCAGTGCCTCCACGGCATCCAGTCCCGACGCGGTGAGAGCGGCCACGTGGCCGTCACCCCGGTGTTCGCGGAGGCAGGTGCAGGCGTGCCACAGGGCCTCGACCGGGTCGTCCGGCCATCCGGTGGCCCGGGTGGCCGCGAACAGCGCCCGGCCGGCGCCCGAGGCGGCAGCAACCGGCAGTGTCAGCAGAGGTACCAGCCGCACCGCACGTTCGTCGATGTCGGGGACGATGCGCCGGAGTGCGGACGCCGCGCCGGCTCGGCGGGCCGCCCACACCCGGTCCGGTTCCGCCAGCGCCCACGCATCGGGAAGGGCACGGGCGACCATGTCGGGCGCGAAATTGAAGAAGGTGGCGGCAACGACCTCGGGTGCCACCGGGCCGAGTGGTGCGGCCCGGCCGGCGAAGTAGCCCATCCAGAACCCCCGCAGCCCCAGTTCGGCCATCGACCTCCGGCATCCCTCGTCGAAATAGACCACGGCGTGGACCGGCTCGAGGGCGAGCCACCAGTCGCGTGCGGCCGCCGGGTCCATCAGCCGGGCCCGTTCAGTCCGTCGTGGACGATCCGACCAGTGCCGGATCGGCGGCCGGGTCGGAACCCGGACCCGCACCGGGGCCCACCGACGGTGGCCCCTCCTCACCGGTGGTCGGACTCCGCCGGGTCCCGTAGACACCGACCAGCACGACCACGAAGAGGGTGACCAGGACGATGATGACCGCCACCTTGACCGTCGGCTGGTTCCAGAGGACCAGGACGATGAGTCCGAGCACGATCACGCCCCACTGGAACGACTTGCGGAAGCGGGCCACCGTGCCGTGGACGGGGCCGGACGTGAGCCACGTCGGCGTGGTGCGATCGGACGCCCAGCGTCGGACCGGACCGAGTCCGACGACGAAGGCCACGATGGCCACCACGGCGGACACGATGAGGATGACACGGACGCTGTCGATCAACGCGGCGTCGACGGTGTCGATCACGGCGGCGGCTGCGTCCTTGGGCTGTGACGGCTTGAGCGACGAGAGGTACTGGTTGCGACCGACGTTGGCGCCGACGAGCAGGATGGCCATCGAGACGGCCAGCCCGGACGCCGCGTGCACCAGACCGCGCCGTCGGTCACGGGCCAGCAGGACCGAGATGGCGAACAGCACGACCGACGCGATCGGCAGCACGAACGCCAGGTTGTTCAGGAACCGGACCCACCGCTGCAGCTTGGCCAGTTCCTCGGACTGGAAGAGCACGTAGGGCGCACCGGTGTAGCTGGGGACCTTGTTGAACACCGAGAGGCCCCGGGCCGACAGTTGCTTCTTGGCGGCCGCCTCGACCTGAGACAGGTCGACGGTGACCTCCCCGTTGGTCGACTGGAGGGCACCGACCTTCTTGCCGAGCAGGAGGTTGTCGAGCTGTGCGTGGGAGTTGCGCAGCGACGAGTCCCACAGCTTCTGGAACTGGGAACTCTGCACCAGCTTCAAGGTGATCGTGTAGGTGGCGGACTCGACGGCCGAGCTGATCGGGTCGGCCAGGAACCCCGCCCGGGCCGGCAGGGCGTTCTTGACCCGCTGCTCGATGTCGGTCTGTTCCACCAGGCTCTTGCTCACCTTGGTGGCCACCGCCGTCTGGATCGCCGCGTTCTTGGCCAGCGGTCCCACCGTGGCGACGAACGTGTCGGTGTTGAGCAGCTGGTTGCGGGCGTAGACGACCACCACCGAGAGGACGGCCAACAGGCAGGCGAGTACCAGCAGCACCCACGAGGAGATGGTCCGCATCCGGGTCTTCTTCTTCCGCTGCTTGCCCTCGACTCGCTGGGCCAGCTCCTCGTTCTGGTGCTGGAGCACCTCGACCTCGTGGTGGAGGGCCTCGATGTCGTCGCCGCCCGCCGTCGGTTCGATGGTCACGGGGCAACTGTACCGGCGGCCTCCGTCCCCATCGGGGACGGTGACCAGGTGTTGCAGCGACCGGTCGGTCCCCAGGGGACACCGATGGCCGGACGGTCAGGGTCGTGACGCGGCCGGTGGCCAACTCCGTGCCCGAGGGACGGACGTGGCCACCGGCCGGTCATGCGATGAAGTAGTACCTCAGGCCAGCAGTTTGGCCTTCTGCGACTCGAATTCCGCGTCGGTGATGGCGCCCTTCTCCTTGAGGTCCGCGAGCTTGGACAGCTCGTCGACGCTGCTGCCCGAGCTGGCGGCCTGCTTGACGTAGCTGTCGAACGCCTTCTGCTGCTGAGCTGCCTGTTCCGCCGCACGCTCGTGCATCTTGCCGCCACGGGCGATCAGGTAGACGAGGACCCCGAGGAACGGGAGGATGATGACGAACAGGACCCAGACCGCCTTCATCCCGCCACTCAGGTCGTGGGAGCGGAAGACGTCCATGAAGACGCTGATCAGCAACCAGATCCAGAGGATGAACACGAAGAACATGAACATCATCCAGATCAGGCTGAGGATCGGGTAGTTGTAGGCAAGCATCGCAGGTACTCCTTACGCAGGGACGGGTTCCACCGGTGGGACCGGCAGCTGCGCACACCCTATCCCCGCAGGTCAGGCGGTCGAGGGACGCAACGGAGCCGCCGGGTCCCGGAGCCGATGGTCCTCCCTGCCCACCGTGACCCGACGACCTAGTGTCTGGCTACCCGAACCGGAGGCGGACGCACGTGTTCTACATACTGATCTTCGGAGTACTCGCCGTGGTGTTGGTCGTGGCCTTCGCCCGGAAGTGGAGCACCCGCAACAAGTGGCCTGACGATGAGTGACGCATCCGTCGCGCCGTCGACACCACCGGCGCCGGCAGCGGCACCTGCCGCCCTGGATCCCACCGAGCTGCTCCGGTCGCGCAGCTACGTCCAGCTCCTGGTGCTGGCCGCCCTCATCGGCATTCCCATCTCCGCTGTCGCCTACTTCTACCTGGCCCTGGTCTCCAAACTGCAGCACTGGGTGTTCACCTCGTTGCCCACCGGCCTCGGATTCCACGGCACACCGGTCTGGTGGCCCGTCCTGCCGCTCGTACTGGCCGGCGTCCTGGTCAGCGCCACCATCAACTATCTCCCGGGCACGTCGGGACACGAGCCGTCCGAAGGGTTCAAGGCCGGCGGTGGCTCCCCCACGGGGATCGAGCTGCCCGGAGTCATCCTCGCCTCGCTGGCCACGCTGGCCCTCGGGGTGGTGCTCGGCCCCGAGGCCCCGCTGATCGCCATCGGCGGCGGGCTGGGCGCGCTGGCGGTCAAGCTGGCGGCCAAGGACGCGCCACCGATGGCCGGCACCGTGATGGCCGCGGCCGGTAGCTTCGCCGCCATCAGCACGTTGCTCGGCTCGCCACTGGTCGGGGCCTTCCTCCTGATGGAGGCCTCCGGACTGGGCGGTCCCCTGCTGAGCCTGGTGCTCGTGCCCGGGCTCCTGGCCGCAGGAGTGGGCACTTTGATCTTCGTCGGCCTCGACCAGCTGACCGGGCTCGGCACGTTCTCCCTGGCCATTCCCGGTCTGCCCGTCTTCAGCCACCCCACCGGCGTGCTCTTCCTGTGGGCCGTCGCCATCGGCGTGGTCGCCACGTTGCTCGGGACCGCCATCCGGCTGGGCAGTCTGGCCGCGCAGACCCTCGTGCTCCGCCACCGCCTGGTGTGGACCCCGGTGGCCGGGCTGGCGGTTGCCGGGGTGACGATCGCCTTCGTCGAGATCACCGGGAAGGGATCCCAGAACGTCCTGTTCTCGGGTCAGTCGGCCCTCCCGACCCTGGTACTGCATGCCTCGACATGGACCGTGGGTGCGCTGATCGTGCTCGGCGTGGCCAAATCGATCGCCTATGCCGTGTCCCTGTCGGCGTTCCGGGGCGGACCCATCTTCCCGGCCATGTTCATCGGCGGGGTCATCGGGGTGGCCGGATCCCATCTACCCGGACTGTCCCTGGTGCCGGCGGTGGCGATGGGTATCGGTGCCATGGCCACCGTGATGCTCAAGTTGCCGCTCACCTCCACGCTGCTGGCCGTCCTGCTGTTCGCCAGTGACGGCTTGAGCTTGACCCCACTGGTCATCGCCGCCGTCGTCGTCGCCTACGTGCTCACCGCCCGGATGCCCCAGCAGCTGACCGATCTGCGGCGTGCGCGGCCAGGAGCGACACCCGCCTCCACCGCTGGTCCTGCACCCGCCCCCGGTCCTGCAGGCGATCCGTCGGCGGCACCCGCAGGCGGCGGCTGAGTGGTGCTGATCGCGACCTCGGGGACGTCCCACCCGCTGGGAGCGGACATCGTCGCCGTCCTCGTCGGGGCCGTCCTGGTGGCGAGTGTGCTGGTCTCCGCGCTGGAGACGGTGGTCCTGCCCCGCAACTCGTTCACCCGGATCTCGCGGGTGACCTTCGCCGTAGCCAACAGGGTCCTCGTCCACGACGGCAGGAACCGGGCCCGGTCGGCCCATCGTCGCGGCCTGTACGCACCGGTGGCCCTGGTCACCCTTCCCCTGGTCTGGATGATCTCGGTCATCGTCGGGTTCGGCTTCATCTTCTGGGGAGTGGATTCGGGCTCCTGGCAACACTCGTTCGAGATCAGCGGCTCCTCGGTGACCACCCTCGGCTTTTCCGCACCGACCGGGAGTGCACGGACCTGGATCACCTTCGTCGAGGCGGTGATCGGGCTCGGGCTCGTGGCCCTGCTGATCAGCTACCTGCCCACCATCTACTCCGCCCACCACGACCGCGAAAAGGGGATACGGACGCTCCGGCCCTTCGCCGGCACCCCGGCCTCCGGCGTCGACCTCCTGGTGAATCTGAACCGGTTCCACGGACTCGACAACGCCGATCTGTGGCGCACGGCATCCGCCTGGCTGCTCGAGCTCGACCAGACCCACTGCTCGTTCCCCGCACTCTGCTACTTCCCCGAGAGCGACGACGCCCAGTCCTGGGTGGCCTCCGTCGGTTCGCTGCTGGACGCGGGCGCGCTCCTCCTGTCCGCCGCCGACATCGACCTGTCCGGCCACGATCATTCCGTCCTCCATCAGGGGCCCATGGTGGTCCTGGCCAACGGCGTCCCCACCATCATCGAGATCGGACGCGCCGCCGGACTGCCGGTCGGGCCGCCGGTTCCCCTGGTGCAGCTGATTCCCGACGCGGCCGGTGACGTGCCCGAGATCTCCATCACCCGGGACGAGTACCTGGCGGCGCTCGACGCGCTCGGGGGGATCGTCACCGTCCCCGAAGCGCAGCGCCAGGACGCCTGGGTCCGATTCGCCGTGGTGCGATCGGCCTACGACGAGGCGCTGCGCGGGCTCGCCGGCCTCACCTTGGCCACCCCGGCACGATGGACGACCGACCGACCTGCCACGGTCGCCCGTCCCCGGCTCCTGACCAACCGGCCGATCGCCGTCGACTGGACCGTGCGGGTGATCCCGACGTCTTCCGGGCACCCACCCGCGACCTGACCGCCGTTCCACCCACGCGCTGGCGATGGCCGGCACGTTGCCGTCAGGGCCGACCCGGTAGTGTCTCGCACCCAGGAGACGGCACTGCGCCGCCGATCGGGAGGATGGACGGGCATGGCCGAAGGACTGGCGCCGGGCGAGGTGGCCGGAGAGATCTCTCGACACAAGCAGCACACGGCCGAACACGAGGGCGGCCACGGCGGGTCAGCGGATGACGAGGGTCGCCAACACGACCGGGTCCTGTCGATCATCGAGGCGGTGCTGCTGGCCATCGTGGCGCTACTGGCCGCCTACACCGGCTTCGCCTCGGCCAAGTGGGGTACCGAGTCGTCGCTCCGGTTCGCCACGGCTTCGGCCGCCCGCACCGAAGCCAACCGGGCCTCGCTCAACGCCCAGGACACCAGGAACTTCGACTCGACGACGTTCAACGCCTGGTTCACCGCCTACGTCGCGGGCAACACCACGGCCGAGTCGGTGGCCGAGCGGCGCTTCCGGCCCGCGTTCAAGTTCGCGTTCGACGCGTGGATCGCCACCGATCCGTTCACCAACACCTCGGCACCACCGGGACCGACCTACATGCCCCAGTACAAGCAACCGCAGCTGGCCGTGGCCAGTGCGCTCGACGCCAAGGCCTCCCAGCAGTACGCGCTCGGTGCGCAGGCGGGGGCCAACTCGGACAACTACGTGCGTGACACGATCTACCTCGCCACCATCCTCTTCCTCATCGGGATCAGCGGGCACTTCCGGTTCTTCCGGATCAGGCTGGCGCTGGTGATCCTCGGCGGGCTGATGCTGGTGGTCGCCGTGGTCCAGATCGTCACCTCACCGCCCATCCCCTGACCCCATCCCCTGACCCCAGCCGCATCCCATGCGCACACGCATGCGCACGCGTGCGGGCGGGCCCGCCGGCGCCCGCCTGGCCGCCCCGGGGCCCACGCACCGCAGGATCGGAGCCGATGACCCTGCCCCTGGGTTAGGTTCTCCGGAGACGTATCGACCTTCAAGGAGAATTGGCAATGCTTGCGTACACGTATCCCCTGGCCGACCTGTTCGGCACCATGCTCGGAATCTTCGTCTTCCTGATCTGGTTCTGGCTGCTGGTCATCATCTTCGGCGACATCTTCCGGAGCCGTGACATGAGCGGTGGGGTCAAGGCGCTGTGGGTGCTCTTCGTGATCATCTTCCCGTTCCTCGGGATCCTCATCTACCTCATCGCCCGTGGCGGAAAGATGCACGAGCGCGCCGAAGCCGCCGCCAAGCAGCAGCAGGAGGCGTTCGACACCTACGTGAAGCAGACCGCCGGTGCCGGCAACAGCGTCGACCAGCTGGCCAAGCTGGCCGACCTCAAGCAGAGCGGCGCCATCACCGACGCCGAGTTCGAGGCCCAGAAGGCCAAGCTGCTCAGCTGACCATCGGGGACCGGGGCCGATCCCCGATCTCGAGCTTCACCGGAAGCAACCGACGACCGGGCCCTCTGCGGGCCCGGTCGTCGCGTACCGCTACAGGTGGCTGAAGCCGCCCGACTCGCCCGCCGTCATCGCCACCGACACCGGATGCTTGGCGAAGTGGCCGATCGCCTCCTTGATGTCGTTCATCAACAGGAAGGCGAGGTCACGGCTCACGCCCTGGCGGACCAGGATCCGCTGGACCGAGATGTCGGCCACCGAGCCGGTCAGCGGATAGGCGGGGACCTGCCAGCCCTTGACCCGAAGGCGGTCGGCCACGTCGTAGAGGGTGTAGCCCGGGTCCTCCCCTTCGATGATCCGCCACGCCACCGACGGGATGCCGGTCAGCGGGTTCCCGTCGCACAGCAGCTCGAAGGGTCCCAGTTTCACGATCTCGTCGCCGAGGAACTTGGCCGTCGCGTAGCAGGAGTCCTGGATGGCCTTGTAGCCCTCGCGGCCGAGGCGCACGAAGTTGTAGTACTGCGCCACGATCTGGCCGGCGGGCCGCGAGAAGTTGATCTGGAACACCGGCATGTCCCCACCCAGATAGGTGACGTGGAAGATCAGGTCGTCAGGCAGGTCGTCGGCGTGGCGCCACAGCACCCAGCCCACGCCCAATGGGGCCAGACCGAACTTGTGGCCCGAGGTCGAGATCGACTTCACCCGGGGCAGACGGAAGTCCCAGACCACGTCGGGGGCGCAGAACGGGCCGAGGAAGGCCCCGGAGGCGCCGTCGACGTGGATGTCGACGTCGAGGCCGGTGTCGGCCGCCAGGGTGTCGAGGGCGGCGGCCAGCTCGGCCACCGGTTCGTAGGAGCCCGTGTACGTCACCCCGAACGTCGGGACCACCATGATGGTGTTCTCGTCCACCTGGGCCAGCATCTGCTCGACGTCCATGCAGTACTTGCCCGGCGACATCGGGATCTCCCGGGCCTCCACGTCCCAGTACTTGGCGAACTTGTGCCACACCACCTGGACGGGACCGCAGACGAAGTTGGGCGAGTCGGTGGACTTGCCCGCCGCCTTGCGCTTCGCCCGCCACCGCCACAGTGCGGCCATGCCGCCGAGCATGCAGGCCTCCGAGGAACCGATGGCCGAGCAGCCGACGGCACCGCCAGCTTCGGGCGCGTTCCACAGGTCGGCCAGCATCTGGACGCAGCGACGTTCGATCTCGGCGGTCTGGGGGTACTCGTCCTTGTCGATCATGTTCTTGTTGATCGACAGGTCCATCAGCTGGTGGACCTCGTCCTCCTCCCAGGTCTGGCAGAAGGTGGCCAGGTTCTGGCGGGCGTTGCCGTCGAGCAGCAGCTCGTCGGAGATGGCCTGGTACGCGTCCTCCTTGCGCATCTCCGCCTTCGGGAACAGGTGCGACGGGAGCGTCGTCAGCAGGTCGTGGCCGGCGTAGACGGAGTCGAGCAGCTCGTCGCGGATGGATTCGTGCTTGTGCAGTGGCATGCGGGTTCCTGTCTGATCGTCCCGCGCGTCGCGGGCCGCCGGTGGTGGGTGTGTGGGTGCTGGTCGGGGTCGGTTCGGGGTCGGGCAGGTCGGTCCGGGACCGGATGGTGTGTCCGGCGTCGGGTCGCCGAGCGACCGGGGTCGGGCTACACGCCGCTGATGGCGTGCACCCGGTTGGTGGCGATGGCCAGTTTCAGCTCGGCGTGGTCCTTCTCGTTCTGGTCCGCGTAGGAGGCGGCGAACTTGGCCATGGACTCGTCGAACCGGGTGCCGGCGCCGAGGTAGGACCCGATGGCGATGGCGTCACCGGAACGGGCATGGCCGAGGGCAAGCACCCAACCGCACATCTGGGCGTAGATCCCCATGGTCGCCAGGAGCATGGTGTCGATGTCCGGTGACAGCTTCCAGTCCCACATCTGGCGGATGTAGAAGTCGCGGACCTGGCCGTCGGCACCGGCAGCGGTGTCCCAACCGAGGAAGATGTCGCTGGCACTCTGCACCAGGCGCTGGCCCTCCACCACCCGTTGGCCCATGTTGGTGAACTCCGAGGGTCGCAGGAACGGCTCGGCCACGGAGTGCTCGGCCTCCTTGATCTGGAGGACCAGTGGATCGCCCTCGTCCCGCCCGACGAACAGCGCTACCCAGCACCGGGTCCCGACGGACCCCACTCCGACGACTTTGCGGGCCAGGTCCACGAACTGGTAGCGGGCGAGCAGGTGTTGGCGGTCACCGGAGAGGGTCGACCGGTACTCGGTCAGGGCCCGGATCAGGGCCTCGATCGTCTCGGTGGCGTGGTCGGCGTCGAAGATCTGGTCCGCCGGTGTCAGCAGCGGTGGGTCGGCCCGGAACCGGATCTTGCCGTCCACCTCCTCGGTCAGCTTGGCCACCGCCCGCAGGTGGTCCTTGTTCTTGGCCTTGGCCACCCGCTCGGTGAAGCTCTGGATGATCCCATTGCCCGCCTCGTCGCCCCACCGGGCGACCAGCGTCGCCGCATCGAGCTTGGCGTACCAGATGTCCAGGTTGCGCATCCCGGCGAAGTCGCGGATCGCCTGGCGGTAGCCGCAGGCCGACTGGGCCACCAGCGAGGTGCAGGTCTTCGCGTCGAACCCACGGGACCGGGCGGCCACCTCCACGCTGGCGGCCAGTCGCTTCAGATCCCACTCGAAGGGACCGGGGATCGTCTCGTCGAAGTCGTTGACGTCGAAGATCATGTCGCGTTCCGGCGAGGCGAACCCGCCGAAATTGACCAGGTGGGCATCGCCGCACAGCTGCACGTCGAGGTGGGAGTGCTCCTCGTGGGCGAGGTCGGCGGCCATCACCGCTGCCGCTCCCCGGAAGAACGCGAACGGGGACGCCGCCATCCGCCCGTAGCGGATGGGAACCAGGTCCGGCACCCGGGTGGTGGCCTGCAGCGCCAAGATCTCGAGCGGGTCGGTGCGGTCCGGAGGGGGTACCCACTCACCGTGCCGGGACCGGGGAACCAGTTCACGTGCCTTGCGACCGTGGGCCGAGCGTTCCTCCGGGGTGGGCAGTGTCATGTGGCCATCCTTCCACCCGGCGGGCGTGGTGACCACCGGTTACCGCCGATGACGGCGTGGGGCTACCTGCGGGCCTTGCGGCGCTTGCCGAGGGCGATGATCAGCCGGTCGACCAGGAGCCCGAGCACGGCGGAGATGAGGATGACCCAGATCAGGCTGGCCCGGGTCTCGAAGAACACGAAATGCACCTTGACGGTGGCCGAGTTGCCGATGATGAAGGCGATCAGCAGGACCAGGGCGACGCCGAACGCCACCAGGCGGATGATGTCCCTGGCCTCACGCTTGGTGCCGGACGAACCGTCGGACTCCTGTGGTGGCTTTGCCATGCGCCGTCCTTCCTCGTGGCCCGCAGCGATGAGGACGACAGTACCGGGCAACTGCGGGCGGGTCCGGGACCTCTGCGCCTAGCGGAGCAGCAGCAGGGTCGCCTGGTGGGCGAAGTTGACGATCGGACCCGGGATGATCCCGAACACCACGGTGAAGGCGACGCACAGGCCGATGGCCGCCGCGGTGAGCGGCGGCACCGGCACCAGGCCGCGGGCCTCCACGTCGGCTTCGGGTGGCGCGTCGGTCAGGACCTGGAGGCTGGCCATGCCGTCCCGGTCCGAGGTGGACGTGGACGTGGATGTGGACGTGGACGTGGACGGGACGGCGCCGGAGCCGACGGCGATCTCGATGGCCTCTCCGGCCGGTCCCACTGCCTCCACCACATCGCCGACGTCGCCGACCGGGGAGAACATGGTCACGGCCAGGCGGAGGTAGAAGAAGGCGGCCACCGCACCCGAGGCCATCGCCACGACCGCCAGCCCGTAGCCCTGGTTGGCCACCGAGGCCTCGATGACACCCAGTTTGGCCAGGAAGCCCGTGGTGAACGGGGCGCCGGCCTGGCCGAGCAGCAGCACGGCGAAGGCCAGCGCCAGGAGCGGCTGGCGCTTGGCCAGACCGCGGTAGTCGGTGATCGACGAGCGGGTGTCCCCCGGACCGGCCACCACGGTGATGATGGCGAAGGTCCCGATGACCAGGAACATGTAGGTGAACAGGTAGTAGAGCGAGGCCGACACCCCGCGGGCCGAGCAGGCCTCGACCCCGAGCAGGATGAAGCCCACGTGGTTGATGGACGAGTAGGCCATCATCCGCTTCACGTCGCGCTGGGTCAGCGCCACGACGGCGCCGAGCACCAGACTGAGCAGCGCCAGGATCCAGATCACCGGCTGCCAGTCGGCCCGCACCGTCGGGAACGAGGTCACGAACACCCGGAGCAGGGCGGCGAACGCGCCGGCCTTGGCCACTGCGGCCATGAATCCGGACACCGGTGACGGCGAGCCCTGGTAGACGTCGGGTGACCACATGTGGAACGGGACGGCGGCGATCTTGAAGCCGAACCCGACCAGGAGGAGGGCGAGGCCCCCGAGCAGCACCCCGTTGTGGACGATCACGGTGTGCGACAGGTAGTTGGCGATCTGGGGCAGATTGGTCGTCCCGGTGGCGCCGTACGTGAGGGCGATCCCGTAGAGGAAGACGGCGGAGGAGAAGCCGCCCAGCACGAAGTACTTGAGGGCGGCCTCGCCCGACTCCGCCCGCTTGTGGTTGAACGCCGCCAGCACGTAGAGGGCGATGGAGAGGATCTCCAGTCCGAGGAAGACCACGATCAGGTCGTTGGCCGCCCCCATCATCATCGCCCCGGAGGCCGACA
>Ga0302196_10002262_pt1 | contig 18103 bp, 12 predicted proteins | sample II_Bog_N1_3_FD_198794 | JGI IMG/M metagenome (GOLD analysis project Ga0302196, IMG submission 198794) | Peat permafrost microbial communities from Stordalen Mire near Abisko, Sweden - II_Bog_N1_3 | ecosystem: Environmental > Terrestrial > Soil > Wetlands > Peat | place: Sweden: Abisko...
CCCACCCGAGCCCGCCACCAATTGACGCGCGGCCGTCGGAAACCCATGTAAACTCGCCGCGCTGTAGGGTATGGGCCGAGCTGTACGAGGCCTCGCAGGGCACAGGGGCGAAGAAGGAGCAGACGAAGTCGATGTCAGCCGAGACCGCAGGAACAACAGGCCGCCTAGAGCTCAAACGCCTCACGGGACGGTCGCTCCCTTCGCCGACGAAGGCGGAGCTGACGCTGGGCCTGCCGGGCTACTCGTACGCCGACCTGTTCGACCCCGAGCGCCTGCGCGCCCTCCACACCGACTTCGACAAGTGGTTCCTCGAGAACGCCCCCGAGCCCCACGCCAGGTTCGCCGCCTACCGGACGTGCGCGGGCGCGGGCATGACGCCGGTGCAGGTCAGCGAGGCTCTCCTCGCGGCGGCTCCCTGGGTGAGCGCCTTCCTCGGGCGCCTCTTCAAGGTCGAGGCCGAGCTCGCCGTCTTCACCCGCGAGGTGAGCGAGCGCGACCCCTTGTGGCGGTTCAAGAAGGAGTTCGCCAAGAAGCGCGTGCTCAAGGCCGACGCCGGCAAGGCGTGGCGCGGAGCGGGGCGCTCGCTCGAGCAGGCCGCCTCGGCCGCGAAGGCGGCGCTCACGGCGGTGCTGCCGGAGGACGCCTCGTTCGCGAAGGACGAGGAGCTCGCGGTGGCGAAGGCCACGATGGCGCTCTTCGAGGTGGACGACGTGGCGCGCAAGGCGGCGAAGGCCGGCGGCGCCGAGTGGACGGACCCTCTGCGCGCGCGCGCCGGGCTCGTGCAGCGGGCGCTGGCGGATGATCCCCTGCTCGCCCCGGCGCTCGGGGACTCCGAGGGGGACGCGCGCCACGCCAAGGTGGTCGCCTTCGCCCTCGACGCGGTCGAGTCCTGGCTCGCGGCGCGCCTGCACGACAAGGGGGACCGCGCCCACCGCTGGCCCTCGCTCCACGCCGCCCGGAACCTCGAGTTCGACAAGCTGGTCGAGCTCCGCCGCCCGGATCCGGCCATGCCCGAGCTCTTCGTCGGCCCCGACCACGAGCGCCGCCAGCGCGCCGACTTCGCCCTGACCGACCGGCGCATGCCCGCCCGGGACGTGGAGCAGGAGATCGACTACTGCCTCTTCTGCCACGACCGCGACAAGGACTCGTGCGCCAAGGGCCTCGTCGACGCCAAGACCAACACGGTCAAGAAGAACCCCCTCGGCGTCGTGCTCGACGGCTGCCCGCTCGACGAGAAGATCAGCGAGATGCACCTGATGCGGCAGCGGGGCGACGTGCTCGCCGCGCTCGCCCTCGTGTGCATCGACAACCCGATGCTCCCCGGCACCGGCCACCGCATCTGCAACGACTGCATGAAGGCGTGCGTCTTCCAGAAGCAGGAGCCCGTGAACATCCCGCAGATCGAGACGCGGGTGCTCACCGAGACGCTGAGCCTCCCCTGGGGGCTCGAGATCTACGGCCTGCTCACGCGCTGGAACCCGCTCAACGTCGAGCGGCCCGTGATGCGCCCCTACAACGGCAAGAACGTGCTCGTCGTGGGCCTCGGCCCCGCGGGCTACACGCTCGCCCACCACCTCGCGTGCGAGGGCTTCGGCGTCGTAGGGATCGACGGGCTCAAGATCGAGCCCTTGCCCGTCGACATCGTCGGGGACGCCACCAGGCTCGGCCACCCCGTGAAGAACTTCGACGAGCTCTACCTCGAGATGGACGAGCGCGTCCTCCTCGGGTTCGGAGGCGTCAGCGAGTACGGCATCACCGTTCGCTGGGACAAGAACTTCCTCACGGTCCTCTACGTCACGCTCGCCCGGAACAAGCTCCTCAAGATGTACGGGGGCGTCCGCTTCGGCGGCACGATGACGGTGGAGGACGCCTGGCAGCTCGGCTTCGACCACGTCGCCATCGCGGCGGGCGCCGGCCGGCCGACCATCATCGACATGAAGAACAACCTCGCCCGCGGCATCCGCAAGGCGAGCGACTTCCTCATGGGGCTCCAGCTCACGGGCGCCTACAAGAAGAGCTCGCCGGCGAACCTGCAGGTGCGCCTGCCGGCCATCGTCATCGGCGGCGGCCTCACGGCGATCGACACCGCGACCGAGCTGCTCGCCTACTACCTCGTGCAGATCGAGAAGACGGCCGAGCGCGTGGCGGAGGTCTCGAAGGGCCGCACGGAGGACGCGGTCAAGAAGCTCTTCGACGCGGAGGAGTGGGCGCTGCTCGAGGAGCAGCTCGCGCACGCGAAGGAGCTCGCGGCCGAGAAGGAGCTCGCGACCCGCGAGGGCCGCGTGGCCAACGTCCAGCGCTTGCTCGACAAGTGGGGCGGCGTGAGCCTGTGCTACCGGAAGAGCGTCAACGACTCGCCGGCCTACCGCCTGAACCACGAGGAGGTCATCAAGAGCCTCGAGGAGGGCGTGCGCTACATCGAGAACGTCTCGCCGACCGAGGCCGTCATCGACGACGGTGGGTCGGTCATCGCGATGAAGTTCAGCAGGAAGGACGGCTCGACCCTCGAGCTGCCCGCGCGCTGCGTCTGCGTCGCGGCGGGCACGAGCCCGAACGTCACCTACGAGAAGGAGCACAAGGGCGCCTTCCAGCTCGACAAGAAGGCCTACTTCTTCCAGGCCCACAAGGCGCACCTCGAGGACAAGACGGACAGCGCCTCGGTCGTCGTCGAGCGCGTGGACGACCACACGAAGGACGCGTTCTTCACGAGCTACTGCAAGGACGGCCACACGGTCAGCTACTACGGGGACAACCACCCGTACTTCGCCGGCAGCGTCGTCAAGGCGATGGCGAGCGCGAAGAAGGGCTACCCGAAGGTGGTCGCGCTCTTTCCCGAGGTGCAGAAGCTCGATCAGGCCACGCAGCCCGCGCGCGACCACGAGCTCGGGGCGCTCTTCACGAAGCTCGACGAGGAGCTCCTCGCGACCGTCCACCAGGTGAACCGGCTCACCGACACGATCGTCGAGGTCGTCGTCAAGGCGCCCATGGCGGCGCGCAAGTTTCAGCCCGGCCAGTTCTACCGCCTCCAGAACTTCGAGACGCACGCGCCGGTCGTCGAGGGCACGCGCCTCGCGATGGAGGGCCTCGCGCTCACGGGCGCCTGGACGGACCCGGACAAGGGGCTCATGGGCACCATCGTGCTCGAGATGGGCGGCAGCTCGCGCCTCTGCGCGATGCTCCGCCCGGGCGAGCCGCTCGTCCTCATGGGGCCGACGGGCGCTCCCACCGAGATCGGCGGCCACGAGACCGTGATGCTGTGCGGCGGCGGCCTCGGCAACGCCGTCCTCTTCTCGATCGCCCGCGCCTTCAAGGCGCTCGGCAGCAAGGTGCTCTACTTCGCCGGCTACAAGAAGGGGGAGGACCTCTTCAAGCAGGACGACATCGAGCACTACACCGACCAGGTCATCTGGACGACCGACACCGGAGCGGTCATCGCGCCGCGCAGGAAGCAGGACGCCCACTTCCGCGGCAACATCGTGCAGGCGATGGTCGCCTACGGGCAGGGCGAGCTCGGCGAGCGGCTCGTGAGCCTCAAGGACGTGAACCGCATCATCGCCATCGGCTCGGACCGCATGATGGCGGCGGTGAAGGAGGCCCGGCACGCCGTGCTGGCGCCGCTGCTCGACCCGAAGCACATCGCCATCGGCAGCATCAACTCGCCGATGCAGTGCATGATGAAGGAGGTCTGCGCGCAGTGCCTCCAGAAGCACAAGGATCCGGTGACGGGCAAGGAGACCATCGTCTTCTCCTGCTTCAACCAGGACCAGGAGCTCGACCGGGTGGACTTTCCGCACCTGCGCCAGCGCCTGCGCAACAACTCCATGCAGGAGAAGCTCGCGAACATGTGCCTCGACGCGCTGCTCGCGAAGCACCCGGAGCTCCGGGGGATCTGACAGGTGGGGACCGCGCACGAGAAGCGCGGCCCCTTCGCGCACGACGGCGCGCTCCTGAGGCGGCTCGCGTGGCTCGGCGCCGCCTACGGGCCGGTCTGGTGGCTCCGGTACAGCCCGCCGGCGTTCGGCCTCGCTGCGGCGGCGCTCGTGCCCTCGGCGAGGCGCGCCGTGATGGCGAACCTGGTGCGCATCCGCGGGCCCGTGTCCCGCGCGCGCGAGGCGCTCGAGGTCGCCGAGACGTTCGGCACGTACGCCTCCTGCTTCGCCGAGGGCCTCGCGGCGGGCTCACCGGGCGCGGCCAAGCCCGAGACGTCGATCGTCGGGCTCCCGCACATGGAGGGCGCCATCGCGCTCGGCAAGGGGGTCGTCCTGGTGACCGCGCACACGGCGGGCTGGGAGCTCACCGGGCCCGGCCTCGCGCGCGACCAGGGCCTCGACGTCACGATGGTCATGGAGGCCGAGCGCAGCCAGGGCGCGCAGAAGCTCCACGACGGCGTCCGCCGCGCCAACGGGCTCCAGGTGGCGCACGTCGGGGACGACCCTCTCGCGTCCCTCGGGCTCGTCCACCAGCTCCGCCGTGGGGGTGCGGTCGCGGTGCAGATCGATCGGATGCCCGCGGGCATGCGGTCGCGCCCGGTGCGCCTCTTCGGTGCGGACGGAGCCGTCCCGGAGGGGCCGATCCGCCTCGCCGAGGTCACGGGCGCCCCGATCGTCCCCGTCTTCTCCGCCCGGCTCGGCTTCCGGAGCTACCGCGTCGAGGTCTCGGAGCCAATCGTGCTGCCGCGCCGGCCTGGCGAGGCCGCCCGGCAGCTCGCGGCCCAGAGGATGGCCGACGCCATGGCGGCCTTCCTCCGGGCCCATCCGACGCAGTGGTTTCACTTCGGCGAGTGAACTCTCTGTTCTTCCTTACCCTCGCATGAGATAGGGTCGCCCCTCGGCACCCACCAACCATGGCCACACGCTTTCATATCGGCGCGCGCACCCAGCAGGGCGGGGCAACCCCCCTTGCCGGGAGCATCGAGACCTACGCCAAGCGCTTCGACCTGCTCGAAGTCCTCTCCGGCGCGCCCACGTCGCCCAGCGGCGCGACGATGCGCAAGTGGCGCAAGGCGGTCCCACCTCACTTCGACTTCACGGTCGTGGCGAGCCCCAACGTCGCGCGCCTCAAGGCGAGCGACGCCCTGGAGCGCGAGCTCTCGGCCGCGCGCGACGCGATCGACGCCCTCCAGGCCCGCTGCCTCCTCATCCCGACGCCGGCCGACGTGACGCCGAGCGCCCTCTGGCGCGACCGCATGGGCAAGCTGCTCGACCGGCTGCCCCGGGACGCCACCCACGTCATCTGGGAGCCTCGCGGCGTCTGGGAGGCGGAGGACGCGGCGGTGGCTGCCCGCAAGTGGGGCGTCGTCCTCGCGGTGGACGCCGCGCGGGAGCCCGTCCCCGAAGGGCTCGTCGCCTACGTGCGCCTCCGGGCGATGGGGGAGACGCGCTCGTTCGGCCCCGCGGCGCTCGAGAAGGTCGTCGAGGCCATCGGCTCGCGCCGTGACGCCTTCGTCGTCTTCGAGACTCCCGCGGCCCAGAAGGAAGCGGCGAGCCTACGCCAGATCGCCCAGAGGGCCTCGAAGAGCGACAAGGGCGGCCTCGGCCGTCTCGTGCGGCCGAAGGGCGGCATGAAGGTCCGCGACGACGAGCAGGAGTAGGCCATGTCGTCCCACACGCCGCGCGCTCTCGCGATCGGCTCCGGGGAGGAGGCCTCGCAGGCCGCCACCGGCATGCTCGCGCGGCACAACGCGGTCGACGCGGTCGTTGCCGGCGTCTTCGCGGCGGCCGGGGCTCACGCGGGGGTGCTGCTCGGGCCCGTCCAGCTGCTCATCGCGGGCGGCGGCGCAGGCATACGCGCGGTCGACGGACGCGGCCGGCAGCCCGGGTCGGGCGCGGCGCGCCCCCGCGGCTTCCGCCCCGAGGACGAGATCGCTCCGGCCGCGCGGGTCGCGGTCCCCTCGCTTCCCGCCGCCCTCGCGACGACGCTGGCGACCTTCGGGAGCGCCCCGCTCTCGCGAGTGCTGGGCCCAGCGGTCGACATCGCGAAGCGTCTGTCTCCGCCGCGCGCGGCCTTGCTCGAGGCGATGGGCCGGCGCGGGCCAACCTTCGGCGCCGCGGGCTTCGCCGACGACCTCGTGCACGCGGTCGGTCGCCTGGCCGGCGGGCTCCTCACGCGGGAGGACCTCGACGAGGCGCGCCCTGCGCTCCTCGCCGTGGACCTGACGACCATCGGCTCCCGCCAGACGCTCACCGTCCCGTGGGACACGGGGGCGCTCAGGGACCCTGCCGCCAGGGCCGCCGACTCGCTGCACACCCACGTCCTCGCGGCGATGGACTCGCGGGGCCTGGTCGCGATCGCTTGCTACGAGGTGCCGGACGACGGCCTCGCGGTCGACTCCCTCGGCCTCCTCGCCCCCTTCGGCGCCGCGCCCGTCCTGCGCGGAGAGCCCCGTGTGACGCCGGGCGAGCCCCGCGGGGCCGCGGCTCCTGTCGCGCTCGTCGAGGCGGACGGCGTCGTCTGCCTGGCCATCGGAATCGCGACCACGCCGCAGGCCGAGCGCATCCTCGGCAACTGGCTCGAGACGGTGGACCCGTTCGAGGCCGCAGCGCCGGAGCAGGGGAGGGTCATCGGGATGATCCGCACGGCGGCGGGCATCACGTCGCTACGACGGACGCTGGCCGGCTAGGGCTGCCTGGCGCTTCGAATCACACCGGGCCAATCGCGTGGCCGCGCGGGCCCCTACAAAACGCCGACATGCCTCCTCCCCGCGGTCTGTCGGGGGGAGGCCGGGAGGGGGCCCCGCTGACGGGCTCAGCCCAGCGTGACGCCGTGGCGCTTCGCGTACGCGGTCACGCCGATCTTGTCGATCGTGCGGATATCCCGCGTCGTGAGGTTCAGCGTGACGAAACGCTTCAGCTCCGGAACCCACACGCGGCGGGTCTGGATGTTGACGTTCTGCCAGCGCTTCGTCTTGATGTTCGAGTGCGAGACGTTCTGTGCACGGATCTTGCGCTTGCCTGTGATGTCGCTCTTCGCCATGACGACGGAATTCCTCGTACCCGTCGGAGCCGCAAGACGCGGCGTGGCCTACCCCAGTAGGCCTGGAAACGGGAGGCGCACCGTGGCGGAAAGAGGGGCCCTTGTCAATGGGTTCTGCGTGACGCCCGAGCAGGGGTTTCAGCCAGACTGGACAGTTCTGGTGACGCCCCATTCCTGAGGCCGCCCGCTCCGCCGCATCTGGTAGTCTGGCGTCCCGTGGGAGAAGCGCAACCAACCGCGCCGCGCGTCCTCGGGCGCTACGCGCTCTACGACACGATCGCCTCCGGCGGAATGGCGACCGTCCACGTCGGTCGCATGCTGGGGCCCGTCGGCTTCGCGCGGACCGTGGCCATCAAGCGGCTCCATCCGCAGTTCGCCGGGGACCCGGAGTTCGTGGCGATGTTCCTCGACGAGGCGAGGCTCGTCGCCCGCATAAGCCACCCGAACGTCGTGCCCACGCTCGACGTCGTGGCCACCGATGGCGAGCTGTTCCTCGTCATGGAGTACGTCCGGGGCGAGTCGCTCGCAAAGCTGATGCGCGCCGCCGCCCGGGCGAACGCGCCCATCCCGTCCCAGATCGTGGCGACCATCATGGTCGGCGTCCTCCAGGGCCTCCACGCCGCGCACGAGGCGAAGAACGAGCAGGGCGCGGCGCTCGGCATCGTCCACCGCGACGTCACGCCGCAGAACATCCTCGTCGGCGTGGACGGCGTCGCCCGCGTGCTCGACTTCGGCGTCGCGAAGGCCACCGGACGCGCCCAGACGACCAAGAACGGGCAACTGAAGGGCAAGCTCTCGTACATGGCGCCCGAGCAGCTGCAGGGCAAGGTGACCCGCTCGACGGACATCTACGCGGCGTCGGTCGTCATGTGGGAAGCCCTCGCGGGGAGGCGCCTCTTCGCCGGCGACAACGAGGGCCACATCTTCTCGCAGGTGCGCGAGGGCTGTAAGCTGCCCCCGAGCTTCCACTACCCTCCCGTGCCGCCGGCGCTCGACGCCGCCGTGATGAGGGGCCTGTCGCTCGAGCCAGGGGATCGCTTCGCCACCGCGCACGACATGGCGCGCGCCATCGAGGACGCGGGCCCCCTCGTGGCCGCCTCCAAGATAGGCGAGTGGGTCGAGCTCATCGCGCGTGAGACGCTCGGTCGACGAACCTCCCGCGTCTCGCACATCGAGCTCGAGTCCTACGCTTCGCTGACGCCCCCCTCGATCTCCGAGACGTCCGAGATCCTGCAGGTGCCGGCGGTGCCCGCGTTCCGGCCCCCGCCCCAGTTCGGGCGCCAGTCCGACGAGATATCGGTGCACTTCGACGAGATCATCGCGCCGACGCAGCTCTCCAGCGCCTCGCCGACGCCGCGGGCAAGCGAGGCTCCTGCGCGGCGCCGGCTCGCCCTGCCGATCGGCATCGCCGCGGCGCTGGTCGTCACCGGGGTGGCCCTGGGGCTGGTAGCGCGGCGCGGTGCGGTGGCGCACGCCGACCCGAGCGCCGGCGCAGCGGCAATCGTCACGTCATCGGCCGTGGCCACCGAGCCGCAGCCCACCGCGGCGGCCACGGCGCCTGCCACGGGGGTCGCCGCCATGCCGAGCCCCGAGGTCCCCGGCGCTGAGCCTGCTTTGGCGGCCTCGCCGTTCGCCGCCGCCGCCTCGCCCGCACGAGCGCCGACGGATCCAGCCGCCGCGGCTCGTCGCTCGCAGCCGGCGCCCCAGGCTTCCGTCGCGAAGACCGCGTCGCCCACCAGCGCCAAGCCGCCCGCGCCCAACTGCAGCACCCCCTGGTACTTCGACAGTCGCGGTGTTCGGGTGTTCAAGAAGGAGTGCCTTTGAGTCGGAGGATCCGGAGCAGCGCTTTCACCCATCTGACCCTTGGCTCCCTCGTTCTTGGCCTCGCCCTCCTCGCGCGACCCGCGGCGGCGGAGGTCACCAAGGACCAGTGCGTCGACGCCAACGCGAACGCGCAGGCCCTGCGGCTGGACGGCAAGCTCGCGGCCGCGCGGGCAGAGCTCCAGATCTGCAACGATCCCATCTGCCCGTCGATCGTCCAGGCAGACTGCACGCAGCGCCTCGACGAGCTCGAGAAGGTGCAGCCGACCATCGTGTTCGACGTCAAGGGCCCGACGGGCTCGGACATCGGCGCCGTGGTCACCATCGACGCCAGGCCCATCGCCGCGGCGCAGGGCTCGGCCATCCGCGTGGACCCGGGGTCGCACACGTTCACGTTCACGGCGCCGGGCGAGGCACCCGTCACGCAGACCTTCGTGATCAAGGAGGGAGAGAAGGGTCGGCGCGAGCGCATCCAGATAGGGACGCCCCCGACGGCCCCGGCGCCCGCGCCTCCGCCCGTCGCGCCGGCGCCCCCGGCGGCAGGCCTGGGCTCCCAGAAGATTCTCGGGCTCGGTGCCGGCGGCCTGGGCGTCGTCGGGCTGGCGGTCGGGAGCGTGTTCGGGGTCCTCACGTTGTCCGCCGTGAGCCAGCAGAAGACCGATTGCGCGAGCGCGTCGAGCTGCGCGAGCCACTCGGCGGCCCTCTCGGATCATTCGAGCGCGTCGACCGACGCGGCGATCTCGACGACCGCGTTCATCGCGGGAGGCGCGCTGCTCGCGGGGGGCGCGGCGCTCTTCTTCATGGCCCGTGCGCCGCGCGAAACGGGCACGGCGGCAGGGGTCACCGTCGCGCCGAGCCTCGCCCCCGGAAGCGGTGGACTGCTCGTACGGGGGACGTTCTAGATGCGCGCGTGGTGGCTCTGGGCGGCCTTGGCGGCGACGCTGCTTCTCTGCGGGTGCGGTCTCATCGCGGGCGTGACCGACGTGCCGGAGGTCGCCAGCTCGGAGGACGCAGGCGCGGACGCGCCCATCGACACGGGATCGCCGCAGGACACGGGGATGGCCAGGGACAGCGCACCGGACGCGCCGCAGGTCGGCGACTCCGCGGGGGACACGGCGGACGCGGGGCCTCCGATGGATACGTCGCCGCCGCCCACGTACACGGTCGGCGGCACCGTCTCGGGGCTCATCGGGACCATGGTAGTCCTCATGGACAACGGAGGTGATCCGCTCACGGTCAGCGGGAACGGACCGTTCGTCTTCTCCTCGGGTCTCGCCGGCGGGACGACCTACGACGTGACGGTCACCACCGGCGCGGGAGAGGTTTGCACCGTCACGAACGGCACCGGCACCATCACCACGGACGTCACGAACGTAGCCATCGCGTGCTTCAGCCCGACGGACGCGGGAGACGGCGGGCTGGTCGTGCTCGGCGGCACGCTCTCGGGTCTGGCGGCCGGCGGGTCGGTCGTGCTCCAGGACACGGACGGCAACGCGACCGTGACCTTGACAGCCAACGGGTCCTTCATGTTCGCGACGCCGCTCGCCGCCGGCAGCGCCTACGCGGTCGCCGTCGAGACCCAGCCGTCGAGCCCCCCGGAGACGTGCACGGTCACGAACGGGAACGGCACCGCCACGGCTACGGTGACCAACATCATGGTCGTCTGCCAGACGCAGGCGTTCACGGTGGGCGGCACGGTGAGCGGTCTCATGGCCGGTGACACGGTCGTGCTCGAGGACAACGGGGGTGACAACCTCACGGTGCACGCCAACGGCATGTTCACGTTCGCCACGCCCGTCGCGAACGGCGCGGCCTACGCCGTGACGGTGCTCACCCAGCCGACGAGCCCCGCGGAGACCTGCACCGTCACCGCCAACGCAAGCGGGACGGTTGCCGGCGCCAGCGTGGCGACGGTCTCTGTGGCCTGCGTCGCCGGCGCGGTCTCGATCGGCGGGACGCTCACGGGCCTCACCATGGGCAACACCGTCGTCCTCCAGGACAACGGCGGCGACTCCCTCACCCTGATGAACAACGGCACGTTCAGCTTCACCACGCCGGTGATGAGCGGGAGCCCGTACGCGGTCACCGTGAGCTCCCAGCCCTCCGGCCAGGCGTGCACGGTGAGCGCCGGGAGCGGCACCGCGAACACCCCGGTCACCTCCGTGGTGGTCAACTGCGCGCAGAACCAGTTCCTGGTCGGGGGTACGGTCAGCGGCCTCGGGGCGGGCAACACCATTCACATCGAGCTGAACGGAGCCGCCAACTCGCTCTTCGTCACGTCCAACGGCCAGTTCGCGTTCCCGTCCTCCCTCTCCTCGGGGACCGCCTACACCGTCACGATCACCGCGAACCCGATGACGCCAATCTCCCAGACCTGCGCGGTCACGGGCGGCGGCTCCGGGACGATCATGGGCGCTTCCGTCACCAACGTGATGGTGGCCTGCACGACCATCTCCTACACGATCTCCGGCACGGTGCAGGGGCTGGGCGCGGGCGACACTCTCACGCTCCTGGACACCCTCACCAACACGACGGACACCCTCAACCTGTCCTCGTCCTCGAGCTTCACGTTCGCCGACGCCGTGCCGAGCGGCGACTTCTACAACATCAGCATCACCAGCCCGACGAGCCCGGTCTCCCAGTCGTGCGTGCTCGATCCCTCGTCGGCGACGCCGCTCGTCGGCACGGTCGCCAGCTCGAACGTGACGGGGATCCTCATCACCTGCACGACCAACACCTTCACCATCGGCGGAACCGTCACCGGGCTCGCGGCCAACGACACGCTCACGGTCAAGGATGCGGTGGCGGGCAACAGCAACCTCATCACCTCGGCCAGCCCGTCGTTCACCCTGGCCACGGCCCTCCCGAGCGGCTCCACGTACGACGTCACCATCGGCGTGCAGGGCGGCAGCGGGGCGAACCAGACCTGCGTGGTGTCGGGCAGCTCGGGCATGGGCACGGTGGCAAACGCCAACGTGACCAACGTGGCGATCACCTGCACGACCAACTCGTATCTCTTGTCCGTCACGGTCGATGGCCTGATGGCGGGCAACTCCATGGTCCTCACGAACAACGACACAGGCCTCTGCGCTTCAGGGTGCACCATCACCCCCACGAGCAACGTGGAGATGCTCATGGTGCCGAGCCTCACGAGCTACAGCTTCAGGTTCACGACGCCCACGACGCCGGCGCAGACCTGCACGCCTCCGAGCCCGCTCCCGGCCGGGCAGGTGACCAACGCCCCCGTGGCGCTCACCATCAACTGCAGCGCCGTGGCGGAGAACCTCGAGGTCAACGTCGCCGCCGGCCTGGCAGGCACGGTGACGGTGAGCGATCCCGATACCGGCGGCGGCAGCCGAAACATCACGGCGACCGGCCTGGCCACCCAGTGGACCCCAAACGCCGGCTCGGCCTACGCGGTCACCATCGTTCCGAACACGTGCAGCCCGTCCAACGCCCCGGCCGCCGACGTCTGCTTCGTCCCCGGCTCGGCGGCGCCCACGGCCAACCAGACGTGCACCATCACGAACCCGAACAACGGCCCCGCCTTCTCCGGCACGATGCCTAACTCGGCGCTCACGGCCGACATCTCGTGCACGACGAACAAGTTCACCCTTGGCGGGTACGTGACGGGGCTCGACGCCGCGAACTTCAACATCTTGCACGTCGGGAGCGGGCAGCCGAGCGGTAGCCAGTCGACGCCCATCTCCGGCAACGACGGCTACGCCTTCGCGAACCCGGTGACGAGCGGCACGGAGTTCAACGTGCTCTTCACGACGGGGACCCAGCAGTACATCGCGCCTGCGGGCACGTCGCTCACGGGCACCGTCGTCCGGATCGGCGGGGCGACGCCCGCCAACTGGCAACAGTGCCAGATCAACAACCAGGCGCCGGGCGGCGTGACCGGCCAGCTCACGTACATGGGCAACGTGGCCGTCCCCTCGTCCCCGGGCACGTCGGCCGGCGGGGTCAATATCGCGTGCGTGCCCGCGTACTCGCTCGGCGGCACGGTCACATTTCCGACGAGCGCCGGCGGCTCGGGTCTCGTTCTCACGAACACCGTCAGCCTCGGCGGCATCGTCATCGGGACGGACACGACGGCGGTGATCTCGGGCACCGGCACTGCGGTCCCGTTCACGATGAACAGCGGCGGCACGAGCAACCCGACGCCGCTTGCCAAGGGCGACACGTGGTCCGTCGCCGTGACGACGACCGCCACGGGAAGGACGTGCAACGTCACGACGGGCGCCACCGGGGCGATGGGAACGGCGAACGTCACGAACCTCGTGGTCACGTGCATGTGAGGCGCGTTCGCCTCAGCCGCGCAGGGCTTCCTCTCCCAGCTTCGCGACGAGGGCCCGGCACCAGGCGCGGACGTTGTTGAACCCCCCGTCTTTTCGCCGGAGCGTTGCCTCGTCCAGGTAGAGGCGCCGGGCGAGCTCGACCTGCACGCAGTGGACTGACTGCTCCGGGCGCCCGTAGTGCTGCGTGACGAACCCCCCGCGGTAGGGGTTGTCGTGGACGACCCTCCACCCCTCGTCGCGCCCGTGTCCGTCGACCAGGTCGATGAAGCGCGCGTCCGCGCTCGTGCGACCGCGCGAGCCGGGTACGAGGTCCGCGCGGTTTCGGACGTCTCCCGGTGGCGAGCCCGGGTTCGCGCGCTCGACACTCGGCATCGAGTGCCCCGGGAGCACGACGGCCAGGCCGAAGACGGAGCGCTTTCGCTCGATGAGCGCGGCAAGCGCGCTGTGGTACGGGCGGTAGATGGCGTTGAGGCGCGCCTCGAGCTCCGCCGGCGGGATCGGTCCCAGGATGGCCCGCTCGTTGTCCGTCGTCAGGCGCCAGATGAGGCCCCGTGGCATCCGGGTTCGCCCCACGCTGCCCTGCACCGAGTCGCCGTCGGTGTCGCGCTCCCCCCGGTTCAGATCGACGACGTAACGCGACACATGCGCGACGATCATCGAAGCGCCCTCGGCGGGGGCGTCGCCGTAGAGCTCATCGCAGAAGAGGTCGGCGTCGCGGGCGAGGGCGCGCGCGGGCGCGACGAGGCTCTGCGCATGCTCCGGCGGCACATGAAGGCCGGCGTGCGGCACCTCGACGATTACGGGCGTCTCGCCCCTCTTGGGCTCAAGGACGGTGAAGGGAGGCAACGGCATCGATACTCTCGAGGCTAACCTCACCAGCCGCTCACGGTCTCGCTCTTCGCTTGCGGGACTCTCGGACGAGCGAGCGAAAGGGTCACCCGCGGGGGTGAGACCGTGCGTGGGCCGCCTTCACGTGGTCCTGGGCCACGTGCGTGTAAATCTCCGTAGTGCCGAGGTCGGCGTGCCCCAGCATCGCCTGGACGGCTCGCAGATCCGCGCCTCCGCGGAGGAGATGCGTCGCGAACGAGTGCCGCAGCTTGTGGGGGGAGATGGGTCGCAGGATCCCCGCCACACGCGCGTAACGCTTGAGGAGCTTCCAGAACCCCTGCCGCGTCAGCCCGTCGCCCCGCGGCGAGACGAAGAGGACCGTCGCGCCGGCCGCCGCCACGCGCGGCCGAACCTCCTTCAGGTAGACGTCGAGGTGCGCGAGGGCCACCTCACCGACGGGAACGAGCCGGCGCTTGCCGCCCTTTCCGAACGCGGAGACGACGCCCGCCTTGGTATCCAGGTCCCGGAGCCGCAAGCCGCAGAGCTCGCTCACGCGCAGCCCCGAGGCATACATGAGATGCATCATCGCCGCGTCGCGCCTGCCGCGATCGGTCGTCACGTCGGGCGTGGCCAGCAGCCGCTCGATCTCCTCGAAGGACAGCACGCCGGGCAGGCGCCGTCCGATGCGTGGGCGATCGATGAGCTCGGTGGGGTCACTCTGGATCGCGCGCTCGCGCACGAGGAAGCGAAAGAACCCGCGCAGCGCCGAGAGCTGCCGGGCGCTGGAACGGGCGCCAAAGCCGCGGGCGACGTTGTCGACGAGAAGGCGCGAGATGTGCTCGACGTCGATGTCACCCGGTGCGGCCGAGTCACCGACCGCCCCCGCAAGCCCGTTGAGATCGCGGGCATACGCCTCGAGCGTATTGCTCGCGAGGGCGCGCTCGACGCGGAGGTGGTTCAGGTAGGCGTCAATCCAGCTCGCGAGATCCACGCCGGAAGCGTACCCCCTCGAAGCGCCGTGCCCGTACTTTGTGACTCACGTGGCCGCGGCGACCATGGCGCGAAGCAGGGGCTCCGGGTCATCTGCGCGCATGAGCGCCTCGCCCACGAGTGCCCCGTCGGCCCTGGAGCCGGCGAGCGCTCGGACGTCTTCCGCGTTCTTCACGCCCGACAGGTGGATGGCGACGCGATCGCCCGGGATCGCCGCGAGGAGGGCCGCCGCCCGCGCCGTGTCGATGACAAGGGTGTCGAGGTCGCGGGCGTTGACGCCGATCACGCGGGCGTCGGCGTCGAGCGCGGCGCGGAGCTCGTCCTCGTCGTAGACCTCGACGAGCGGCTCGAGCGACCGCTCGCGTGCAGCGGCGACCAGCGTAGCGAGCCGCTCCGGCGTCACGATCCGGGCGATGAGCAGTGCGGAATCGGCGCCGTGCGCGCGCGCCCAGTCGAGCTGCACCTCCTCGAGGACGAACTCCTTCGCAAGCAGCGGCACCGCGAGCCCGTGCGCGTCGAGCGCGCGGCGCGCTGCGTCGAGGTGCTCGAAGCTCCCGCCGAAGAAGGGCCCGTCGCACAGGACGCTGACGAGGCTCGCTCCCGCCCTCGCGTACGCAAGGGCGCGCGCTCCGCCTTCGCCCCCCGCGCCGGCAGGCTGCAGCGCACCTGCGCTGGGGCTCCGTAGCTTCACCTCTGCGAGCAGCCGCAGCGGCGCCGGAGGCGCGGGATCCCGACCTCCGGCCGAGCGACGCCTCCGCAGCGCACCCACGACATCGAGGGAGCCGTCCCGGCGGCACACGTGGGCGCACGTCGGTCCGGCTGCGATCTCCGCACGCTTTGACGCGACTATCTGCGCCAGTCGGCTCACGGCTCTCTCGCCCGGCGTGCCGAGACGCGCCAGGCCTCGAGCGCGCCCATCGCCGTCCCTTGATCGAGCGCGCGTCGGGCGAGGTCGGCGGCCCCCCTCGGCGGCTCGCCGGTCGCAACCGCCAGCGCTGCCGCCGCGTTCAGGATGACAGCGTCGCGCGCGGCATGCGCTCTCCCGGACAGGATCGTCTCGATCGCCTCGGCGTTCCCGAGGGCGTCCGACCCCGCGAGCGCTTCGCGCGGCAGCCGCGGCAAGCCGAAGTCCTCCGGCACGAGCACGAACTCCCGCACCGCGCCGCCCTCGTCGAGCTCCGTCACGCGCGTGGGCGCGCAAGGGCTGACCTCGTCGAGCCCGTCTTCGCTCCTGACGATCCAGGCGCGCGTCGTTCCCAACCTGCGGAGGGCGTGAGCGAAGACAGGCCGGAGAGCGTCGTCGTACACGCCGACGAGCTGATGGGACGCGCGCGCGGGATTCGCGAGCGGCCCGAGGGCGTTGAAGATCGTACGCACCCCGAGCTCTCGGCGCGCTTGCGCCGCGTGCTTGAGGGCCGGGTGATGGGCGGGGGCGAACAGGAAGGCTATGCGGGCCTCGCGGAGCACGACGCCTTGCCGCAAGGGGGGCACGTCGATGGGGATGCCGAGCGCCTCGATGACGTCTGCGCTCCCGCAGCGGCTCGAGACCGAGCGGTTGCCGTGCTTGGCGACGTGGACGCCGCACGCGGCGACGACGATGGCGGCGGCGGTCGACAGGTTGAGCGTTTGCCCTCCGTCCCCCCCGGTCCCGCACGTGTCCGCCACGGTCGCATGGTCGTGGGTCACCGTGCTCATGGCACCGCGCATGGCCTCGGCCGCCGCGACGATGACCTCCAGGCTCTCGCCTCGCATCCGCAGCGCGACCGCAAATGCAGCCACCTGGACAGGGCTCCACGCGCCGGAGAGGATCGCGTCGAACGCATCGCGGACCTGCTCCGGCTCGGCGGGGCCCGTCAGCAAGCACGCCAGGAGCGCAGCAAAGTCCCCCCGCGCCCGGTCGCTCATGCCGTTGCTCCGAGGCGATCCACCCAGTTCTGGAGGAGCCGCTTTCCGAAGGTCGTCAGGATGCTCTCGGGGTGAAACTGCACCCCCTCCACATCCAGTGAAGCGTGGCGGAGCCCCATGATCTCGCCCTCCTCGGTCCACGCGCTGACGCGAAGGGAGGCGGGGAGGCTCGCGCGCTCCACCAGGAGCGAGTGGTACCGCGTGGCCTCGAATGGGGAGGGGAGGTTGGCAAACACGCCAGCGCCGTCGTGGACGATGGGAGACGTGCGCCCGTGCATGAGGCGCCCCGCGCGCACGACATTGCCACCGAAGGCCTGGCCGATCGCCTGGTGTCCAAGGCACACACCCAGGATGGGAACGCGGCCGGCGAGCGTACGAATGCAGTCGAGCGAGATGCCGGCCTCGTTCGGCGTGCACGGGCCCGGCGACAGCAGCAGGCCGGCGGGAAGGTCCGCGCCTATGGCCTCGGCGGTGGTCTCGTCGTTCTTCACCACAATGACGGCAGCGCCAAGCTCGCCCAGGTACTGGACAAGATTGTAGGTGAACGAGTCGTAGTTATCCACGACCAGCACCCGCGCGCCCCGACCAGGGGCGCCAGGCGGGGTCAACCGGGGGTCCCGGGAGGGGCGGTCGGGGGCCTGTGAGGTGGTCGGCACCCAGGGAGGATGAGCGGACCCCTTAGGCTGGGTCAACCCTCGCGTTGACATGACCGGCGCCGGGCACGTAACTTCTCGCGCGCTCAACGACTCAACCCCAAGATCGAGGAGCCCGCCGGTGTCCGCCCCTAGGAGCTTCGATGGCCGAAGATAAAAAACCGAAAATCGACCTCAAGGCTCGCCTGGGTAAGGGCGCGCAGACCCCGCCGCCGGCAGCCGTAGCCCCGCCGCCAGCCTCGGGGCCCGCGTCATCGCCGCGAGGGGCCGTGGACGCGCCCGTAGCGGCTCCGCCGCGAGCTAACCCGGTACCGACGCCCATGCAGCCCATGGCGCCGGGGGTGCCCGTGGGGCCCCCTCCGGGCTTCGGCTCGGGCTCGCAACCGCCGCGGGTCGATCCGAACAACCCGCTCGCGGCGATGGCCTCGCCGTACCGCCCCCAGGCCGCGGCGCCGGTCGCCCCCGCGCCCCCTCCTCAGCCTCAGCGCATCGAGGTCGACGAGATGGCCGTGCAGAGCGCCGCCCGGAGCGCGCGCAAGCAAGGCGTCGTCATCGGCAGCATCTTCGCGCTGGTACTCGGCGGAATTGGCTACGTCATCGGAGGCGCCCACCAGCAGGGCGAGGACCGCT
>Ga0302196_10002264_pt1 | contig 18097 bp, 16 predicted proteins | sample II_Bog_N1_3_FD_198794 | JGI IMG/M metagenome (GOLD analysis project Ga0302196, IMG submission 198794) | Peat permafrost microbial communities from Stordalen Mire near Abisko, Sweden - II_Bog_N1_3 | ecosystem: Environmental > Terrestrial > Soil > Wetlands > Peat | place: Sweden: Abisko...
ATTACAAAAGTTTAATTCCGCCGCCAGCACGCCGTAAGGCTGAAATCCCCATCTTCAGTCCTGCAAGATGCTCGCCCCGGCATCATCGATTCAGGCTCTGGAGATTTTGAATGAACGACCGTCCGACCGATCTTTCGTCCTGCCCGCCGTTCCAGGCGCCGCGCCGTTCGCTGTTCTCCGCGCGCCGCTTCGCGCTGATGGCGTCCGTTGTCGCAGGTTTCGGCATCGCCGCTTACGGCTTTGGCTCCTCGCAGGGGCCCGTCGATATCTTCACCAGCACCGCGCATGCACAGGTCAACAACGACGTCAGCAAGGTGCAGAAGCCCGTCGGCTTCGCCGATATCGTCGAGCGTGTGAAGCCCTCGGTGATCTCGGTGAAGGTCAACATCAATGAGAAGGTTGCCACCAAGGACGATAGCGGCGGCAATAACGACGAATCGCCGTTCCAGCCGGGCTCGCCGATGGAGCGCTTCTTCCGCCGCTTCGGCGGACCCGATGGCATGCCGCCGGGCATGCGCGGTGGACCGCGCGGGCATGGCATGGTGACCGGTCAGGGCTCGGGCTTCTTCATTTCCGCCGACGGCTTTGCCGTCACCAACAACCATGTGGTCGACGGCGCCGACAAGGTCGAGGTGACGACCGACGACGGCACGATCTACAAGGCGAAGGTAATCGGCACCGACGCACGCACCGATCTGGCGCTGATCAAGGTCGAGGGTGGCTCGAACTTCCCGTTTGCCAAGCTATCGGACGGCAAACCGCGGATCGGCGACTGGGTGCTTGCAGTCGGCAACCCGTTCGGCCTCGGTGGTACCGTGACAGCCGGTATCGTCTCGGCCAGGGGCCGCGACATCGGCAACGGTCCCTATGATGATTTCATCCAGATTGACGCGCCCGTGAACAAGGGCAATTCCGGTGGTCCGGCGTTCGACACGTCAGGCGAAGTGATGGGTGTGAACACTGCAATCTATTCGCCGTCCGGTGGCAGCGTCGGCATCGCGTTCTCGATCCCGGCCTCGACCGTGAAGACCGTGATTGCCCAGCTCAAGGACAAGGGCTCGGTCAGCCGCGGCTGGATCGGGGTGCAGATTCAGCCGGTCACGCCCGACATCGCCGACAGCCTCGGGCTGAAGAAGGCGGAAGGCGCGCTGGTGGCGGAACCGCAGGCCAATGGTCCGGCGGCCAAGGCCGGTATCGAATCCGGCGACGTGATCACGGCGGTGAACGGCGAAACGGTGAAAGATGCCCGCGAACTCGCCCGCACCATCGGCGGTTTCGCGCCTGGCGCCGCGGTGAAGCTCAACGTGCTGCACAAGGGGCAGGACAAGGTCATCAACCTCACGCTCGGCCAGCTTCCGAATACGCTGGAGGCCAAAGCCGACAACGACAACGGCGACAAGGGCAGCCCGACCCGCGGCACCGACGTGCCGAAGCTCGGTCTGACGGTTGCTCCCGCCAATAGCGTCGCGGGCGCCGGCAAGGACGGCGTCGTCGTGACCGAGGTCGATCCGGCCAGTGCGGCGGCGGAGCGTGGCTTCAAGGAAGGCGACGTGATTCTCGAGGTTGCGGGAAAGAGCGTCGCCACGGCCAGTGACGTGCGCGACGCAATCAAGGCCGCGGCCTCGGACAACAAGAACAGCGTACTGATGCGGGTCAAGAGCGGCGGGTCGTCGCGCTTCGTCGCGGTGCCGCTGGCGAAGGGCTGATCCACGCCCCGAGCGCTTTAACAGATGGAGGGTGTCGCCGGCATTAGTCGCCCCCGCCGACGGCTCTTTCCGGGGGACGGGTTACAAGCCCGTGCCCCATCGTTCCTTCCGGTGGAATACGCCCCCCTCCGTCGGAAGGTTCAAAGGGCGGTGAGGTTCCCCCAGCTTCACCGCCCGCTATTTTGAGGGCCGGTCGCCTTGCATGCGCAAGCCGACCGCGCCATGGTGATGGAAGGCTATCCCACTTGAGTGCAACCGACCCAAATATGCGCCTCCTGGTCATCGAAGACGATCGCGAATCCGCCGACTATCTGGCGAAGGCGTTCCGCGAGGTCGGCTATGTCGCCGATCTCGCCGGCGACGGCGAGGAAGGATTGGCGCTGGCCGAATCCGGCGAATACGACGTGCTGGTGGTCGACCGCATGCTGCCGAAACGCGATGGCCTGTCCCTGATCGGCGCCCTGCGCGAAAGGGGCAACCGGACTCCGGTGCTGATTCTGTCCGCGCTCGGACAGGTCGACGACCGCATCAAGGGTCTGCGCGCTGGCGGCGACGACTACCTGCCGAAGCCCTATGCCTTCGCCGAATTGCTGGCGCGGGTCGAAGTGCTGTCGCGCCGACACGGCGGCCCGACCGAGGAAACCACCTATCGAGTCGGCGACCTGGAGCTCGACCGTTTGTCGCATCGGGTGGCGCGCGGCAAGGATGAGCTGACCCTGCAGCCGCGCGAGTTCAGGCTGCTGGAATACCTCATGAAGCACGCCGGGCAGGTGGTGACGCGAACCATGCTGCTGGAGAATGTCTGGGATTATCACTTCGATCCGCAGACCAACGTCATCGACGTGCACATTTCGCGGCTGCGCTCCAAGATCGACAAGGGATTTGAGCGGCCGCTGCTTCACACCATTCGCGGCGCGGGATACATGATTCGTGACGGCATTCGGTAAGCTGATCCGAACCACGGCGTTCCGGTTGACGCTGGTCTATCTGTTTTTGTTTGCGCTGTTTGCCGCCTCGTTGCTGGGCTATTTCGCCTGGAACACGCGCCGGATGATCACCGAACAGATCGCCACCACGGTGAATGCGGAAACCGGCGAATTGTCGGATATCTTCGACCGCCGCGGACTGCACGGCCTGGTGTTCAACATCGAGAACCGGGCGCTGCGGCCGGGCGCCAACCTCTACCTCGTGACCGCGCCGAATGGGCGGGCGATTGCCGGCAATGTCGGCTCGCTGGCGCCGGGCGTGTTGGCCGCCACCGGCTGGTCGGAAACCGCCTACCGGCGGCTGGACGAACAGGATAGCGCCGACCACCGCGCGCTGGTGCTCGTCAACGAACTGCCCGGCGGTTTCCGGCTGTTGATCGGGCGCGATCTGGAGGAACGCCGACGGCTGTTCGGCATCGTCGCCAAGGCTGCGCAATGGTCGGTGCTGATCGTCGTGGTGCTCGGCCTCGGCGGCGGCATCTTTGTCGCGCGGCGGGTATTGCGCCGCATCGATGCCATGACCGGCACTACCCAGCGCATCATGGCGGGCGACCTGAGCGGACGGCTGCCGGTCGGGCGCAGCGGCGACGAACTCGACCGTCTGGCGGAAAATCTCAACGCCATGCTGGAGCGGATCGAGGCCCTGATGATGGGCTTGAAGGAAGTGTCCGACAATATCGCCCACGATCTGAAGACGCCGCTGACCCGGTTGCGCAACCGCGCCGAGGAAGCCCTGGCGAAATCCGGCAGCGAGGCCGAATATCGCGGCGCGCTGGAGCGGACCATCGAGGAATCCGACGGCCTGATCCGCACCTTCAACGCACTGTTGATGATCGCGCGCGCGGAGTCCGGGCAGGCGCGCGGCAACATGGACGATTTCGACGCCGCCGACGTCGCCAACGGCATCCACGAACTCTACGAGCCGCTCGCCGAAGACGACGGCATGACCCTGCGGGTCAAGACCTCCTCGACCCCGCTTCACGGCAACCGCGAACTGATCAGCCAGGCGCTGGCCAATCTGGTCGAGAACGCGATCAAATATGGCAAGCCGGTCGCGACGGCGCAGCCGCTGAGCGCTGGCGCGGTCGCCGCCGCCGACAGCCGGGATATCCTGATCGAGGCCCGGCGCGACGGCGATTCCGTCCTTCTCAGCGTGACCGACCACGGCCCCGGGATTCCGGAAGCCGACCGCAAGCATGCGGTGGAGCGGTTCGTGCGGCTGGAGGCGAGCCGCACCCAGCCCGGTTCCGGCCTCGGCCTCAGCCTGGCGTCCGCGGTGGCGACGCTGCACGGAGGCGAACTGAGGCTGGCGGATGCCCACCCCGGTCTGACCGCGATCCTGGCGATACCCGCAACGGCCGTCACCGGTGACAGGCTTGCGGCGCAAACACCGGATGTGCCACAGAAGGTGGCATGACCCCCTCCGCGAACGGCGACGCGGTCCAACATCGTCTGGCCGCGCGGTTCGTGGAAGGACCGGAGCTGTCCGCCCCCGACATTGCCGGACAACGCCTCGCGGACTGGCTGACCGATCTTGCGCCGGCGCAGGCCGCGGCGCTCGAGGGTCTGCTCGCCCGGTTTCCCCGCGCCAGGACAATTCTGTTGGGCGTCGCGGACGCCTCTCCCTATCTGTTCGATCTGGTGCGCGCCGATGCGGATCGCGCGATCCGCCTGCTCGAATGCGACGCGGAACGGCATGTGGCCGGCCTGATCGAAATCACCCGCGTCGAAATATCGGCGGCATCGGACGAAGCCGAGGTGATGCGGCTGCTCCGGCGCATGAAATCGGAAGCCGCGCTCCTGGTCGCGCTGTGCGACATCGGCGGGGTGTGGCCGGTGATGCGGGTGACGGCAGCGCTGACGGATCTGGCGGTCGCCGCGGTACAGGCAAGCTTGCGCTTTGTGCTGCGGCAGGAAGCCACGCGCGGGCGGCTGGCGCCGCCGAGCCTCGATGCGCCGGAGGATGACAGCGGACTGATCGTGCTCGCCATGGGCAAGATGGGCGCCGGCGAGCTGAATTTTTCCAGCGACATCGACCTGATCGTGTTTTTCGATCCCGCCGCGCCGACGCTGGCGCCGGGTATCGAACCGCAGCCGTTTTTCGTGCGGGTCACCCAGGCGATGACGCGGCTGCTGCAGCAGCGCACCGGCGACGGTTACGTGTTTCGCGTCGACCTGCGGCTGCGGCCGGATCCATCCTCGACCCAGGTGGCGATGTCGACGCTGTCGGCGCTGCATTATTACGAGCGGGAAGGGCGGACCTGGGAACGCGCGGCCATGATCAAGGCACGGCCCTGCGCCGGCGACGCGCGGGCCGGCGCGGCGCTGGTCGCGGAGATATCGCCCTTCGTCTGGCGCAAGCACCTTGATTTCGCAGCACTTGCCGACGTCCACGACATGAAGCGCCAGATGCAGACCTATCGCGGACAAAGCGAGATCGCGGTCGAATGCCACAACGTCAAGGTCGGCCGAGGCGGCATCCGCGAAATCGAATTCTTCGCGCAGACCCAGCAGCTGATCGCGGGCGGCCGGCACCGGCAATTGCGGGTGCGACCGACGCTGGAGGCCTTGAATCTGCTGGCGTCGAGCGACTGGATCACCTATGCCGCGCGCGACGAGTTGACCGCCGCATACGAATTCCTGCGGCGGGTCGAGCATCGCTTGCAGATGATCGCGGACGAGCAGACCCACAGCCTGCCTGCCGAAGTCGAGGCGGTGGAGCGTTTTGCCCGCTTCTTCGGCTATGACGGCCGAACCGCATTCGCTGGCGATCTGCTCGGCCACCTCAATGTCGTGCAGGCGCATTACGGAAAGCTGTTCGAGGGCGATCCAACCGGCACCGTCAAGCTGCCGCCGGTGGAGTACAGCGCGGGCCCCGAGGATCCCCGGCTGCTCGCGCATCTCGGCGCGCTCGGATTCAAGAAGCCGATCATGGTGGCGCATACCGTGCGGCACTGGATGAACGGCGACTACCGCGTGTTCAGGTCGGAAGCGACGCGCAGCGCGTTCGTCGCTTTCTTGCCCGCGCTGATCGACGGTCTGGCGCATGCCGAGGAACCCGACGGCGCGGTGACCGCCTTTGACCGCTTCCTGCAGGCGTTGCAACGCGGCGGACGTCTGATTTCGCTGCTCAGCCAGAACCGCGATCTCGTCGCCCTGGTGGCGCTCGTTCTCGGCGCCGCGCCGCGACTCGGCGACATGCTGGCACGGCAGCCGCAACTGATGGACGGGCTGATCGATCCGCGCTTCTTCGGCGCCATGCCGGACCGGCGCGAACTGTCCAGGCGGTTGGAAGCGACCCTGACGGACGCGAATTCCTACGAGGAGTTCCTCGACCGGTTGCGGCTCTTCGGCCAGGAAAGCTTGTTCCTGATCGGAACCCGCATTCTGTCCGGCACGGTCTCCGCCCAGCAGGCCGGCACCGCCTTCGCCGACGTCGCCGAGGGTATCGTCGACACCGTGCATGGTCTGGTGATCGACCGCTTCGCGGAACAGCACGGCCGGATCGCAGGGCAGCAGACCGCGATCGTGGCGATGGGCCGGCTCGGCAGCCGCGAGATGACCGCCGCGTCCGATCTCGATCTGATCCTGCTCTATGATTTCGATCCTGAGCATCCGGATTCCGATGGCTCCCGGCCGCTGCATGGTGCGCATTATTTCGCGCGCTTCACCCAGAGGCTGATCAGCGCGTTCACCACCCGGACCAATTTCGGCGTGCTGTACGATGTCGATATGCGGCTGCGTCCCTCGGGCCGCGCCGGGCCGCTGGCGTCGCATGTCAGTTCCTTCGCGCAATATCAGGAGCGCGAGGCCTGGACCTGGGAACACATGGCGCTGACCCGCGCGCGGGTGATTTCGGCGCCGCCGGGCTTCCGCGTGAAAATCGAAGAGGTCATACGCGCGGTGCTGACCCGGCCGCGCGATGCTGCCGGCGTCGCCAACGACGTGGCCGAGATGCGCCGCGCCATCGCCCAGGAGAAGGGCGAGGACGACGTCTGGGATCTGAAATATGCCTCCGGCGGCATGGTCGACATCGACTTCGTCGCGCAATACCTGCAACTCGTGCACGCCGCCGACAAGCCCGGCATTCTCGACGTCTCGACCCTGCAGGTGCTCGACCGCGCCGCCCGCCTCGGCGTGCTGCCGCCATCGCATGCGGAGGTGCTGCGTTCGGCGGCGCACCTCTATCACGACCTCACCCAGATCCTGCGGCTGTGCGTCAGCGAGGGGTTCAAGCCGGAAACCGCGGGCGAAGACCTGTTGCGCGTGATGGCGCGGGCCGGCGACGCGCCGGATTTCTCGTCGCTCGAGGCGCGCGTCATGGAAACCCAGGCCGAGGTGAGGCGAGTGTTTCGCGAGATCGTCGAGGGCAGGGTGGGGTAGCTCCGGTGAGGGGGCGCCGCGGTTCACCTGGGCCGTCATTGCGAGCCAACGCGAAACGCCTCTCTCGGTGGGACGGGATGGCGGGGGTTATAAAAGTGATTTGGGGTAAACGGAAACCGGAATATTTTTCAAAGCAGGACCGGACGACCAGATCACGTTGATCCGGCTCGGGAAATTGGATTTTACGCGCAAGTCCACCGAGCCGCGCCGGAGGCTGCAAGGCCTTCGAATAGCGGGTTCGCGCCGCGGGCAACGGACGCGGTGTGCTTCCGCCAAGGGTTGGCAATCACAAAGGCAAAATTGCTTAAAGTTTATTAACCAATTGATGGAGACAATGACATCGACGATTCCAGAAGGAGTGTTCGATGGCGAAGTTTGCAATCGGCGAGACGGTCGAGAAAGCCGCCGACGACCATGAGGACGGCATCGTCGTTGCCGTGTTCCCGACGGAGGACGGCAACTTTCGCTACGCCGTCGATATGGAAGGCTACGGCGCGCTGCAGTTCTTCAGCGAGGAAAAACTGGCCGCTCACCCCTGCTGAGGACCACGAACGCGGCCTCAGCTTGACCAGCGCGGCCCGCCGGCGGACTTGATCCGCCCCGCGCTACGAGACCGCGCCCGATCGATACCCGCCGCCCCGGCGGCGCTGGGCGACATGGCATGGCCAAAATTCTTTCAGATGCGGCGGATGGTTTGTTGCGCGTGGTCCGGCACGGGTTTGGGACCACCCAGGCGCCCACGCACAGAGGGATTTTCCGGCTGATCCGCGATACGGATGAGAACGGCTTCGAAAGTCATGCCCGGTATCTGTTTGACGGTTCCCCTGCATGACGCCGTCACGGTCGCGGAGGATTTGCCGGTCAGCGTCAGGTCGACATTGTCGATGCCGAAAACGGAAGACGGCCCCTGCGTGTGCCGCTGCGCGGCGATCGAAGCCGTGAACGTATTTCCATCCTCGACGTATGACCCTGCGTAGGCGAAAAAGGCATCTCCGCCGGTCACCTTGCCGGCGCTGAGCTCCACAATGCCGGTTCCCTCGCCACGCTGGGTTCTGAACCAGGCGGAATAGCTGCCATCTTTAAGCATAGGCCACCTACAGTCCGGTGCACGATGGATGCGAGCTAAGCACCTATAGGTTGCCAGATCCTTTACCGGTTGGTGTAAAGCCGTGCCAATGCACTTTTCGGGCGGCCCTTAGGACTGGACCACCACGGCGTCCCCGAGCGTGGCGAGGGCCTCGCACATTTCGGGATCGAGGCCGGCACCGCCATGTTTTGGCCCTGGCTCTCGAAGAATTTGCCAATCTGGTTGGCCATGTAGATCAGCCGGTCAGGCGACATGAACAGCTCCTTGGACAGCCGCTCGCGCTGCCGCACCGGCGACAATTCGCTGGGGATGTGTGAACACCTCGAAATCATCGGCGCGCGCGATGGCGGCGAGCGCGATGCCGGCGGTGTCCGCCATCCGTACCGCCAGCGGAGTCGGCACGGAGACCGCGACCAGCAGTGGCGCGCCCATCGCGGCCGCCATCTGCACCATCTCCACCGAAAGCCGGCTGGTCAGCAGCCGCCAGCGCATCCCCGCCGGCGGCCTGGCAGGCTTCGGCGCGGCATAGTTTCAGCACATGCCGGGCGGCGGGCTCTTTTCGGAAATCGTGGTAGAAGGTGAAGACGCCATGGACCTCGGCGCGCGACAGATTGAGCTCCGAGGCGATCATAGGGATCGCGGGCTCCGGCACGTAACCGAACGCCTCCTGCAGTGCATGCAGGATCACCAGCGTCGCGCCTTCGAGCTGCGTGTGGCCGGCGATGATCTCGGCGCCGCGCGCGGCATTCCACATAAACGGCCGTCGTTGGTGCGCCTTCGCTCGAGCGTCTTGTGAAGCGGCAATGAGAGTCGGAAATGATGAAAGATCAATAAAGCAGTCCCGTGCTGCGATACGGAAATGCGATTAATAGGCGTATGAAATCAATCGTTTGGAAAATAGAATGAGCGGGACGGACGGATCCGCCGCGCATTCGCCGCAGGCGGCCGTTTTACGTGTTGGTCCGGCGTCGAGCGTGATATTCGTCGCCATGGAATCGTGAGGTTTTCATCGTGATCGAAAAGCTTGAACTGCTGCTGGCGCTGGCAAAGGAACGCCATTTCGGGCGCGCCGCCGAGGCCTGCGGCGTCACCCAGCCAACGATGTCGACCAGCCTCAAGCAGCTCGAGGAGATCCTCGGCGTCATGCTGGTGCAACGCGGCTCGCGGTTTCAGGGTTTTACGCCCGAGGGCGAGCGGACCCTGGACTGGGCGCGTCGCATCGTCGGCGACGTCCGCGCCATGCGCCAGGAAATCAACGGGCTGAAGGACAAGCTGTCCGGCGAGATAAGGATCGCGGCGATCCCCACGGTGCTGGGCATGGTGGCGTCGCTGACCACGCCGTTTCGCGCGCGCTATCCGGACGTGCGTTTTCAAATCCAGTCCTGCACCTCGGCCGATGTGCTCGGCCTCTTGGAAAACCTCGAGGTCGACGCCGGGCTGACCTATATCGAGAACGAGCCGATCGGCAAGGTCCGCACCATTCCGCTCTACAACGAAAGCTACCGGCTGCTGACCGCGCCGGATGCGATGTTCGGCGATCGCGCCTCCGTCACCTGGAAGGAAGTGGGGCAGGTGCCGCTGTGCCTGCTGACGCCCGACATGCAGAACCGCCGCATCATCGACCGCGCGCTGCGCTCGGTCGGCGCCGAGGCGACGCCGACGCTGACCTCGAACTCGTTGCTGGTGCTCTATACCCATGTGAAGACCGGCCGCTGGGCCAGCGTGATGCCGGCCAAGCTCGCGGAGACGCTGGGACTGGCCGATACCGTGCGCAGCATTCCGATCACCGATCCCGAGGTCAATTACAGCATCGGCCTCGTGATCCCGCAGCGCGATCCGATGACGCCGCTGATCGCCGCCCTGGTCCAGATCGCCCGCGAGGTCGCGCCGACGCTGGAGACGTGACCCGGCCGACTTCTTGAACCGAGCTAGGCTGCCGCCGACATCTTGCCACGGGCCTTGCGCGCGTCGCGCGGCAGGGTCACGCAGACCACGGTGCCGGCGCCGAGCTTGGAGCGCAGCCGCATCGTCCCGCCATGCAGGCCGGTCAGCGACCGGGCGATCGCAAGCCCGAGCCCGGAGCCGTGATAGGTTTTGGTGAGCTGGCTCTCGACCTGTTCGAACGGCCGGCCGAGCCGCAGCAGCGAATGCGGCGCGATGCCGATGCCGGTGTCGGCGATGACAAGCTGGATCGAGTTGCTGAGCACCCGGCTGCGCACCACCACCTTGCCGCCGTCGGGGGTGAACTTGACGGCATTGGACAGCAGGTTGACGATGATCTGCTTGATGGCGCGGCGATCGGCCACCAGCGGAATGCTGCCCTCGATATCCGCATCCAGCACCAGGTTCTTGTCGTCGGCGCGGCCGGACACCACGCGCAGCGACTCCGCCAGCGTCCTCGACAGGTCGAGTTGCTCCATGTCGAGCTTCATCCGGCCGGCCTCGATCTTCGACATGTCGAGGATGTCGTTGATGACTTCGAGCAGATAGTGGCCGCTGGTCAGGATGTCGTGGCAATATTCCTGGTATTTCTCCGAGCCGAGCGTGCCGAACATGCCGCTGCCCATGATCTCGGAGAAGCCGATGATGGCGTTGAGCGGCGTGCGCAGCTCGTGGCTCATATTGGCGAGGAATTTGGACTTGGTCTGGTTGGCTTCCTCGGCGCGGGTCTTTTCGCGGGAATATTTCTCGGCGAGGTCGGCGAGCTCGACCGCCTGGCTTTCGAGTTCGGACTGCGAGCGCTTGAGGTCGATCACGGTGGCGCGCAGGCGAAGGTCGTTGTCGACCAGCTTTTGCTCGTGTTCCTTGATGCGGGTGATGTCGGTGCCGACCGAAACGTAGCCGCCGTCCTTGGTGCGGCGCTCGCTGATGTGCAGCCAGCTGCCGTCGTCGAGCTGCGCCTCGAAGGTGCGCGCGCCCGGCGCCGGGGCGCCGGCGTCGTGCAGCCGGGTGCGGACCTCCGGCATGCTGCCGACCTCGATCACGGTCTCGTAGGAGGTGCCCGGCGTCACGGCCGAATCCGGCAGCTTGTGCAGGCGCTGGAAGTGCGAGTTGCACAGCACCAGGCGGTCGCCGGCGTCCCACAGCACGAAGGCTTCCGGAATGGTCTCGATGGCGTCGCGAAGCCGCAGATCGGCCTCCACGGTCTTCTCGGCGAGGCTCTTCTGTTCGGTGATGTCGACGGCGATGCCGATCAGGTGCAGGCCAGAATCGGCGGCGCCCTGGCTGAGTTCGCAGCGCACCCGCAGCCAGATCCAGTGGCCGTCGGTGTGCTGCATGCGGAAGGTCTGGTCGATGTGATCGATCTTCGAGGAGATCAGCTGATCAGCGATCGCAAACAGGTCGATGTCGTCGGATTTCACCAGCGCATTGACCTCGCCGAAGGTCAGGAGGTCGCTGCGGGTGTTGAGGCCGAGCAGGGTGAACATCGATTGCGACCAGAAGATCCGGCCGCGCGACAGGTCCCAGTCCCACAGGCCGCAGCGTCCGCGGTTGAGCGCGGTATCGATGCGGCCGCGCACGGCGTCGTTGATCAGGTCGCCTTCGCGGGCGCGGGTCGATTGCCAGTGGAAGGCGAAGCCCAGGATCAGCACCACGAAACCGGTGGTGGCCGACAGCGTCACCGACAGCGCCGCGTCCGACTGCCAGAGCGAGTCCATGTGCTCCTGGATGATGATGACCTGGCCGGGCAGCGACGGGATGATGTGCTGGACCGCCAGCGCGCCCGAACCGTTGGGCAGGGTGATGTCGGTGACGCTGGCCTGCTGGGCCGGCGCGCTCAGCGGCAGCGCCGCGCTGAGGACGTCGAGGATGCGGCTGGTGTCGCCGAGCCCGGCATCGATCGGGACGCGGGCGAGCACGCGCTGGTCGGCCCCGAGCACGATGACATGGCGGCCGGCGGCGACGCCCCAGGACGGGATCAGGCCGGGCAGCAGCAGCTGCAGGCGTTCGAACGTCGCGGCTTGTTTCTGGTGGGCCGCGCCGATGCGGTCGAGCCGTTCGGCGAGCACGTCGGCGAGCGCGGCGAGGTCGCGCTTGACCGCGGAGCGCTTCTGCCGGTTCTGGTCGACCACCTGCACGAAGGCGCCGAGGCAGATGGTGATCAGGAAGGCAATGATGAGGGTGGGCACTGCGCGGCGAAGCGCGGGCTCGGCTATCAACAGCCGGTGGTAGGCCGGTTTCGCGATCGACTGCGCCAATCCCTTGATCGAATCGGATTGGACGCATGCGCTCGCCGCGTGTGCACGCGCCATGCCTTTGACCCCCTCGGAGAACCTTTTGCATCCGGTTCGGAAGGGCCCCAGTCCCGTTCCGAATCACAGTGATTTGAATCCAGTTTTCGCGGGCTGTCGAGAGTCAACGATTCGTTAATTCAAATAAATCTTGTCCAACGAAGAATCGCGTGGCCGAAGGCCCGCAATAATACCTGCCGGACGAGTCCGAAACGGGAACGCGCGCGCGGTGCGGACGCCGCCTACGCGTCCGGCGGCTCGGCGTGGCTGATGACGCGCTTGACGGTCGGAAACGCGCGGCGGAGCGCGCGCTCGATCTGGTCGACGTTCTCGTGGACCTTGATCACGCTCATCGAGGGCGCGGCGTGGCAATGGAAGTTGACGACTTCGCCGGCGTCGGTGTCGCGCACCCGCACGCTGTGGATGTCGTGGACCGCGGTGTCGGCGGCGAAGCGCGACAGCGCGGACTCGATGGTCGCGACCCGGTCCGGCGCGGCGTCGGTGCCCAGCGGCATTTCCGGTTCCAGCGGCTCGATGTGGGTGTCGACCTCGGCGTCCTCGCCGAACTCGTCGCGGATGTTGCGCTCCAGATCCTGGGCGATGTCGTGGGCCGCGGTGAGCGCCATCTCGCCGTCGACCTCGAGGTCGATGCTGACGCTCAGCCGGCCGCCGAGGTCGTGCACGGTGACGTGGTGGATGGCGACCCCGGAATTGCGGGCGATCACCATGATGCGCTCGCGCACGCTCTCATTGTCGCGCGCGACCGGCACCGCGGTGAACGTCAGGTCGGCGTCGTCGAGCGCCTCGACGACCGCGGCCTGCGCCTTGCGCTTGATCTCCTCGACGCGGTCGATCGGATAGGTGCGCGGCACTTCCACGATGGCGTCGATGAAGTGCGTCGCGCCGACCATCCGCACCCGCAGGCGCTCGATACCGACCACGCCCGGCACCGCGCGGATCGCGGCGCTGGCCTTCTCCGCGGCGCCTTCAGGGGCACGGTCGAGCAGGGTCTCCACCGTGGAGCGCGCCATCCGCAGGCCCAACAGCGCGATCATCACCGCCACCGCGACCGCCGCGGCGGCGTCGCCCCAGGCATATCCCAACCCCGACAGCGCAAGTCCGGCGATGACGGCGAGCGAGCCGAGCACGTCGGAGGCGAAATGCAGCGCGTCGGCGGCCAGGGCCTGGCTCTTGGTGTCGTGCGCGGTACGGTGCAGCGCCCGGGCGCGCCAGAAATTCACGGCGATGTCGACCAGCAGGACGATGAAGGGGATCGCCGAGACGGTCGGCGGCGCTACGCCCTCGCGCAGGCGGCTGTAGGACTCCACCAGGATGCCGCCGGCCAGCACGTAGAGCATCGCGATGACGCCGAGCGCCGAGATGCTCTCGAATTTGCCGTGGCCGTAATGGTGTTCCTCGTCGGCGGGGCGGTCGGATACCCGCACCACCATCCAGGTGATGACGGTCGCGACCACGTCGACCGAGGAGTGCAGCGCTTCGGAGATCAGCGCGAGGCTGCCGATCGCCACGCCGACGGCGAATTTGGCCGCGGCCATGCCGGCACTGGCAAATACCGAGATCGCGGCGACGCGGGATTTGACGTTGTGGGCGGGGGCGTTCATGCGCGGGGGTTTAGCAGCCCCGCATGCAACATAAAAGACTCGATCGAATTGGAATTCATCGATATCGGGCGCCAAAATCCGCGCTATCCGCTGGTCAAGGCGCCTCTGAGGCCGGCGCGCTCCACGGCCCGGGCAAGCAGGCCGCCGGCCTGCGCCTCCGCGACGAAGCGGCGCAGGAATTCCATGGCCGCCTCGCGTCCCCTTTCGTTTCCCTTGGGAACCGCGATGGCGATGTGCTCGACGCCCCAGCGGCCGTCGAGCACCCGCGCGCCCGGCATCCGGTCGGACATCTCGAACAGGGTCGGCTTGTTGGTCGCGAACAGATCGAGTTCGCCGCGCTCGAACATTTCGACGGCGTGCGCGGAATTCTGCGCCGGCACCACGATCGCATTAGGCAGGAGTTCTGGAAGGGTGCCTTGCGAGGTGCTGCCCTGGGTAACTCCGACCCGAAGGCCGGGTCTGTCGACGTCGGCAAGGCCGGCTATCGCCGAGGCGGCCGGAACGATGTATCCGAGTTCGAGCGAAATCAGGGTCTGGCTGAACGCCACGATCTCCGCGCGCGCCGGCGTGGCGTTGCTCACCGTGAAATCGACATCGCTCGCCTGCATGGCGGCGAGCACCTCGGCGATGCGCTGATGGCCGACCAGCTCGAAGGGGACGTCGAGCCGTTTTGCCAGCTCCCGGCCGAGGTCGATGCACAGGCCGTGCACTTCCCTGGTGCCGGTATCCCTCGTCATCGACAGCGGACTGCCGAAGAACGCGCCGACGCGCAGCCTGTCGGTCGGGGCCAGCACCTCGCGCGCAATCCGGGTGAGGGCGTCGACAGATGACCCCATCGATTCTTCCTGGGCCGGTCAGGCCGATATCCAGCCGGCGGCTACAGCGTCACCACGATCTTGCCGAGATGCCTGTTGGCTTCCATGTGGTCGAACGCCTTGCCGATATCGTCGAAGGCGAACACCTTGTCGATCGGCAATTGCAGTTTTCGCGATTCGACCGCGCCCCAGATATCCTTGCGGACCTCGTCGAAGATCTCGCGGATTTCCTCGATCGAGCGGGTGCGGAAGGTGACGCCGATATAGTTGATGCGGCGGGCGGCGTGCAGGTCGAAATTGAAGTCGGCATGGGTGCCGCCGAGCCGGCCGACATTGACGATGCGGCCTTTTATCTTTGTGGCGGCGAGATTCTGGCTGGCGACCTTGCCGGAGACCTGGTCGACGATCAGGTCGACGCCTTCGCCGCCGGTGGCGTCCAGCACCTGCTTGACCCAGCCCGGATCGGATGAATCCACCGCGAGATCAGCGCCGAATTCCTTCAGGCGGCCGCGGCGCATCGGGTCGGTGGACGAGCCGATCACGGTTTTGGCGCCCTTGAGTTTTGCAATCTGCAGCGCCATCAGGCCGACGCCGGAACTCGCGCCCTGGATCAGGACGGTCTGGCCGGGCTGCAGCGCGCCATTAGTGACGACCGCGTTGTACATGGTCGCGAGCGCGACGGGGAGGGTGGCGGCTTCCTCGAAATTCATGTTCGAGGGCGCGCGGAACAGCCGGCCGTGATCGGCCAGCGTATATTCGCCGAACGCCGCCCCGCCGGAGCCCATGATCTTGTCGCCGACCTTGACGCCCTTCGCATCCGGCCCCAGTTCGGCGACCTCGCCCGCCCATTCCATGCCGAGCACGGCGCCGACGCCGCCGGCGCTGCCGTGGGCGTGGCCCTTGGTCATGCCGAGGTCGGCGCGGTTGAGGCCGCAGGCGTGCACCTTGACCAGCACCTGCGTGCCCTTAGGGGAGGGTTTTGCCACGTCGGTGATTTCGGCGCCGTTGGCGCCGTAGACATAGGCCTTCATGAATGTATTCTCTGCTGGCTGGGGGAGGGCTGGTACTGACTATGTGAGATAGGTGAGTCGCTTGCTGCCCATGCTTCGAGACGCTCGCGTCGCTCGCTCCTCAGCATGAGGTTGTGGTGTTTCAACAGGTTAGACCTCACCCTGAGGAGGCCACAAAGTGGCCGTCTCGAAGGGTGGGCGGCAATACCGATTTGTGATTCCAGGTACTAGCGCCCTTTCTCTAGCTTCTTGATTTGACGCGTTTTCGTGACGCGTTCTCGCTTCGCTCGAAAACGCTTTACCGCTTATTCCGCGGCCTGGCGGCGGCCGCCGGACATCATGCCTTCGAGCCGGGTTTGAATGATGGCTTCGGCCTCGCGCATGATGCGCGACACAAGTTCGGCGCAGGTGGGGATGTCGTGGATCAGTCCCTGGACCTGGCCTGCCGACCAGATGCCCTCGTCGGCGTCGCCGGTGGCGTAGACCATCTTGCCGCGCGCGCCGGCAACGAGTTCGCGGACATCCTCGAACTTGGCGCCGGCCTTTTCCATCTCGACCACCTTGGTGGAGATGGCGTTTTTGGCGACGCGGGAAGTGTTGCGCATGGTGCGGAAGATCAACTCGGTCTCGCGTTCGTCGTTGGCGACGATGCGTTCCTTGACCAGCTGATGGATCGGGCTCTCTTTGGTGCACATGAAGCGCGTGCCCATGTTGATGCCTTCGGCGCCGAGCGCCAGGGCCGCGATCAGGCCGCGGCCATCGGCGAAACCGCCGGAGGCGATAATCGGAATCCTGACCTTGTCGGCTGCGGCCGGAATCAGGATCAGGCCGGGGGTGTCGTCCTCGCCGGGATGCCCGGCGCATTCGAAACCATCGATCGAGATCGCGTCGACGCCCATGCGCTCGGCCGACAGCGCGTGGCGGACGCTGGTGCATTTGTGCAGCACCACGACGCCATGTTTCTTGAATTCGGTGACATGCTCCTGCGGCTTGTTGCCGGCGGTCTCGACGATCTTGATGCCGCTCTCGATGATCGCCTGGCGGTATTCCGCGTAAGGCGGCGGCTTGATCGAGGGCAGGATGGTCAAATTGACGCCGAACGGCTTGTCGGTCAGCTCGCGGCAGCGCGCGATTTCCTTGGTGAGGTCTTCGGGGGTGGGCTGCGTCAAGGCGGTGATCAGGCCGAGTGCGCCCGCATTGGCGACGGCGGCGACCAGTTCGGCCCGGCCGACCCACTGCATTCCGCCCTGCACGATCGGATGTTCGACGCCGACGAGCTCGGTAAACCGCGTTTTGATCATGTTCCGTCCCTGTTTCCCCGGCGCGGATGCCCGCACCTCGTGTTTTCTGAGATTTCGGGGGCACGATGACGGCATGCCCGGCAAAAGTCTACCGGGCAGGGCGCGCGGGCGCGGCAACGGCCTCATGCAAAAGCGCTGAAGCTGTTGCGAAAGGCCGGGTAGTGGCGCCGGAGCGGACCCTGGTTCAGGCCGCGGAGGCGGGGCGGGCCGCGGCGCTGGCCTCGTCGTCGAACGCGGTGGAGATGTCGCGGATGCTGATGACGCCGATCAGGCTGTAATTGTCGATCACGGGCAGATGGCGAATGTGGTTCTTGTTCATCAGGTGACGCACATGTTCGAGCGTGTCGGTCGAACCGCAGGAGACCAGTTGCTGCACCGAGATCAGTTGCGACACCTTCAGATTGACGCCGGCCGCGCCGTGCTCGGCAATGGCGCGGACGACATCGCGCTCGGTGAACATGCCGACCGCGGTATTGCCTTCGGTGCGGACGACGTCCTTGACCACGAGCGCGCTGATATTGCTGGCGCGCATCAACTGGGCGGCAATGGCGACGGTTTCATTCATCCGCACCGTCGCAACGCGTGCGGTTTTCTTGCGCAGGATGTCTCCGACTTGCATCGCAACCTCCGTCAGATGAACCGGAGGATATCTCCAGCTTCGGAAAGATTGGTATACATTATGCCAATTGTCAATTTGGTCCTGTCAATAATTCTGCGCTCATCGAGTGAAAGAAAACAGCAGTGATATTGACGTTCTTGGCACGCCGATCGCTCCGGCCTTCCCGAGGGCGGGGTGCCTCGCCGCGGAAAAACAGCTTCCTGGTATATCGGCAGGGCGATCCCCACGGGCAAAAAACAGAGGCGCAACCAGGGTGCGCCTCTGTTCGTTTTCGCGAAACTATTTGTCTTTCGCCTTGAAGCTACCGCCGCGGCGGCCCGTCACTCGGCTGGGTGG
>Ga0302196_10002267_pt1 | contig 18080 bp, 15 predicted proteins | sample II_Bog_N1_3_FD_198794 | JGI IMG/M metagenome (GOLD analysis project Ga0302196, IMG submission 198794) | Peat permafrost microbial communities from Stordalen Mire near Abisko, Sweden - II_Bog_N1_3 | ecosystem: Environmental > Terrestrial > Soil > Wetlands > Peat | place: Sweden: Abisko...
GGTGGCCCGGGGCCACCTCCACCTGGTGTCCCAGACCCGCGACGCCCTGGAGGACGTCTTCGTGGGCATGGGGTTCGACGTGGCCGAAGGACCCGAGATCGAGACCGACTGGTACAACTTCGGCGCTCTGAACATCCCGCCGGCCCATCCGGCCCGGGGGATGTGGGACACCTTCTATCTCGACCTGGGCGAGCCGGAGACCACCCTGCTCCGGACCCACACCTCGCCGGTGCAGATCCACCTGATGGAACGCGCCGTGCTGGACGGGAACCTGCCGGTCCACGCCGTCATGCCCGGCCGCTGCTACCGGCGGGACACGCCCGACGCCCGGCACCTGGCCGTGTTCCACCAGATCGAGGGCCTGGTGGTCGACCGGGGGATCACCTTCGCCGACCTGGCCGGGACCATCGAGACGTTCACCACCGCCTACTTCGGGCCCGACATCCACTCACGGCTGCGTCCCGCCTACTTCCCGTTCACCGAGCCGTCGGCCGAGTTCGAGGTCACCTGCACCATCTGCCGGGGCGAGGGGTGCCGCACCTGCTCGCAGACCGGGTGGATCGAGCTCGGTGGGTGCGGCATGGTCGATCCGGCCGTGTTCGCCTCGGTGGGCATCGACGCCGACGACTGGACCGGGTTCGCCTTCGGCTTCGGCATCGACCGGTGCGCGCAGATGCGCCACCAGATCGCCGACATGCGGGCCCTCATCGAGAACGACATCCGGTTCCTGCGCCAATTCTGAGGCGCGACCCCCGAGAGGACAGCAGTGCGCGTTCCCCTTTCCTGGCTCCGAGACTTCGCACGCTTCCCGGGTGACGCCGCGTTCCTGGCGGCCACCCTGGACGACCTCGGGCTGGTGGTGGAGGGCGTCGAGCAGGTGGGCGAGGGCCTGGGCGACATCGTGGTCACCCGGATCGAGGAGGTCACGGCCATCGAGGGGGCCGACCGGATCCGACGGGTGGTGGTGACCGACGGGACGACGACCACCGAGGTGGCCTGCGGGGCCACCAACTTCGCCGTCGGGAACCTGGTCGCCCTGGCCCCGGTGGGTGCGGTGCTGCCCGGTGGGTTCGCCATCGGCCGGCGCACGATGAAGGGGATGGTGTCGAACGGCATGCTGTGCTCCGGTCGCGAGCTGCAGCTGTCCGACGACCACCAGGGCATCCTCGTCCTCGACGGGGTGGCCGGTGCCGCCCCCGGCGTCCTCCTCACCGAGGCCCTGGGCATCGAGCCCGACGTGGTGTTCGACGTCGCCGTCGAGGCCAACCGGCCCGACGCCTGGTGCATGGCCGGGGTGGCCCGCGACCTGGCCGCCCGGATGGGTCTCGCCTTCACCGTGCCCACCACGACCGACCTGCTGGGCCGGGTGCCGGGGGCGGCACCGGCGTCCAGCAGGCCCGTCGCCGGGCCGCCGGTGGGGGACCTCGCCACGGTGGTGGTGGACGACCTCGGGCTGTGCCCGCGCCTGACGGCGCGGGTGCTCACCGGGGTGGAGGTGGCCGACTCGCCGGACTGGCTGGCCCGCCGGCTCACGGCGGCCGGCATGCGCCCGATCAACAACGTGGTCGACGCGTCCAACTACGTGATGCTGGAGCTCGGCCAGCCCACCCACCCCTACGACCTCGACCTGCTGGGCGGGGGTGGTCTCCTGGTGCGCCGCGCCGCGCCGGGCGAACAGGTGACCACCCTCGACGGGGTGGCGCGCACCCTGGGCCGACCCGGTCCGGGACTGGGGGACACCGGCCAGGACTGCCTGATCTGCGACGCCACCGGCACCCCGGTGGGCATCGGCGGGATCATGGGCGGGGCGTCCTCCGAGATCGGTCCCACCACCACCCGGGTCCTGCTCGAGGCGGCCTACTTCGAGCCCATGGCTATCGCCCGGACCTCCAAGCGCCTGTCCCTGCGCACCGAGGCCTCGGCCCGCTTCGAGCGGGGCTGCGACCCGGCGGGCGTCGACCGGGCCGCCGAGCGCTTCTGCGAACTCCTGGCCCTCACCGCCGGACCCGGCCTGACCCTGGCCGACGGCGTGCTGGACGTCACCGGGGACGTGCCGCAGCCCCTCGGGGTGACCGTGCGGCCCGCCCGGGTGAACGGGCTCCTCGGCACCGGGCTGACGGCGGGCACCATCGCCGAGCTGCTCCGTCCCCTCGGGATGGGCGCCGAGGCCACCGGGGGCGACGACGACCCGGTGGCGGTGGTCGTGCCGACCTTCCGCCCCGACATCCGGCCCCTGCCCATGGGCGAGGCCGACCTGGCCGAAGAGGTGGCCCGCACCTACGGGTACGCCCGCCTGCCGCGACGCCACCCGGCGTGGCCCCAGCCCGGTGGTCTGACCGCCCGTCAGCGCGAGCGCCGACGGCTGAAGGACGTGCTGTGCGGGCTCGGGGCCACCGAGGCGTGGACCCCGGCCTTCGTGACCGAGGCCGACCAGCTGGCCGCCGGGTTCGGTCCCCCGTACGTCGAGGTGACCAACCCCCTGGTCGAGGCCGAGCGGTTCCTCCGGTCGTCGCTGGTGCCGGGGCTCCTGCGGGCGCTGCTCCACAACGCCGAGCGCCGACAGGGCGACCTCCGGCTGTTCGAGGTCGGGTCGGTCTTCCACCGCGCCGACGTCCCCACCGACGACGGACCCGGGGCCGTCGAGACCGAGCGGCTGTCGGCCGTGTTCTGCGCCGGGGGTGACGACGCCTGGGCGGCGGTGGCCGCCTGGCGCACGGTGGCCGACGCCCTGGGCCTGGCCGGGTGGGTCCTCGAGCAGGGTCCCCACGCCGACCCGGCCACCCGGGCCCTGCACGAGTACCGGTCGGGGGCCCTGCGGTCCGGCCCGACAGCCGCCGGGGACCACCGGGCCGCACTCGGCGTGGTGGGGGAGCTCGACCCCAGCCTGGTGGAGGCGTTCGGCCTGGTGGGCACCGACGGGCGTCCCCGGCGGGTCGGCTGGCTCGACCTCGACCTCGGGATCCTCCTGGACCGGACCGTCACGGTGCGGCGGCCGATCGAGTCGGTGCCGGTGAGCCGGTTCCCGTCGTCCGACATCGACCTGGCCTTCGTCGTCCCCGACGACGTCCCGGCGGGCACGGTGGAGGCCACGCTGGTGGCGGCCGGTGGCGACCTGCTGGAGTCGGTCCAGCTGTTCGACGTCTACCGCGGGGAGTCCCTGGGCGCCGGCACCCGCAGCCTGGCCTACCGGTTGCGCTTCTGCGCCCTCGACCGGACGTTGACCGACGAGGAGATCGGCGCGCTGCGGAGCACCTGCATCGACGCCGTCGAGCACGCCCACCGGGCCACCCTGCGCTGACCCGTGCGACCCGTCTTCCACCTCTCGATCCCCGTCGTGGACCTCGACGAGTCCGTCGCCTTCTACGCCGACCACCTGGGGGCCGACATCGGTCGTCGGGCCGATACCTTCGCCGACGCCCTGGTGTTCGGGGCCCAGGTGACCCTGCAGGACGACGCCCCGGGCGTCTCCCGTCCCATGCCCCGGACCCGGCACTTCGGAGCCACCCTCCCGTGGGACCAGTGGGAGACCCTGGCCGCCCACCTGGTGGACACGGTCGTCGTGGTCGAGCCGCCGACCATCTCCTACGAGGGCCAGCCGATCGAGCAGGGCAAGCTGATGATCGCCGACCCGAGCGGCAACCTGATCGAGCTCAAGGCCTACCGGCACCCCGGGGCGGTGCTCGGGCCGCTGGTGTCGTAGCCGCCCGCCGGCCCTTCAGAAGGTGAGGACCAGCCGACCCCGGGTACCCCCGGCCTCGAGTCGCCGGTGGGCCGGAGGGGCGTCCCCGGCGTCGTAGGTGTCGGCCACCCGGAGCGTCACCTGCCGATCGACCAGGACACCCCGTCGCCGACCTCGTCGACGGTCCCCGCCGCGTCCATCCCGGGAACGTCCACGACCTCGAGCACCTCGGGCCCACCGGTCCTGGTGATGGTGACGGCTCGCATGGTGTTCCCCTTCCGGCGACGGTGGGTGTCACGGTAGCGGGGTCGGCACCCGGGCCGACCGGACCTCGGAGTGACCCGGTGCGGCACCCGGCCGTCCGGCGGCGCGGGCGGCGGCGGGGGGGGTGCCTAGCGTCCGAAGACCTGGTCGAGGATCCCGTCCACCCCCGAACCGTGCAGTGTCATGCCTCCGTCGACGACGATGTTCTGCCCGGTGATGAACCGGGCCAGATCCGAGCACAGGAAGACCACCACGTCGGCGACGTCGTCGGGCTGCCCGATGCGCCCGAGGGGGGTGGTCCGCTCGAATCGGGAACGCTCCTGGGGAAGGAACTGCAGCAGGGGCTCGGTGAGGGCCGTGACGATCATCCCGGGCGACACCGAGTTGACGCGGATGTCGGGACCGTACTCGAGGGCCGCCGACGCCGTGAGTGCGGCCACCCCCGCCTTGGCCGCGGCGTAGGGGCCTTCCCCGGCCGCCGGCCTCGTCCCGCTGATCGACGCCGTCGAGACGACGGCGCCGCCCCCGGAGGCACGGAGGTGGGGCACGGCGGCCCGGAATCCCAGGTACACCCCGGTGAGGTTCACGGCCAGCAGCCGATGCCACTCCTCGGGGGCCCAGTCGTGGAGTGGGGACAGCCCGCCCACCCCGGCGTTGTTGAACATGACGGTGATCCCGCCCATGGCTGCGGCCGCGGCATCGACGGCACCGGTCAACCCGTCGGGGTCGGTGACATCGGCCACGTGGGCGGTACCACCGATCTCGGTGGCGACCTCGTGGGCGGCGGCGTCGTCGATGTCGATGACGGCCACCACCGCGCCCTCGTCGGACATCCGCCGTGCCGTGGCCCGGCCGATACCCGAGCCGCCCCCGGTGACCACGGCGCGCTGGCCGTCGAGCAGTCCCACGACCCTATTCCTACCGTGTGCCGATCGTCCGTGCCAGTGGGTGACCGACGTCCCGGCGGCCCCGCCGAGCCGACGGGGCGGGCGGCCTCAGGAGTCGAAGCCGAGTCCCACCGAGTCGAGGGCCCGGAGCCACAGATTCCGCTTGCCCTGGTGGGCGTCGGCCCGGGCCATCGACCACCGGGTCAGGTGGATCCCCAGGGAGCGCACCGGCTCGGGGGGGAAGGGGATGGGCTTGCGGCGTACGAACTGCAGCCGGGTCAGCTCGGTCTCGGCCCCGGACACCAGGTCGAGGGCGACCCGGGCCCCGAACCGCGAGGCCCCGACGCCCAGTCCGGTGTACCCGGCCACCGAGGCCACCCGCCCGTCCGACGACCGGTCGAAGAAGGCGCAGAACCGTGAGCAGGTGTCGATGGCGCCCGACCACGAGTGGGTGAACCGGACGTCCTCGAGTTGGGGGAACGTCTCGGCGAAGAGGGACGACAGCAGGGCGAAGGTGGCCGGTCGTTGCTCGAGGGCCGGACCCATGGCGTTGCCGTAGTGGTAGACGGCGTCGTAGCCGCCGAACAGGATCCGGTGGTCGGCGGTCGGGCGGAAGTACAGGAACTGGTTGCCGGTGCTGCCGATGCCCTGGCGCCGGTCCCAGCCGATCGCCCGGCGCAGGTCCGGGTCGAGCGGCTCGGTCATGAGCACGTAGTCGTACACCGGCACCACGTACTTGCGCAGGCGCCGGATCGGTGACGGGGCGGCGTTGGTGGCCACCACCACCCGGGCCGCGGTGACCCGGCCGTGGTCGGTGTGGACGACCATGGGGGCGCCGACGCCGGGTCCGTCGGCCCCGATGGCGTCGACCCGGCTGTGCTCGAAGACCCGCACGCCGGCCGCCTCGCAGGCGCCCCGCAGGCCCCAGGCCAGCCGGGCCGGATGGACCAGGGCGCACGAACGCTCGTCCCACAGGCCGGCCAAGAAGGTGGGGGAGTGGATGTCGGCCTGCAGCTCGTCCCGCTCCAGGAACACCGGAGTCGCCCCGTGCTCGCGGGCCCGGGACCCGGCGTCCCGCAGGTCCTTGACCTGGTAGGGCTCGGTGGCCACGTCCAGCTCGCCGGTGCGCTCGAAGTCGCAGTCGATGCCGAGTTCGGCCACGGTCGCCTCGATGGCGTCCAGATTGTCGGCGCCGAGGCGCTCGAGCACGGCGATCTCGTCGGGGAACCGGTCGGTCCCGTTGGCCAGGCCGTGGGTCAGGCTGGCCGCGCAGAACCCGCCGTTGCGCCCCGATGCCGCCCACCCGCAGCGGTCGCCCTCCACCAGGACCACGTCACGTGCCGGGTCGTCCTGTTTGGCCAGGAGCGCGGCCCACAGCCCGGTGTAGCCACCACCCACCACCACCAGGTCGGCACGGGTGGGTCCGACCAGCGGTGGGGCCGGCTCGGGTGCGGCCGGGTCGTCGAGCCAGAACGACAGGGGGCGGGCGTCGGCGAACGCCGCGATGCGGTCCATGGATGGCCAACCTACCGGTCGGGTGCGAGGGGCCCCGGAACCCCGGTCTACCGGTCGTGTTTGCATATTCATGCGAACATGTGCATAGACTTGCACCATGTCGGGTACGCCCAGGAGGGTCGGAATCGTCGGCGCCTCCGGCTACGGCGGCGCCGAACTCCTGCGCCTGTGCGCCGGACACCCGGCCCTCGAGGTGGCGGTGGCCCAGGCCGGCTCGGCCGCCGGCCGTCCCGTCGCCGCCCACACCCCGTCGCTGGCCGCCGCCTATCCGGGCCTGGTCTACGGGCCGACCGATGCCGGTGCCCTCGACGGGCTGGACCTGGTCTTCCTCGCCCTGCCCCACGGTGAGTCCCAGCGGTTGGTCCCGGACCTGGTGGACCGGGTCGGGGTGGTGGTGGACCTGGCCGCCGACTACCGGCTGCAGGACCCGGCGGACTACCCGACCTGGTACGGCGGGGCGCACTCGTCGCCCGAGCTGCTGGCCACGTTCGCCTACGGGCTCCCCGAGCTGCACCGTGCGGCACTGGTCGGGGCCACCCGGATCGCCGCCCCCGGCTGCTACCCGACGGCGGCCCTGCTGGCCCTGGCCCCGCTGGTCGAGTCGGGGGTGCTGGCCGTACCCGTCGAGGGGGGTGCCCCCCCGATCGTGGTGGACGCGGCCAGTGGCACGTCGGGGGCGGGGCGCGCCCCCAAGGCGAGCCTGCACTTCGCCACGGTGGACGAGGACTTCGTGGCCTACGGCCTGCTCGACCACCGGCACACGGCCGAGATGGAGCAGGGCCTCGGGACCCCGGTCCTGTTCACGCCCCACCTGGCCCCGATGGTCCGGGGCATCCTGGCCACCTGCTACGCCCGTCCCGCCGACCCCGGCTCCCTGACCACGGAGGACGCCATGGACCTGCTGCGCACCCGCTACGCCGACGAGCCCTTCGTGGTGGTCGGCGACGACCCACCGTCGACCAAGGCGGCCAGCGGCTCCAACACCGCCCACCTGTCGGTGCGGGTCGACCCCCGCACCGGGTGGGTGGTCGTGCTCTCGGCCATCGACAACCTGATCAAGGGGGCGGCCGGCCAGGCCGTCCAGTGCGCCAACCTGGCCCTGGGCCTGGGTGAGGCCACCGGCCTCCCGTTGGTGGGGGTGTACCCGTGAGCATCACCACCCCCCGCGGGTTCGTGGCCGCCGGGCTGGCCGCCGGCATCAAGGCGTCCGGGGCTCTCGACCTGGCCCTGGTGGCCACCGACGACGGGGTGGCGGTGCCGACGGCCGCCACCTTCACCTCCAACCGGGCCGCCGCCGCCCCGGTCCAGGTCAGCCGCGCCCACCTGGCCATCACCGGGGGCCGGTCGGCCGCCGTGGTGGTGTCCAGTGGCAACGCCAACGCCGCCACCGGTGACCGGGGCCGGGCCGACAGCGCCGCCATGTGCGGGCTGACGGCCGCCGGACTGGGGGTGGAGGCCGAGCAGGTCCTGGTGTGTTCGACCGGGCTGATCGGCATCCCGCTGCCCATGGACCCGATCCGCGCCGGCATCCCCCGGCTGGTGGCCGCCCGGGCCGGCGGACCCGACGCCGGGGCCGATGCGGCGGCCGGCATCCTCACCACCGACTCGGGGCGCAAGGAGGTGCTGGTCGGGTACCCCGACTTCACGGTGGCCGGCATGGCCAAGGGGGCGGGCATGCTGGCCCCGGACATGGCCACCATGCTGGCCTTCCTCACCACCGACGCCGCCGTCGAGCCGGGACCCCTGGCCGAGGTGCTGCGGGCCGCGGTGGCTGACAGCTTCAACTCGATGTCGGTGGACGGCTGCACCTCGACCAACGACACGGTGGTGCTGATGGCGTCGGGCCGAGCCGGGCCGGGTGACCCCAGCCTGCTGGTCGACGCGGTGACCGAGGCGTGCGCGGACCTGGCCGGGCAGATGGCCGCCGACGCCGAGGGTGCCGAGCGGATCTTCCACGTACAGGTCACCGGGGCCCGCACCGACGGCGAGGCCCACCGGGCCGCCCGCAAGGTGGCCGACTCCCTGCTGGTCAAGTGCTCCGTCAACGGGGCCGACCCCTACTGGGGCCGGGTGGCCAGCGAGCTGGGCTCGGCCGGGGTCGACTTCGACATGGACCGGCTGACCATCGCCTACGGCGGCACCACCGTCTGCCGGGGTGGGGTGGCGGTGCCCCACGACGAGGCGGCGGTGGCCGCCCACATGGCCGGCCCGATGGTCACCATCGAGTGCGGACTGGACCTGGCCGCCGGCACCGGCGTGGTCATGGGGGTCGAGCTCGGCTACGGCTACATCGACGAGAACCGGACGACGTCGTGAGCGGCCCGACGGGTGAGTCCGGTCCGGCGGCCAAGGCCGACGTGCTGGTGGAGTCCCTGCCCTACATCCGCCGCTTCCTCGACAAGGTGGTGGTGGTCAAGTACGGCGGCAACGTCCTCCAGGCCAAGTCGGGCCACGACGTGGTCGACGAGGACGAGGCACTGGCCAGCTTCGCCGAGGACATCGTGCTGATGCGCTCGGTGGGGATGCTGCCGGTGGTGGTCCACGGCGGCGGCCCCCAGATCGGCGCCCTGATGGAGCGGGTGGGCAAGGAGGTCGAATTCCAGGACGGCCACCGGGTGACCGACGCCGATACCATCGACCTGGTCCGCATGGTCCTGGTGGGCAAGGTCAACCGCGACATCGTCAGCACCATCAACGTCCACGGCGCCCTGGCCGTGGGCCTGTCCGGCGAGGACGCCAACCTGATCACCGCCACCGCCCGCTCCGAGGCGTTGGGCTTCGTGGGGGACGTGGTCGGGGTCGACCCGCGGATCGTCCACCAGCTGCTGGCCCAGGGGCTGATCCCGGTGGTGGCCACCATCGGGACCGATGCGTCGGGCCAGGCGTTCAACATCAACGCCGACACGGCGGCGGGGGCCATCGCCGCCGCCCTCAAGGCCGAGAAACTGGTCTTCCTGACCGACGTGGCCGGCCTGCGGGCCGACCCCGACGATCCGGACACCCTCCTCCACCGGGCGACCGCCGAGCAATTGGACGCCATGGTGGCCTCGGGCGCGGCCAACGGGGGCATGGTCCCCAAGGTGGAGGCGTGCGCCCGGGCCGTGCGCCACGGGGTGCGACGGGCCCACATCCTGGACGGGCGTACCCCCCATGCCCTGCTGCTCGAGTTGTTCACCGACGAGGGCGTGGGCACCATGGTGGGGGTGGACCTGTGACCACCGGAACCGGGGCCGTCCCGACGCCGGGCGTCGACCGCTCGGCGCTCATGCACACCTACGCCGAGCCGACGGTGACCTTCGTGCGGGGCGAGGGGAGCATTCTCTTCGACACCGACGACCGCCCCTACCTCGACTTCCTGTCCGGCCTGGCCGTCACCTCGCTGGGACACGCCCACCCGGCGGTGGCCGACGCCGTGGCCACCCAGGCGCGCACCCTCAGTCACGTCTCCAACCTGTTCGGCAACACCATCGGCCCCGAGGTGGCGGTGACCCTGGACCGGCTGATCGGTGGCGGTACGGAGCGGGCCGGGGGGCAGGTCTTCTTCGCCAACTCGGGGGCCGAGGCGAACGAGTGCGCCCTCAAGCTGGCCCGGCGCTGGGCCGGACCCGACCGGTTCGCCGTGGTGGCCACCACCGACGCCTTCCACGGCCGCACGCTCGCCGCCCTGGCCGCCACCGGGCAGGTCGAGAAGCAGACCGCCTTCGCCCCCATGCCCGACGGCTTCAGCCACGTCCCCTTCGGCGACGTCGACGCCATGGACGCCGCCCTCGACCCGTCCCGGGTGGCCGCCGTCCTGGTCGAGCCGATCCAGGGGGAGGCCGGCGTGGTGGTCCCGTCCTCGGACTACCTGGGGGCGCTGCGGGCGCTGTGCACGGAGCGGGGGGTGCTGCTGATGGTGGACGAGATCCAGACCGGGCTGGGCCGCACCGGCCGGTGGTTCGCCTTCCAGCACCTCGGGATCGAGCCCGACGTGGTCACCCTGGCCAAGGCCCTCGGCAACGGCATGCCGGTCGGCGCCTGCTGGGCGCGGGCCGAGGTGGCCGCGGCGTTCCGACCGGGTGACCACGGGAGCACGTTCGGGGGCCAGCCCCTCGCCATGTCGGCGGCCCGGGCCACCCTCGGGGTGATGGAGGCCGAGCAGGTACCCGAGCGGGCGGCGGCGGCCGGGGCCCGGCTCCGCGACCGGCTCGCCCACCTCCCCGGTGTGGTCTCCGTGCGCGGTGAGGGCCTGCTCCTGGCCGCCGTCCTGGTCAACGACTTCGCCGCCCCCGCCTGTGCGGAGGCGCTGCAGGGCGGACTGGTGATCAACGCACCGAGACCGGACGTCCTGCGGTTCGCCCCCTCACTCCTGGTGTCCGACGACGAGATCGACCGGGCCACGGCCACCCTCGGGCGCATCCTCGCCCGGCTGCTGGCCGTGTTCGGCGCTCGTGACGGATCCGCCGACGGCACGGGGGGCGACGGGGATGTCTGACCCGACCACCGGGGGCACCCGGCACGTGCTCGACGTGGACGACCTCACCCCGGACGGACTGGCCGAGGTGCTGGCCCTGGCCGACCGCGACCCGGGCACGCTGCCCCGCAGCCTCGAGGGACGGGGGGTGGCCCTGGTGTTCGAGAAACCGTCGGCCCGGACCCGCAGCAGCTCGGAGCTGGCCGTGGTCGCCCTGGGTGGGCACCCGGTGTACGTCCAGGGCACCGAGGTCGGGATCGACCACCGCGAGACGGCCGAGGACGTCGCCCGCACGCTGGCCTCCTTCCACCGAGTGGTGTGCGCCCGGGTCATGGACCACCGCACCCTCGAGCGCATGGCCGCCACCCTGGACGCCGCCGGAGTGGACGTGCCCGTGGTGAACCTCCTGTCCGACCGGGCCCACCCGTGCCAGGCGGTGGCCGACCTGCTCACCCTGCGGCAGTGCTTCGGTGCCGAGGGGGCGCGGGGACGCACGCTGGCCTACATCGGCGACGCCAACAACGTGTGGCGATCGCTGGCGCTGGCCGCGTCGATGGCCGGCATCACCACCCGGGTGGCCTCCCCGTCCGGCTACGGGCCGTCGCCCGAGGACGTCGCGCTGGTGCGGTCGTTCGGTGGCGAGCTGGTGGTGACCGGTGATCCCGTGGAGGCGGCCACCGGGGCCGACGCCCTCTACACCGACGTCTGGACGTCCATGGGTCAGGAGGACGAGGCGGCCGCCCGCCGGGCCGACTTCGCCGGGTTCTGCGTGGACGAGGCCCTCCTGGCCCACGCCGCCGCCGACGCCGTGGTCATGCACTGCCTGCCCGCCCACCGGGGGGAGGAGATCAGCGCCGGGGTGGTGGACGGGCCGCGCAGTGTGGTGTGGCCGCAGGCGGCCAACCGGCTGCACGCCATGCGCGGCCTCCTGGCCTGGGTGACGTCGACCGGGGGCCTCCGGTGACCCGGGTGACGAAGCACCAGCGCCAGCACCGCATCACCAAGCTGCTCGAGTCGAGCGCGGTGGGCAGCCAGGCCCACCTGGTGGAGCTCTTGGCCGCCGACGGGGTGGAGGCCACCCAGACCACCGTCTCGCGGGACCTGGAGGAGCTGGGCGCCCTGAAGGTCCGCCTCCCCGGAGGGGAGACGGCCTACGCCTTGCCCGAACTCCCGTCCCACCAGGTGGCCCCCGAGGACCATCTGCGCCGGGTGCTGGGGGAGTGGGTGGTCGAGGCCGACCACTCGGGCAACCTGGTGGTGCTGCGCACCCCGCCCGGCTCCGCCCATGTCGTAGGCTCGGCGCTCGACCGGAGCGGCTTCACCGGGATCATCGGGACGGTGGCCGGGGACGACACCGTGCTGGTGGTGGCCGCGGAGGCCGTCGGGGGGGCGACGGTGGTCCACCGTCTGGCTGCGCTCTCGGGGCTCGAGGCGGGACAGGACGACGACACCCCGGCGGAGGGGTGACCATGGACGACACGACGACCGACGAGACACGAGGTGTGCGATGAACCAGCGAGTGGTCCTGGCCTACAGCGGAGGGCTCGACACCTCCGTGGCCGTGCGGTGGCTGATGGAGAACCACGGGGTGGAGGTGATCGCCGTGGCCGTCGACGTCGGCCAGGCCGCCGACTCCGGGGGTGAGGACTGGGACGCCATCCGCAACCGGGCGCTGGCCGCCGGGGCCGTCGAGGCCACCGTCATCGACGCCCGGGCCGAGATGGCCGAGGACTTCTGCGTGCCCGCCCTCCAGGCCAACGCCAGGTACGAAGGGAAGTACCCCCTGGTGTCGGCGCTGTCCCGCCCGGTCATCGTGAAGCACCTGGTCAGCGAGGCCCGGCGCCACGGCGCCTCGTCGGTGGCCCACGGTTGCACCGGCAAGGGCAACGACCAGGTCCGCTTCGAGGTGGGCACCCGCGCCCTGGCACCCGATCTGAGTGTGCTGGCTCCGGCCCGGGTCTGGGGACTCTCCCGCGAGGACTGCATCGAGTACGCGGCCAAGTGGGACATCCCACTGACCGTGACCCGGGACAAGCTGTATTCCATCGACGAGAACCTGTGGGGCAAGGCGATCGAGTGCGGGGTCATCGAGGATCCGTGGAACCGCCCGCCCGAGGACGTCTACACGATGACCGTCCCCACGGCCACCGAGCCCACCGAGGTCACCATCGGGTTCGACGCCGGGGTGCCGGTGTCGCTCGACGGGCGGTCGCTGACCCCCGAGCCGCTCATCGCCGAGCTCAACGGACTGGTCGGCTCGTACGGCTTCGGCCGGCTCGACATGGTGGAGAACCGCCGGGTGGGGATCAAGAGCCGTGAGACCTACGAGTGCCCGGGCGCCCTCGCCCTCCTGTTGGCCCACGCCGACCTGGAGGACCTCACCCTGGAGCGCGACGTCCACCACGAGAAGCTCCGCCTCGAGCCCCGGTGGGCCGAGCTGGTCTACGACGGCCTGTGGTTCTCGCCGCTCAAGCAGGCCCTCGACGCCTTCATCCGCGAGACCCAGCGCCACGTCACCGGCGAGGTGCGCCTCCGCCTCGACCAGGGCCGCTGCTGGGTGGTCGGGCGCCGCAGCCCGGTCAGCCTCTACGACCACGGCCTGGCCACTTACGACGCGTCGGACACCTTCCGGCACCAGGACGCAGAGGGCTTCGTCCGCCTGTGGGGGCTCGGTGTCGCCACCTGGTCGGCGGTCCAGGAGGGGCGCGGGGCGGCCGGCGACACCGGACGATGACCCTCTGGCACGGCCGCCTGAGCGGCGGCACCGCCGACGTGGTCATGGACTACTCGGTGAGCATCCACTTCGACCGCCGGCTGGCCCACGACGACCTGGCCGGCTCCCGGGCCCATGTCCGCGGGCTCGGCCGGGGCGGACTCCTGTCCGACGACGAGGTGGCCACCCTGCTCGAGACGCTCGACACGGTGGAGTCCGAGCTCGACGCCGGCACGTTCGCCTTCGTGCCCGACGACGAGGACATCCACACCGCCGTCGAACGGCGGGTGACCGAGCTGGCCGGTGACGTCGGGGCCAAGCTCCACACCGGACGCAGCCGCAACGACCAGATCGCCACGGACCTGCGGCTGTACGCCAAGCGGGAGCTGTCCTCCCTGGCCGCCGGCGTCCTCGACCTGCAGGACGTCCTGGTGACCCGGGCCAAGGAGGCGGGGGACACCTACCTGCCCGGGTACACCCACCTGCAGCGCGCCCAACCGGTCCTCCTGGCCCATCACCTGCTCGCCCACGGCTGGGCGCTGGCCCGCGACGTCGACCGCCTGGTGGCCACGGTGGCCCGGCTCGACGTGTCGCCGCTCGGGGCCGGGGCCCTGGCCGGCTCGTCGCTCCCGCTCGATCCCGACGGCACGGCCACCGACCTCGGGTTCGCCGCCCGGTTCGAGAACTCGCTCGACGCCGTGTCCGACCGGGACTTCGTGGCCGAGGCCCTGTTCGACCTGGCCCTTCTGGGCGTCCACCTGTCCCGTATCGGCGAGGAGCTGGTGCTGTGGTCGACCGAGGAGTTCGGCTTCGCCGTGCTGGATGACGCCTTCGCCACCGGGTCGTCCATGCTGCCGCAGAAGAAGAACCCGGACGTGGCCGAGCTGGCCCGGGGCAAGTCCGGACGTCTCATCGGCAACCTGACCGGGCTGCTGGTGACCCTGAAGGGGCTCCCGTTGGCCTACAACCGGGACCTCCAGGAGGACAAGGAGCCGCTCTTCGACTCCGTCGACCAGTCCCGGCTGGCCCTCGCCGCGCTGTCGGGGCTCCTGGCCACCGTGGCCTTCGACCACGAGCGGATGCAGGACGCGGCCAACGGCTCGTCGGTGGCCGCCGTCGACCTGGCCGAGTGGCTGGTGGAGCAGGGGATGCCGTTCCGCCAGGCCCACAGCGTGGTCGGTGGACTGGTCCGCGACTCGCTCGAGCGCCACGTCCCCCTGGCCGAACTGGTCGAGGCCCACCCGGCGCTGGGGAGCGGAGCCGTGGCCCTGCTGGAGCCGGGCGTGGCCGTCACCCGGCGGACGACTCCGGGGAGCGCCGGTCCGGCTGCCGTGGCCGACCAGCTGGGACGGTTCGACCACCGGCTCGAGGCCGACCGGATCCGGGTGGCCGCGCTCGGCTGAGCCGCCACCGGTCCGACTCGGTGGGACCGACCCGGCCGGAACGGTGGCGGCGGACCGGGCGTGTAACGCGTCGGGTGTGACGGGGGACCGGAGGGGGTGGAACCCACCCGTCCCGTCCCGGAGTGCCCGCCACGACCGTCGCCTGCTGCCGGTGACGGGCGCCGGGCGCGCCCCTCCGACCGTCCGACCCGTGCGAGGCTGTCCCGGTGATCGTGCTCCTCGTCGTGGGCTTCCTCGGCGGACTGGTGACCGGGATCTCCCCGTGCGTCCTGCCGGTGCTGCCGGTCATCTTCGCCTCCGGGGCGGCCAGCGGCCTCGACGAGGACGCCACCGTCTCCGACCCGGCCACCACCGTCCCCGTCCGGGTGCCGGTGACCGTGGGTGGGACCGGGAGCGCACCGGAACCGGAGGCCGGACCGGCGGCGTCGGCCGATGTCCCCGACGACCCGGCCACCCCGGTGACCGAGTCGTGGGCCCGACGTGAGGCGACCCGTCGCCGGCGTCGTCCCTTCGCCGTCGTGGCCGGCCTGGTGCTCAGCTTCTCGGTGGCCACCCTGCTCGGCACCTGGCTCCTGTCGGCGCTGGGCCTCCCCCTCGACCTCCTGCGCTGGATCGGCATCGTGGTCCTGGCCGTCCTGGGCGTCGGGCTCCTGGTGCCTGCCGTGGGCGACCTGCTGGAGCGCCCGTTCGTCGGCCTGACCGCCGGCCGACCGGTGTCCGAGGGCGGTGGGCTCGTGCTCGGCCTCAGCCTCGGCCTGGTGTTCGTCCCGTGTGCCGGCCCGGTGCTGGCCACGATCACCGTGGTCGGGGCCGATCGCCACATCGGCTGGTCGGCCGTGCTGCTCACGGCCGCCTTCGCCGTGGGCGTCGCCGTCCCCCTGCTCCTGTTCGCCCTGGCCGGCCGGTACCTGGCCGGCCGGATGCGGGCCGTACGGACCCACGCCGCCACCGCCCGTCGGGTGATCGGGGCCGTGCTCGTGGTGACGGCCCTGGTCCTGGCTCTCCACCTGACCGACGGGATCCAGCGGGCCGTGCCCGGCTACACCGACTCGCTCACCACCCGACTGGAGGGCAACGCGTCCGCCTCCAGCGCCCTCCATGGCGTGCGGGGCATCGCCGGTGGCGGGGCCCTGTCCAACTGCACCGACGCCAGCCCGGTCCTGCAGGAGTGCGGTGCGGCGCCCGCCTTCACCGGGATCACCACCTGGCTCAACACCCCCGGGAGGCGACCGCTCACCCTGGCCGGGCTCCGCGGACGGGTGGTCCTGGTCGACTTCTGGACGTACTCGTGCATCAACTGTCAGCGGTCCCTGCCCCACGTGGAGGCGTGGAACGCCGCCTACGCCAAGGACGGACTCACGGTGGTCGGCGTCCACACCCCCGAGTTCGCCTTCGAGCACGTGGTGTCCAACATCACCGCCGCGGCCGGCCAGCTGGGCGTGCACTATCCGGTCGCCGTGGACAACGACTACGCCACGTGGAACGCCTATCAGAACAACTACTGGCCGGCCGAGTACCTGATCGACGCCACCGGCACCATCCGCCACGTCGACTTCGGTGAGGGCCAGTACGGCCAGACCGAGACGTTCATCCGCCAGCTCCTGGAACGGGCCGACCCCACGGTGGTGCTGCCCCCCCGCACCGACGTGGCCGACCGGACACCGCAGCTCCCGACGACCCCGGAGAGCTACCTGGGCTACCACTACCAGGAGTCCAACCTGGACGCCGAGACCGTGCTGCCCGACACCATGACCGCCTATGCACCCCCCGGCGACCTGCCCCAGGACACCTACGCGTTCGGTGGGCAGTGGAACATCGGGTCGGAGGCGGCCGTGGCCGGTCCGGACGCCACTATCGCCCTGCACTTCCAGGCCGAGGACGTGTACCTGGTCCTCGGGGGTTCGGGTACCGTCCGGGTGGACGTGGGCGGACGACCGGAGCGGACGGTGACGGTGAGCGGCGTGCCCCGTCTCTACCAGCTGGTCGGCCCGGGCGGGTACCAGCAGGGCACCCTCACCCTGCACGTCGCCCCCGGCGTCCAGGCCTACGACTTCACCTTCGGGTAGTGGTCGTCGGAGGGCGCGTCCCCCCCGGCCGGTCACCGGACCAGCCGTTGACAGAGCGACCCGGCAGTCGTCACAGTGGGGTACGTCCGAGGAAGTCCCCCGTCGCAGGAGGTCCGCCCGTGCCCGCAGACCGCGTCCCACCGTCCGAGCCGTCCGCCGCCCGTCGCCGCCGACCGGCCGCGGCCCTGGCCCTGATCGGCGTCGCCGTCGCCGTGGCGGCCTGCAGCTCGAGTACGAGCCCGCCCCCGTCGACCACCGGGCCGTCGACCACGGTGACGACCGCGGCGGCCGCGACCACCACCTCCGGCGTGGCCACCGCCGGGGTCGTCTTCGCCGGCGCCCGGGGCACGTACGGGGTGATCCTGATCGACGGTCAGAACGGTCCCACGCTCTACCGCTACACGCCCGACGGCACCGGACCGTCGACCTGCTACGGGGCCTGTGCCACGGCGTGGCCACCGCTGACGGTCCCGGCCGGCACCACCGTGGTGACCGCCGGTGCCGGCGTGCCCACCGGGACGCTCGGCACGGTCACGCGCACCGACGGCACCCTACAGGTCACGTTCCGGGGGATGCCCCTCTACCGCTACGCGGGGGACAGCACGCCCACCGCCACCAACGGACAGGGGGTGGAGGGGACCTGGTTCGTGGTGCAGCCCTCGGCCACGACCTCCGGCTCGGGGGCGACCACCACGACCACCACCGCCCACGCCTCCGGGTACTGACCCGGGGGCGGACCGCCACCCATCGGGAGGGACGACCGGCATCGGGACCCCGGGTCGTGTACACTGCCCTCCTCGCGCAGGTTCGCCCTTCTCGATCCGGGAGCAGTTCCGGACCGATTGACACGCCGGGCCTGATGCGATAGTGTGACTAGTCCCGGTGAACGCCCCTCGGGGCGGCGCCAGGCAGCTGCGGTTCCGAGGCCTTGCCTCTGTCTGCGGTCATTCCGGCACCAACGCTCCGGCGTGTGCCCGGTCGCTCCTTGAAAACGGAATAGTGATAGCCAAAAGTCAGTGCGGGCGATCGCGGGGAAACTCGAGATCGCCAGTCAATTCAAAGCATTGAACGGACAATGATCTGTTCTTTGCCAGTATTCA
>Ga0302196_10002275_pt1 | contig 18047 bp, 16 predicted proteins | sample II_Bog_N1_3_FD_198794 | JGI IMG/M metagenome (GOLD analysis project Ga0302196, IMG submission 198794) | Peat permafrost microbial communities from Stordalen Mire near Abisko, Sweden - II_Bog_N1_3 | ecosystem: Environmental > Terrestrial > Soil > Wetlands > Peat | place: Sweden: Abisko...
GCGCGAGCGCTCGTTCCCGATCACCAACGACGAGTACCGCGCCTACCCGCCTCCCGAGGACCCCCTGTCGGGCGAGGCCCCGGCCGCGAGCGACGCGGCTGGCGTCTCCGAGCAGACGGTGACCTTGCGGTCCAAGGGCGGCCTCACGGCCATCCTTCACAGGCGCCGGTCGGACCCGGGCGGCTCGATCGTGTGGGGCGAGCGCGCGCTTGGGTTCCCGAGCCAAGACGGGACGCTCGCTTACGTGCTACCGGACAAGGTCATCATCCCCGTCGGCTCGAAGGAGCCGCCCAGAGCCCCGAACTGAGAGCCCATGAGCCCCGAGCGCGCACGCCCCATCGTCGCCATCGACGGCCCTGCCGGAGCCGGCAAGAGCACCGTCGCGCAGAAGCTCGCCGACGAGCTCGGCTTCGTCCTGGTCGATACGGGCGCCATGTACCGCGTCGTGGCGCTGGCGTCGCAGCGCGCCGGCGTCACGTGGGACGACGGCGAGAGGGTGGGGGCGCTCGCCGACGAGCTCGTGAAGCGCGAGGCGCTGCGGTTCGAGCGTGACGGGGGCAAGGCCATGCGCGTCGATCTCGACGGCGAGGACGTCTCGCTCGCGATCCGTACGGCCGACATCGGGATGGGCGCGAGCAAGGTGAGCGCGCACGCGCCGGTCAGGGCCGCCCTCCTCGAGCTCCAGCGGCAGGCGGGCCGACGGGGCGGCGTCGTGCTCGAGGGGCGGGACATCGGGACCGTCGTGTTCCCCGAGGCCGAGGTGAAGTTCTTTCTCACGGCCCCCGCCGCGATCCGCGCGCGCCGACGGTTCGAGGAGCTCACGGCCAAGGGCCAGGTCGTGACGCTCGAGCAGACGCTCGCCGACACCATCCGCCGCGACGAACAGGACACGAACCGCGAGCACGCGCCGCTGAGGCAGGCCGACGACGCCGTGGTCGTCGACTCCTCCGATGCGTCCGCCGACGAGGTGGCCGCGCGGATGGCGGAGCGGGTGCGGGCCCACCGCACGTGAGCCGTCTCGGGGGCAGGGTCGCCGCCCTGCTGCTGTCCGCATCCGTCCTCGCGTGCGGCGCGCACCCGGCGCGGACCGCGGTTGCTCGACACGGGGACGGGCTGCGCGCAGCGCGGTTCGAGGATGCGCTCGGAGACACGGATCCGGGTCTCGTCGTGGTGCTCTATCCGCGAGCCCTCCTCGAGGACAAGGTCTACGGACCGCTCCTCCGGCGGGCAAGCGAGCGCGCGTCCGCCGAGGTCGGGGTCGCCGCCGTCGGGGCGACCGCGCTCGCCGCCTTCGAGCGCACCGACGAGGTGGTCATCGCCACCGATCCTGGCGCCCGCGACGCTGTCGTCGCCCTCGTCGGCGCGCCCGCCGACCTCGATCCGATCCGCCTCGTCGATACGGACGGTCATCCGCTGTGGAAGATGGCCGGCGAGCTCCGGCCTGGTGTCGTCGAGCTGTCGTCGGCGAGCGTGGGGCCCGGCGCTCGCGAGAGCCTTGCGACCCTGTTCGTCCTCGGGGGCCGGACGTGGGTCATCGCGACCGGCGACGCCGTGGCGCGGGCGCGGGAAGCGCTGGCGCACCCGCGAGATCACGTGCGGACCCTGCTGTCGTGGGCCGACGACGGAACGGGAGCGCCTCTCCGCGAGGGCGAGGAGATCGCGCGCGTGGACCTGCCGGGCGGCGCGCTGCGGAGCAGAGACCGCCGGCTCGTCGACGGAGCACTGGCGCCGCTGGGCCGGACCCTCGAGCGGGCGAGCGTGTCCTTGCTGCCCGGGACGGAGGGGGTCATCGTCGTCCACCTCGCGTACCCGGCGGCCGAGGACGCGGGGGCGGCGGCCGCGCGAGCCCAGGAGGTCGTCGATGCGTTCCGGCGCGGTCTCATTGGGTCCGCCGATGCGAAGGACGAGAAGCCAAGCGGAGCCCACCGACTCGACTGGCTCGCGGCGGCCGGCGTGCGGCACGGGGACAAGACCGTGACGGTTCGCGTGCCGCTGCCCCGCCCCTGGCTGGAGACGATGGCCAAGGCGGAGCTCGACGGACCGCCTCCGAGCCAGCCCGCGCAGGACGCCCACCAACTGAAGCAAGACCCCGGCCACCCGGGAGGGCGCCTTTGACACCCGTCCGTCCGTACGCTAGTTAGCTCGGCCCCGTCCTCGGCGTCCTGGCACAGATCTGCCTTTCAACGCCTCTCAACCCATCAAACAAACCGCATCTTCCCCATCGAGGTCACGCAAACACCACATGTCCACCACGGAAACCACAGCCCTGCGCTCGGCAGGCACAGAAGCATCCGAAGCAAGCGGCATGGACAGTTTTGCCGCCATGTTCGAAGCCACCCCCGCCGCGAAGGACTTCGGCAAGGAGGGTGAGATCGTCAAGGGCACCGTCGTCGCCGTTCAGCGCGACAACGTCGTCATCGACATCGGTGGCAAGAGCGAGGGCATCATCGCCCTGAACGAGTTCGCCGGCGCGACGAACGAGATCACCGTCAAGGTCGGTGACGTCGTCGACGTCTACATCGAGAGCCGCGAGAACGACGACGGCCTTGTCACGCTTTCCAAGGAGAAGGCGGACAAGATGAAGGTGTGGGATGAGATCTCCGCCGCGTGCGACGCGGACGAGCTCATCGAAGGGACGATCAGCCAGCGCGTGAAGGGTGGCCTCTCGGTCACGATCCGCGGCGGCGTGAAGGCGTTCCTCCCCGGGAGCCAGGTCGACCTGCGCCCCATCCGCAACCTCGACAAGCTCATCGGGCAGACCTACCAATTCAAGGTCATCAAGTTCAACAAGAAGCGCGGCAACATCGTCTTGTCGCGCCGCGTCCTCCTCGAGAAGGAGCGCGACCAAATCAAGACGAAGACCCTCGAGACGCTGGAAGAGGGCAAGGTCGTCAAGGGCGTCATCAAGAACATCACCGAGTACGGCGCCTTCGTCGACCTCGGCGGGATCGACGGCCTCCTCCACATCACGGACATGAGCTGGGGTCGCGTCAACCACCCGAGCGAAGTCTTCCAGGTGGGAGACGAGGTCACCGTCAAGGTCCTCAAGTACAACGCCGAGACCGAGCGCGTTTCGCTCGGCCTGAAGCAGACCCAGGAAGACCCCTGGAACCACGCCGAAGAGGCGTACCCGCCGGGCAAGAAGGTGCACGGCAAGGTCATGTCGATCACCGACTACGGCGCGTTCGTCGAGCTGGAGCCGGGCGTCGAAGGCCTCATCCACGTCAGCGAGATGAGCTGGACCAAGAAGGTCAAGCACCCGTCGAAGCTGCTCGAGGTCGGTCAGGAGCTCGACTGCCAGGTGCTCGAGGTCGACGCGAAGGCCAAGCGCATCTCGCTCGGTCTGAAGCAGCTCGAGCCCGATCCCTGGACGCTCTTCACCGAGAAGTACCACCCGGGCGACAAGATCGGCGGCAAGGTCCGCTCGCTCACCGACTACGGTGTCTTCATCGGCATCGAAGAGGGCGTCGACGGCATGGTCCACAAGAGCGACCTCTCGTGGACGGCCAAGGTCAACAACCCGGCGGACCTCTACCACAAGGGCGACGACGTCGAGGCCATCATCCTCTCGATCAACCACGACGAGAAGAAGGTCTCCCTCGGCATCAAGCAGCTCTTCGACGACCCGTGGCCGAACATCTTCTCGGAGTTTCCTCCGGGCAAGGTGGTTGGCGCCAAGGTCATCTCGGTGGTCGACTACGGCGTGTTCGTTCGTGTTCGCGAGGGCGTGGAAGGTCACATCCCGCAGAACGAGATCGTCGAGCCCAAGACGCCCGAGGGCGAGCCGAGGCCGCTGGCCATCGGTGACGACGTGCAGGCCGAGATCGCCAACATCGACTCGCAGGACAGGCGCTTGACCCTGTCGATGCGCGTTGGTGCGGCGTCGGCTGAGGCCTCTCCCGCGGCCGCCAAGGGCGGTGGCGGCGGCGGCGGTGGTGGTGGTGGTGGCGGTGGTGAGAAGCGCGAGTCGCGTGCTCCGAAGAAGACCGACGAGGCCGCGAAGGCCGGCGGTACGATCGGCGAGCTCATCAAGCAGAAGCTCGGCGCCCAGCTCGGCCTCGAGAAGAAGGACGAGAAGAAGGCCGAAGAGGACGACGACAAGGACGACGAGTAGAAGTCGCTTCTTTTCTAGACCTGACTGACAACCACGGCGGCGCCCGCATTCGCGAGCGCCGCCGCGGCGTTTTGTGTATGGTCCGCGGCAGGATGACCGAGCAGCTCTGGGCCCCCTGGAGGATGACCTACATCCTCGGCGCCGACGGCCGAGGAAAGACGTGCATCTTCTGCGACATGCACAACGCCGCCGAGGCGTTCCGCGAGTCCCTCGTGCTCGTCGTGCAGCCCCTCGCGTTCGTCTGCCTGAACCGGTACCCGTTCGCGTCCTCGCACCTGCTCGTCAGCCCGCGTCGCCACGTCGCTTCGCTGGAGGACCTGACGGAGGAGGAGAACGCCGCGCTGGCCTCTCTCGTCCGCCAGTGCACCATCCGCCTGCGCGCCGCCGTCCGATGCGACGGGATGAACGTCGGCTTCAACCTGGGGCACGCGGCCGGAGCGGGGATCAAGGACCACGTGCACTGCCACGTCGTGCCTCGCTGGGAGGGCGACACGAACTTCATGCCCGTCATCGGGGACGTGCGCGTGATGCCCGAGTACCTCGACGAGTCGTGGCGGCGCCTCTATCCGCACTTCCAGGACTTGCCGGGCCAGCGCGCCCCCGCGCCGTAGCGCTCCCATGACGACGAGCAGCTCCGAGAGCGGCGAGGTCTCGCAGGCGAAGGCCGCGCGCGCCCCGAAGCGGTGGGGGCGTCCGGTGCTGTTCGGGGTGACGGCCCTCGTGCTCGTCGTAGTCATCGTGGCGGCGTCGCCCGTCATGCTGCCCTTCGTCCTGTCGCTCGTCATCGCCTACGTGCTGATGCCGCTCGTCGTGTGGGTCGAGAAGCGGGGGAAGAGGGTCCCGCGAGGGCTCGCCATCCTCGTCGTGTACGTGACGGTGCTCGGGTCGATCTCGCTGTTCGTCTCCGCCACCGCGCCGCGCGTGGGCCAGGAGATCGCCGGCCTGCGCCGCGAGCTTCCCGCCATGCTCGCGGAGGCGCAGGGCAAATGGGTCCCGTTGGTGCAGGATCGGCTGAAGACGCTCGGCATCATTCCAGCCTCTGCCCCGTCCTTCGATCCGTCGGATCCGGATTCGCCGAAGCCCCCGGGCCCCGCCATCGTCGCGCGCCCTCAGGCCGACGGATCGTTGTCGATCGACGTGGGTAACGGCTTCGCCGTGACGCCGCTCAAGGGCGGGTACGTCGTGGAGCCAATCCGGAGCCACAAGGACGAGCCGTTCGACCTGAACCAGTCGGTCGCCGAGGCCATCGGCAAGAGCCTGGCGTACGTCCAGCACAACGCCCTCGAGCTCGCGCGTATCGGGCGCGACATCGTCGTGGGCGTGAGCCGCGCGGTCTTCATCTTCGGCATCACCCTCATGCTCGCCGCGTACCTCATGATCACGCGCGAGAAGGTCATGGCATTTCTCCAGAGCCTGGTGCGTCCCGCGCGCCGGCCGGACTTCAACGCCTTGCTCGAGCGGATCGATCGCGGGCTGTCCGGCGTCGTCCGTGGCCAGCTCATCATCTGCCTCATCAACGGCGCGCTCAGCGCGGTCGGATTCGCCTTCGTCGGCCTGAAGTACTGGCCTGTCCTCGCCATCGTCTCGACGGTGTTCTCCCTCATCCCGATCTTCGGATCCATCGCGAGCGCCGTGCCTGCCGTCGCGCTCGGGCTCACCCAGTCGTTCGGCACGGCGACGTTCGTTCTCGTGTGGATCGTCGGCATCCACCAGCTCGAGGCGAATTTCCTGAACCCGAAGATCATGGGAGACGCCGCCAAGATCCACCCCGTGCTGGTCATCTTCTCGCTGCTCGTTGGGGAGCACTTCTTCCATGCCGTCGGGGCCCTGCTGGCGGTCCCCGTGATGTCGATCGCGCAGAGCTTGTTCTTGCACTTCCGGGACATCGTCCAGCGGGACGATCCGGAGTTCGCTCCTTCACCCGCCGGGGGAGCTTCGGTCCACGGGGAAGTGCCAGAGGCGGTCGGCGGCGGAAACTGAGGGGTCATGGGACGGTTCGCCTTTGCATCGAGGTCGTCCGTGTTCTCGTTGGTCGGCGTGGCCCTCGCGGGCGGGGCATGTGGTGGCAGCTCGCCGACCCAGGACGCCGCGCATTGCAGCGCCATCGCCGATGCGGCGGCGCCCGACGCCTCCTCCTCCGTGCCCACGGACGAGGCCGACATGAACGCATGCCCGGCGATGCCCGTCGTGCTCACGGGGAGCGTCGCCCCTGGAAGCGCCTGCCAGACCAGCCTCGATTGCGTACCGAGCTGCTGCGCATGCAGCGCAGGCTCAGGCTCGGCGCTCGTCGCCTGGTGTCTGGGCGGGATCTGCACGAGCGCCAACGAGGCGTGCTGCGCGTTCGAGGCCCAGGCTCCGGCGGCCATCTGCCAGCAGTGACGAGCCCGGCGTTTGCAAGGGACGCCCCGCTGCGCTAGACGCCTCTCGTGCCCGAGTCCCTCCCCCCCGCCGCCGACAAGCTCGCCATCCCTTCCGACAGGTCGGTCGCGGACAGCGCCAGCACCAAGACAGACAAGCCGACCGGCAAGAAGAAGAAGAACGCGGCCGCCATCCAGAAGGAGCTGCGCGACCTATCGAGGCCGGATCCGAACGCGCCCGTCAAGCCACCGGTCGATCTGAAGAAGATCTTCATCCGGGTCGGGCTCATCGACCTCGTCATGTGGGCGGTCGCGATCGCCATCCACCACTGGATCGCCTTCGCCGTCGTCGGGGTCCTGACGGCCGGCATCGGCGGCGTGAGCATCTGGTTCGTCCGCTACCTGAAGAAGAGCGAGGCGCTGGGCTCGATCCTCCGCGGGGCCGACACCGAGGAGGGTCGAAAGGCGGCCATCCAGCAGCTCGAGACCGGTTACAAGAAGAACGATACCCAGGCCGTCCTCGCGCGCGCGCAGCTCGAAATGCAGGAGGACCCGCGCAAGGCCCTGGCGACCCTGGAGGCCGTGAACCTCGACAAGGTGCTCGGGCCCATCGCCGACCAGATCCGCGCTATGCGCGCCATGATCCACCTGACGCTCGGGGAGACCGCGCAGAGCCGGGCCCTCGCCGACAACCTGGACCTGGGCAAGCAGCAGGAGCCCAAGACGCGCGCCATGTTCGCGACCGTCGCGGCCGAGGCGTGGGCTCGCACCGGAGCCGCCAAGAAGGCCGTGGAGACGCTGGAGCTCTTCAATCCGGAGGATCCGGAGTTCGTGGAGATGAAGGCGCAGATGTGGCGGGCGCGCGCCTTCGCCTACGCGGGCGTGAACGACATGAAGGGCGCCGCCCGAGCCCTGAAGAAGCTCGGGGAGATGAACCCGCACCTGCTCGGGATGTTCATCGGCAGCAAGAAGATCCACCCCCTGCTCGAGCGCGAGGCGAAGCAGATCGTGATGAAGATGGGCGCCATGCCGCGCAAGATGGTGCGCCAGCGGATGTAGCCCAGAAGCAAACCGCAGAGGCGCAGAGAGCGCAGAGGGCGAGGTACAGAGCGCTCTTACCGTTCTCTGCCTCTTACCTCTGCGTCCTCGGCGCCTCTGCGGCTCCCTCCACTCCGTCGGACTACCCCGACAGGCCCAGCGTGGCCCGCGCCATCGGTTTCAGCGCGACCTCGGGCAAGAGCTCGGCAAAGCTGACGACCTGCACGCCCGCGAGCTCGGGCTCCATCAGCTTCCGGACGAAGCGCCGGATGTCGGGCTGGGTCAAGATGACGTGGGGGACGTCCGGGGCGTTCGCGCGTCCGTCGGTCGCCGCGCGTTTGATGGCGGCGATGACGTCCCGCGCCGCGAGGGGAGGCAAGGAAAGGAACGCCCCGCTCGGCGTCCGGGTGATGGCCCGCCGGATGGTGTCCTCCAGGGTCGGATCGAGGAGGAGCACGCCGAGGTGCGCCGCGCCGCGCGTCAGCCGGTAGGTGATGGGGCGGCGGAGGTGCGCCCGGACGAACTCCGCGAGCGTGAGCGGATCCTTCTCGGTCGCTGCCACCGTCGCCAGGGCCTCTAGGATGGCGCGAAGGTCGCGCACGCTGACGCGCTCTTCCAGGAGCCTCCGCAGGATGTCGGCGAGCGCCGTGAGCGAGACGGGCTTGGGCACCACGTTGCGGACGACCGCCGGCGCGAACTGCTCGAGCTCATCGAGCAGCCGCTGCGTCTCGGAGAGCCCCAGGAAGTCGGCGGCGCGAGAGCGCAAGAGCTCGAGCGCCTCGCCGGTCACGAAGGCCGCGACGTCGGCGTCCGGTAGCTCCGCGGCGACCGGGACCAGGCGTGCGGGGATCTCGAAGAGCGACACGAGGGCGTGCCGCGGCGGCAGCGACGCGTTGACGCGGACCCGTGGGGCGGGGAGGGGTGCCCCGAGCTCCATGAAGAGCGCCTCCCTGAGCGCCACCGCCGAGGACCGGATGCCCTTTGCGTCCCCGAGCGCTGGCGGCGGGTCTTCCAGCAACGGCTCGAGGTCCGCGCTCACCTCGATGCTCCACGGCACGACCATGGGCAAGAACTGCGGGCCCTTGCGGGCGGCGGGTGCCTCGGCGGGCTCCGTCTGCGCGCGGCGCTCGTCCCGGGCGAGGTTCTTGGCCTGCGATCGCGCCGCGAAGTAGAAGAGGCCTCCCAGGACGAGGAACGGGACCGCGGGCAGCCCTGGAACGAGCGCAAGGAGCACCACGAACACCGAGGCGACGCGCAGGGCTTTTGGCATCCCGAAGAGCTGGCGTGCGAGCTCCTCGCCGAGGGGAGTGTCGGGCTCCTCGCTCGCCGTGCGGGTCACGAGGACGCCTGCCGCCGTCGAGAGGACGAGCGCCGGGATCTGCGAGACCATGCCGTCGCCGATGGTGAGCAGCCCGTAGCGCTTGAGGGCGTCGGTCACGGCCATGCCGTGCTGAGCCACGCCGATGGCGAGCCCGCCGAGGATGTTGACGACCGTGATGATGAGCGAGGCGATGACGTCGCCCTTCACGAACTTCATCGCGCCGTCCATGGCGCCGTAGAACTGGCTCTCGCGGGCGAGGGCTCGCCGCCTTCGCCGCGCCTCGTTCCCGTCGATCGTGCCGGCACGCAGCTCGGCGTCGATCGCCATCTGCTTGCCGGGCATGGCGTCCAGCACGAAGCGCGCGCCGACCTCCGCCACGCGCTCGGAGCCCTTGGCGATGACGACGAACTGGATGATGGTCAGGATGAGGAAGACGACCCCGCCCACGACGTAATTGCCCCGCACCACGAAGGTGCCGAAGGCGCGGATCACCTCGCCGGCGTTGGCCTGGAGCAAGATGAGGCGAGCCGAGGCGACGTTCAGCCCGAGGCGGTACAGCGTCGTCAGCAGGAGGAGCGTCGGAAACGTCGCGATGGAGAGCGTGTCCGGGACGTACAGCACGACCAGCAGGATCGCGACGGACGCCGACAGGTTGGCTGCGATGAGAATGTCCAGCCCCCAGGTGGGGAGGGGCACGATCATCATCGCGACGACGAGGATGACGAGCCCGGCCAGGGCGATATCCGCCACTTGGCGCGGTCCGGAACGCTTATTCGAGGGTGTCGTCACTTTCAGGACCACGTGAGGGAACCTCGACTATACTCTCAACAAAGGTATCCCATGTCTGCCGACGAGAAGGACAACACGCTCTCGGGTCTCGCTCCCGCGCCGCTACGGACCGTAGCCACCGGTCTGTCCGACGTTGGCCGCAAGCGAACCTCCAACGAGGACGCGTTTCTCGTCGACGCGAGCCTCGGGCTTTACCTGGTCGCCGACGGCATGGGCGGGCACGCGGCGGGCGAGGTCGCGAGCCAGGAAGCCGTCGAGACGGTGATGGGCATGGTGAAGCGCGGCATCTCCAAGCTCAGCGAGCTGCGGGAGCCGGTGAACGAGGAGCACGCGCGCGCCGCGTGCCGCCTGATGGAGAGTTCCATCCAGGCCGCGACGTACATGGTCTTCTCGATGGCGGAGATGGACCGAAGCAAGACGGGGATGGGGACGACCATCAGCGCCCTCCTCGTCATGAAGAACTTTGCGATCTACGCGCAGGTCGGCGACAGCCGCATCTACAAGATCAAGGGCGACGACGTCGCACAGGTCACGGAAGATCATACGCTTATCGCCTGGCAGCTAAAGCAAGGTCTCATCACCCCGCAGGAGGCGAAACGATCGCCTCACAGAAACGTCATCACCCGCGCGGTAGGAAACCGAGATTACGTCCAGGTCGACACCGGGCTCATCCCTCTCGAGTCGGGGGTCCGCTTCCTCCTCTGCAGCGACGGCCTGCACGGCTACCTGACGGACCCGGACATCGCGCCCATCGTCGCCCTGAAGGGGGAAGAGGCCGTCAAGCGCTTCATCGCCCTTGCCAACGACCGCGGCGGTAAGGACAACATCACCGCGATCCTGGTGGAAGTCGACTGACAGGGCAAGCACGCGGGAAAGATGTGATGGATGACGAGCCCGGACGGGGCCAGCCATCGAAGACGCAGCGTCGCGTACCGCGAAAGTTGACGCCCGTTTGCGAAAGTTGATACGTGCGGAGTGGCACGCGTTCTGTGGCAAACGGAACACGGCGAGGCTGGGAAGTTCCGTGCATTTCCGCGGGATTGTCAGGTCCTCGTCGCGGCGCGCAACTGGCAGTAGGCCCCTGCAACGAGGTGATGTCGATGAAGATGGGACGCGTCGGGGTGCTGATCGGTGGCATGAGCGCAGAGCGTGAAGTCTCGCTGCGGACCGGCGAAGGCGTCGTGAAGGCCCTCCAGGGGCTTGGACACGACGTGGCCCGCATCGTCTTCGGGCCCGACACGCGTGGCGTCGACGAGCTCGTGCGCGAGGCACGGATCGACGTGGCGTTCCTCGCTCTGCACGGGCGCGGCGGCGAAGACGGCTGCATCCAGGGGCTCCTCGAGCTCCTCGGCATCCCGTACACGGGTTCGAGCGTCATGGCGAGCGCGCTGGCGATGGACAAGCTCAAGTCGAAGGAGCTCTTCCGCCTGCACAACGTGCCGACGCCGCCGTACTACGTGGCGACGCGCGAGAGCCTGAGCGAGCTCGACGAGGTACACGGCAGCTTCGGCTTCCCCGTCATCGTGAAGCCCCGGAGCGAGGGATCGAGCGTCGGCCTCACGAAGGCCAAGGACATGACCGAGCTCGCGGAGGCCATCGAGCTGGCCCTCCAGCACGACACGTCCGCCCTCGTCGAGCGCTTCGTCACGGCGCGCGAGGTGACGGTCGGCGTCCTCGACGGTCGCGTCCTCGGGGCCCTCGAGGTCGTCCCCAAGAGCGGGATCTACGACTACGCCGCCAAGTATACGGCCGGCGCGACCGAGTACATCTGCCCCCCGCGACTGACCACGACGCGCGCGCGCGGCGTGATGAACCTCGCGGATCGCGCAGCCCGCGCCCTCGGCTGCACGGGCGCTTGCCGGGTCGACCTCCTCGTGACCGAGGGCGAGAACGAGTACGTCCTCGAGGTCAACACGCTCCCCGGAATGACGCCCACGTCGCTCCTGCCGAAGATCGCCGCGCACGCCGGCATCGACTACCCGTCGCTCTGCGAGGCCATCCTCGCCAGCGCCACGCTCCACGCCGGCATCCCCCGTGCGGCACCCCGCGTCTCGCAGGTCGACGCGACCGAGAGCGCTACGAAGGTCCGTGTGTTGAAGCGCGCGGCCGGCTGACCGCAGGCCCAGGCCGGTAGCACGTGGTGGATTGCCTCCAGCGCGCGATGGGCCCGATCAGTCCCTGTGGAGGAGCGTGGCGAGCTCCGCGAGGCGGACCTCCTCCTCGTCGTCACGGTCGTCCCCCTTCGCCTTGAGCTCGGCGTAGGAGGTGTCGGCGTCGGTGAACTCGGTGGCGGTCAGCAGAGGCTTCTTGCCTCCGAAGTAGACGTGAAGCTCGCGGTACTCCAGGTAGCGCCTGTGCAGGGCCTTTTCCACGCGTGCACCATGAGGGCCATGCCGCCAGGACGCAAGGGGCCCATGCCCGGACGGCACGTCCGCGGGCCGCGGCGTGGTCAACACGAGCTGGTGTAGGCTAGCCGGCCTTGAGCTCCCTCGTCCTCGAAGGCATCGGCAAGAGCTACGGCGCGGTCGTCGCCGTCCAGGGCGCGTCCGTCGAGATCGGGCCGGGCGTCATCCACGCCATCGTGGGAGAGAACGGCGCCGGCAAGAGCACGCTCCTCAAGATCGCCGCGGGTGTCCTCTCGCCCGACGCAGGGACGGTCCGCATCTTCGGCGAGGCTCTGGCGCCCCACACGGCCAGCGAGGCCATCCGCCGCGGCGTCGCCATGGTGCAGCAGCACTTCGCGCTCATCGGGGTCTTCACCGTGCTCGAGAACCTCGTGCTCGGCGCCGAGCCCGCGACGGGGCCCTTCGGGCGCCTCGACCTCCCTCGGGCGCGCGTGCGGGCCCTGGAGGTCGCGGGCGAGCTCGGCGTCGACCTGCCCCTCGACGCCAGGGTCGAGACGCTCGGCGTGGGCGATCGGCAGCGGGTCGAGATCGCGCGGGCGCTCATGCGCGAGGCGCGCGTCATCATCCTGGACGAGCCCACCGCCGTCCTCACCCCCGGTGAAGCTACGGCGCTCTACGCCACCTTGCGACGGCTCGCCGATGGGGGAAGGTGCATCGTCGTCGTCACCCACAAGCTCGACGAGGTCACGGCGCACGCCGGGCGCGTCACCGTCATGCGTCGGGGGCGGGTGGTCTACGACGGCGCCCGAGGGGAGGGCTCGGCCGCCTTCGACCCGAACGCCCTCGCGCAGGCCATCATGGGCGGCGAGCCGCCGCCGCCCATCGCGCGCCAGCGCGGCGCCGCTCGCCCGCACGAGGCGTCGCCGCGCCTGGCGCTCCACGGCGTGTCGGCGGGGCGGGCGCTGCGCTCAGTGTCGCTCGAGGTGAGGGCAGGGGAGATCGTGGGGATCGCCGGCGTCGAGGGCAACGGGCAGCGCGAGCTCGTGCGCGTGATCGCCGGTCTCGACGAGCCCACGGAGGGGACGATGACCGGCGGGCTCGCCGCGGCGTCGGTGGTGCACGAGGATCGGCAGGCCGAGGGCCTCGTGCTGGACGCGCCGGTAGGCGATAACCTGGTCCTGGGCGAGCTCGGCCATTTCTCGCGCTTCGGCGTCCTCGACGAGCACGCCATCGTCGCCCAGGGGACGGCTCGCGCCGAGCGGTTCGACGTCGTGCCGCGCGACCTCGGCCTCCCCGCGCGGGCGCTGTCGGGCGGCAACCAGCAGAAGATCGTCATGGCGCGGGCGATCGCGCGCGGGAGCGCCGTCCTCGTGGCGGCGCACCCGACGCGGGGCGTCGACCTCGGGGCCGCGCACGCCATCCACACCCAGATCCTCGAGGCCGCCGGCGCTGGCGCCGCGGTGCTCATCGTGAGCGCCGAGCTGGCCGAGCTTCGCGCGCTCTCGGATCGCATCCTGGTCATGGCGCGGGGCGCCATCGTGGCGGACCTGCCGCCGGACAGCTCGGACGCCGAGATCGGCGCGCGCATGATCGGCGTGACGCCATGAAGGACGAGACCCGCGCCAGCGTGCTCGCCACGATCACGGCGCTGGCGGTCGCGCTCATCGCCTTCGATTTACTCGTCTGGGCGTACGGAGAGTCGCCGCGGGCGATCGTGGGGGAGCTTTTTCTCGGCACGTGGGGCACGACGTACGGGATCGGGCAGGTCCTCTTCAAGGCGACGCCGCTACTCTTCACGGGCGTCGCGGTCGACGTCGGGCTCCGCGCCGGCCTCTTCAACATCGGCGCCGAAGGCCAGCTCGTCGTGGCGAGCCTCGCCGTCGGCACGGTCGGCGCCCGCCTCGGCGCCGGTACGCCGGCGTGGGTCGCCCTTCCCGTCGTTACGTTCGCGGCGTTCGTCGCGGGCGGCGCGTGGGCGGCCGTCCCGGCCGTGCTCCGCGCGCGCTTCGGCGCGCACGAGGTCATCTCGACCATCATGATGAACCGCATCGCCGACGCCCTCGTGGGGGTCGCCTTCGGCTACGGCCTCGCCCAGGCGGGGACGATGCGCACGCCCGACGTCGTCGCGGCCGCCCGCTTTCCCCGGCTCGAGGGCGCGCTGCCGGCCTTCCGGGGCAGCGCCGTGAGCTTCGCGCTGCCCCTCGCCGTGGCAGCCACCTTCGCCACCTACTGGGCGCTCCGCCGCACGCGCGTCGGCCGGGAGATCGGCCACGTCGGCATGAACCCGGTCGCCTGCGCCGCCGAGCGCATCCCCGTCCAGCGTCGCCTGGTCCAGGCGCTCATGCTGTCGGGGGCGATAGCGGGCCTCGCCAGCGCCGGCACCGTGCTTGGCTACAAGGGCTACTACGAGTCGGGGCTCGGCGCGGGCGCGGGCTTCGGCGGTCTGGCGGTCGCGCTGCTCGGGAGGCGGAACGCCGTCGGGCTCGTGCTGGCCGCGCTCTTCTTCGGGACGCTCGCGCAGGGGGGCCTCGCGATCAACGCGCGCGTCCCCATGGAGATCATGGGCATCCTGCAAGGGGTCGTCATCGTGGCCGTCGCCCTGGCCGACGTGCGCGTTCGCGCCGCGCTCCTCCGCACGGCGGGACGAGCGTCGCTGCCCGCGGCGGCACGCAAGGCGGTCACGCCATGAGCGCCCTCGAGCTCGGCACGACGATGCTAGCGCAGACGGTCCGGATGGCCGTGCCCTACGTCTGCGCTGCGCTGGGAGGGGTCTGGAGCGAGCGGAGCGGCGTCGTGAACATCGCGCTCGAGGGGATGCTCCTGTCGGCGGCCCTCGGCGCGGTCGTCGTGGACCACGCCACGGGCAGCGCCTGGGCCGGGGTCGCGGGCGGGGTGGCCATCGGTGCGGCGTTCGGGCTCGTGCACGCCCTCGTCACGCGCGCCCGCGTGGACGCCATCGTGAGCGGCATCGCGCTGAACCTGATCGCCGCCGGCGGGACCCGCTTTCTCCTGCGCGTGCTCTACGACTCGAGCTCCAACTCCCCGGCCGTCCTGGGCTTTCGCACGAGCGGGCTCGTCGGATCCTCGGGAGGCCTGCTGCTCCTGCGCACCCTCGTGAACCCGCTCACCCTCCTCACGCTGCTGATGACGGCCCTGACGGCGCTGGCGCTCACGAGGACACGGTTCGGCCTGCGGGTGCGCGCGTGCGGGGAGGACCCAGTCGCCGCCTCGAGCGTGGGCGTCCCGGTGCTCCGGGTGCGCGTCCTCGCCGTCACGCTGGGCGGCGCCATCTGCGGGCTCGGCGGCGTCGCGCTCGCGTTCGACCAGCACCAGTTCGGCTCGGGCATGAGCGGCGGCCGCGGCTTCATCGCGCTCGCGGCGGTCATCGTGTCCGGCTGGCGCCCTGGACGGGCGGCGCTCGCGTGCACGCTCTTCGCGGCCCTCGACGCGCTCCAGATCGTGCTCCAGCAAGGGTCCCGGGTCCCGCACGATCTCGTCCAGGCGCTCCCCTACATCGCGACCCTCTTCGTCCTGGTGGCGATCGGCCGGAGAGGCGCGGCCGCAGTCGGAGCCAGGCCGCCGGCCGCGCTCGGGAAGGTGTTCTGAGGCTCTGCGAATGAGAAAGCTCGACGCCGCCAGCCACCGCACGATGCCCTGGAAGAACGGGGGTGGGAGCACGACGGAGATCGCCCGTTCGCCGGCGGGAGGCTCGCTGGACGATTTCGACTGGCGCATCAGCCTGGCGAGGATCGAAGGCGACGGACCGTTCTCGCGCTTCGCGGGCGTCGACCGGTCGATCGTGCTCGCATCCGGTCGCCGGCTCGTCCTGGCGATCGCTGGGCGCGGCGACGTGACGCTCGAGCCAGGCTCGCCCCCGTTCTTCTTTCCCGGCGACGTCGCCGTTCACGCGACGCTGCCCGACGGGCCCGTCGTGGATCTCAACGTGATGACGCGGCGAGGCCGCGCGCGGCAGCTCGTCACGCGCGTCACCCTGGGTAACGACACGACGCTCGAGCCGCATGGGGACACGCTGGTGCTCATCGCGCTGGCCGGCGCCGCCCTGGCGGGACCCGACGCGAGCCTCGGCGCTGGCGACGCGGTCGTCCTCGATCGCCGTGAGCGGGTGACGCTCTCCCCTCGGGGCGATCGAGGCCTCGAGGCCGTCGCCGTCGACCTCTGGTCGGCCTGAGGAGCCTGGATCGCAAAATCCTCACCGCGAGCGGCGGGCATGGTGGGACTTGCAGTTGTATAAGGACCCATGCCCAAGCCCCTGCTCTCCGAGTCCGCGCGCGCGATTCGACCAGGCGTCTTCGCCGATCTCCAGGCCCAGATCGACGCGCACCTCGCGCGCGGCGGGGAGCTCATCCCGCTCCAGATCGGGGACACGTACCTCGACCCGCCGCAGAGCGCCCGTTACGGCTCGATCATCGAGATGCACGGCGCCGATGACGGGCTCTACCGCTACGGCGCGTGCCCCGGCCTGCCCGAGCTGCGTAAGCTCATCGCGGAGGAGCTGCGCGGCCGTCGCGCGCTCCCCGGGCTCACCGCGGCGAACGTGCACGTCGGCGTCGGCGCGACACATGCGCTCTTCTGCGCGGCGCGATCCATCCTCGACGCCGGGGACGACGTCTTGCTTGCGGCGCCCTTCTGGCCGCTGGCGCCCGGCATCGTGCAGGCATGCGGCGCGCGCGTGATCGAGGTGCCGCTGACCTCGCGCCTGTACAAGGACCCGTACCTCAACGCGGGGGACATCTTCCGTGCCGCGCTCACGCCGAAGACCAAGGCCATCTACCTCATCACGCCCAACAACCCGGACGGCAAGGTCCTCTCGCGCGAGCACCTGTCGAGCATCGCCACCTTCGCGCGCGAGCACGACCTCTGGGTCATCGCGGACGAGGTCTACGCGGACTACACGTTCGGCCCGCCGCACATCTCGATCGCGTCGCTCCCCGAGATGTCGGGGCGCACGATCACGGCCTACTCCTTCTCGAAGAGCCACGCGCTCGCCGGAGCCCGCGTCGGGTACATCGTCGCCCACGAGGACGTGATCCTCGCTGCGCAGCGGGTGTCGACTCACTCGGTCTTCAACGTTCCCGTGCTCATGCAGAGGGCCGCGTCGGCAGCGCTGGCGGCCGGACCCCGCTGGGTCGAGCGCGCGTCGCTCATCTACAGGAACTCGCTCGAGGCGAGCGTGGACGCCCTTCGAGGAGCGCCGTCCGTTCAGTTCTCTGTGGCGGAGGGCGGGGCATATTTGTTCCTCGACTTCTCGGAGGTGCTGGGGGACCGGCCGCTCACCGTGCTCCTCGAGCGGGCCGTGGAGAAGGGGGTCTTGCTAACTCCGGGCGTCGCTTTCGGGAAGGACTACGCCAAGTGGGCTCGGCTTTGCTTCACGGCCGTCCCGCTGCCGCGGCTCCTCGACGGAATCGCCAAGCTGCGGGGGGTCGTGCGCTCGCTCGTCGGGTAATGCGGCCGGTATCGACCGAGCTCGGATCATTAGTGGGCAAGTCGTGGACTTGGGGGCACGGCCGTTGCACGGTGGCGCCCATGGGTTGTCGCCGTTGCCCGAACGGGGGGTCGCGTCGCTCGCGCCGTCGCTCTTTGCTGGAGCGGGCGCTCTCTGCGGTCGGGCTCTTCCCGTACCGGTGCGACATGTGTGGGCGGCGCTTTTTTGCGTTTGGCGAGGGGCGGGAGTCGCAGAAGGCGAAGGCTCTACCGGCTCCCCGAAGGAACGGATCAAACGTGGGCGCCGACGGCTCCGGCCGTCTAGAAGGCCCCGAAGACGCCCCCGCCGGTGCCCGTTAGAAACGGGCGGACGAGACGGAGAGTCCTGAGCCTTCGCTGGATGGGAGCTCCGTCCCGGCAGAGGAGCGCGTCCACCTCGCTGGATGCCTGCTCCGTCCGGGCAGAGGAGCGCGTGCCTTCGCTGGATGCCTGCTCCGTCCGGGCAGAGGAGCGCGTGCCTTCGCTGGATGCGTGCTCCGTCCGGGCAGAGGAGCGCGTGCCTTCGCTGGATGCGTGCTCCGTCCGGGCAGAGGAGCGCGTGCCTTCGCTGGATGCGTGCTCCGTCCAGGCGGAGGAGCGCG
>Ga0302196_10002282_pt1 | contig 18009 bp, 18 predicted proteins | sample II_Bog_N1_3_FD_198794 | JGI IMG/M metagenome (GOLD analysis project Ga0302196, IMG submission 198794) | Peat permafrost microbial communities from Stordalen Mire near Abisko, Sweden - II_Bog_N1_3 | ecosystem: Environmental > Terrestrial > Soil > Wetlands > Peat | place: Sweden: Abisko...
GACCGTCTGACATCAGATCCTCCCTCGTCGTCAGTCCGCCGGGGTGGTCCGGCGACCTCGTCATGTACATACCGGCGACAGGGCCGGAATTCATCGCGCCCGCCGGTACGGACGGGTGAAGGCAGAGCCGACGGTCCCCAGACGAGGCCGAGCCCACCATCCCTGACCCCGGTGGTGAGCCCCAGAGGACCGGCAACGATGAGATCCCGATCCGATGCTTATCATGGTGCCCGCGTAGCGGGTCGTCCCCGGGGTCGGGCACGGATCAGAACACGGAGGTGGTCACATGGTCGGCATGCCGAGCGTGGTGTCTGCGGAGGAGTGGCAGAGCCAGCGCGACGAACTCCTCGTCGCGGAGAAGGAGGCCACCCGCCGGCTCGATGTCATCGCCGCCCGTCGGCGGCGCCTTCCCATGGTCCGCTTCGACAACGAGAAGTACCTCTTCGAGACCACGGAAGGGGGAATGCGCCTCATGGACTTCTTCGACGGCCAGCAGCAGTTGGCCGTCTACCAGTTCATGGACAACGGTCCGGACGCCTTCTGTCCGGGTTGTACCTACTTCACCCACAACGTGGCCGGTCTGGCCCTGCTGGCCCGCGGAGGTGTGAGCTGGCGGACGGTGTCCAACATGCCGTTGACCCAGATGGAGTCCTACTGGGCCAGGCAGGGTTGGGATGTGCCGTTCGCGTCCTCGCACCAGACCTCGTTCGCCGATGACTGTGGGGCGAGCCAGGGCTTCATGCTCAGCTTGTTCGTCACCGATGGCGAGCAGGTGTACCGGACCTATGCCACCACCGGCCGGGGTGTCGACCGACTCTTGTTCGCCAACAATGTCCTCGACCTGGCCTGCTATGGCCGCCAAGAGGAATGGGAGGACTCGCCCACCGGCTGGCCTCAGCATCCGACCTACGGCTGACACTGCCGGCCGCGTGCCCTGCTCGACAGCCAGCGGGACCGTGTAGTAGACGATCACGAACGGACCGACATCTCCGGCATCACCGCGCTGTCGTCCCTCGGGCCGCAGGCGCCCGGCGACCGCATGGGAACGGAGGAGCGACATGGCCAGGCTGGTCTACGCGGCAAATGTGTCCCTCGACGGCTACATCGAGGACGGGCTCGGCAGGTTTGACTGGACCGAGCCCAGCGACGAGGTCTTCACCTTCATCACCGAACTGGTGCGCCCCATCGGTACCTACCTCTACGGGCGCCGCCTGTACGAGACGATGGCCGTATGGGAGACCGATCCCACCCTGACCGCCCAGTCGGAACTCAGGGCCGACTTCGCCCACGTCTGGCAGGCAGCCGACAAGATCGTCTACTCGACGACGCTGCCTGCGGTCTCGACCGCCAAGTCACGGCTCGATCGCCGTTTCGACCCCGACCGGGTCCGGGAGTTGAAGGAGTCCGCCCCGAACGACCTGACCGTCGGAGGTGCCTCCCTGGCGGCTCATGCCTTCAATGCCGGTCTGATCGATGAGTGCCAACTCTTCGTCCATCCGGTGCTCGTCGGTGAAGGAAAGCCTGCCTTCTCGGGAGACGCTCCCGTCCGGTTGCACCTCCTGGAGGAGCACCGATTCGGCAACGGGGTCGTGCACCTCCGCTACCGCGTCCTGGACTGACGTCCGGCCGGACGTGCACCGGTCCCTGCCGTTCCGGCCATCCGGACCGGAGATGCGCATGGAGCGACGGACCGCCGGGCCTCGGAATTGCGGAGCGACCGATTCCACTGCCGCTCCCGGTACAACGGGGGCGGAGCATGCAGGAGCGAATGGAGGATTGCCATGCCGAAGACCTGGTTCATTACCGGAAGCTCGAGGGGGTTCGGAAGAGAGATTGCGAAGGCAGCACTGGAGCGCGGCCATCGAGTCGTGGCGACCGCACGGGATCCTCAACAACTGCAGGATCTGGTGGAGAGCCACCACAGCCAGGTGCTGGCGCTGGCGCTGGACGTGACCGATCCGACGGCGGCGAAGGAGGCTGTCGAATCGGCGGTGGCTCACTGTGGCTCCCTCGACGTTGTGGTCAACAACGCCGGCTATGCCGACAGCGCTCCCATCGAGGAGATGACCGACGAGAGCTTCCGTCGTCAGATCGAAACGAATCTGTTCGGCGTGGTGAACGTCACGAGGGCGGTGCTTCCCTACTTCCACCGGCAGCGTTCAGGGCATTTCCTCCAGTTCTCGTCCATAGGTGGCCGGGTAGGAGGAACGCCAGGGATGGGCGCCTACCAGGCGGCCAAGTTCGCCGTCGAAGGCTTCTCGGAAGTGTTGAACGCCGAAGTGAAGCCCCTTGGCATCACTGTGACGATCATCGAGCCTGGTGGGTTCAGGACGGACTGGGGAGGGTCATCGATGCACAAGCCGGCGGTGGGAGCTGACTACGACGACACCGTCGGGGCCGCGAATCGGTTCCGGGAGTCCACCGTCGCCACGTGGCGTGGCGATCCACGACGGGCCGCCCACATCATCCTCGACGTGGCCGACCTCGACGAGCCCCCACTCCGACTGTTGCTCGGTGCCGGTGCAGTGGAATCAGCCGACAGGTCCTCCCGGGAGCGAGCTGCCGAGGCCGAACACTGGGCTGAGATCAGTCGGTCGGCAGACTTCCCGGCCGGGGAGTAGCTCGACAGAGTCATGCGCCGGGCCCTTCGGGAGCATGGCCGATGTCGCTGGCCCGGCGGCGCCCGTCGAAGGCCGAGAGGCGGCACCCCCGTCGCAGTCGATCCCTGCTGCCGCCGGCAGCCTTGCGGCAGTCGGCCTCGCGATGATCGGACAGGACGACCGTTTGCGCGCTCAATCGGCGACATACAGGATTCGTACCGGCCCCGCCGATGACCGGGCCCGGTCGATGGCATCCACCAGGCCTTCCAAGGGCACGGTCTCGCCGATCAGCGGCGTCGGGTCCAGGCTGCCGTCCACCACCCGGTCGAGGGTCTGATACCAGTCCTCGACGGCCGGGCCCCCGCCGAACTGTATGTTGACCCCCTTCAGGTTGGCCGTTGCCGAAGGAATGGTGTCGCTGGACGCGCCACCTGCGCTGAGCACGCGAGCCTGCATGCCGCAGTTCTCCACGATGTGGGCGATGACTCCGGATACGCCTACGCACTCGTAGATGACCTGAGTCGGCCTGCCCATCAGCGTGATGCGATCGTGTACCTCTTCGGGTGCACCCCAGGCCACCGTGCGCCACGCCGCCCACGCGGACTCGTTCCCCGGATCGACGACGATGTCGGCCCCCAGCGCCAGCGCCAGCTCTCGGCGGGACTCGGAGAAGTCCGAGGCCACGATGGGACCCACCCCGCGGTGCTTCAGGGCAGCCACGACGGAGAGCCCGATGGCGCCGAGCCCCACCACGAGAGGAACGGAATTGGTGGCAGCCTCGCCCGTTGAGCCGACCCGCGTGTAGTACCAGCCAACGGCCATGGCGTCGATGAGCGCCAGTCGCTCTGGACGGAGATGGGTCGGCACTGGCCTGGCCAGACCTTCTGACAGCAAGAAGTACTCACCGAACCCCCCGGGTGCTTCGGGGGCCATGCCGATGATGCGCATGCCGACGTCCGTGAACAACGCCGGCGGGGACGTGAGCCGGGTCCCGATCGGCCACGCCTGTGTGGTGTCAGGCCCGTAGGCGACCAGTTCAGCGCAGTACTCGTGACCCATGACGACGTCGGCGTCCGGCGCATCGACCCGCATTCCCGATCGGTCCGCCCCGGCCACCTCGGGATGATCCATGTAGTGGTGATCCGAAGCGCAGATGGCGCAGGCGAGTGTGCGCACCAACACCTGGCCCGGCCCCGGTACGGGGGTGGGGATCTCACGAAGCCGAAGGCTGCGCTCCTTCCAGCTCACGGCGCGCATCATCGACCGCCTGGGGCGGCGACGGCGAGTACGGCGTAGCTGGGATCGGTTGCGTCGCGTTGTCCCGTGGTTGGGTATCCCGGCGCTGCCGTACTCTGCGTGCTGTCCATGCAGTGCAGGTAGATCCGATGGACGATTCGCCACTGCCCCGCACTGCGGACCCACTGGTCGACATAACGCCCGGATGTCAGCGTGTCGTTCAGGGAGCCATCCGGTGCCCTGCACCGCAGCCTGGCGAGCACATAGGTTTCGCTTCCGGCCCGATCCCCGTCGACGGTGATGTACACATTGCTCAGGTGGTGACCGTGCGCTTCCATGGCCGGGTGCACCGCACCGATGAAATCGGCGAACTCCTCCCTGGTGCCCGTGAACATTGCTCCGTAGTCGAGCTGCGCCTCCTCATGGAAGACCGAGCAGATCAACTCGTGATCAATCCGATCGACGCCCCTGGCGTAGTCGAGGAGTCGCTCGGTGATCGACTGCTTGTCCAGGAGGTCCTGCAGTCCCACGTCGGTCACGATCAGGCTCCTCTTCTGAGTCCGGTAGGTGCGGACAGACGTGACGCCGGAGGCTGAGGGGTCGCCACCGAGAGTCGTCTCATCAGTGTCTCGTGCTGGAGAGTGGTGATCCCCGAACGCTACCTCCGATCGTCCCGCCGACGGGTGGGGGACGTAGTGTTCGTGTCATGGACATGGTGCGCCGGGTAGTTGTGTTCGATGCCGCCGACCTGCATGCCGAGAGCGCCTTCTGGGCTGGTGTGTTTGGTGGCCACGTCTTCGAAGAAGACGACTGGCACTCGGTGGTCGATGCGACCGGCGAGTGGCGCATCGGTGTCCAGCTGGCCCCGAACCATGTACCTCCCGACTGGCCAGACGGGACAGCCCAGCAGATGCATCTCGACCTCCACGTCGAGGATCAGCGAGCTGCCCATGAGGAGGTCATGGCCCTCGGGGCCACGCTCCTCCGATCAGCGCCCGATCTGGATGCTGCGGAGGGTCATCAGGTCTACGCCGATCCGGCGGGACACCCGTTCTGCGTTGGCTGGGGTCATCCGTCTCGAGAGAGGCTCGCCCGGCTCGTTGCCGATCGCTGGGGACACGACGACCGGACCTCGCGGTAGATCGCTGCACCGTGGGCAATGCGTCCTCTGGAAGGGCGGGGTGGGTGGGACGTGTTCCGAGCCTCCGGGGCAGAGCGAACCCTGCTCAGCCCATACCTGTGGTGGCAGCGGACACACATTCTGGCCATCAGGGCCGGACTCGCGCGCAGCAGCTGGAGAGTCGCCGGCGGGAGAACCCCGACAGATGACTGGCATACTGCGCTGATGAGCGAGGAGCCGGTTCTGTGTCCCGGGGAGAGGCGAACGAGGGTCGACGCTCGATGGCGACCGGGCGCGACCGCCCTCGCCGTGGACGGCACCGTGGTGGGCTGCCGATCGATGAGGAGGAGGTGGGTCGAGGTCGACACTCGGGCCCAGGCCCGGGGTGCGTCATGGAGTTGATTCCTTCGCTCGATGCCAGCGGGGTCCGCTTCGACGAGACGGTCGATGTGGTCGTGGTCGGCCTGGGTGCAGCGGGCGCGTCGGCGGTGGTGGGTGCTCGCCAGGCAGGAGCTGACGTCCTGGCCGTCGAGCGCAGCCCGGGGCCGGGAGGGACGTCGGCCCACTCCGGCGGCCTCATCTACCTCGGGGGCGGCACCGCCCTCCAGAACGCCTGTGGATTCCAGGACTCGCCCGACAACATGGCTGCGTTCCTCCGGGCCGCTCTCGGTCCCGGCGCCGACGACGATCGCGTGGATGCCTATTGCCAGGGATCTCCGGACCACTTCGACTGGTTGGTCTCGATCGGTGTGCCCTTCCGGGCGTCCTTCTGCGACGAGCCGAACCGCGAGTCGGCCGACGAGGCCGGGCTGCTTTTCAGCGGAGGTGAGGACACCTACCCCTTTGACGAACTGGCCGTTCCGGCGCCCCGTGGTCACAAGCCCGAGTGCGCCGATTCCGCCGGTGGCTTTCTGATGGAACGCCTCGGCGCTGCCGTATCGACCAGCGGTGCCCGCGTGGTGACCGACGCCGGCGTCGAGGCGCTTGTCGTCGACGGCGGGGCGGTCGTCGGCCTGCTGGCCAGGACCGATGACGGACCCCGCGCCATCCGGGCTCTCGGTGGGGTGATCCTGGCCACGGGCGGTTTCATCCACAATGAGGCCATGGTGGCCGAGCACTGCCCCCTGGCCCACGTCCCGGATCCGGCCTGGCGGATCGGCACCCCGAACGACGACGGCCGCGGGATCCGTCTGGGCGCAGGTGTCGGTGCCGCCACCACCAGGCTCGACACCTTCGAGTGCGCGCTGCCCCTCGGGCCACCCCACCGCCTGGCACGGGGCATCCTCGTCAACCGCGACGGCCGACGGTTCATCAACGAGGATGCCTATACCGGTCGGATCGGGTTCCATGCCCTGCACGACCACGACGGCTTCGTCTACATGATCACCGATGACGTGATCCACGAGCCGAATGCGATCGGACTCCGGATCGGATATGCAGCGGCCACACCGGAGGAGCTGGCCGTCGACCTCGGCATCCCTCCGGACGCCCTGGGCCGGACGGTGCGAGAGTACAACGAGGCCGCGGCCCGGGGTCACGACCCGGCCTTCCACAAGCGGGCACCCTTCCTGCAGCCCATCGGCCAGCCGCCGGCGAGTGGCATCGGTGCCATCGACCTGCGCGTGGACCACGGGGCGATCTACGCGACCTTCACGCTCGGTGGTCTCGTCACCGACCCCGACGCCGCGGCACTCGACAGCCAGGGTCATCGGATCCCGGGACTCTTCGCCGTGGGCCGAACCGCCGCCAGTCTGGCGGCCCACCACTACGCCAGCGGCATCAGCCTCGGCGACGGCTCGTTCTTCGGCCGACGCGCCGGCCACAAGGCGGCAGCCCACGCTCGGGCGGACCGCTCCTCGCTGCACTAGGCCGGGCCGCTGCCACAACGGAGCGGGTGGCGCCGCTACGCTGCCGACGATGGGCGAGGAGCTTCCGATCGGGGTGGCCGGTATTCTCTCGCCCCGTCCTGCCGGGCACAACACCGCTCGACCGCCGCGCCCGTTCCGTAGGATCGGGTCATGCTGGTGTGGATCAACGGTCCCTTCGGAGGCGGCAAGACCCAGACAGCCCACGAGATCCGCCGCCGGCTGCCCGGCAGCGTCATCTGCGATCCCGAAGAGGTGGGTTTCGGTCTGCACCGGATGACTCCGTCGTACCTGCGCCAGGATTTCCAGGACCACCCGGCCTGGCGGCAGGGAGTGTTCGAGGTGCTGGACCACGTACTGGACCGGCACGCCGGCGTCGTGATCGCACCCATGACCATCGTGGATCCGGACTACTTCGAGGAGACCATCGGCCGGCTCCGGGGGCGTGGCCACGACGTTCGGCACTTCGCGTTGCTGGCTCAGCGTGAGACGGTGCTCAGACGCCTGCACGAGCGGGGACTCGGCCATGCCGTGCAGCTCGTCGCCGGCACGGGGGCGGCGTTGCGGCAGGAGAGCTTCGCCCTGGCACGGGTCGATCTCTGCCTGGAGCGGCTCGTCACACCGGAGTTCGCCGAACACGTGTGGACGGACCACATCACCATCTCAGAGGTTGCCGATCGGATCGCCCGCTCAGCGGGACTGTCGCTCGCCCCCAACACGGAGCCCGAGCTGCTCGGGCGTCTGCGCCGGTGGTGGACGGGAGCCAAACACATCCGATTCGACTGAGGGGTCGATGCGGGGGCCCTCCGGCCGGGCGGCCCCGGACCCCGGGGCCGACGACGGATCTCAGTCCTCCCCGCCCATGGTGCCGTAGGTGGGCACACCGGCGGTCTCGTAGGTGAGGTGGAGGGTCCCGCTCGGGTAGGTGGACGATTCGGTGAGGCGCAGCGCGGTGGGCGCGGTCCCGCCGGCGAACACCCGTTTGCCGCTGCCGAGGACCAGTGGATACACCCACAGGGTCAGCCGGTCGACGAGGCCGAAGCCCAGCAGCGACTGCACGAGGTCGAGACTGCCGATGACGTGGACTTCGTCGTGGCCTTCCTTGAGGGTACTGATGCTCCCGGCGAGGTCGTCGGTGATGAGCGTCGACCCCGCCCAGGCGAGCGGACCGGCCAGTGTGCGGCTGGCCACGTACTTGGGGACGCCGTTGAGCAGACCGGTGAAAGGGCTCGCCTCCGGAGCGCTGGGCCAGTAGTCGGCGAAGATCTCGTAGGTCTTCCTCCCGAGGACGAGGGCGTCCATGCTGTTGGCCTGTTCGAAGATGACCCCGCCCGATTCTGGGTCCGCCAGCGGCGCCTGCCACCCACCGTGCGCGAAGCCGCCCGCTCGGTCCTCGTCGGGCCGTCCGGGGGCCTGGGCCACTCCGTCGAGGGTCATGAACTCGGTCACGATGAGTCTGCCCACGGTGGACTCCTTTTCTGGCGGCGATGCGGCGACGGCTCAGGCACGGGGTCGTCGCCGGTGGCCGTGGCGATGGTGCACAGTAGCTGTGCTAGGCAACGGGAAGGCCTCAGCCGGGTTCGAGCCGTGAGCCCCCAGCCGTCCCGCCCGGTGCCGACACCGGGTACCCGGGCGGAGATTCACCGGAGGTGATGATGGTTCCGGGCAACTACGCCAGCTTCTTCGATGCTGCGTCCCAGGCCGGTGGGGCGTTGATCGGCTTGCTCTTCGTCGTCATCGCTCTGAAACCGGGCACGATCGTCGGCGACCGCGCCGAGCCAGCGTCCCGGAGCCTGGCGGGAAGCAGCTTCATCGGCCTGGTGAACGCGTTCTTCGTCTCCCTGCTCGCTCTCATCCCCGGCCACCACAACATCGGAATCGGCGCGGCCATCGTGGCGGTGCTCAGCCTCTATCGCACCCTGCGTCTCCATCTGCGACATCCCGGTGCCCGGCACATCCTGATATTCGTCTTCAGCCTGGCCGCCTATGGGACCGAGCTCTGCATCGCCATGGCGCTCGTCTTTCGGCCGCACGACTCCGATCTGGTGACCTACCTCTGCTTCGTGGTGATCGGATGCTTCGGGGTGGCGCTCAGCCGGGCGTGGCAGCTCATGGAAGCCACGACCGTCGCCACGGGAGATGTCCCTGTCGTCTGAGGTCGGAGGGGGCCGCACCCCGTTCTGACACCGGGTGGAGGGGTCGCCGCTGATGGTCGATGGTGTGGCGGTTCCACGCCTCGCACCTCCGGTCGGGAGTGGCCGCCAGCGGCTGCTGCACCCCGGCTCGGCCGCCTGGCGAAAGACCTCGGAGCTCCGTCGCCCGCGCCACGATGTGGGCTGCACTCGGAGGAGTCGGCGACCGAGGTCATCGGACCTGCCGACCCGCGACCCTGGATTGGACCGCACGCTCGTCGGATCGGTAGCGTCTGCGCCCGCAGGTCCTGGGCGGAGGACGCTTCGGACTGGCGCCCGATTGTGCATTTGGCAGTGCGTTCGGCTGGCGGGCCGCACCGACATCCGGCCCGCCAGCCCTATCGGGTGCGGGGCACCTCCGGCCGGTGCCGCTCAGTCGGTGGGAGGGATCGGGGTCCGGGACCGGGCCTCCAGCACCAGGCGGCCGTCGGGCTCGAAGGCGGCCGCGGCATCACCAGACAGCAGCCGGCGGATGGGGGCACCGGCGATGGCGCCACGCCAACCGCTGTCGAGCCGGCTGGGCTCGCCCACCACCAGCTGGGTGATGTCGGCGCGGGTGGCCAGCAGGCCCTGGTCGAAGTGGAGCTCGTCGGCGATCTGACGCACGAGACCGGTGCACACCGCCACCGCCGCCTGCGAGGCCCTGGTATCGGGAGCGTCGGGCGGGAGCCGGATCTGTTCGGGCGTCAACTGCCTGCCGCGGTCGACCGCTTCGAGGATCTCGTTCCCGGCCCCTTTGGCCAGATGGCGGGCGTCGACACCTCGGAGCTTCTCGAGCTCCGGACGGTGGCGCGGCGGTCGCTGGGCGATGGTGAGGATGGCCAGGTCCGACAGCACGCTCCGGCGGGGTCGGTCCAGCTGGGCCGCCCGTCGTTCCCGCCACGCCGCCACCTCCTGGGCCACACCGCGTGACCTCCCCGTCAGTCTGCGGACGTCCCCCACCTTCCACCAGGCCTCCTCGGGAACCACGCCCCGCCGCTGGCGGGCCAGCGCCTCGGCGCACTCCTCGAGGGCCCAGGCCAGGCGCCCCCGCTCCCCGAGCTGCTTCACCATGGCAGCGTGGAGGTCCAGCAGGTGCCGGACGTCGCCCTCGGCGTAGGCCAGCTGGCCCGGGGGGATGGGGCGGTGCAGCCAGTCCGACAACTGGTCCGTCTTCGGGAGGACCACCCCGAGGACCTGTTCGACCAGTCGGGCCAGCGAGGGTGTGGACATCCCCAGGAACCCTGCGGCGATCTGCGTGTCGAACAGGCTGGACGGCGCCTCCCCGCAGGCGGTCCGGAGCACGTCGATGTCCTGCCCGGCGGCGTGGGCGACCGCAGTACCCGGACCGGCGAACAGACGACCCAACGGTCGGGGGTCGACGGCGAGGGGGTCCACCAGGACCACCTGGTCCGCCCATCCCAACTGGATGAGGGCCAGCTTGGGCCAGTAGGTGCGCTCGGTGTGGAACTCGGTGTCGACGGAGTAATAGGCCTCGCCGGCCAGCTCGTCGCAGAGGGCCATCAGGCCATCGGTGTCGGTGACCAGCACGGGAGCGGACGAGGCAGCGGTCACGTGAGGAAGGTACTCCAGACAGCACCCGGTGGGGCCACGCCCCCGCGGGCGACGCCCTGCCGTCCCGTGAACGGGACGTTCGGCACTGGTCGGGCCCCGGGGCCCCAGCCCACACTGGTGCCATGGAGCCCACAGCATGAAGCGGGCAACCGGGGTCGCGGCTCGTCCCTCGGCAGGGCGCGCCGGCCGGGCCGCGGCGCCCGCCGGTGCGTCGGCGGCGGACGGGGACGATCTGCAGGCGCTCCCCTTGGACCAGGTGGAGAAGCGACTGGACTGCTCCGAGGACGGCCTGACCCAGGCCGAGGCAACCACGCGACTGGCCCACTACGGCTCCAACGACATCGAGGAGAAGAAGGCCAATCCCCTTCTCAAGCTCCTCACCTACTTCTGGGGTCCCATCCCGTGGATGATCGAGGTGGCGGTGATCCTGTCCGGGGTGCTCAGGCACTGGCCCGACTTCTTCATCATCCTGGTGCTCCTGCTGGCCAACGCCACGGTCGGCTTCACCGAGGAACACTCGGCCGGTAAGGCCATCGATGCCCTGAAGGCGCAGTTGGCCATCACGGCTCGGGTGAGGCGGGACGGGACGTGGGTGACCCCACCGGCCCGTGACCTCGTACCCGGCGACATCATCCGCCTGCGCACGGGGGACATCGTGCCGGCCGATGCCCGACTGCTGGCCGGCGACGACGTGCAGGTCGACCAGTCGGCCCTCACCGGGGAGTCCCTGCCGGTCACCGCCCACGCCGGCGACGCGGTGTACTCCGGATCGATCATCCGCCAAGGGGAGATCGGCGCACTGGTCTACGCCACTGGCACCAACACCTACTTCGGCCAGACCGCCGAGCTGGTCCAGGACGCCGTCACCGTCAGTCACTTCCAGCAGGCGGTCCTGAAGATCGGGAAGTTCCTCATCCTGCTGGCCCTGGCCATGGTGGCGGTCATCGTCCTCGTGTCGATCCTCCGGGGCGACCCGATCCTCACCACCCTGCAGTTCGCCCTGGTGCTGACGGTGGCGGCCATTCCCGTGGCCATGCCCACGGTCCTGTCGGTGACCATGGCCGTCGGCGCACGGCTCCTGGCGAAGGAGCAGGCCATCGTCAGCAAGCTGGTGGCCATCGAGGAGCTGGCCGGCGTCGACATCCTCTGCTCCGACAAGACCGGCACTCTGACCCAGAACACGCTGACTCTGGGGGATCCGTTCTCGGTGGCCGGCGTGTCGGCTGACCAGGTGATCCTGAACGGGGCACTGGCTTCTCGGTCCGACGACAACGACACCATCGACCTGGCCGTCCTCGGCGGCCTGCCCGACACCGAGGCGCTGGCCGGCTACGACGTCGGCCACTTCCAGCCCTTCGACCCGGTGCACAAGCGCACTGAGGCGACGGTGACGACGAGCGCCGGCACGTTCCGGGTGACCAAGGGGGCCCCGCAGGTCATCATGGCCCTGGCGGCCACCACCGGCCCGGAGGATTCGGCCGTCACGGCCGCCATCGCCCAATTCGCCGCCAAGGGGTTCCGGTCCCTCGGCGTGGCCCGGGCCGAGGGACACACCGGGCAGTGGAAGGTGCTCGGCATCCTGCCCCTGTTCGACCCGCCCCGGGTCGATGCCAAGGCCACCATGGCCGAGGCGCGGACCCTGGGCGTCGAGGTCAAGATGGTCACCGGCGACCAGGTGGCCATCGCCCGGGAGACGGCCAAGACGCTGGGCATGGGCTCGAACATCCTCGACGCCTCCAGCCTGGGGGACCCCAAGGGCAAGGCGACGAAGGAGGCGGCCGACGCCATCGAGGCCGCCGACGGGTTCGCCCAGGTCTTCCCCGAGCACAAGTTCCACATCGTCGACGTCCTGCAGAAGCGGGGACACCGGGTCGGCATGACCGGCGACGGGGTCAACGACGCCCCCGCGCTCAAGGAGGCCGACTGTGGAATCGCCGTGTCCGGGGCCACCGACGCGGCGCGGGCGGCGGCGGACATCGTGCTGATGACTGCGGGGTTGTCGGTGATCATCGACGCCATCAAGGAGAGCCGCCGGATCGTCCAGCGGATGAACAGCTACGCCATCTACCGGATCGCCGAGACGTTGCGGGTGCTGCTTTTCGTGACCGGGGCCATCCTGATCTTCAACTTCTTTCCCGTGACGGCCATCATGATCGTGGTGCTGGCGCTGCTCAACGACGGGGCGATCCTGTCCATCGCCTACGACAACGTGCTGTACAAGCACCGGCCCGAGGCCTGGAACATGCGGCTGGTCATCGGGATGGCCTGCGTCCTCGGGTTCGTGGGCCCCATCGCCGCCTTCGGACTGTTCCTGCTGGCCAAGATGGGCTTCGCCATGGATCACGCCCACCTGCAGACACTGATGTACCTGATGCTGTCGGTGGCCGGATCGTTGACCATCTTCCTGACCCGGACGCGTGGCCCGTTCTGGTCGATCCGTCCCAAGCGCGTCCTGTTGAGCGCGGTGCTCGGTGCCGAGGGGGTCGCCACCCTGCTCGCCCTGTCCGGGATCTTCATGCCCCGACTCAGCTGGCACTGGGTGCTGTGCGTCTGGGCCTACGCACTGGTGTGGTTCCTCATCACCGACCGCATCAAGCTGCTGGCCTACCGGGTCCTCGATCCACCGGTGGCCGCGCCCGGCCCACCGGGCACGTCCGCCGGGTCGGGGTGGCACCACACCTCGGCACCGGCCCAGGGAGTCGGTCCCGCTCCGGCGGTGGCCTCGTTCCACACGACCAGCCACGAGGAGGATCCGGTGTATCACGACCGCAGTGACTGTCCCTACGGGCAGGCGATCACCCGGGAGGGCCACGTCGAGCCCGGTAGCCGCGGCCGGCGCCGATGTGACTGGTGCGCCCACGCCCTCAGCCCGGCGGCATGAAGCTGACCCAGGCAGTCATCGGAGAGCTGAGGGTCCCACCGGGACAGCCGGCCGGCCTGGGCGGCCGGAGCACCACCACCACGGAGGCGGCGTGGATCGGCTCTGACGACACGGGGTACAAGAAGGTGGCGGAGCAGGACCTCCGCCGGTTCGTCGCTGAACTGGCCAGGGCCCAGCGCCTGTTCTGGGCCAACGGCACCCACGCCCTGCTGATCGTGCTGCAGGCCATGGATGCGGCGGGCAAGGACGGCACGATCCGGCACGTCATGTCCGGCGTCAATCCACAGGGCTGCAGCGTGCATGCCTTCACCCAGCCCTCGGCCGAGGAGCTCGGCCACGACTTCCTGTGGCGGTCGACAACCGTGCTGCCATCCCGGGGGATGATCGGGATCTTCAACCGCTCCTACTACGAGGAGGTCCTGGTCGCCCGGGTGCACCCCGAGCTGTTGGCCCGGGGGAAGGACGGCAGGGCCGTCCACCCCACCGAACAGGTCTGGCGTGACCGCTTCGAGGACATCAACGCCTTCGAGCAGCATCTCGACCGGAACGGCACCCGGATCGTGAAGATCTTCCTCCACGTCTCCCGGGACGAGCAGAAGAAGCGGTTCCTCGAGCGGCTCGACGTACCCGACAAGAACTGGAAGTTCTCCGTCAACGATCTGGCCGAGCGGCAGCACTGGGATGCCTACCAGTCCGCCTACCAGGAGGCGCTGAGTGCCACGTCCACCGCATGGGCTCCGTGGTACGTGGTGCCGGCCGACCACAAGTACGCCCTCCGGGCCCTGGTCGGGGGCATCATCGTCGACGCCATCGACGGTCTGGACCTGAAGCCTCCGACGGTCGGACCCGACGAGCGCCAGGCGTTGGCCCGGGCCCGGGCCGACCTGCTCAGTGAGCCGGCGTAACCCTCGGTCCGCCCCACCGCTGGCGTCACCCGGGGAATCGGGCCGTTCGGCTCTGTTGGACGAACCGTTCCGGTGCGACAATTGGACCGAGGCAGGCGCAACGGGATCGGAGCACCCCATGTCACTGGTCGTCGTGTTGGCCATATGGATCGTCCTGGGCGGGGCCCTCTACCGGAGCCACCGCCGAGCCGCCTCGACGCCCGAACAGAGGCCACCGGACGCCCGGGCCGTGCGCGCCGAGCTGCGGAAGGTCCGGGTGGAGGTGCCTGACACCGTCCCCTCGGACTGGGTCGAGGCGTACCGGTCCGAGAACGACGGCGGATGACCCGGCTCCCCGAGGCCCGTGAGATCGGCCACGAACTCGACGCCGATCACGCCGCCGAGCCCGGCGGCCTCATGCAGATCGGGACCTGTCGGACCTGTGGGCTGCTCATCGCCCGCAGTCGGAGGGGCACATGGAGCCACCGCCCGTCGGTGGGCGAGATCGATGCCGCCCAGTCCTGGCTCCTCCGGCACGCCGGTGTGGCGGTGGTGGCCACCCGTCCGGTGGCGGACGCAGCCGACCTGACCTGAGCTGACCCGCGGCCGATGTGTCGGAGCCAGAGTGGGCCCGGACGCAGGGTCAGCTGGGACCCGGGGCCGCCACGCGCAGGCAGAACCTGGTGATGGCCTCGAGCTCGTGAGGCTCGGGCCGGGTCCCCGCCCACAGGTGGTCGGCCACCTTTCCGAGTGTGGCGTGGGCCACGAGTGAAGCGTCCAGCTCGGGGGAGCGGCTCCCGAGGGCGGCGAAGGGCCCGTGCAGCAGGGTTCCCAACGGGATGCTGGCGTCGTGGCGCTCGGCCGAGACCCCGGCGCCGACACTGCCGCCGTTCCACAGCACCGCCAGCGTGGTGGCCGCCGTGTCCTCCCTGGTCTGGGAGAGCATGCCCTCGACCCAGCACCGCACCTTGGCCCCCGGTGCCGCCACCTTGTCCATCTGGTGGGCGATGTAGCTGGCCAGGCGCTCGGTGCCGTCCTCCAACAAGGCGGTGATGAGGGCATCCTTGGAGGCGAAATGGCGGTAGAAGGTGTCGTTGGACACCCCGGCCGCCGCCACGATGTCCGCCACCCGGACCCGGGAGCCCGTCCCGCGGCGGCCGATCTCGGCGAAGGCGGCATCGAGGAGTCCCCGGACCTCGTCGGTGTAGTCGGGCCCGCGCCGGGCCAGGGTCTGGGCGGCGATGCGGGCGGCCACGCCCGCCGGTTGAGGAACCGGGTTCTGTGTCACAAGAATCCCATCGTCCCATCGCCCCGGGGGGCTGGCAACGTCACGCACCGGACGGGGGTGGGGAGGCGTGGCGACCGTCAGTGCGGCGGGCAGAGACCACGGGACTCCCGCGCATCGATTGCCTGACCCGCTCCAGACTGGAAGAATGCAATTCTTGTGAAGGAGAATTTCGCTGAGTGTCTGGAACCGGAGGTAGGGAACCTGTGATCGACTTCGAACGGCTGGCCGGCTGGATGGACGAGCGGGGCCTGCCGGGCGCCGGCGCCCCCATCGAGCACCGCTTCCTCTCGGGGGGCACGCAGAACGAGATCTACGAGGTCCGCCGGGGCGACACCAGCTGCGTGATCCGGATCCCGCCGCCGGAGGCTCCTCCCGACCGCGATCAGGGCATCCTGCGCGAGTGGCGGATCGTGGAGGCCCTGGACGGGACCGAGGTGCCCCACACGCCGGCCATCGCCGTCTGTGAGGACACCACCGTGCTCGGACGCCCCTTCTACCTGATGGGCTTCGTGGACGGGTGGTCGCCCATGGGCCGCACGACCTGGCCGGCGCCGTTCGACGAGGATCTCGAGGCCCGGGCGGGGCTCGGGTACCAGTTGGCCGAGGGCATCGCCCTGCTGTCACGGGTGGACTGGCGGGCCCGGGGACTCGAGGGCCTGGGGCGTCCGGACAACTTCCACGAGCGCCAGGTCGACCGGTGGACGGCGTTCTTCGAGAGCGTCAAGACCCGGGAACTCGACGGGATGGACGTGGCCTCGGCCTGGCTGCGGTCCCACACGCCCCTCGACTACATCCCCGGCATCATGCACGGCGACTACCAGTTCGCCAACGTCATGTACGAGAACGGTGCACCGGCCCGGCTGGCGGCGGTCGTCGACTGGGAGATGGGGACGGTGGGGGACCCCAAGCTGGACCTGGGCTGGATGATCCAGAGCTGGCCCAGTGACACCTCGGCGCTCGAGGCCTCCGAGGCCAGCTACGTCGACCTCCGGGGCATGCCCAACCGCTCCCAGGTACTCGACCACTATGCGGAGGTGTCGGGCCGTCAGGTGGACGACATCGACTACTACGTGATCCTGGCCAAGTGGAAGCTGGCCATCGTGCTGGAGAAGGGCTTCGCCCGGGCCGGCGACGACGAGAAGCTCCAGGCGTTCGGCCCGGTCATCGTGGACCTTATGCGGGGCGCCGCCGAGCTGGCGGAGACGACGGACTACGGCGGCTGACCGGACGTCCACCCGTCCCGGCGGAGGGTGCGGTTATCGGAGGGTGCGGTTATCTTCGTGCCGGTCACCAGAACACGTCTACCTGAATTGGAGAGTGCCATGTCGCTGCGTCTCGAGGGGAAAGTTGCGTTCATCACCGGGGCGGCGCGCGGCCAGGGCCGCAGCCACGCCGTCCGCCTGGCCGAGGAGGGTGCCGACATCATCGCCGTCGACATCTGTGAGGACATCGCGTCGAACCTGTACTCCCTGGCCACCCCCGAGGACCTCGAGGACACCGTCAAGGCCGTGGAGAGCCTCGACCGCCGCATCGTGGCCCGCAAGGCGGACGTCCGCCGGCGGGACGCGTTGCAGGAGGTGGTGGAGGAGGGCCTGGCGCACCTCGGCCACCTGGACATCGTCGTGGCCAACGCCGGCATCATGCCCATGGGCACCACCGACCCCATGGACTTCGTCGACGCCACCGACGTGGACCTGATCGGCGTCATGAACACCGTGGCCGTGTCCGTGCCGCACCTGCCGAACGGTGCCTCCATCATCGTGACGGGCTCCAACGCCGGCCTGATGGCGGGGGCCACGGACGGGGGGAACATGGGCGCCGGCGGCTCGGGCTACGCCTGGTCCAAGCGGACCCTGGTGGGCTACGTGGAGCAGATGGCCCTCCACCTGGCGTCCCGGATGATCCGGGTCAACGCCATCCACCCGACCAACTGCAACACCGACCTCATCCACAACAAGGAGCTCTACAACGTCTTCCGGCCGGATCTCGAGGAGCCGACCCGCGAGGACGTCATCCCGGCCTTCACCTACTTCCAGGCCATGCCCATCCCGTATGTGGAACCGGTCGACATCTCCAACGCCGTGCTGTTCTTCGCCTGCGAGGAGTCGCGCTACGTCACCGGCCAGCAGCTCCGGGTCGATGCCGGCTCCCTCCTGCGGTGGCCGAACGGGCCCCGATGACCGGGTAGTCAGCCCCCGGCCGGCGTGGACTCGGCCCGGGCGATGGCCTCCTCGATGAACGACCGGGTGACATCGTGCCCGGCCGTCATGCCCAGGGCGTCCTCCAGCGCCAGCACCTGGGTCACACCCGTCATCATGAGCAGGGCCACGATGGGTGGCAGGGTGTCGGCGGTCACGCCCACCGCCTTCAGCGCGGCGGTGACGGCCTG
>Ga0302196_10002299_pt1 | contig 17946 bp, 17 predicted proteins | sample II_Bog_N1_3_FD_198794 | JGI IMG/M metagenome (GOLD analysis project Ga0302196, IMG submission 198794) | Peat permafrost microbial communities from Stordalen Mire near Abisko, Sweden - II_Bog_N1_3 | ecosystem: Environmental > Terrestrial > Soil > Wetlands > Peat | place: Sweden: Abisko...
TGGACCTGTCCATCGTCAACGTGGCCTTCCCGGCGATGGAGGCGTCGTTCCCCTCGGTGAGCCGGTCGCTGCTGGCCTGGGTGATCACCGGCTACAGCGTGGTCTTCGGGTCCCTCCTGGTGGTGGGGGGACGGACGGCCGACCGGGTGGGGCGGCGGCGGGTGTTCTTCGTGGGGATCGCCGTGTTCACCGTGGGGTCGGCCCTGTGCGGGCTGGCCCCGACGGTGCCGCTGCTCATCGCCGGGCGTCTCCTCCAGGGGGCGGGGGCGGCCTTCGCCCTGCCGGCCTCCCTGGGCCTGCTGCTGGGGGTGACGCCGGCCGGCAAGCGGTCCCAGACCGTGGCCCTGTGGGGCGGGATCGGGGCCCTGGCCGTGGCCACCGGCCCGTCGCTCGGGGCCCTCATCATCACCCTGGGCGGGTGGCGGTGGGCCTTCGTGATCAACATCCCGGTGGGCATCCTCACCCTGGCGTGGGGCCGGACCGTGCTGGTCGAGGCCCGGGAGGCCGGCGACCGGCCGACCCCCGACTACCTGGGCGTGGTCCTCATCGCCGCGGCCCTGGCCTCGCTGGTCCTGGCCATCTCCCAGGGTCCGACCTGGGGCTGGGACGACCCGAGGGTGCTGGCCGCCTTCGCCGTGGCCGCCGTGGCCGGGCCGGCCTTCGTCTACCGGTCGGCCCACCACCCCGAGCCCGTGCTGGACCTCAGGCTGTTCGCCAGCCGGTCGTTCCGGGCCTCCAACGTGGGGACCGTCTTCTACGCCATGGGCTTCTTCGCCATGCTGCTCGGGAACATCCTCTTCCTCGTGGGGGTGTGGCACTACTCCATCCTGCGGGCCGGTCTGTCGGTCACCCCGGGGCCCATCGTGGTGGCCGTGGTGGCCGGCCCGGCCGGGCGGCTGGCCGGGCGCATCGGCTTCCGCATCCCCCTGGTGGTGGGCGCCGCGGTGTTCGCCGGGTCCCTGGTCTGGTTCGCCCTCGGGGTGGGGCCGACCCCCGACTACGTGGGGATGTGGCTCCCGGCCACCCTCCTCCTGGGGCTGGGCATCGGGCTGACCTTCCCGGTGATCAGTGCGGCGGCCGTGTCGTCGCTGCCCCCCGACCGTCTGGCCGTGGGCAGCGCGGTGAACCAGACGAGCCGACAGGTGGGCGGCGCTCTGGGGGTGGCGGTCCTGGTGGCCATCTTGGGGGAGCCGGCCACGGAGGCGCTGGCTCTCGCCTCGTTCCGTCACCTGTGGCTGTTCGCCGCGGCCATGGGGGCCCTGTCGGGGGTGGTGGCGCTGTTCCAGCCGGGGCGGCCGGGGCGTGCGGGCTCGGCGGTCGCGGGACCCTCGGGGCGGCGGGTGTCGGGGGTGGAGGTGGCGTCGGGAGTGGAGGCGGCGTCGGGAGTGTCGACGTCGGCTGAGATATCGGAGGTCTCGGCCCTACCGGCTGCGGCCGCACCGGTCTCCCCGTCGGTCGACGCTCCGGGCCATGTGCCCGCCGGCCGGTGACACCGTCCTCGGGTCGGAACGTCGGCGTGGCGTGTAGGTCCGGTGTGGCACCCCGGGGCGGGAGGGTGAGCTCAGTCCCCCGGTTCGGCGGTCGGGAAACCGGAGCCGGTGGCGCCAGTTGTAGCGGCGGCGGCCGTTGTGGCGGTGGCGCCCGTTGGAGCGCCGGCGGCCACCCGCTGGTGCCACCGCTCGGTCCGGGCCAGCACCCGCTCGGGGAGGAGGCTGGGGTCGCTCATCCCGGGCCCCGGTTCGATGTGGAACTCCCGGGGACGCACCTCCTCGTGGCACACGCTGCAGGTCGGCACGGTGGTGAAGGTGTGCCCGCAGGGCTCGTGGACGGCCACCACGGGCTCGTGGCCCGGGCCGGTGATCCACTCGTCGCCCCACTCGCGCAGTGCGGTCATGACGGGCAGGAGGGCCCGGCCCTTCTCGGTCAGGCGGTAGTCCGACCGGGGCGGGTTGTCCTGGTAGGGGGTGCGCTCGAGCACACCGGCCCCGACCAGGGTGTCGAGGCGGGACGACAGGACATTGCGGGCGATCCCCAGCCGCTGCTGGAAGTCGTCGAAACGGGTCACGCCCATCAGGCAGTCGCGGAGGATGAGCAACGTCCACCACTCCCCCACGATCTCGAGGGACTGGGCGACGGAACAGTTCATGTCCTCGAAACTCGAGCGCTTCATGGCCTCCAGTGTATCAGTTTCATGATAAGACTCAATAGCCCACAGAAAGAGGCAGCATGACCATCTCCCAGAGATCCGGTACACCGACGGCCGGGGCCGGGGCCCACGCGGAGGACCATGCCGTTGCCGGCACCAGTGCCCGGGTCGCGGCGGGGGCCACCCGGACCCGGACCTACACCTGGCAGGACCCCCTGGCCCCGGGGCCGGTGTCGGCGGCGCCGGCCGACGGGCTGGCCGCCCTGCAGGGGCTCATCGCCGACGGCAACCCGCCCCCCATCGCCCGCACGCTGGACTTCACCCTTACCGAGGTCGAGCGGGGACGGGCCGTGTTCACGGTGGTCCCGGGCGAGCACCACTACAACCCGATCGGGAGCGTCCACGGTGGCCTGGCCGCCACCCTGTGCGATTCGGCCTGCGGGTGCGCCGTCCAGAGCACCCTGCCGGCCGGGGCGGCCTATACGACGATGGACCTGACCATCAAGATGCTCCGGGGGATCACCGTCGACACGGGGACGCTCTTCTGCGAAGGGACCATCATCCACGCCGGTCGGCGTACGGCACTGGCCGAGGCCCGACTCACCGACACCGCCGGGAAGCTCTACGCCTTCGCCACCAGCACCTGCATGATCTTCCCGGCCGGGGGCTGACGGCAGACGGGTCACAGTCCGACCCTTCCGACGGTGGTGCAGTCACGCACGGTCTGGCACGATTGGCGAATGGAACGCGTGGACGGCATCGGTGGGTACTTCATACGGGCTTCGGATCCGGCAGCGCTGGGCCGGTGGTATCGAGAGTGCCTGGGCCTCGACGCCGACGAGAACGGCCTGTGGTTCCCGGGTACCGGGCCGAGCGTGTTCGCCACGTTCGAATCCGACACCGAGTACTTCGGATCGCCGACCCAGCAGACGATGGTGAACTTCCGGGTCCACGACCTCGACGCCATGCTCGCCCAGCTGCGCGACAAGGGGGCCGACGTGGCCGACGAGACGCAGGAGATGGAGGGTGTCGGTCGGTTCGGCTGGGTCACCGATCCCGAGGGAAACCGGATCGAACTGTGGCAACCGGCCTGACCGACGTGGCGGTCGGCCGGCCACGACGGCACCGACCGATTCGGACACGTCTCACCCGCCCTGCGTAGGAGGGCGTCTCCCGACTATCGACAATCTTGCATATGTCCCACTGGTTGAATGGTGGCATGACGCTCTATGCACTTACCGATGGCCGGCCTCGAATCCACCCGGATGCCTTCATCCACCCCGAAGCGGTGCTCATCGGCGAGGTCCGGGTGGGACCGGGCGCCAGCGTCTGGCCCGGTGTGGTCATCCGGGCCGACAACGGACCGATCGTCATCGGCGCCCGGACGTCCGTCCAGGACGGCGCGGTCATCCACACCCAATCCATCAACCAGACCCGGATCGGCGACGACTGCGTGATCGGCCACCTGGCCCACCTGGAGGGCTGCGTGCTCGAGGACCTGGTGCTCGTCGGGTCCGGCGCGGTCATCCTCGAACGGGTCGTCTGCCGTTCGGGTTCGCTCGTGGGGGCCGGCGCCGTCGTCGCCGCGGGGACCGAGGTACCGTCCGGGGCGATGGCCCTCGGAGTCCCCGCCCGTATCCGACCAGGGACGGTGGACCCGGAATCGGTACGGGCCAACGCCGAGGCCTACTCCTCGAGGCACGTTCCCCAGCACCGGGACGGTAGCCACGTGGTGTCCCTCGCAGAATGCCTCGAGGTTCGCCCGACCGGTGCCACCTGAGCCGGGATCCCGAGCGGCTCACACGCTCGTCATGAGCGGTTTACACGCTCGAATCGGGCGAGTGAGACGCTCGTCATGGACTTCCAGGTGGAGGCACCGGAGGAAGCGCCGGAAACGCCAGGCGCCATCCTCCAGGACCGCCGGACCCCTGAGGAGCTGCCGGCAATCGGTGGGCGCAGCAGCCTCTTGCTACTCGGCCTCATCGACCGGCCGACTGGTGATCTCGACATCCTTGCCCTGTTCAAGGGCGGAGCAGTCCGCAAGCTGGACGAGCTGCCTGAGCCTCTGAACGCAGCAGCTCAGCTAATGGCTGCGGCCCGTGGCCTCTCCGAGAATTGGCTCAACACAGGCCCGTCGTCGGGAGGCGCCCACCAGAGATCTGGGCGACCAGGATGGCGACGCTTGAATCCCACCGGGTTGCGATGTCGATCAAGGAGGACGTGGTGGACCCGATGGCCCCGTACCTCACCGGTTGGCCGGCCTCCCGCCGTGCCGTGACCCGTACGACGATCGCCGACGAGCGATCGAGGTGCCGAGGGTCAGGCGGACTTACGCCGCTGGCGGTGGATCCGCCGACGCTCGCGCTCGGTGGCCCCGCCCCAGATCCCTTCGCGCTCCCGATTGGCCAGAGCGAATTCCAGGCAGGCTTCGCGCACTGCGCACTGGTCGCAGATGGCCTTGGCCTCCCCTGCCTCCTCGTCGGAAGCCGGGTAGAACACGTCTGGGTCGATTCCCCGGCAGGCTGCGTGCTTGCGCCAGGTGGCACTCATGGGAACGTCTACTTCCTGGTTGCGGATAGGATTCTGCGGTAGCTCCGTACGGGCGCCTGGTGACCTGGGAAAAGTCGGCCGACCTGCGAAAACGTGCGGAACAGACAGTATGGCGCAACGCGCGCGCCTGTGTCCACCGCAATCGGGGTGGAATCTCGGAAATCAGGGACCTCCCGGACCCGATCGGTCCGTAGAACGTCCCCTTCTGTCTGGTCCCGTGATTGTACGACGGTACGGGCCCGCCGTCACCCCCCTTCCCCGACCGCCGTCGGCACGGGGACCCCGACGGCCGGGCCTCCGGCAGCGGACAGGCCCGGGCCGTAACATTGCCGTTCGGCGCGGCCCGGAGAGGGGTCCCCGGTGGCCCAGGGGGTGGATTCTTATGATTTTCTTCGAATTCGATCAGCAATCTCTCAGGTTCGGAGCAGAGTGTGATGGTCACGAGCTGTTCCACGTCGCATCTGGAGGATCCATGACGTCCCACACCGAGCAGCACCCGCCGGCCGCCGGCCTGCAGACCGACCCCGCCGCGGGCCGGCGAGCGCGGCACGGTGCCCGGATCGCCGGGGTCTCAGCCGTGGCGCTGGGACTGACCCTCGGAATCGGTGCCATCGCCGGCGCCACGACCTCAGCCGGCTCGACCGGCACTCCCCCGGCGGGCCACGCCCCCCATGGTGCACTGTCGTTCGGCGGCAAGGCTCCGGCGGCGTCGGGGAAGGTGGCGACCATCGGGACCGACACCTTCACGCTGACCGGCTTCTCCGGCGCCACGACCACCGTCGACGTCTCCAGCTCGACCACCTATACCGATCCCGGCGTGACGTCGGCCACGTTCGCCGATCTGAAGACCGGCGACCTGGTGGCGGTCGTCGGCACCCTCTCCTCCGGCACGGTGACCGCCACCGCGGTCTACCTCGTCGGACCAGGCGCCTTCGGCGGCCACCGGGGACCGGGCGGTCCGGGCGGCTTCGCCGGTGCGGGTCGAGCGGGTGGTGCCGTTGGTCGTCCCACCGCCTCGGGCAAGGTGACGTCCGTCGGAACCGACAGCTTCACCATCACCGGTCCGAAGAGCTCCGTGCTCACCGTCGACGTCTCCGGATCGACGACCTACTCCGACCCCGGCGTGACGTCGCCGTCGTTCAGCAACGTCAAGGTCGGTGAGCAGGTCGCCGTGGTCGGCACCAAGACTTCGGACACGGTCGCCGCCACCAAGGTGCTCATCGGGCGTGCCGGCGGGCCTGGCAGGTCGAGTGGCAAGCGCCCCAGCACCTCGTCGGGCAGCCACGCCTCGCACGCGAAGCCCGCGGCGAGCGTGCCGTTCACGGCCGGCAAGGTGAAGACGGTGGGCACGGACTCGTTCACGCTCACCAACGCCAAGGGCACGGTGGTCACCGTCGACGTGAGCTCCTCGACCAAGTACTCGGACCCCGGCGTCGCCTCGGCCTCGTTCAGCGACGTGAAGGTCGGTGAGCAGGTGGCGGTGTCCGGCAAGGACTCCTCCAACACGGTCACGGCCACCTCGGTTTTCATCGGCGGTGCCGGCGGACACGGATTCGGCGGCCACGGAGGTCCCGGTGGACCCGGGGGCTACGGCGGCGGTGCCGGGTTCGGGGCCGGAGCGCCCGTGGCCTCGGGCACGGTGAAGACGGTCGGCACGAACACCTTCACCCTCACCGAGTACAGCGGCACCGTGGTCACCGTCAACGTGACGGGAACGACCGCCTACACGGACTTCGGGACGTCGTCCCCGACCTTCGCTGACATCACCGTCGGCGCCCGGGTCACGGCGATCGGCGCGGACACCTCGAACACGGTGACGGCCACCCGGGTGGTCATCGGCGGCTTCGGCGGACGCGGTGGCCCCGGCCACGGCGGGCCCGGTGGCTTCGGCCCGGGCGGTGGACCCAACACGTCGTCGTCCGCCATCAGATCGGCCGGGACCAACGGCGGCGGATGGTGGGGCGGCGGCTCCAACGGGGGCGGCACCACCACCGGCTGACCGACGAACGGACGCCCACGCCACGATCGGCACGGCACACCTCGACCGCTCCGCTCCACCGGTCCCCCCGACCGGTCGGGCGGAGCGGCCGCGTTCGGGCATGCGAGTAGCCCCGTGCCTACGATGAGGACGTTCGGGAGGGGGGCTCATGACGGGTGGCGAGGGTCCAGACAGCGATGACGGTCCCTACGACGGGCCGGGCGACGCCCCGGGGTGGGGTAGTGCCCCCGCACCGGGTGCCACGGCGTTCGCCCCGCCGGGGCCACCGGGGCCACCGGGGGTCGATGACGCTCCGCTGACGCCGCTCCAGCAGGCGGTCGTCGACGAGGTGGCCAAAGGGCAGCATGCGCTCGGCATCGAGGAGCGGTGGGCCAGGCGGTCCTCGATCGCCCTGGACGGCGGCCTCTACAACGACGGGCTCGGCGGTAGCTTCACCAACGCCGCCGTCGACAACCTGCTGGCCCAGCACGCCGACGATCAGATCGACGACGCCCAACGTGCGGCCGAGTTGGCGGCTGCACAGTCAGCTGCCCCTGCGGGAGCGGATCCCCACTTCCCGGCCGGCGGCCCACCGACCCCGGAGGAGATCCACGAAGCCGAGATGCACCCCTGGCCGCACCACGGCATGGCCGAGACCATCGAGCACAACCGCGAACTGCGGGCCGCGGCCGGAGGATCCGGGGCGGACGACGGTTCGCCGGGTGCCCCTCCGACGCCTGGCTGAGCACCCGATCCCGGAGCGTCGTGTCCTCCGGGGGACCGGGCCGGGTGCTCAGGACCTCGGTGACGACGTCCGCCGTCGGGGCGTCCAGCCCCTCCGGACAACCGTCGGCACCGGCAGCGGGGACGCCCCGACGACGGGTAGCCCGCTGCCCAGAGGCGACTGGAGTGTGGCGTGCCTGCCGATGGCGATCGCCACCTGGCACCGCGACACCATGTGCCTGCTACGGATGGGTCCCTTCGAGTGGATCGGCCTGGGTCTGACGGGGACTCGGCTGTTCGGTCTACACGAGGCGCAGCTCCGTCGTCTGCGGCCAGGCGCCGCATCGGTGGCGTGTGGAATAGATCTGCCGAACAACCGTCCATGCCCACCTCATCGTGGCCGCAGGTCGTCGATGTCCCTGGCGACGTTGTCGATGGTCTCGTGGTCCACCCCGGCGATGCCGGCGAACTCTGGCCATGCATCGATCGCCTCCGAGACCTCGCGAATCGATGCTTCGATCCCGGGGACTCCGTTCGAGTCGGCGAGGACCCGGAGATCATCGAGCGTGATCCCGTCGAATCGTCCGTTGACACTCATCTGATGGTTCTGCGTCCACTCACCGTCCCAGATGGAATGCGTCACGTCGTACGCAGGGGCCAGTTCCCAGCTGCCTCCTTCTCGAAGCAGAAACGAGAAGTTCTTCGTGTGGTCGTCGCGGTTCGCGCCCATCACGTTGAAGACGATGCGGCGGAACATCTGTTCGAAGTCTGCGGGCAGTAGGCCGAGCTCCCTCGCCACGAGGAAGTAGCTGGCGTAGGAGTGCGTGCGGGCCATGGCGAAGTCGAGGTGGCCGAGCGCGCAGAGCGTCTGGGCGTGGATGCGCTCGTTGTCGTCTCCCCGGTCGAAACGCTTGGTCAGAAAGTGCGCCCTCGGACCTTCAGGGAGCAGCGTCGAAGGGCTGATCTGGACGCCGGCCTGCGTGGCCATCAGGTAGTAGGCGTACTCGACTCGGCAGTACTGCTGCGTCTTGACCAAGTGGTCTCCCCGTCCAGCGGGATCGCCGACTCCGTCGAGCTTCAACAACCACTGCTCATATCCGGGCGGCGCCTCGAGCTGGCCTGAGCGCATCTGTCCGGTCGCAGGGTTGTAGGCGACGACCGCCTTCGCCCGCGCTCCACCGGCCGTCGATCCGACGGTGATGAGCTCGTTGAGGGCATCGTGGATACCCTCGTCGTCGAGGGATCCGGAGATCTGAGCCCGAGCAGCGGTGACCAGATCAGCGACCTGAACGAGGCTCGGTCCTGCATTCGGCTCGCCGACAGGTGGCATGTATTCCAATGCCCCCATCGCCCGGGACCCGGCGTACGCCAGGCGATCGAGCGGGGTGACTTGGTCTTGGGCGATTCCGTTGTCCGCCATCCACGCATTGACCAGGGCATTGCCGAAGGCATCGGGTAGCGAATCAGCGAGCATGGCCGGAAGTCCGTGGTAGGTAGCCCTCGAGAGCTCGGTGAACACGAAGGTGCCCTCGCGCCGCGGAAGCACGATCGGCGAGAGATCCGCCCCCGAAGCCACCCAGTCGTCGTCGTACTCGAAGGCGTAGAAGCCCGTCCCTGGGTCGCGTGCGACAGCTCCAACCGTGCGGCCCCACGCGCGTACCTCGATGGCATCAGCCGGAACGTAGGGCATCACGCGTCGGCCGCTCGGCCCGACCGGCGAACGCGCTTCGGCTGGCTCTCGTGAGCCCGGCGCTGTTCACGCAGGACAGCCATCGGACTGATCGTCGGCTGGGGCGGCGCGAAGGAAGCAAGCCACTCTGTTCGGTCGAGTGCTCTGGCCACCTTGACCAGGGTGGCCAGCGATGAGCCCCTCCCGGCTTCCAGATACTTGATTGCCGACGGCGAGACGTTGGCGAGCTCAGCGAGCTCGCTCTGGGTGAGGCGCTTTCGGTGCCGAAGAGCTCGAATGTCACCTCCAAGTTGCTTTTCCCAGCCTGCGACTGACTTCACTGGATTAGAATTCATCCCTTATCTCCTTCCAGAGCACCTAAGAGACTAGATCTCACCTCTGATTTTGTCCAGCGATATTCCGTATGCCAACAAGAGACTACATGTAGTCCTAATCACCCACGATCAAGGCGAGCTGTCGGGTCCGAGGCCTGCCCGGAGGGCCTCGAGCGATGCCGAACGGGAGTTTCCGGGCTCTCCGTCGTTGATTCCGCATCGTCCCTGGTCAAGGTGGGTCTTGCTGGTCGGCCGGCGTGATCCCTACGTCAGCGTTTCGGGGCGAGGCCAGCGAGGCCAGCGAGGCCGGCGAGGTCGGCGAGGTCGGCGAGGTCGGCGAGGCCGGCGAGGTCGGCGAGGCCGGCGAGGCCGGCGAGGCCGAGGATGTCGGAGAGGCCTTCCGGGGTCGGGTCCGTCCCGGTGAGCAGTCACCAATCCCGGGGCGATTCACCCCGCAGCGCGGCCCTCCACGAACTCTTACGTCGTTCCTCCCTCGTCATCAGCTGGGTCACAGACCCGGGGCACAAGGTGATGACAACGAAGAAGCACCCACCAACCAAGGAGGAAACAAGACATGGAACCCACCGACGAAGCGCTCACCCAAGGGGACACCCTCAACGAGACGGCGAGCCGGAGCAATCGGAAGAGACCGAGGACGGCCCGGATCGCCGGAGCTTCCGCTGTCGCACTGGGACTGGCCCTCGGTGCCGGTGCCATCGCCGGGGCCGCCACCTCGGGGAGCTCCAGCACGCCGGCGTCGAGCACGCCGGCGTCGGCGTCGGGGTCGGCATCCGCCCCGCACGGTGCGCCACCGATGGGCGGAACCCCACCCGCCGCGGCCGGCACGGTCAAGTCCGTAGGCACCGACATCTTCACCCTGACCACCCATTCGGGCACGGTAGTGACCGTGGACGTCAGCTCATCGACCACCTACGTCGATCCCAAGGTCACCTCGGCGTCACTGTCGAATGTGACCGTGGGCGAGCAGGTGGCCGTGGTGGGCACCGACACCTCGAACACCGTGACCGCCACCAAGGTGCTCATCGGAGCCCCCGGTGGGCCCGGTGGCCAGGGCGGACCTGGTGGTCCGGGCGGCACGGGCGGTCCCGGTGGTACCCCGCCCACCGCTGTCGGCACGGTGGCGTCGGTCGGTATCGACTCGTTCACGCTGACCACCCACTCGGGCACGGTCGTGACGGTGGACGTGGGTTCCTCGACCACCTACCAGGACCCCAAGGTCACCTCGGCCTCGCTGTCGAACGTGACCGTCGGCGAGCAGGTGGCCGTGGTGGGCACCGACACCTCGAACACTGTGACCGCCACCAAGGTGCTCATCGGGGCCCCGGGTGGGCCCGGTGGCCAGGGCGGACCCGGTGGTCCGGGCGGCCAGGGTGCACCTGGCGGTCAGGGCGGGACGCCCCCCACCGGCTCCTCGAAGGGAGGTGCCAGTAGCTGAAGACGACCAACTGAGTAGTACTCGACACGTCAGATCCCCCAGCGGATGCTCCGCCCCTACGGTCTCCCCCGGCCGGACAGGGCGGAGCTTCCGCGCCCTCCCTGCTCGCTTCAACGTTCGACAATCAGCGGGCGCTGACCTGGTGATGTTCGCAGGACCAGTGGCTTCCGATCAGGTACCCCGATCGGATACTTGGTCCTTCGAAACGATCCCGCCGCCGGAGACACCGTCGCATCACCCGTGGTCCGTCCACTGCCGACACTCGTGTCGCCGCGTCGGGTCCGCAGACCATCCTGCAACCACGGGCCACGTCGACGGACTCGATCCGGCAAAACCCGACGTCGATCTCAGGGTCGCGAGGTCGGGCCTGAGAAATCCCAAATCCGTGTTGGCGACCGCCGACGTCCAGCGTGCCTTTCGATTGAGTACTGCGAGAAGCACGATCGCCCCAGCGAGCGGTGCAAGCGTCAGGTGGCCGACGGCCACGTTGCCGTGTTCAGCGACACAGGATGCGACGGCGACGGTAGGTCCAGTTGTCAGCGTCAGGCCATCGCAGACACGGCAATTTCACCGAGACCTTGGCTGAACGTTGCACCGATCGCACCCGGACCGGCTCCTCACGCCGTCGAGGCCAGGGACCTTCTCCTGGTAAGTGATCGGTAGAGGCCCATCGTCTCGGGGTGCACCGAGTCGTAGGGTTCGACATCGTCCGCGACCAGACGCACCAACTCCGCCATGACTGCTTCCACCCCGGCAGGGTTACCGGCCAAATCAGCCGCTCGCAGAAGGATTCGGTACAGGCGTTCGTCGTAGGGGCTGACAAGGAGTCCTTTGCGCGCCGCCCATTCAGCGCGACGCGGATCAGCGACACTGAAGCAGTGTTCGGCGAGTCGCGTCGATACATCCACGACCCGCGCCTCGATCATCGGCGCAATTCCCTCGAGTATCGGCCAATCTCCGGATCGAAGACCTTCGAACGGTCGCCCTCGAACCAGGTCGAGTGCCTGACTCCACATTTCCGGATCGTCCGACGACACCAATCGTTCGAACCGACCCCAGTCGGTGCCGACCGAGGCTCCGAGAACAAGTCGACCGTGTCCACGCGGCAGGTGGTCACGCCCTGAACGCGACTGACCCAGTGAACGCCTCGCCACTGATGCCGTCGAGTGAAGACTTGACGGTGCCATCAGTCGCTCGGGCCACAGCGCAGTCGCCCACTTGTCGTTCGTGGCCCCCTCAGGGTGCATCGAAAGGTAGACCACGAGCTCTTCAGCCCATGCACGGGTGAACGGCCGATAGGCGCCTCGGATCTCGACAGGGCCGAGCACCGCGACCTCGATCTCGACATCCCCCGGTGTGATCACCTCTCCGTCGCCGTTCCGCCGATGAGGTGCCGGGAGTCCCTCAGGGCGCGGTAGGCCGTCCGGATTCAGGGCACCGGACGCGCCCGAGGGATGTTCACCGATCGGCATCACCTCACCGACCGGGGAGATCGATTCGTACGGATAGGTCGAATCATCGACGGCGTGCCTGTCGGAAGCCGTCTCCACCAACGAAACGATGGAGGAGAGTTCTCCCGATTCGAGCCGGTCGGCATGCTCGATCGGACGTACTCCGTCGGAACCGGACTCGGAGGCTACGTCGGTAAGACGAAGGATCCGTCCGGCGTCCGTCGAGTCGGTCAAGGCAACGACGAGTAGCTCCATTGCTGTCGTGGAAGCCGTCGAGCTGTGCAGGGCTGAGGAATAGGACAAGAGCTCGTCGACCTCGTCTCGACCGACGTCGGGGCCACAGAGCACGACGACCGGTAGCGCACCTCGATCCGGGTCGGAGCCGCCAACATGGGTCGAGCCCATCCACTCCCGGTCCACCCGTCCGGTACTGCCGTACAGGCGATCGGCGCTTCTGCGATGGTGCAGTAGTCCGAGTATCTGGCTCACATCGTCAGCGACACGGACCCAGGGAAAGAGCCTCAATTCGCCGGCAAAGCCCACAACCACCAACTCCGAGTAACCGGGTTGCTCACCGGCAGCCAGCTCAACGGCGATCGATCGGAGCAGATCGGTACAGACAGTCCGGTCTCCGACGAGCGCGAGGGAGCCCACTGTGCTCAAACTGATCAGATGAACTCCCCGGTCGGTGTGTCCGACCGTTACAAGCACGGGTCCGGCAGCCCCGGTCCAATTCCCATCCGATCCGATTGCCGACGAGCTCACGATGAGACCGTCGTCGGTGAGTGAGAAACCAAGCGGCGTCTGATCAGCTGGCAATGGATGTTCGAGCACGAGATCGACCCGATCGTCCTCCGAACGCACCTCGAGGACGCGGGGCATCCTGTTGCCGTCAGCGCCGTCCATCGACAGGTACGCAGCGAGCGTTCGATGGATCGAACCGGGTACGCCAACTGCTGCGCCTGCCCGGAGCCGCCGTTCGAATTGGATCGATTCCTCCTCTGGGAGCCGTATGAGCCCACCCGTCGTTCGACGCCGTTGCTGGACACGCCGGAGCCGGTCGATCGAACCGACGACTGCCGCCCCGGCCATGGCGAAGGCAATCCCCCTCGCGGGGGACCCCCGCCACGTGTCGCCCAGATCCACGGTGGCACGACTCGACGTCGGCACATCTAACGTGCCGCGTTGGTCAGCAACAGTCGGTCCGTCGGCCACGGGGAGCTCGTCATCGACGGTTCGCATCGGCACCCGCGTGGTTGCCGACCTCTCCGGGACGGGCTCTCTGCCTTCGGCCGACGGTCCCCGTCCATCCGGCAGAAGCAATGACCAGCCCGGACGTACCCAATGGTCGTCGGTCAACGTGTGGCCGTCTCCTTGTGTCCTGCCGTAATTCAACGCGGCAATCTCACGCCACCGCAGGGGTGAGCCCAGTTCGCGCTCAGCGATCGACCAGAGCGACTCACGGGCATCGACCACCACATAGCGCTCCGGTGTCCTCACCGAGGTCCTCCGATGCTCCATGGCGCGTTCCGAGGCCGTCCCATGCTCCGCAATGCCATCCGAGGAAGGTGAACGCTCCACACCGGAACCTGCGACCGCGGCTCCTTTCATCGTACCGCACTCCTCCGGAATGGCCACCTCCGTCGATGCGACCACCGGTCGATCCAGGGCCATTGCCCGCAGGCCGAGCGGGGCTCCGGTACCGGGCGACAGCCTTCCGAGCGACAGCGCAGCAAACGTCGTGCCCACCAGCAATGCTGCCACGGCGTGCATCGTTCGACCCCGCGACGATCGAGAGGATCGCCCGGTCAGCCAACTGACCACCTCCAAGACGACACACACCGTGAGCCACAGCCAGGCCAGCCAGGCACCGAGGAGCACAACATGAGCGATCCACTCAACAACGAGGTGCTCGTTCGAGACGTGCGGGCTCCCCTGCAGGCTCGTCCGGAGGACGGATCCGATACCCGACGGGATCGGAGAGCTACCGACGGCCATCAAGACGATCGGAACACCGATCACCAATACGACCAGTGCCACGCCAGCGAGCACCGAACGCAGCACCGATCCGGACCGACCGGACGAGGCAACTAATCCACGCACCGTCTACCCTCCCTCTGTCACACCGTTGACGTTGACCGCGGTGGCTGAAGCCGACACCGGCAGCGAACTGATACCTACGATCCCCAGGATCTCGGTCGGTATCCGATACTGAACGAGGACGGTCACCGAATTGCCGTCGACCGACGTGGAGCCCGGATGGCCGGCCTCCACGGTGAAGGCGTCGGCTGTGGCCACTGCCTGCTGCACGTCCACCGTGACCGACCCTGCACGCAACGCATCTACCGATATCGCCCCGGCACCTGCTCGTGCCGCCTGCTCGGCCTCCACCGATGCCGCCTGTTGCGCAGACACCTGTGCCCCCCCGTCGACCACCAAACCGAGCAGCGCGAGAAGTGCAACGGCCAGCAGCGCGACGAACGCACTGATTCCACCCGATCCATCCCGAACTCGTCGCGTACCACCGGGGACGTTCATTGCACCGACCGGTACGGATCGATCGGAGCCGCGGCCGTCGACTGCACGGTCATGGTTCCGGGAAGGCCGGGGAACACGATGTCCGACAGATCGACCTGGCACTTCACGGTGACCTCCACCGAACCTCCTGGCTGAAACTGGGTGACGTCCGCGGTGATCGTGGACTCGGCACAGGTGTGGGTCCTGTCGAACAGGTCGATGACTGCATTTGCGCTCGCCGCCCACTGAGCCCCTGCCGCCGACGGCATCACTGCGGCCGCCTGCGCTCCACTTCGTGCCGACTCGACAACCTGCTGCTGAGCCTCTGACAGGCGGCCGAACGAGAGCGCCGCCAGGGCGAACATGACCACGACGGGCGTGAGGATCACCAGTTCGGCCACGAGGCTCCCCTGGTCGGACCGCCGAGCAGCTCGCCGGGTCATTCGGCGGCCCGGAATTCCTGGATGGGACCGACCTGCACCGCGGAGACGGCCAGGGTCAGTCCGGGAAGCACGGTCACAGCATCTCCGGTTACCTGTACCTCGACGAGGTCGCCGGCGAGCACGGTGAGTGTCACGTGGGCGTCGGTGACCGATGAGCCGGAGTCCTGCAGCATTGCTTCGGCCTGCTGAACACCCGAGCTCTGCTCGCCGCCGTAGGAACGGGCCACCCGATCACCCTCTGCCGCCGCGGCCTGTACCGACTGGGCGGCGTGTGACCAGAGGACGAACTGGACCACCAGAAGGAGCAGGACCATCAGGACTGGGACGACCAGAACAGCCTCGACGACCGTCGAACCCCTGTCCCCGGGTGTCTGATGCAGTACGCCCTGATCAACTCGGCTGTATCGACCCAACCGCACGGCCCGCCCCACCCGGCCGGCGCGGAGGCCACCCCCGCCGGCCGAGTCGACCGGACCTTCACCGCAGTCGGCAGGCTGTGCCACATGCCGATCGGCCGGCAGGGGAGTTCGGGATCCGATCATCAGTTGAGGGTGATCGAATTGGCCTTACTGGTGACCTTCGCCACGATGATGGCACCGACGGCGATTGCCAGGGCCGCGAAGATCGCCGTGAGCACAACCTTCTCGACGACCGTGCCGGCATCATCGAAACCTCCCGAGACACCGGCCCGAGCTCGGAGATAGGCCCAGAGCGCAACTACCTGACTTGTCAACATGTTTCTTCCTTTCTCATTGGTCTGTCTTGATTCCCACGTGGGATCTCGTTCCGCCAGTAACTGGCGTGCTGCGGTTGCCGGCTGTTCCGACCACCGATCGATGCACCGGCTGTGGCCGCTCAGAAACCTGTCAGGATCCGACTGAACGCCGGATAACCGACGAAGAGGAGGAATCCGATGAGCAGGAGGGCACCGGGGAAGAACAGTCGCTCGGTCATCGAGTTCGCTGCGCTCTCGGCTTCGGCCTGCTCATGTCGCCGGAACGAGGCAGCCCGAGCTGACAGGGCTTGTCGAATCCGAGCGCCTTCCGTACCGGCCAGCCCGAGCGTGGCGGCAAGTTCGGTCAGCTCGGCGACACCGCACCGTTCACCGAGACGACCGAGTGCCTCCCAGGGAGAGTCACCGCTGTCCCTGGCACGTTGGAGCACCCGGGCGATCCGTGTCGAAGCCCAGTCGGAGCTCACCGACGCCGCCGCCTGCAATGCGCCCTCGATGCCGACGCCTCCGGCCAGGCTCAGGACCACGAGATCCACGAACGATCCCACAACGACCCTGAAGTGCCGCCGCCGCTCCCTCGCCTCGGCGAGGACCGAAAGCGCCGGGATCGACGCACCCAGCGGCACGGAAACGAGTGACAGAACGACGGGCACGACGAGAGGGACCTCAATCCCTCCGGCTGCCATGACGATCCACAGCACGGGAGGCAGCAGCAAGCCGATACCGGCATCCACGAGTGACGTGGAGACGACCTGGTCGAGGGTCTGTCCTGTGAGTTCGAGAGCATTTCGGAACTGGCGGCCACGCGGTGGAGCCAGCAACTCGCGTTTCTCGACGACCGTAGCGATCCGGTGTCCGACCTCCTGGGTCGCGGCCAGAAAGGGAAGCCAACGGCTGAGACTTCCGGTGAACCCGGGGATGCCGGAGTCCGGGACCTCCGCAGCCGTCGGGCCAGCCGTCCGACCGCCGCTCCTCTCGGTCCTCCCGACTCTGGAAGGAGCTCCTCCCGAAGGGCTGAACGGGAGGGGAGCCCGTTGGAGCGAACGCCAGCAGCCGACCACACCCATTCCGAACACCAGTGCACAGAGTGCGACGGCGGTCACGAGTGAACCCCTGATCCCAGAAGGCGGACCGGCTCCGGTGGCCGTGACATCGTGACCATCAGCGACAGTCCTCCCGCGTAGAGAAGGCCGATCGCCACCAGGACGACCTGACCGACCGGGCTCCCGAACGGAGCCAGGTACGACCGAGCGAGAAGTGCCAGTCCCCCGGCGAAACAGACCGAGAAGACGAGTACGGTCCGGACGCCGCTCCGGACCGACGCCCGGCTCGTCTCGACCCGCAACCGAAGGGCGACTTCGTCTCGCGTTGAGTCGGCCAGAGCCGACAGGAGATCACCGAGACGCTGGGCTCGTGATGCCGCTGCGAGTACCAGGGCACAGACCACCCGGTCGGCACTGGCATCGTTCAGGTCATCGGCAAAGACCAGCAAAGCGTCCTTCGTCGGTGTGCCCGACTCGAGTCGTCCGGCAAGTCCCTGAGCTGCCGGCCTGATCGGCAGTGGCGCCAGTGGTGCCGTGACGACGATCGCCTGGTTCAGCCCCGCCGAAGCTGCGAGGGTGCTCTGGAGCATCTCGGTCCACGCGGCGATGGCCTCGATCTTCCCGACGGAAGTCGACGCAGCGGTTCGTCCGTAGAGGACCGGGAGCCCCAACGCGGCGCCTGCAGCGATCGGTACCGCGGCGATCCAGCCGGTGAGCAAATAGGCGAGCGTCCCGACGACCACCGCCAGTACCAGCCTTCGCACGGTACCGGCGCCGAAACTGTGCCCGAAGACCACCACGATCCCGCCCGATGCCACGGTTGCCGGCTTCGATCGTCCGGGTGCAGCCGGATGGGACGGTCGACCACCAGCCTCCAGAGCACGCACGACGCTGGCGGCGCC
>Ga0302196_10002304_pt1 | contig 17929 bp, 13 predicted proteins | sample II_Bog_N1_3_FD_198794 | JGI IMG/M metagenome (GOLD analysis project Ga0302196, IMG submission 198794) | Peat permafrost microbial communities from Stordalen Mire near Abisko, Sweden - II_Bog_N1_3 | ecosystem: Environmental > Terrestrial > Soil > Wetlands > Peat | place: Sweden: Abisko...
ATTGCGGACAGCTGCCCGCAATTCCGTCGACCTGACGGGGTCCGGTCAGTCGGTACGGGCCCTCGCTCCGGTCGCTCGCGCGGCACCGCCGGCGGTACCGATGGCCGCGGGGCTGAACGGCGACCACGACCCGGTGTCCACGTGGTTCCCACCGTCGACGTCCAGCAGCACCCCGGTGATCGACGAGGCCTCGTCGGAGAGCAGGAACGCCACGGCCGCCGCCACGTCGTCGGCCTCGGTGAGTCGACCGAGGAGCAGATGGCTCCCGGCGGCCACGCCGTCGTCGGCCCCCCAGATGTCCCGGGTGGCCTCGGTCCGGGTCAGTCCCGGGCTCACCGCGTTCACCCGGACGCCCCGGCGTCCGAGATCGTTGGCCAGGGTGCGGGTGAGCGCATTCAGCGCCGATTTGGCCGCCGCGTACGCGGCCATCGTCGGGGTCGTCTTCAACGGGGAGCCGCTGGAGATGTTGACCACGGACCCGCCCCCGTCGGCGAGTCCCCGGGCCATCGCCTCCTGGATCAGCGCCAGTGCCGGCCAGGTGTTCAGACTGATGGTCGCCAGGTAGTCGTCGCGACCGAGGTCGAGCGCTGAGCCGACGAACGGGACGCCCCCGACCGCGTTGACCAGGAGGTCCACCCGTCCGAAGTGGCTGAGCGCGGTGGCGACCAGGAGGGCCGGTACCGAAGGACCACCGGCCGGGCCGGCACAGGCGATGACGTCGAGGCCCTCCCGGCGCAGCGCGGCGGCCGTGGCCTCCAGACGCTCCTCCCCCCGTGCGTTGATGACCACGGATGCACCTTCCCGGGCGAGGCGTCGGGCCGAGGCGGTGCCGATACCCGGGTCGGTGGAGGCCCCGGTGACGATGGCCACCCTGCCCTCGAACCGTCGTGCGTGATCGTGCTGGTCCACGGTGCTCCTTCGCAGGCGGGGGTGGCCGGATGCCGTGGTGGTAAATGTAGGTGGCACGGACGCCTCGTGCTCCTGACCTGCCCCTTCATGGGGATCGATCCCTGGATGACGTCACCTTCGTGTGCGACGGGACGTGGCACCCGTGGGCGGTGTCGCACCCTCCCGGTACCCTGTGCCACGTGCCCTTGTTCGAGGTGGTTTCCCCCTTCCGACCTGCCGGTGACCAGCCCGAGGCGATCGCCGGTCTGGTCGCCGGCCTCGAACGCGGCGATCGGTACCAGACGCTGCTGGGCATCACCGGGTCGGGTAAGACGGCCACCATCGCCTGGACCATCGAGTCCGTGCAGCGGCCCACCCTGATCATCGAGCCCAACAAGTCCCTGGCCGCCCAGCTGGCGGCCGAGCTCAAGGAGTTCTTCCCGAAGAACCGGGTCGAGTACTTCGTCTCGTACTACGACTACTACCAGCCCGAGGCCTACGTGCCGAGTTCGGACACCTACATCGAAAAGGACTCGTCGATCAATGACGAGATCGACCGCCTGCGTCACGCGTCGACATCGTCGCTGCTCCTCCGACCCGACACCATCGTGGTGGCGTCGGTGTCGTGTATCTACGGCCTCGGATCGCCCGAGGAGTACCGGGACCGGATCGTCGCGCTCCACCCGGGGGAGGACCACGAGCAGCGGGCCCTGTTGAAGCGGCTCGTCGAACTCCAGTACTCGCGCAACGACGTGACGCTCAACCGCGGCCAGTTCCGCGTCCACGGCGACACCGTGGAGATCCACCCTGCCTACGAGTCGCGGGCCGTGCGCATCGAGTTCTTCGGCGACACGGTCGAGCGGATCCGACCCTTCGACGTCATCACCGGCGAGATCGGTGACGAGCTCGAGGAGCTGGTGGTGTTCGCCAATACCCACTACGGGACCGGCGACGAGCGCATGCGGCGCGCCGTGCTGAGCATCGAGGACGAACTTCGGGGACGCCTCACCGAACTCCAGGATGCGGGCAAGCTGCTCGAGGCCCAACGGCTACGGATGCGGACCGAGTACGACCTCGAGATGCTCGCGGAGACCGGTGTCTGCGGCGGGGTGGAGAACTACAGCCGCCACCTCGACGGCCGGGCGCCGGGGGAGGCCCCGTTCACCCTCCTCGACTTCTTCCCGGACGACTTCCTGGTCGTACTGGACGAGAGCCACGTCGCGGTGCCCCAGATCCGGGGCCAGTACGCCGGGGACCGCTCGCGCAAGGAGACCCTGGTCGACCACGGGTTCCGGCTCCCGTCGGCCATGGACAACCGTCCGCTGCGTTTCGAGGAGTTCGTGGAGCGCACCGGCCAGACCATCCTGCTGTCGGCCACGCCGGGGCCGTGGGAGCTCGAGCACAGCACCAACATCGTCGAGCAGGTCATCCGGCCCACCGGTCTGGTCGACCCCGAGGTGGACATCGTCCCGACCACCGGCCAGATCGACGACCTGCGCGAACGGATCGATGCCACCGTGGCCGCCGGCAACCGGGTCCTGGTCACCACCCTCACCAAGAAGATGGCCGAGGACCTCACCGACTACCTGGCCGAGCAGGGCGTGCGGGTCCAGTACCTGCACTCCGACGTGGACACCATGGCCCGGATCGAGCTCCTCCGCGAGTTGCGCCTCGGGGTGTTCGACGTCCTGGTGGGAATCAACCTCCTCCGGGAGGGGCTCGATCTCCCCGAGGTGGCGCTGGTGGCGATCCTGGACGCCGACAAGGAGGGCTTCCTGCGTTCGGCGTCGTCGCTGATCCAGACGATGGGTCGTGCCGCCCGCAACGTCAACGGCCGGGTGGTGATGTACGCCGACCGGGTCACCGATTCGATGACGGCCGCCATCGGGGAGACCCAGCGTCGCCGTGCCCGTCAGATCGCCTACAACCAGGAGCACGGAATCGACCCCCGCTCGATCACCAAGTCGGTCACCGACATCCTGGAACGGGTCCGCGGCGATGCGTTCCCGGCCGGTGGCGCCATGATGTCCGGCCTCGCCGCCGTCAAGGGCCCGCGTGCGCAGAAGGGACGGGGTGGACAGCGGATCTCCGTCGATCCCCGGGCCGTGGCCGCCGAAATGGCCCACGCCCTCGGCCCTGACGCCGACGAGCTCTCCAGCCTGATCCACCGGCTGGACGCCGAGATGGTCAAGGCGGCCGAGGCGCTCCGCTTCGAGGAGGCGGCGTTGATCCGCGACGAAGTGGCCGAGCTGCGTGCCCTCCTGTCCCGTGACCCGGTGGACGGCAGCCCCGTGCTCCCCGGTGACACCGCCGACATCGACGCCCCCGTTGCGGGATGACCGGGCCCGGCCAGCCCTGACCCCCGCACCGGTATCCTCCCCGCATGGCTGATCGACTGGTGGTGCGCGGCGCGCGCGAGCACAACCTGCAGGACGTCTCGCTCGACCTGCCCCGGGATCGGCTGATCGTGTTCACCGGCCTCTCCGGGTCGGGCAAGTCGTCGTTGGCCTTCGACACCATCTACGCCGAAGGACAGCGCCGGTACGTCGAGTCGCTCAGTGCCTATGCCCGCCAATTCCTGGGTCAGATGGACAAGCCGGACGTCGACTTCATCGAGGGTCTGTCCCCGGCCATCTCGATCGACCAGAAGTCGGCGTCGCGCAATCCCCGTTCCACGGTGGGCACGGTCACCGAGGTCTACGACTACCTCCGGCTGCTGTATGCCCGCATCGGCAAGCCCCACTGTCCGGTCTGCGGCCGTCCGGTCGCCCGCCAGAGCCCCCAGCAGATCGTCGACCGGATCCTCGCCATGGAAGAGGGCACCCGGTTCCTGGTCCTGGCCCCGGTCGTCCGGGGCCGCAAGGGCGAGTACAGCGCACTGCTCGACGACCTGGCCAAACAGGGGTTCGCCCGGGTCCGGGTCGACGGTGACACACTCGAGCTGTCCGAACGCGAGTCGCTCGACCTGGCCCGCTACGAGAACCACACCATCGAAGTGGTGGTCGACCGTCTGATCCGACGTGACGACATCAGGCGCCGTCTGACCGAGTCCCTCGAGACGGCGCTGTCCCTGGCCGAAGGTGTGGCCGAGATCGTGGTGGTCGACACCGACGGGAGCGAGCAGGAGGCCATCACCTTCAGCCAGCACCTGGCGTGCACCCACTGCGGGATCAGCTTCGAGGACCCGTCGCCCCGCAACTTCTCGTTCAACTCGCCCTACGGGGCGTGCCCGGCCTGCACCGGTCTCGGCACCAAATTCGAGGTGGACCCGGAGCTGGTCGTCCCCGACCCGACCAAGTCGCTGTCCGACGGGGCGCTGGCCCCGTGGGCCGGTGCCCGCAGCCAGTACTTCGAACGGATGCAGTGGGCGGTCGCCGACCTCGGCGGGTTCTCGGTCGACACACCCTGGGAGGAGCTGTCCAAGGAGGACCGGGACCTGGTCCTGTACGGCACCGGCGGCGACCAGGTCCACCTCAAGTACCGCAACCGCTACGGGCGCCAGCGGTCCTTCCACTCCACCTACGAGGGCATCGTCACCTGGCTGGAGCGCCGGCACACCGAGGCCGACTCCGACTTCCAACGGGACAGTCTCGAGGGCTACCTGCGCGAGGTGCCCTGCCCCGAATGCGGAGGTTCCCGGCTCAAGCCCGAGTCCCTGGCGGTCACCGTCGGGGGTCACAACATCTATGCGCTGTGCTCGCTGCCGATCGGCCGCGCCGTCGAGGTGGTCGAGACCCTGGACCTGTCCGATCGGGACCACCTGATCGCCGACCGGGTGTTCCGCGAAGTCCGGGAGCGCATGCAGTTCCTGTTGGACGTCGGTCTCGACTACCTCTCGTTGGCCCGGTCGGCCGCCACCCTGTCGGGGGGTGAGGCCCAGCGGATCCGCCTGGCCAGCCAGATCGGGAGTGGCCTGGTCGGCGTGCTCTACGTCCTGGACGAACCCTCCATCGGGCTCCACCAACGGGACAACCAACGCCTCATCGGGACGCTCGAGCGGCTACGCGACCTGGGCAACACGGTCATCGTGGTGGAGCACGACGAGGAGACCATCAAGATCGCCGACCACGTGGTCGACGTCGGCCCCGGGGCGGGCGAGCACGGTGGGCGGATCGTCCACTCCGGTCCGGTCTCGGGCCCGGGCGGGATCCTGACCAACGCCGAGTCGCTCACCGGGCAGTACCTGTCGGGTGCGAGGTCGATCCCGGTGCCGCAGTTCCGCCGTCCGGGCAACGGTGACCACCTGGTGGTCCACGGTGCCCGTGAACACAACCTGAAGGACGTCGACGTCGAGTTCCCGCTCGGGCAGCTGGTGGCCGTCACCGGGGTGTCCGGGTCGGGCAAGTCGACCCTGGTCAACGACATCCTCCTGCGGTCACTGGCCAAGCAGGTCCATCGGGCCAAGTCGCTGCCCGGCCTGCACCGCACCATCACCGGCGTCGACCACATCGACAAGGTGGTCGACGTCGACCAGGCCCCCATCGGGCGGACCCCACGGTCCAACCCGGCCACCTACACCGGCGTGTTCGACCACATCCGCAAGTTGTTCAGCCAGACCAACGAGGCGAAGGTCCGCGGCTACCTGCCCGGACGGTTCTCCTTCAACGTCAAGGGCGGTCGGTGCGAGGCGTGCGCCGGCGACGGCACGATCCGCATCGAGATGCACTTCCTGCCCGACATCTACGTGCCGTGCGAGGTCTGCCACGGTGCCCGCTACAACCGGGACACCCTCGAGGTGACTTTCCGGGGAAAGACCATCGCCGACGTGCTCGACCTGTCGTGCGAGGAGGCCCTCGGGTTCTTCGCCGCCCAGCCGCCCATCGCCCGCCACCTGCAGACCCTGGTCGACGTCGGACTCGGGTACATCCGCCTGGGTCAGTCGGCACCGACCCTGTCCGGGGGTGAGGCCCAGCGGGTCAAGCTGGCCTCGGAGCTCAGCCGCCGCTCCACAGGCACCACCCTCTACGTGCTCGACGAACCGACCACCGGCCTGCACTTCGACGACGTCCGCAAACTGCTCGACGTCCTGAACCGGCTGGTCGACCAGGGCAACACGGTCATCGTCATCGAGCACAACCTCGATGTGATCAAGAGCGCCGACTGGATCATCGACATGGGTCCTGAAGGCGGCGACCGGGGGGGCACCGTGGTCGCCCAGGGTTCGCCCGAGCACGTGGCGTCGGTGGCGGCCAGCTACACCGGGATGGTGTTGGCTCCGATGCTGGGGGTCCAACCGGGGAGCACCGCCGCAGCGGGTTCGTCGTCCGACAGCGAAACGGGCCCCGCCCGCACGTCGACCGGGCCGCTCCCGGCCAATAAGGCGACCAAGGCGAGCAAGGCGACCAAATCAGCCAAGGCGACCAAATCAGCCAAGGCGGCCAAATCAGCGAAGGCGACCAGAGTCGGCAAGGCGGCCAAGGGGGGCAACCCGACACGAGCACCGAAGGCGACCACGGGAACGACGGCGGTACCGGCTGCCCCACCCGGGAAGTCCTCCACGGTGTCGGCAGCACCAACCAAGTCGACGAGGAAGGCAGCGGCATCCGCCGGCAAGGTCCTGGCGAAAGGTGCTGCGGCCCGCATCAGCTGAGCCGGGTGCCTGCCGGGACGTCAGGTGGTGGCGAGCATCCGCTCGAGTGCGACCCTGGCCCAGGCGGCGGTGTCGGCATCGACCGTGATGCGGTTGCGCACCTCGCCTTCCACCAGCCCTTCGAGCACCCAGGCCAGATGGGGTGCGTCGATGCGGAACATGGTCGAGCACGGACAGACCAGCGGATCGAGGGAGACCACCGTCTTGTCCGGGGTCTCGTCGTTCAGGCGGTTGACCAGATGGATCTCGGTGCCGATCCCGAGGACCGAGCCGGCCGGGGCATCGGCAACCGCCCGGATGATGTAGTCCGTCGACCCGACCTGGTCGGCCGCCTCCACCACGTCGTGTGCGCACTCGGGATGGACGACCACGATGCCGCCCGGGTGCTCGGCCCGGAAGGCGTCGATGTGCGAGGGCCGGAACCGCTGGTGGACCGAGCAGTGGCCCTTCCACAGCAGCAGTGTCGAGGACTTGAGGGTGCTGTCGTCGAGCCCACCGGCGGTCATCCGGGGGTTCCACACGGCCATGTCGTCCTCGCCGTACCCGAGTTCGAATCCGGTGTTGCGCCCGAGGTGCTGGTCGGGGAAGAAGAGCACCTGGTCGCCACGTCGGTGCCCGCTCCCGTCGGCACCGAGTGCCCAGGTCAGCACCGCCCTGGCGTTGGACGAGGTGCACACCACGCCGCCGTTGCGTCCCACGAAGGCCTTCAGTGCCGCCGAGGAGTTCATGTAGGTGACCGGCACCACCCGCTCGATGTCGGTGACCGCGGCCAGGGTCTCCCAGGCCTCCTCCACCGAATCGATGTCGGCCATGTCCGCCATCGAGCACCCGGCGTTCAGGTCGGGGAGCACTACCTGCTGATGGTCGCCGGTCAGGATGTCGGCCGATTCGGCCATGAAGTGCACACCGCAGAACACCACGTACTCGGCGTCGGTCTGGTCGGCGGCGATCCGGGAGAGTCCGAAGGAGTCGCCCCGGGCATCTGCCCAGGCCATCACCTCATCGCGTTGGTAGTGGTGGCCGAGGATGAAGACCCGGGGCCCGAGGACGGCCTTGGCCGTCCGGATCCGGTCGGCCAGTTCGTCGGGGCCCGCGGACGCGTAGGGCTCCGGGAGTGCCTTCTGTAAGCGCAGCATGTGGATGTGACCTCCTGGGGAGGCGCTCCGGTCAGTGGCCGGCGGGGACAGCCTGGTCGCCCATCCGCGGGGATGTCGGCCCCGGTGCGGTAGATGTCGCCGGAAACCAGGCCGGCGTACCGGTCAGTGTATTGCCTGTGACCTGGGAACGTGTTCGATGGGGCGACGGGCGGGGCGATGGGCGGGGCGATTGGCGGTTCGACCCGGTGACCGGTCCGGGCACGGCACACTGGTGACGTGGCCACCCGACCTCTTCCCGGCTCGCTCCCCGACGAGCCCGGTTCGTATCAATTCGTGGACCGGGACGGCCGGGTGCTCTACGTGGGCAAGGCGAAGTCACTCCGGTCCCGGGTGAACTCGTATTTCCAGGATCCGGCCAACCTCGCCCCCCGCACGGCCCAGATGGTGGAGTCCGCCGACCACGTCGAATGGATGGTGGTCGGGACCGAGGCCGAGGCCCTCCTGCTCGAGCACAACCTGATCCAGCAGTTCCAGCCCCGCTTCAACGTGCGGCTGAAGGACGACAAGAGTTACCCGTGGCTCGCCCTCACCGTCAACGACGACTGGCCCAAACCGGCGGTGGTGCGGGGCCGCAAACGTGCCGGCGTCCGCTACTTCGGCCCCTACCCCAACGTCGGTGCCATCCGGGGCACCCTCGACCTGCTGCTCCGGTCGTTCCCGGTCCGGACCTGCTCGGACACCAAGTTCCGGAACCACGCCCGGCTGGGTCGTCCCTGTCTCCTGTTCCACATCGAGCGCTGCTCGGGTCCGTGCGTGGGCGAGGTGACCCACGAGGAGTACGACCGGATGGTGGCGGACCTGTCCACGTTCCTGTCCGGGGACACCGGCCCGCTCGAGCGCGAGCTCGAGGCGGCCATGCGCGAGGCGTCCGCCGCACTCGATTTCGAGCGGGCGGGAACCCTACGGGACAAGCTCGAGGCCGTCCGCACGGCCGACGCCGTGCGTCAGATGGAACTCGATCGCCCCGAGGACCTCGACGTCCTGGCACTGGCCGAGGACGAGCTGGAAGCCGCGGTCCAGGTCTTCCACGTCCGCGCCGGCCGGGTGGTCGGGCGCTCGGCCCTGTTCGTCGACAAGGTGGAGGACCTCGCCCCCGATGCCCTGGTCGAGCGGCTGCTGGTGGACCTCTACGCCGACGCCGCGTCCGGGGTACCCCGTCAGATCCTGGTCCCGACGATGCCGGCCGACCTGGACGCCGTGGTGGAGTACCTCGGCGAGCGTCGTGGTGGCCCCGTGGCGGTGCGGGTGCCGGTGCGCGGTCCCAAGCGCGCGCTGCTCGAGACCGTGCAGCACAACGCAGGTGATGCGTTCGTCCGCCATCGGATGCAGCGCACGTCGGACCACAACAGCCGGGCCCGTGCGCTCGAGGCGCTCCAGCGCGAGCTCAAGCTGCCCGACGCCCCGCTCCGCATCGAGTGCTACGACATGAGCCATCTCCAGGGGACCGACTACGTCGGGTCGATGGTCGTGTTCGAGGACGGGCTCCCGAAGAAGAGCGACTACCGGCACTTCAAGGTGGCGACCGTTCCCGGCAACGACGACTACGCGGCCATGGAGGAGGTGCTGACCCGCCGGCTCACCGCCCTGCTGGACGACGAGCGGTCCGCCCGGGAGCCGGCCGGCACCGCCGGTCCGGGTGACGGCAGCGCGGACGAGGGGAGTGGCGTCGTAGCGCCCGCGACCCGGCGACGGTTCGCCTACCCGCCCCAGCTGCTGTTGGTGGACGGTGGGCTCGGACAGCTCCACGTGGGGATGCGGGTACTCGACCAGCTCGGCCTGACCGACCGGGTGCCGATCGCTTCGTTGGCCAAGAGCTTCGAGGAGGTCTACCTCCCGGGTTCGTCCGAGCCGGTGCGGCTGCCCCGGCAGTCGGAAGCCCTCTACCTCCTGCAACGCCTGCGCGACGAGGCCCACCGTTTCGCCATCTCGTACCACCGCACCCTGCGGGGCAAGCGGATGACCGTGGGCGCGCTCGACGGGGTCACCGGTCTCGGACCGAAACGCCGGAGCCGCCTGGTCGAGCAGTTCGGTGGCCTGGGCGAGCTGCGCAAAGTCGGCCGCGACGAGTTGATGGGCCTATCGTGGTTGCCGGCGGCCGTGGGCAGCGCCGTGTACGAGCGGCTCCACACGCCGATGTCCCCGGACCGATGATCGACCGACCAGCGAGAGTGGAGCGATGAGCGAGTACCTGGTGGTGACCGGGATGTCCGGCGCGGGACGGTCCACGGCGGGGGCCACCCTGGAGGACCTGGGCTGGTTCGTGATCGACAACATGCCCTCCGCCCTGATCGCCAAGGTGTCCGAGCTGGTCGACGGGACCGGATCGGAGATGGAGCGGGTGGCGTTCGTGGTCGGTCGTGCGGGCGGGGACCTCGATGACGTACTGCCCGCCGTGGACGGGCTGATCGCCGGACGCAACCGGGTCCGGATCCTCTTTCTGGACGCGGCCGAGGACGTGCTCATCCGCCGGTTCGAGGGCACCCGCCGCCGCCATCCCCAGGCCGCCCGGGGGGTCGTGGACTCGATTGCCGACGAGCGGGCACTCCTGTCGGGTCTGCGGGACCGTGCCGACCTGGTCATCGACACCGGAGAGCTCAACACCAACCAGCTCCGGTCCCGACTCCTCGAGGTGTTCGGGGACGAGGAGTCCGGCAGCACCATGCAGACCTCGGTGGTCTCCTTCGGGTTCAAGCACGGGGTGCCGCTCGACGTCGACCTGATGTTCGACTGCAGGTTTCTCCCCAACCCCTACTGGGACGAGTCGCTGCGCAGTCACAGCGGGCTGGAGCCCGAGGTGCGCGCCTACGTGCTCGACCGACCCGAGACCCTGCAGTTCCTGGACAAGCTGGACGACCTGCTCACCATGCTCATCCCCGCCTACATCAAGGAGGGGAAGTCCTACCTGACCGTGGCCATGGGGTGCACCGGTGGCCGCCACCGGTCGGTGGTGTTGGCCGAGGAGCTGTCCCGCAGGCTGGACGCACACGGGTTGCCGACCACGGTGTTCCATCGCGACGTGGACCGGTGAGCGCCACGCGGGGACCGCTCGGGCCCCGGGTGGTGGCCATCGGGGGCGGGCACGGACTGGCCGCGACCCTGCGGGCGGTCCGCACCTATACCGACCAGGTCACCGCGGTGGTGTCGGTCGCTGACGACGGCGGCTCGTCGGGACGGCTGCGCGAACAGCTCCACATCATCCCGCCGGGCGATCTGCGCAAGTGTCTGGTCGCCCTGGCTGAACCGGGATCGCCCCTGGCCACCGCATTCGAGCACCGCTTCACCGGTGAGGAGCTGTCCGGCCACTCCCTCGGCAACCTGGTGCTGGCCGGCCTGATGGACGCCACCGGTGACCCGGTGGCTGCCCTGGACGAGGCCTGTCGACTGCTCGGGGCCACCGGGCGGGTCCTGCCGACCACGACCGAGCCGGTGGTCCTCAAGGCGGATGCCGAGTGCGGCCAGGTGACCGGGCAGGTGGCCGTGAACGGCACCGACCACATCCACCGGGTGTCGCTGGTACCGGCCGATCCGCCGGCGCCGGCGCCGGCGTTGGCGGCACTCGACGAGGCGGATCAGATCCTCCTCGGTCCGGGATCCCTGTTCACCAGTGTCCTGGCCGCAGTGGCCGTGCCCGGGATCCGCGACGCCATCAACCGGTCCGGTGCCCAGCGGGTCTACGTGTGCAATCTGCGTCCCCAGGACCCCGAAACCGCCTCGTTCGACGTCGCCATGCACGTGGACGCACTCGTCGCCCACGGGGTGACGGTGGACTACGTGGTGTGTGATTCCCAGGGGATCGAGGTCGGTGCTCCGGTCGTGAGGGTCGTCGATGCGCCCCTCGCCCGGCCCAACGGACTGGCGCACGACCCGACCAGACTGGCGTCAACCCTGTCCGGTCTGCTCGGATGATGCCCCGGGCGCGCGAGATGCCCTAGCGTGGACGTGCCCCGGGTGTGGGCACCGTGCGGGACCGCAGGGGCCTGAGGGTGCGACGAAGGATCGAGGAACGAGAGCAATGACGGTACGGATCGGCATCAACGGGTTCGGGCGCATCGGGCGGAACTACCTGCGGGCCGCACGCCAGCTCGGGGCCGACGTAGAGGTCGTGGGGATCAACGACCTGACCTCGGCCGAGACCCTCGCCCATCTCCTCAAGTACGACACCACCCACGGGCGGTTCGGGGCCGAGGTCACGGTGGAGGGATCGTCGTTGGTACTCGATTCCGGTGCCATCGCCGTCTTTGCCGAACGGGACCCGAAAGCACTCCCGTGGTCCGAGCTCGGGGTCGATGTGGTCATCGAGTCCACCGGGCACTTCACCTCGAAGGAGACCGCCGGGGCCCACCTGGATGCCGGGGCCAAGCGGGTCATCATCTCGGCCCCCGGTACCGCGGTGGACGCCACCTTCGTGGTGGGCGTCAACGACGACGAGTTCGACCCGGCCAAGGACTTCGTGGTGTCCAACGCGTCCTGCACCACCAACTGTTTCGTCCCCATGGTCAAGGTGCTGGATGACGCCTTCGGCATCGAGTCCGGGTTGATGACCACGGTCCACGCCTACACGAACGACCAGAACCTCCTGGACCTGCCGCACAAGGACCTGCGCCGGGCCCGGGCGGCAGCAGCCAACATCGTGCCGGCATCGTCCGGTGCGGCCCGGGCCACCAGCATGGTCCTCGAGTCGATGAAGGGTCGACTCGACGGCGCGGCCCTGCGGGTGCCGGTGCCCGACGGATCGATCACCGACTTCACCGCCGTGGTCCCGGGCACGGTCACCGTCGAGCAGGTCAACGAGGCGTTCGCCGCCGCCGCCGCCGCTGGACCGCTGAGCAAGGTCCTCGTGTACACCGAGGACCCGATCGTCTCGAGCGACATCGTGGGCAGCCCGGCCTCGTGCACCTTCGACGCCGGACTGACCATGGTGATGCCGTCGGCCTCGGGGATCACCCTGGTCAAGGTCCAGGGCTGGTACGACAACGAGTGGGGCTACGCCAACCGGCTGGTCGATCTCTCGCTGGTAGTCGGGGCCTGAGCCGGGTCGACGGGGAGTGGCCGTGCACGAAGGGGAGACGAGGGCGTGAGCGAACCGGACGAGAACCCACTGCTGGACGGTCTGCCGTTGTTGGCGGACCTCCCCGAACTGGAGGGCGCCAGTGTGCTCGTCCGGGTCGACTTCAACGTGCCGCTCCGTCCGTGTGTGGGTGAGCCCGCCGTCGTGACCGATGACTTCCGCATCCGGGCGGCGCTGCCGACACTCGAGTACCTGCTCGAGCGGGGCGCCAACGTGACCGCCTGCACGCATCTGGGTCGGCCCAAGGGTGCTCCCGACGTCCGGTGGGAGCTCGGTCCGGTGCGCGAGGAACTGTCCCGCCTTGTCCCCCAGGTGGAGCTCCTGGAGAACCTGCGGTTCGATCCGGGAGAGACGGCCAACGACCCCGCATTCGTGGCCAAGCTGGTCAACTCCCACGACGCCTACGTCAACGACGCCTTCGGGGTCTCCCATCGCCAGCATGCCTCGGTGGTGGGACCGCCGACGATGCTGCCGAGCGCGGCCGGGCTCCTCCTCCAGAAGGAGATCGAGGCGCTCGGTCGCCTCCTCGGGACCCCGGACCGGCCCTTCGTGGCCGTGGTGGGTGGGGCGAAGGTGGCCGACAAGCTCGGCGTGTTGAAAGCACTCCTGCACCGGGTGGACGCACTGGTGGTCGGCGGCGGCATGGCCTACACCTTCCTGGCCGCCCAGGGTCACGACATCGGTGGTTCGTTGGTGGACTGGGACCGGATCGACGAGTGTCGCATGCTGCTCGCCTCCGGCACGCCGATCCACCTCCCCACCGACACCGTGGCGCTCGAACCCGACGCGTCGTTCGGGTGCGACGCCACCGGAGGCGAGGTCCGCATCGTGGGGTCCGACATCCCCGACGGATGGCAGGGTCTGGACATCGGCCCCGACACGGTGGCCGCCTACGCCGAGTGCATCGCCGGTGCGGGCACCGTGCTCTGGAACGGACCCATGGGGGTGTTCGAGGACCAGCGGTTCTCCGAGGGCACCGCCGGGGTGGCGGCGGCCATGGCAGCCAGTGACGGGTACACCGTCGTCGGAGGTGGCGACAGTGCCGCCGCGGTCGACGAGCTCGGACTCGAACAGGAGATCAGCTTCATCTCCACCGGCGGCGGCGCGTCGCTCGAGCTCCTCGAGTTCGGGGACCTGCCGGGTCTGTCGGCGCTGCGCGGCGCCGCCAACGCACCCTCGGGCCGCCGGCACCGCCCCAGGTGAGCCCGATCGCACCCGGTCGTCGGCCGCTGATCAGCGGCAACTGGAAGATGAACCTCGACCATCTGGAGGGGATCCACGCCGCCCGCGATCTCGGGCTCCGGCTCCAGGCGGCCGACGTGGCCGCGGTCGACGTCTCGGTCCATCCGCCGTTCACCGATATCCGCTCCGTGCAGACCGTCCTGGAGGGCGAGAGCATCCCGGTCGCCCTGGGCGCCCAGAACTGTGCGGCGGAGGACAGCGGTGCGTTCACCGGTGAGGTCAGCCCGGTGATGTTGGCCAAGCTTCACGTCGAGTACGTCATCGTCGGTCATTCGGAGCGCCGAGCCCTCTTCGGGGAGACGGACGCCGTCGTGGCGTCCAAGCTGAAGGCGGTCCTCCGCAACGGCATGGTGCCGGTCTGCTGCGTGGGCGAGACGGTCGACGAGCGTGACATCGGCATGACCGAGGAGCGGGTCGCCACCCAGGTGACCGCCGCCCTCGGCGGCGTGCCGGAGGAGGCGGTGGCCGGCATGGTCATCGCCTACGAGCCGATCTGGGCCATCGGGACGGGCCAGGCGGCCACGCCGGACGACGCCCAGCAGGCTGCGGCCTGGATCCGGGGCGTCGTGGCGACGGTGGCGGGGGAGGAGGCGGCCACCCGGATCCGTATCCAGTACGGCGGTTCGGTCAAGGAGTCCAACACCGCGGAGCTCATGGCCTGCCCCGACGTGGACGGACTTCTGGTGGGCGGTGCGAGCCTGGACGCGGCCGAGTTCACCGGGATCGTGCGGGCCGCATCCCGATCCGGGCGCTGAGTTTGGTAGCGTCTGCGTTGGTCCTGACCCCTAGGAGAGGCTTTCCGTGCTGACCGCCATCATCGTCGTGCTCCAGATTGTCTGCTGCCTGGCGCTGATCTTCCTGATCCTCATGCACTCCGGTAAGGGCGGCGGCCTGTCCGACATGTTCGGGGGCTCGGTGGGATCGGCCGCAGCCGGGTCGACCGTGGTGGAGAAGAACCTGGACCGGATCACGGTCACCGTGGCCGTGGTCTTCGCCTTCACCAACATCATCCTCCTGCTGCGCCTGCAGTGACCGGACCGGGCGCCGAGCCCGACGAGCACCGGCCCCGCATCTCGTCGCTGTGGCGGGAGCACCGCGCCCGGTGGACGCTCCCGTTGGTGATCATCGTGATCATCGTGGCGGTGGCCGTGGTGGACCACATCGGTAGTCGCCAGATCAGTGCGGTCGACCAGCCCACCATCCCGGCGATGGTCCAGACCACGGGCGGGAGCTCGGTGGTCCACCTGAACTCGGCCTGGTCGGGGTTCAACCCGAACACGCCCGACGGCGCCGCCTCGTCGACCCCGTCCCTGCTGGTGCAGGTCCTCCCCAGTGCCTATGTCATCAACACCAAACTGCTGCCCCAGGTGAACACCGACCTGCTGCTCAGTGTGGAGGCGACGTCGACGTCGCCGTTGACCATCCAGTACGTGATCAACCCCAAGGCGGTCTGGTCGGACGGCGTGCCGGTGACCGCCGACGACTTCATCTACGCCTGGCAGTCCCAGAGGGGCGACGGGGTGGACGTCGACGGGCAGCCGGATCAGGTGGCCTCCACACTCGGCTACCGGGACATCGCCTCGGTCACCGGGTCACACGGCGGTCGGACGGTGACGGTCGTGTTCAGCACCCCCTTCACCGACTGGCGACTGCTGTTCGACCACATGGTCCCCGCCCACATCGCCCGGAAGGTGGGGTGGAACACCGGGTTCGCCACCTTCGACCCGGCGGTGGTCGTCTCGGCCGGACCGATGCTGCTGGCATCGGTGTCGCCGGACGGGACCGCGGTACTGGTCCGCAATCCGTCCTGGTGGGGCACCCCGGCCATCCTCTCCCGGGTGACGGTGTCCGACCAGCAGAGCGAACAGTCGTGGATCGGGCCCCTGGCCGGCACCAACGACGCAGCCAGCCAGCCCGGATCGTTCAGCCTGACCTCGCTGACCTCGGTGTCCGGACTCGCCAACTCACAGAGCGCGATCCGACCGTCGCTGGCTTTCCAGTCCCTCGAATTCGACGTGAAGTCGACGCTGACCGCACATGTGGCGGCTCGCCAGGCCATCGCCCACGCCCTGGACCGCAACGCCCTGCTCCTCCACCTGTTCGGTGCGATCGACCCCCAGCTCACCGTGAGCCAGGACCACCTGTCCACCCCCGGACAGGTGTCGTACTCGGCGTCGACGGCAGCGGGGGAGTACGCCACGGTCGACCTCGCCTCGACCGAACAGCTCCTCGGGACACTGGGCTACACCCGGGGGGCCGGGGGCATGTACGTCGACGGCTCCGGCAAGGAGCTGGTGGTGAGGATGGCCGTCGAGGAGGGCGATCCGTGGATCGATGCCACCGCCACCGCCATCGTCGACCAGCTACGGGCCGCCGGCATCGGGGTGGTCACCGTGCCGGTCGAAGGTACGGCGGGCCTTACCGCTGCGGCGGCCGTCGGGGCCTACGACATGGCACTGGTGACCCGGGTGTCCAGCCCGTTCCAGTCGGTCACCCAGGCCTGGTACTCCGACGTCGGCGCCCGACGGGGAGTGGCGGACAGTCAGGACTGGAGCCACTTCGACGACCCCCAGGTCGACCAGCTCTTCCTCCAGGCCGCCCAGGAGCTCAACCCGGTGACCGGTGGTGTCGTCTACGGGCAGATCGACGACCAGTTGTGGGACCAGATGGTGGCGTTGCCGCTGTTCGGCGAGCCGGCACTCGTCGCCAACGGAGTCCAGATCGCAAATGTCACCTACAACCCGTCGGTCGACGGCGTGCTCTGGAACGTGAACCAGTGGACCAGGATGAAGCCGGCACCGGTCACCAGCCACTCCTGAGCCGGTCCGAACTGGACGCAGCCGACCGGAGTGACCCCCTGGGCGCGCTACCATGCCGTTCGCCCCGATGACACCATCGGAGTCACTTCGTCGGAGTGGCGGAATAGGCAGACGCGCTAGCTTGAGGGGCTAGTGTCCGAAAGGACGTGGGGGTTCAAGTCCCCCCTCCGACACCAACGCCCGATGGCCGAGGACGCTGGACCTGCGTCGTCGTCGAGGATCGGATCCCCGCAGGGGGCGATTCCGTCCCCCGGTCTGGCAGCCACATGGTGGCCAGCGGTGACGTACAGCGGAGGAGAACTCCATTCGGTCGGAACGAGGATCACCGGAGAGACCCGCGGCCTGACGAGGGATTGTCGTCGGACGACGTGCGGGAATGGCGGAAGGTCCTCTGTTCGATCGGCTCAGGGCCACACGGTGAGCTGTTGGACCTGTCGGGTAGGACCTTCCGGGCGTATGCGGGCCGCCACGGCTACGAGTTGGACCTCCACTGGGAGGATCCCCCGGCCGACCGGCCGGCTGCCTGGGCGAAGATCCCTGTGATCCAGGCGGCGCTGGTGCGTGGCGACATCGTCCTGTGGATCGACGCGGATGCCGCAATCGTCGACACCTCGATCGACATCGCCGAACTGCTCGGCATGCGGGACCTGATGGGCCTCGTCGCCAAAGACAGCCCGGAGAGCGAAGGCCCGATCCTCAACACGGGGGTCTGGCTGCTGTGGAACCATCGCAGGACCCGGCGGTTTCTGCGCGATGTGTGGCGATCGACCGAGTTCATCGATCACAAATGGTGGGAGAACGCTGCGGTCATGCGTGAACCCGGGTATCAGCTCGCTCCGCAGGTTCGCCTGGTCGCCCCGACCCAGATGTACCGCCGCACCGCAACCCTCGGCAACGAGTGGAACAGCACACCGGGGGAGCCGTCGCCTGCACCGCGTATCGTCCACGTTCCGGGCGAACCCCTCGTCGATCGGCTGTCCGGGCTGGAACAGGCCGTCGAGCACCTCCGGGAGAACGACGGGAACGCCTGACCCGCCTGCGGAATGGACGTCACCCGCCGAAGTAGTGATCCTCGGCCAGATCCTCGAGCAGGGCGGGACCCGTCGGCTCCCATCCGAGCAGGTCACGGGTGACGGTGGATGTCGCAGGACTGTCCAAGGCCACG
>Ga0302196_10002305_pt1 | contig 17922 bp, 17 predicted proteins | sample II_Bog_N1_3_FD_198794 | JGI IMG/M metagenome (GOLD analysis project Ga0302196, IMG submission 198794) | Peat permafrost microbial communities from Stordalen Mire near Abisko, Sweden - II_Bog_N1_3 | ecosystem: Environmental > Terrestrial > Soil > Wetlands > Peat | place: Sweden: Abisko...
GTTTTTGGGAGTCGCGGGGATCGAGCACGGATTCGACGAACAGGGTACGCACCGCGGTATAGGAGGCCCGCGCCTCGGTGGTGATCGACTGCAGTTCGTCGCCGACCGCAGAGACGATCTGATCGTTGATGGTGGTGGCGAGGGTCTCGCTGATCTGCTCGGCGGTGCGCCACCACAGCACGTGGACGCCGGCGGCGCTGATCATGATCGACGCCAGCACGAGGCCGGAAATGGCGACGCGAATCCCGATACGCATGGCTGTTTCCTCGCCTCACCTCTGCTGCACGGGGTCTTACCTCACCCTAGCAGCGCACGCCCCTGCAGGATACGCCGGCGACCCCAGCGCGTTACAGGTCGTCGCGTTTTTCTGGGCCGCCCCCGGACCCTTCAAAAAAAACACCGTGCCGCGAAACTTTGGCAGCACCCCTTTCGTATCACCACCGGGCACACGACGGGGATCATTCGCTTTGGGCCGGATAAAGACGATGGTGCCATGACACACGATGTTTCGATTCCCGCCGCACTGGTCGCCGGCGTCATCAGCTTTCTGTCGCCCTGCGTTCTGCCGCTGGTGCCGCCTTATTTGATCTATCTGACCGGCGCCAGTATCGAACATGTCGCCAATGATGAGCCGGCATCCGCCTCCCGGCGCGCGGTGATGGGTTCGGCGCTGCTTTTCGTTCTCGGCTTCTCCACCGTCTTCGTGGCGCTCGGCGCCAGCGCCAGCCTGGTCGGCGGCCTGATCCGCACTTGGTCAGCCGAGCTCTCGATCATTGCCGGCATCGCCATCATGGTGATGGGGCTGCACTTCCTTGGATTGACCCGGATCTCATTCCTGATGCGCGAGGGCCGGCTTTCGATTCCACGGCCGGTCGGGCTTTGGGGCGCCTATGTCATGGGGCTGGCCTTCGCGTTCGGCTGGACGCCCTGCATCGGCCCGATCCTCGCGGCGATCCTGTCGGTCGCGGCCGCGCAAGCCACCGTCGCCAGGGGCGCCGGGCTGCTGGCGATCTATTCGGCAGGGCTGGGCATCCCCTTCCTGCTGGCGGCCTTCACGATCGAAAGCTTCACCTCGCTGCTCGGGCGCCTGAAACGGCATCTGGCCAGCGTTGAGCGTGCGATGGGCGTGCTCATGGTCCTGACCGGCATCGGCTTTCTGACCGGCACCATGTCAACCATAAGTATCTGGCTGCTCGATACCTTTCCGGCGCTGGCAAATATCGGCTGAACGGCGCGTAACAATCTGGCGGTTCGGGACGAAACTCGGAAGCTTTGGTTAAACGCCGGGAATTTGGGGAAGAAAATGCATTTCATCGCCTATCTCTTGATTGCCTTGCCGGCGCGTATCGCATCCTATTTTGCCTGGGCGGCGCCGCTCCTGATGCGGCTGGTTGTCGGCTACGTCTTCATGCTGACGGGGTGGGGAAAGCTCAACAACCTTCCGCAGATGATCCAGAATTTCACCGAATGGGGCATCCCGTTGCCGCGCATTCTCACGCCTTTCGTCTCCGGCGTCGAATGCTTTGGCGGCGTGATGCTGATCCTCGGCCTGTTCACCAGGATCCCGGCGGTGATGCTGGCCGTGGTGATGGTCGTCGCCATCAAGGCCGCGAAATGGGACGATATCGATTCGCTGGAGACGCTGCTCGGTTTCGAAGAGGTGACCTATTTCGCCGCGTTCGTCTGGCTGGCGATCGCCGGGCCGGGCGCGATCTCCCTGGACCGCCTGCTGCTCCGCGGCACCGGCCAGCAGGCCGAGGCATGACCCGGACCTGCATGATGTACCGGTTGCTCACGTTCGCGTGACCGCGCGGTTTTCGCTGAGCCCGCATCGGCAGCGCTCTCGTATCTCGCGCAACCCGCCCACTGCGGCCGAATCGGGAGACGTCATGAGGATTCCCTGCGCACTGGCCCTCGCCATCGCCGCTTTGACAGCCTCGCCGCTGTCTGCAGCCGAATCGATCTCATGGAACGGCTGGAATGACGAGGTGTTCGCGCGCGCCGCCGCCGAGAAGCGCTTCGTCGTGCTCGATCTGGAAGCGGAGTGGTGCCACTGGTGTCACGTGATGGAACGGACGACCTATGCCGATGCGGCGGTGGTCGATCTGATGGCGTCGAAATACATCGCGGTCCGGGTCGACCAGGATGCCAACCCCGACCTTTCCAGCCGCTATGGCGACTGGGGATGGCCCGCGACCATCGTCTTCAACTCCGACGGCACCGAGATCGCCAAGATCCGCGGCTATATCGAGCCGGAACGCATGCAGGCGCTGCTCAAGGCCATCATCGAAGACCCCTCGCCGGGCCCATCGGTTGGCGAGGCTTTCGAGGTCAAGCCATCGGAATCCATTTTTCTGAGCAAGCAGCGCCGTGCCGAGCTGATCAAGACCTATGATGAATCCTATGAGGACAAGCTCGGTGGCTGGGGCGACAGCCAAAAATACATCGACGCCGACAGCATGGACTATGCTCTCTCCAGGGCCGAATCCGGCGACGAGATTGCGGCCAAGCGCGCGCGCCAGACCTTCGATGCGGCGACCGCGCTGATCGACCCGGTGTGGGGCGGCGTGTTCCAGTATTCCGAAGCAGGCAGCTGGGCCACGCCGCACTTCGAGAAGATCATCTCGTTCCAGGCGCAATATCTGCGCCAGTACAGCCAGGCCTACGCGCTGTGGCGGGACCCGAAATATCTCGCCGCCGCGCGCGACATCGAGCGCTATCTGGCGTCCTTCCTGATCAGCCCCGACGGCACGTTCGGTGTCAGCCAGGATGCCGACCTCAATCACGACGTGGACGGACACGCCTATTATGCGCTCGACGAGGCCGGACGCCGCCGGCTGGGCGTTCCGCGGATCGACAGCAACATCTACGCACGTGAAAATGGCTGGGCGATCAGCGGCCTGGCGGCGTTCTACGACGTCACCAACGATCCCACGATCCTGGCGCTGGCCGAGCGCGCCGCCAGATGGGTCGACGACAACAGGACGCTGCCGGATGGAGGTTTCCGGCATGGCGAAACCGACCGCGGCGGACCGTTTCTTTCCGACACGCTGGCGATGGGACAGGCCTTCCTCGATCTCTATGTTTCGACCGGCAATCGCGATTGGCTGGCGCGAGCCGGCAAGGCCGGCGACTTCATCGGCATGACCTTTCGGGATGATTCAGGCGGGTTCTTCACCTCGAAGACCGGCGAAGCAAGAATCGGCGTTTTCGCCAAGCCGGCCAAGCTGATCGACGATCAGATCGGCGTCGCCCGCTTCATGAATCTGCTGAACCATTATTTCGGCAAGGACATCTATCGCGACGCTGCCGTCCACGCCATGCGCTATGTCACCGCCGCATCCGCCGGGATGGATCGGCCGCTGGCCGGAGTTTTGCTCGCGGACGAAGAGCTCGCCGTGGAACCGACCCATATCACGGTCGTCGGCTGGAAAGACGATCCGCGCGCCCGGCAATTGCACGCGGCCGCGCGCGCGTTTCCGGCGCGCTACAAGCGGCTGGAATGGCTGGATCTGCGCGAGGGCGCACTGCCGAACGCCGATGTCGAATATCCCGACATGGGAGAGCCCGCCGCGTTTGCCTGCAGCGACCGGATCTGTTCCTACCCTTCCTTCACCGCCGACGAGCTGCAAGCTACCGTTCGGCAGATGGCAAAGTTGAAGCCTTCACGGGCGTCGTTGAAATGAAGCTTTGGGTGCGTTGCGGTTCGAGGTCGCGATAGCGGAGGCTAAGGCCTTCCGCCGGCATCAAGCCATTGAATTATCGAACAAATCATGCGCGGGGCCAACACCCGGGCAGTTTCTGCCGCGCAACGAAATGCTGCCCGGAAGGGAATTTCCGCGATGGACGGAATGGCCGGATGAAAAAAAAGCAATTTTCTTCTGAAAGAGCTGTAACCAAATCAATCGCCGTCCGTAGCTAGCCTTTGATGGGCATCGAGGTGCCGGCGAACAGTCGATCTCGCTTTGAAAATCGGCCGCGGCTGCAACCGCGGCGTCTGGTTTCAGGGAACAGAGTTCGACACGACGCTGTCGCGGCGTAATCCATCTCCTGATCCAGGTGAGGTCCCGGCTTCACTTTCAAATTTAACCCCAGACTGAGGAGATCGTCATGAAGTTGGATTCCAAATCAGGTGCTACGCTTGCAGCAGCTGCCGCCACGCTGTTTCTCGCCGGCGCGGTAGTATCGACGGTATCGTCCCCTGCAAACGCGGCCGCTGGAAAATGCTTTGCCGCCAACGCCTGCAAGGGCCAGAGCGCGTGCAAGAGCGCCGCCAATTCCTGCAAGGGTCTGAACTCCTGCAAGGGCCAGGGCTTCTCCCTGATGTCCGACAAGAAGTGCGACAGCGTCGGCGGCAAGTTCGTCAAGTCCTGATCGATCCGAAGGGATGCAGAGGGGCCCGGCATCGCCGGGCCCTGACCGGCGGCGACGGAGGCGGACATAGGCCAGCGGTTCATGCTAGCATCAGCCGCGAACCCGGGTGTTGACCAAGGGCGCCGCCGTTTCGTCCCGAAAGCCATGGCTGCAACGGAAACAACATGAACGTCTCGACCAAGATCAGGGATCCACGTTCGAGCCTGGCGCCGCATGCGCAGCCGGACGGCGATGCCAGGCCAGCCTTCCTCGGCTTCGGTCTCGGCCTGCGGACGCAGCATTACGACGAAATCCTGGGTGGCAACCCGCCGATCGACTGGTTCGAGGTGATCAGCGAGAATTACATGGTGCCGGGCGGCCAGCCGCTGGCTGTGCTCGACCGGATCCGCGAGCGCTATCCCGTGGTGATGCACGGCGTATCGCTGTCGATCGCCTCGACCGCGCCACCCGATTTCGAATATCTGCGGCAGTTGCGCGACCTCGCCCGGCGGGTCGAGCCGAAGTGGATTTCGGACCATTTGTGCTGGACCGGCGTGCACGGCAAGAACCTGCACGATCTGCTGCCGATTCCCTTTACCAAGGAGGCGCTCGAGCACGTCGTCGGCCGGGTGCAACTGGTACAGGATTTTCTCGGCCGCCCGATCGTGCTGGAAAATGTCTCGACCTATGTGCAGTTTTGCAACAGCGAGATGACGGAGTGGGAGTTCCTGAGCGAATTGTCCCGCCGCTCCGGCTGCTGGCTGCTATTCGATGTCAACAACGTCTATGTCAGCGCCTTCAACCACGGCTACGATCCCTTGGCTTTTTTGCAGGGAATTCCGCGCGATCGGGTGGTGCAGTTCCACATGGCCGGACATAGCCATATGGGCACCCACATCATCGATACCCACGATCATCCGGTATGCGAGGATGTCTGGGACCTCTATGCCGCCGCCCTGTGCCGCTTCGGCCATGTCTCAACCATGATCGAGCGCGACGACAACATTCCGCCGCTGGACGAACTGATCGTCGAAGTCGAGCGGACCCGCGAGATCGCGGCGAAGGTTTTGCCGCCGCCTGGTCGGCCCGGCGGATGAGCGACCTCGCCCGGCAGCAGAGCGAGTTTCAGCGAGGCATCCTGGCCGGCGAGGATACGGTACTGGCGGAAATTCTCGACAGCCCGCAAGAGCAGCGCGAAACGCTGTTCGGGGTCTATCGGCACGCCTATGGCGCGCGTCTGGTCGAGGCGATGCGCAGCGAACATCAACTGCTGCACGCCTATCTCGGCGACGCAGCGTTCGACGAGATTGCGAGGGCCTATATCGCGTCTCATCCATCGCAGCACGCCAACCTGCGCTGGTTCTCGACGGCCTTGCCGGATTTTTTGCGATCGACGGAGCCTTACAGCGATTATCCGGCGATCGGCGAACTCGCCGCCCTCGAGAAGGCGCTGAACGACGCCTTCGACGCACAGGATTGTGAGCTGCTCGGACTCGCCGGAATGGCGGGTTTCGCGCCGGAACGTTGGAACGATCTCAGGTTCAGGCCCCACCCCAGCGCCGTCAGGCTTGATCTTTCAACCAACGCGTCGGCGATCTGGCTGGCGCTCAAGTCCGGCGAGACACCGCCGGAGGCGGGCGCGCTGGGGGAGCCTTGCCGCCTCCTGATCTGGCGCCAGGATGTCACGCCGATGTTCCGCGAACTTACCTGCCAAGAGGCGATGATGTGGGACGAGGCCGCCGGCGGCATGCCATTCGGGGTGCTCTGCTCGATGCTGGCGACCTATGACGATCCGGATGGCGCGGCGACACGGGGCGCCGGCTATTTGCACGGCTGGATTACGGCGGGACTGCTGGCGGGGGTTTTGGGCGGCGATTGAGGGCCGAGCATGGGCAAGGACGCGGACCGCAATCTTGTCGAACGCCTGCGCTGGGACGAGGTTGCTTCGCGCATCGAAAGTGGCGCCGCCGCCGTGCTGCCGATCGGCGCCGCGGCCAAGCAGCACGGCTTGCATCTTCCGATGAATACCGACCGCATCCAGGCCGAATTTCTGGCCGCGGCGATCGCCGACCGCATCGACGCGCTGGTCTGGCCGACGGTTTGCTACGGATACTATCCGGCGTTCGCCGAATATGCCGGCAGCTGTTCTCTGTCGGCTGCGGTGTTCGAGGCCACGGTCCATGAAATCGCGAGCGGGATCGTCGGCTTTGGCGCCCGCGCCCTGCTGGTGCTGGATACCGGCATCAGCACCATCGATCCGGTCGATCGCGCGCTGGAGCGACTGGATGCCGGCAACGCGCTGCACCTGCGGATCCACGGCGGACCGCGCTATCGCCGCACCGCCCTCAGGCTTGCCGAGCAGGGCCATGGCAGCCATGCCGACGAAATGGAGACATCGCTGATGCTGGCGCTCGCGCCCGACCTGGTGGAGATGTCGCGCGCCGAGGCGAGCCCCGTCCTCAAATACGAGACGCCGGGCTGTCTCACGCCATTCGACGTCGCCTCGCCCAACTACAGCCGTTCCGGCAGCTATGGCGACCCTACCCTGGCGACACCCGACAAGGGCAAGGTCCTGCTGGCGGCGATGCTCGATGATCTCATCGAACAGGTGACGAATTTTCTTGGCAAATCCGCGGTCCCGCACCAAGGCGCGGCGCCATGAAGCATGACAAGATCAGTCGTCGGCTCGCGCTGCTCGGCCCGGCTCTGGCATGGCTCGGCGCGATGCCGTCGCCGGGCAACGCGCAATCGGCCTTCCTGCAAGCCGACCGGATGCCGTATGATGCCTTCGACAAACTGCCCAAGACCGACCTCGAAGTCGGCGGCGGTGCGATCCATGTGGCGTTTGCGCCCGGCGACATCGCCTTGCCCAGACAAAAGATCCTGCACTGGATCGCAACCTCGGCGCGCGCGGTCTCGACCTATTACGGCCGGTTTCCGGTCAGGTCCCTGAAGCTTCTGCTGGTGCCGGTGGACGGTGCGCGCGTACGCGGCGGCACCACATGGGGCTATCGCGGCGCCGCGATTCGCGTGCTGCTGGGCCGGGATTCCGGCGAGGAAGATCTGCGGCAGGACTGGATCATGGTCCACGAGATGGTGCATCTGGCCCTCCCCGACATGGAGGAGCGCTACAGCTGGCTGTCCGAAGGGCTGGCGGTCTACGTCGAACCGATCGCGCGGGTGCAAGCCGGCGATCTCGCCGCCAAGGACATCTGGCAGGCGATGGTACGCGACATGCCGAAGGGCCTGCCGCAGGCCGGTGACCAGGGTCTCGACAACACCGACAGCTGGGGCCGCAAATACTGGGGGGGCGCCCTGTTTTGCCTGCTCGCGGATATTGGAATCCGCAAGGCCACCGGCAATCGGCTGGGTCTGCAGGATGCCATGCGCGGCGTGCTCGCGGCCGCTGGCAATCACGAGGTCGATTGGCCGATTGGGCGGATCCTGGCGACCGCCGACAAGGCGGTCGGCCTGGATGTGCTGACCCGGCTCCACGACGAAATGGGACCAAGGCCGGTGACGCCGGATCTCGATGCGCTCTGGCGCGATCTCGGAATAACGACCCGCGACGGCAGCATCCAATTCGACGATACCGCACCGCTGGCGGCGATCCGTGAAGCCATCACGAGATAGCTGAACTGTCGCCGGTCGCACGGTGCCTGGTCGGGGAGACCAGATGCCCGCCTATCGATGGCCGCCCACGCTGGCTCCATCGGTTTTTTCGATCCATCGGGTCATTTCATGCGCCATGAACCATGGGATCGCGACCACAAACGGAGTCACAAAATAGATCATGCGGTAAGCCAGGAACGTGCCGAGTACGGCGGTCTTTGAGGGGGGCGCCGTCAGCAGCGTCATTGCCGTCTCGAAAACCCCGAGGCCGCCGGGCACGAGACTTAGCACGGAGGTCGTTGCAGCAATCATGTAGATGCCGAGATAGGACTGGAAACCGAGATGGAAATCCATTGGCAGCAGGACATAGAGCACCGTGCCTGCAAGCAGCGCATCGATGGAGGCCAGCGCGACCTGCGCAATGGCCAGCGGCAATGTCGGAGGCTGCAGCCGAAAGCGACCGATGGCGATGGATTTTTGCCAGATGGCTGCGACCGCGAGATAGACGGCGACGGCGGCCAGCATGGACAGCCCGGCCGCAGATATCAACGGCCGCGGCCCCTTGAGCAGCACGGCGACCTCGGCGGGCTGAAACGCGAATACCGTGCCGCCGACGGCAATGACGCCGAGTGCATAGGTCAAGGTGCAGAACGCCACGATTCCAACAATCTCGCCGGCCTGCAGTCCCAAACCCGTATAGATGCGATACCGCATCGATCCGCCGGAAAACAGCTGAAATCCAAGATTGTTGCTGAATGCGAAAGCGATGAATGAGGTGAATATCACGTCTCGGGCTCGCAATCGGTGCCGCACGTACCACAATCCCAGAAAATCGTAGCCGGTCAGAAGCAGGTAGCTTGCCGCCGTAAGCCCGATCGCGGCATAGATTTGATATTTCGGCATGGCCGCGAGGCCAGCGAGCACCGCGCTCAGGCTTACGCTTCTGAATTGATCATAAAATGCCACGCTGGCTGCGCCAAAGATCAAGATCGTCCCGAGCGGGACGATGCGAGCGACAACGGTCCGTCTCACGGCAATGGTTTTGATCGCATCGGCGGAGCTTGCGTTATTGCGTCGTTGCAACGGCGACGCTCATGGGATTGCCGCGCCATTCAAATTCGTTGCCGATCCAGGCCGAGATCCACAGCGCAGGCAACAGCGCGTCGCGCAGCATCCAGATCGCGATCGACCGACGCGACAAATGCCAGCCGGCCCGGTAGGCCAGCAACGCTTCTGCTGCATACCAAACCGCCAGCAGTGGAACGACTGCGGCCATGATCGACCACCCGCCCGCGACACTGACCGCGGCGCCCACCGCAAGCGGCGGAATAACGCCTGCAAACAACTCCGGAATGAAGAACAGCTTGAACGTGGTGCGGCGCAGCCGTGCCCAGCGCAGCTGACGACGCCAAACCTCGGCCCAGCTGCGGTCACCGAGCGGCTGCATGAACGGCCGGGAAACCAAACGCACCTGGAGCCCAAGCGCGCGGACAGCCTTGGTCGCGGCCGCGTCTTCGGCAAATTCGCTGCCAAGCACCTCGATACCGCCCGCAAGGTCCAGCAATTCGCGCCGCCAAAGCATCGCCTTGCCCTGCGCGAAGCCCAGTCCAATGCTGTCCGCAAAGCACTGCCAGCGTGCCTGATAGGTATTGAGAAACGCGCACTCCAGTTCGGCCCAAAAATTCTGCGGCGCGCCGCCGACCGGAGGCGAGCAGACCAGTCCGGTGTCGTGGCGCCATGCCGAAAGCATGCGCTGCAGATGGTCCGGCGGCATCAGCACGTTGCTGTCCGCCATCATGATCCAGTCGTGGCGCGCGGCGCGCCATCCCTTGACCAGATTGTTGAGCTTCGGATTGGCGCTGACGGCCGAATTCCCGATCAACAGCCCGGCTTCGACATCTGGATGCTCCGCGATCAGCCGCTGCACCAGGGGGATCACCCGGTCATTGGGATCGGCAACGCAGAAAATGATTTCGTAGCTGACATGATCGAGTTGAAAGGTCGATCGCAGCGTTTCCTCGATAAAGTTTTCCATGCCGCAAACCGGCCGAAGAACGCTCACCCCCGGATCGGGATGGGGGAACGATACGTCGCGCCCGTTGAATCGCAGAAGGGTCGCCAGAATGCTGACGCATTGCGCGATCATCGCGACACAACAGAAGGCGCCGCCGAAAACAAGGAAGTATTTCATAAGAATGGAAGACTTGGTGTCATCCAAACCTTTGTATTTCGATTCGGTGACACTCAAACGACAGGGCCGCCCGATGTCGCAGCCCCGTGGTCCCGGGGCCCGGCTCGCCCGAGGCGCGCTACTCTTCGGGCGCGTTCTCGATCGGATCGAACCGGTCGGCTTCGAGACCCAGCAGATTCCAGGATTGCAGCATATGCGGCGGCAGCGGCGCGGTGGCGTCGATGAACCCGCCGCGCGGATGCGGAATCACGATCCGGCGCGCCAGCAGATGCAGCCGCTTCTGCAGGCCGCCCGGCAGCTGCCAGTTTTCCTTGTTGAAATATTTGGGATCGCCGACGATGGCGTGATCGATATGCGCCATATGCGCCCGCAACTGATGGGTCCGGCCGGTGACCGGTTTCAACGATACCCAGGCCAGTTTCTGCGCCGAGGTCTCGACCACGGCATAATAGGTCACGGCATGGCTGGCGCCCTCGTCGCCATGCGCGGCGATCCGCATGATGGTGTCGTCCTCGCTCTCCTCCTTGGCAAGATAAGTCGAAATGCGGCCCTGCTTCGGTTTCGGCACGCCGGCCACCAGCGCCCAGTAGATCTTGCGGGCCGAACGGTGGCGGAACGAGCCGGTCAGCGCGGTCGCCGCGAACCGCGTTTTCGCGATCAGCAGGCAGCCCGCGGTTTCCTTGTCGAGCCGGTGCACCAGGCGGGGTTTCTGGCCCTTGGCGTCGCGCATCACTTCCAGCATCTGATCGATGTGGCGCGTGGTGCCGGATCCGCCCTGCACCGCAAGCCCGGCGGGCTTGTTCAGCACCATTACGTCGGCATCCTCGAACAGGATCATGTCCTTCAGCGTCTGCAAGGTCTTGGCTTCGGCATCCGAGAGGTGACCGGCGACCTTCGGGGTATCCAGCCGGAGCGGCGGAATCCGGATGCTTTGCCCCTCCTCCAGCCGATCCTTGCTGTCGGCCCGCTTGCCGTTGACGCGCAACTCGCCTTTGCGGACCACACGCTGGATGTGGGAGAACGACAGGCCGGGAAAGCGTGCCTCCAGGAAGCGGTCGACGCGCATGTTGTTCTCGTCCGCGGTCACCACCACGGTCTGAACCTTGGTCGGCAGCGGCGGCGGCTCGGCCATGATTTTTTCGGGCTCGGCAACCAACGGCGGCGGCTTTGCCACGCGGGGCGCGGACGCGGAAGACCGCGCCGGCCTGGCGCCGGGACGATGCGGCTGTGGCCGCTCCGCCTGCGAACCCCGATAGGGACGCGCACCTTTGGGGCGATCGCCCGCTGGGCGCAGCGGTCTTTTGACGCGGCGGCTCATGATCGTTGGCTCCTAATTAAGCCGTTGGGTAGCGCAAATGCGGCGGAGCGTCAGCACAAATTGCGCGCCGGGAGCGGCGCCGAGGGGCAAGCCCGACGGATTCGGGATGCCGTCGAAACCGGCCGATCCGGGTTCCCTGCGGGCTACTTCGCTTCCCGCTCCCTGCGCAGCTTGGCCCAGTAATCCAGCCGTTTGCGGATCTCGCGCTCAAAACCGCGGTCGGGCGGGTCGTAGAAGGCCTGCCGGCCCAGCGCCTCCGGGAAATAGTCCTGCCCGGAGAAGGCTTCCGGCGTGTCGTGGTCGTACTGGTAGCCGCCGCCATAGCCTTCCGACTTCATCAGCTTGGTCGGCGAGTTCAGGATGTGCTTTGGCGGCAGCAGCGAACCGCCCTCCCTGGCCGCGCGCATCGCCGCGCCAAAGGCCTTGTAGGCGGCATTGGATTTCGGCGCGGTGGCGAGATAGATCACCGCCTGCGCGATCGCGAGTTCGCCTTCGGGCGACCCCAGGAAATCATAGGCTTCCTTGGCGGCGTTGCAGATCACCAGCGCCTGCGGATCGGCAAGCCCGATGTCCTCCACCGCCATGCGCACCACGCGCCGCGCCAGGAACAAGGGATCCTCGCCGGCGTCCATCATCCGCGCCAGGTAATACAGCGCGGCATCGGGGTCGGAGCCGCGCACCGACTTATGCAGCGCCGAGATCAGGTTGTAATGGCCGTCGGCCGACTTGTCGTAGATCGGCGCGCGGCGCTGCAGGATCTGCTGCAGCTGTTCGGCGTTGAAGATCTCGGCGTCGCGCGCGGCTCGCCAGACCTCTTCGGCGAGCGTCAGCGCCGCGCGCCCGTCGCCGTCGGCCATCCGCACCAGCACGGCGCGCGCCTCGGCGTCGAGCGGCAGCTGCTTGCCCTCGAGCATCTCGGCATGCGCGTACAGACGTTCGATCGCAGCCGGATCGAGCGAATGAAATACCAGCACGCGCGCCCGCGACAGCAGCGCGGCATTGAGTTCGAACGAGGGATTCTCGGTGGTGGCGCCGACCAGCACCACGGTGCCGTCTTCCATGACCGGCAGAAACGAATCCTGCTGCGCGCGGTTGAAGCGGTGCACCTCATCGACGAACAGCAGCGTGCCCTTGCCGGTCTCGCGCCGGGCCCGCGCGGCGTCAAACGCCCTTTTGAGATCGGCGACGCCGGAAAACACCGCCGAGAGCTGTTCGAAATGCAGCTCGGTGGCATCCGCCAAAAGCCGCGCCACCGTGGTCTTGCCGGTGCCCGGCGGGCCCCAGAAGATCAGCGAACCCAGCGTGCGGGTCGCCAGCATGCGGGTCAGCGCGCCGTCCGGCCCGAGAATATGATCCTGTCCGACCACCTCCGAGAGCGCGCGCGGCCGCAACTTGTCGGCCAGAGGATGCGGCGCGTCCCGCTCCATCCCCGCCGCGGCGAACAGACTGGACGCTTCGCGTGGTCGTTTCGGGCTCATCCGCCGAGCGTGACGTTGATCTGCTGGCCGCCGCGCACCATGGTGATGCGCCACAGCCGGGCGGGCTCGCGCGTCGCCTTTTCGAGATCACTGGTCCTGGAGATCTTCTGGTTGTTGACCGACAGGATGATATCGCCCTTCTGGAATCCCAGGCTGGCGGCGGTGCCGTCCTCCGCCAGATCGGTCACGACAACCCCTTCGGTGTCGGCGTCGAGATGCAGCTCGTCGGCCACCGCCGGCGAGATGTTCGCGACTTTCGCCCCCTGGAACGGCGAGCGGCTGGTCAGCACGATTTCGTTGCGGCCGGTATCGGGCGCGGCTTCGAGCGGCACCGTCAGCTTCACCGACCTGCCGGCACGCTGCACCTCGATCTGCGACGTGCCGCCGAGCGGACGGGTCGCAAAGCGGTAGTCGAAAGCGTTGGGATCATCCACCGGCTGCCCGTCGATGGCGACGATCAGATCGGACAGTTTCAGCCCTGCCCGCGCCGCCGGACTGTTCGGCACCACGGTGGCGACCAGCGCGCCGACCGGAAGCCGCAGCCCCATCGTCTCGGCAATCTCGGGCGTCACCGCCTGCAACCGCGCGCCCAGCCACGGCCGCTTGACCGCCTTGCCGCCGCTCTTGGCCGAGGCGACGACGACGCGGACCATGTTGGCCGGGATCGCAAAGCCGATGCCCTGCGAGCCGCCGGAGCGCGAGAAGATCGCGGTGTTGATGCCGGCCAGCTTGCCGGTCATGTCGACCAGGGCGCCGCCCGAATTGCCCGGGTTGATCGCCGCATCGGTCTGGATGAAGAACTGGTAGTCGGTGATGCCGACCTGGGTGCGCGCCAGCGCCGAAATGATGCCGTGGGTCACGGTCTGCCCGACCCCGAACGGGTTGCCGATCGCGAGCACGACGTCGCCCACCATCAGTTCATCGGAATTGGCGAAATCCAGGGTCGGGAAGGTCTCGTGGGCGTCTTTGAGCCGCAGCACCGCGAGATCGCTGCGGCTGTCCTTGAGGACAATCTCGGCCTCGAATTCCCGCTTGTCGGCCAGCGACACCTTGACCTCATCGGCGCCTTCGATGACGTGGACATTGGTCACGACCAGGCCGGACGGATCCACCATGACGCCCGATCCCAGCGAGCGCTGCATCTGTTCCGGCTGCTGGCCGGGCACGCCGAAGAAACGGCGGAAGATCGGATCGTCAAGCAGCGGGTTGCGGTTCTGCACCATCTTGGCGGCATAGACGTTGACCACGGCCGGCTGCACGCGCTGCACGATCGGCGCGTAGGAAAGCCGCAGCTCCGCCTGCGAGGCCGGCAGGCGGCGGTCCTGCGCGAGAACAGGTGTCGCGATCACGGCCGAAACGGACAGCACGGCCAGCCAGCGTATCAACGTCATGTGGAAAACCCTGAGATTTGTAGCCTCGGATATAGGCGGTCGAGGCGGTGAGAAAAGAGAACCGGTGCGAGATCCCGCCAACTAGGCTGCGCGGTCGGGCGCTTTGATGGTCGGCGGCGGCGACCGGCAGGATAGCCTTTCCTGATGGGTTTCGCCCCAGGCCTTGAGCGTATCGATGACCGGGCGCAGGCTCTCGCCGATCTCCGACAGACGGTATTCGACCCGCGGCGGGACCTCGGCATAGACCTTGCGGATCACGAGATGGTCGATCTCGAGGGCTCGCAGCTGCTTGGTCAACATGCGCTGGGTAATGCCGGGCATCTGCCGGCGCAACTCGCCGAAACGACGGGTTCCGCCCTGCAGGTGATAGAGGATGACGCCCTTCCACTTGCCGTCGATCAAATCGAGGGTGGCTTCGACCGCGCAGCCGGGCCGGTGGTCGAAATCTCGCCGTTTCATGGGCTGTTTTTCCAATAGTATCCAAACAGGGACTATATCCCCAAATCTACCGTACTTGCCAATTTGGCGCCAGATGAGCGACAGGTAGGCGCCAGGCGATTGCGCCAGTACAGGGAGACAATGGGCATGAAGGCCGTCGGATACACCAAATCGCTGCCGATCGACGCAGCCGATGCTTTGATCGACTTCGAAACCGCCGGACCGGAGCCGGCCGGCCGCGACATCCGCGTCGCCGTCAAGGCGATTTCCGTCAATCCGGTGGACACCAAGGTGCGCAAGCGCGCTGCGCCGCCCACGGGCGAGACCAAGATCCTGGGCTATGATGCGGCCGGCGTCGTCGATGCCGTCGGGCCCGAGGTCACCCTGTTCAAGCCCGGCGACGAGGTTTTCTACGCCGGCTCGATCCAGCGCCAGGGCACCAATTCGGAGTTTCATCTGGTCGACGAACGCATCGTCGGCGCCAAGCCGAAGTCGCTTTCGTTTGCCGAAGCCGCAGCGCTGCCGCTGACCTCGATCACGGCCTGGGAATTGCTGTTCGACCGCCTCGGCGCGGTGCCCGGCAAGAGCGTCGATCCGCGCACCCTGCTGATCACCGGCGGCGCCGGCGGCGTCGGCTCCATCCTGATCCAGCTCGCCCGCCGCCTCACCGGCCTGACCGTCGTCGCCACCGCGTCGCGGCCGGAAACCAGCAAATGGTGCCTCGAGCTCGGCGCCCATGCCGTGATCGATCATTCCAGGCCGATCAAGCAGCAGATCGAAAGGCTCAATCCGCCGCCGGTCGCACTGATCGCAAGTCTCACCAATACCGACCAGCACTACAAGGCGCTGGCCGAACTCATCGCACCGCAAGGCAGATATGGCCTGATCGATGATCCCGCCGAATTCAATGTCAGCGCCTTCAAGGGCAAGGCTGTTTCAATTCACTGGGAATCGATGTTCACCCGCAGCTCGTTCCAGACCGCCGACATGATCGGCCAGCATGCGCTGCTCAACGACGTCGCCGACCTGATCGACAAGGGCGTGCTGCGCACCACGCTGGACCGGAGCTTTGGAACCATCAACGCTGCCAATCTCAAGCGGGCACACGCACAGCTGGAGTCCGGCACCTCGCGCGGCAAGATCGTGCTGGAAGGCTGGTAGGCGTTCATCTCCTGTCCTGCCGTCGACGTTCCCCGGATGCAGCGCAGTGCGCCGCACTTGCGGCGTGGTGCGCTGCTGATCCGCGGCCAACGAGAGTCTTAAGGTTACGCGTCTGGGTCCCTGTGTCTGCGGAGCGGCGCGAAGGGTGCCGCACCGCGTCCGGGACACGATTGGGCCTGTCCAACGTCAGCCGGACCTCAAACTGCCGGCACGCCTCGACAATCAAGCGGCGATCGAGCGCCGTCCGCCGGAATTTAGTACTTCGGCGTATCCCGGAGAGGCGCACCACCTGCGCAATCGCGGCATCGAGGGAATCTCGACGACGATGACGTGTTCGGCGGCGGCCCGCTCTCGGCCAGGCCGGCGACGCCGCCGCCGACCAGATAATGCCCGCCATATTGCGCGATGGTCTTGTCCGCAATGTTCCGATAGTTCTCGAAGCCCTGGGCATCGTGCACATCGACTTCGGAAATGACATGGGTCGAAATGGGCGAACTCACGCGATGGTCTGGACGATGCCGCCCTCGGCGCGAAGTGCGGCGCCGTTGGTCGCCGACGACTGCCTGGAGCAGACATAGACCACCAGGTTGGCGATCTCATCGACGGTGGCGAAGCGCTGCAGCAGCGAGGTGGGGCGAAACTGCCTGACGAACTGCGACGCCGCCTCCTCCAGCGACTGACCATGCTGCCGGGCGAGATCCTTGACGAAGGTTTCGACGCCCTCCGACATGGTCGGTCCCGGCAGCACCGAATTGACGGTGACGGCGGTGCCGCGGGTCATCTCGGCAAGCCCGCGCGATACCGCCAGCTGCGCGGTCTTGGTCATGCCGTAGTGGATCATTTCCTTCGGGATGTTCAATGCGGATTCCGATGAAATGAAAACGATGCGGCCCCAGTTGCGCTTCAGCATGCCCGGCAGATAGGCGCGCGAAAGCCGAACGCCCGACATCACATTGACCTCGAAGAAGCGGCTCCAGTCGTCGTCGGGAATGTCGAAGAACCCCTTGGGTTCGAAGATCCCGGCATTGTTGACCAGGATGTCCGGCTCGGGCAGCGCCGCGGCCAGGGCGTCGCATCCGGCCGCGGTCGAGACGTCGGCGGCAATCCCACGGATCCTGCTGCCGGGCACCGCCTTGCCGATCCCGGCGACGGCGGCTTCGACCTTGGCCTCGGTCCGGCCATTGACCACGACACTGGCGCCGGCCAGGGCCAGCCCGCGCGCAATCGCATGGCCGATGCCGGTGGTCGAGCCCGTCACCAGCGCCGTCTTTCCCTCGAGATCGATGTTCATGTGGATGCCTCCGTGAATGGATCACAGGGATATCGGGGGCGGCAGCTCCCGCCGCAATCACCGCCCGGGCGACAGGCGCGCAATAAAAAAGCGGCGCACCGGGCGCCGCTCTTCAAACCGTCATCCGGGCATGGCCTGCTCAGGCGGCTTCCGCGCCCTTGGCCTGATCCGGCCCGGAATCGAGGCCCTTGGCATCGACATCGCGGTCGACGAATTCGATCACCGCCATCGGCGCGTTGTCGCCGTAGCGAAAGCCCGCCTTGATGATCCTGGTATAGCCGCCCTGGCGGTCCTTGTAGCGGGTGGCCAGGGTGTCGAACAGCTTGCGCGTCATGTCGAGGTCGCGCATCTCAGAGATCGCCTGCCGCCGCATGGCCAGACCGCCCTTCTTGCCGAGCGTGACCAGCTTCTCGACGATCGGGCGCAGTTCCTTCGCCTTCGGCAGCGTGGTTACGATCTGCTCGTGCTTGATCAGCGCCGCGCACATATTGGCGAACATCGCGCGCCGATGTTCGGCGGTACGATTGAGCTTCCGATGAACCTTGCCGTGACGCATGTGATATTCCTCGATAGTTGTTCGGTCGCGACGGCGCGTCGGACACGTGGCTCAGGTGGGCCGCCTGCGTTCGCCCGGGACAGCGAGTGGTGAATGTTTTCTCTATTCGCTCCTCACCACTCCCTATCGGCTC
>Ga0302196_10002314_pt1 | contig 17886 bp, 19 predicted proteins | sample II_Bog_N1_3_FD_198794 | JGI IMG/M metagenome (GOLD analysis project Ga0302196, IMG submission 198794) | Peat permafrost microbial communities from Stordalen Mire near Abisko, Sweden - II_Bog_N1_3 | ecosystem: Environmental > Terrestrial > Soil > Wetlands > Peat | place: Sweden: Abisko...
TCGATCGCGGGTGGGACGGTGGGCGCATCGGCGGTGGGGGTCATGCCCCGAGTCTCCCAGACGGGCGGCTCGGTCCACCGGGCGATTCCGGCGATCGCGGCCACGGGCCGGGCCCGCCGGGCGGCCCTGGCGGTCGCACCCCGGTCGGGTCAGGTGCGCAGGCCCCGGTAGGGCTGGCGGCCGACCGGGATCTCGGACCGCCGGGGATTGGCCCGGTCCCGGTCGGACAGCACCGGGTCGGTCAGCCCCCAGTCGCCGGCGATGTCCGGGTCGTCCCAGGCCACGCCCAGTTCGTCCTCGGGGTTGTAGTAGCCGTCGACCAGGTACCACAGGGTCAGGTCGCTGAGCGAGGCGAACCCGTGGGCCACCCCCGGGGGGATGAACAGGCCGCGGTCGTGGTCACCGGAGAGGTCGAGGGAGAGCGTGGCCCCGTCGGTCGGCGATCCCTGGCGCAGGTCGTGGAGGACCACCCGGGCCGTGCCGGCCAGCACGTACCAGTAGTCCGACTGGTGCAGGTGGTAGTGGAGCCCGACCACCGCCCCGGCCTGCTTGGTCGACCGGTTCCCCTGGATCATCTCGCGCCCGAGCGGGAACCAGCTCCGACGGTAGGTCTCGACGAACCGTCCGCGTTCGTCCCCGTGGGCGTCGGGCTCCACGACGATGACGTCCTGGATGACGTCGGACTCGGTGATCGTCGGCATGGTGCCTACCCCTCGGTCGTCTCGGGCTGGTCGTGCGACACAGTAGTGAACCGGCTGCGGAAGAAGAGCAGGGGATCACCCTCGCCGATCCCGAGGTCGAGGACCCGGCCCAGGATCAGCTCGTGGTCGCCGGCGTCGTGGACCAGCTCCACCCGGCAGTCCACCCAGGCCAGGCAGTCCTCGATGACCGGCGAGCCGGTCCCCGGGGCGGGATGCCAGGACACACCGGCGAACTTGGGCCCGCCGGAGACGGCGAACCCCCGGCACAGGTCCTCCTGCTCGGCGCGCAGGACGTTGACACAGAAGTGGCCGCTGCGGGCGATCCGGGGCCAGCTGGTGGACGTCCGGGCCGGGGCCACCGCCACGTACGGCGGCTCGATGGACAGTGACACGAAGCTCTGGCAGGTGAACCCCACGGGCTGGCCGTCCTCGATGCCGGCCACGATGGTCACCCCGGTCGTGAAGCGGCTCATGGCGTCCCGGAAGTGGGCGCCGTCGAAGGGCGCCGTCGAGGGGGTGACGTCGTCGGTCACCTCACCGCCCCTTGAGCTCGATCGTGCCGCCCTCCTTGGCGGCGTGGACCTCCAGGGTGCCCGTGGCCTGGGCGATCTGGCGGGCCGACCGCAACATGGCGTCGATCTGGCGGTCGGTGTGGCCCGGGTCGTGGTGGAACATGTCCAGCCGCTTCACCCGCGCCTGGGTGGCGACGTTGACGGCGTAGGCGGGGGTCGAGTGGCCCCAGTCGAACAGCTCGACGAACTCGTCCTCGGTGTACTGCGAGTCGTGGATCAACAGGTCGACGCCCTCGCACAGATCGAGCACCTGGGGGTCGACCGTGGTCCGGTCCACCGGCGCCTGGTGGTCGGGCATGTAGGCGACGGTGACCCCGTCCGCCTCGATGCGGAACCCGAGGGTGTTGCCGATGTGGGGGATGGTGCGGGTCGTCACGGCGATGCCACCGATGGCGAACTCGTCGTCGCGACCCAGGTCGTGGTAACGCAGCTCGCCCCGGAAGTCGGCCATGTGCACCGGGAAGAACGGCGGCTTGACCATGCTGGCCATGGTCACCTGCAGGGTGTCGTCGGCCTGGGCCGGTCCGTAGATCTCGAGGAGGGCACCCGGGTCGCGCATCGGGGGGAAGAACGGGGTCCCGAGTACGTGGTCGTAGTGCAGGTGGGTCAGGAGGGCGTTGGCCCGCAGGGGCCGGCCGGCGGCCACCAGGGGCGCGTTGAGGTGGTGGCCGAGGGAGCGCAGGCCCGTTCCCATGTCCAGGATGAGCGGGAGCTCGCCGTCGACCTCGACCAGCACGCACGACGTGTTCCCCCCGTAGCGCCTCTGCTGGACGGAGGAGGTGGGGCACGATCCTCGGACGCCGAAGTAGGTGATTCGCACAGGGGGACGAGGCTAGTCGCCACCGGGGGCAAACGGCCGATTGGAGCCGTCGGTCACCCCGGCGCCCCGGCCACCAGGGCCGCCACCTCGGTCGCCACCCGGGCCCGGGTCGCCTCCCGTGAGGGGTCGGTGGTGGGCACGCACCGGCGGCGCCACGGGTCGTACTCGGTGCCGACCACCCCGGCGTGGTCGGTGGCCAGTTGCAGGAGCCGGAGCGACCGGGCCAGCCCGACCAACCGGTCGGACGCCTCCTTCGAGTGCGCCACGGGCACGACGGTGTCCCGGGTCCCGTGGGCCAGGAGGGCCGGGGGCCAGCGCCCGTGCTCCCCGGCCCCGGTCCCCACCCCGGTGAACAGGTCGTCGCCGAACGGCGACTCGTCGTAGGACCCGGCCAGTCCGGCCCAGGCCACCGGGGCCCACCCGTCGACCAGGGCGGGGTGCAGGGCGACCCAGGCGGCCGCATTGGCCCCGAGCGACCAGCCGGCCAGGGCGATCCGGTCGGCGTCGCCGCCGAGGCCGTGGGCCTCACGGCGGGCGAAGGTCACCGAGGCCAGCAGCTGGGCCGCCCCCTCGACGCCGTCGGACTGCCAGTCCGGGACGACCACCACCATCCCGTGGGCGGCGACCTCCCGGGCCAGCGGGGCCAGCACGTCGCGCTCGTCGACCCCGCTGCCGTGCCACAGCAGCACCACCGGCATCCCGTCGGCCCCGACCGGCGCGTGGACGTCGAGCACCTTGCCCGGGGCGTAGCGCACGGTCGTGGTCACCGTCGGCGTCCCCGGGTTCACCGGACCCTCCCCCGTACGTGGTCCACCCGGCCTACGAGTCGACCTTCGTCAGCCACGGCACCAGCGTCTGCAGGAAGGCGTTCTGCGACGGCGTCGCCAGCAGCGGGTCGAGGTGGCTGTAGGTCGACGTCCGGCTGACCACGGTCACGCTCGGGATCTTCGACTGGGCCTGGTACGCACGGGCACTCCGGGCCACGGCGTCGTTGTGCCCCCCGAGTGCGGTCTGGAAGGCGTACAGCGGCACGTCGACCTGGGCGGTGTGGAACAGGCGGAGCCCCAGTGCGTCGGCCACCGCCGTCTGCTGCAACGAGGCGGCGGCACCGGCGTCGATCGACAGGCGGGTCGGGTAGTACCAGTCGAGGGCGGCCGCCTGCGGCTGGGCGAACACGTAGGCGACGTTCTGCACCGGGGTGATCCCGTCGGGCACCCAGGGCCGCGGGTCACCGGAGGTGGCCACCACCCCCGAGTGGACCTGGTCGAGTTTCAGGTAGATCGGTGAGGTCCGGTAGTCGAAGGCGTGCCCGAACAGCGCCTGGTAGGTGACCGTCCCGGACGGGTCGAGTGACGTGGGCAGGAGCTTGAAGTCCTGGAACAGGGTGGCCGACCCCTGGGGATCGACCAGGGCGGCCACGGCCCCCACCTGGGCGAAGGCCCCGGTGACCCACGGCAGCCCCAGATGGAGGGCGTCGGACCACGGGCCCGTGGTGGCCAGCGCGGCGACGGCCTTGGTGGCGACGGCCACCGTCTCCGGGTTCCCGAACGCGGTAGCCGACCCGGCACAGCCGTCGATGCAGACGATGCCGTTGACGGTGGTGTAGCCCGGCTGGCCGTCGAAGTCCCACGCGGCGTACGCCGCGGCCACCGTCCCGCCCAGCGAGTGCCCGCCGATGGTGACGGTGCGGGCCCCGCCGTCCCGGGCGTCCAGCACCACGGCGTGGAGGTCGTCCAGGGTGACGGCCAGTCCCCAGTCGTCGGCGAAGGCGTAATCGGCGTTGGACAGCGGCTGGTAGTGGTCGGTGATCGACGGGTCGCCGACCCACCCCAGGTAGTAGTCGAAGGCCTGGGTCAACGTGGTCTGTCCGGCCAGGGTCGACTCGATCAGGGACTCGTCCTGGAGCGAGCCCTCGCGCCGCATGACCGACCACACCTGCAGGTCGGGGACGTGCTGGGCCAGGTACGGCGCCACCAGGTCGAAGTCACCGGCGCCGCCGAAGGTGCCCGGGGTCAGGACCAGGACGTGGGTGGCCGACGGCGACCCGAATTGGCGCACCTGGACCTGGTCGTACTGGGCCGGCGTGCCCGGCACGGCCGGCGTGGGGACGGTCACCACCCGCTCGGGCACCGACACAGGCGCCCCGAGGGCGATGGGCTGGCCGGTGCCGGTGGGGACCGTGGTCGTCGGACCGGCGGCCGTCGTGGTCGTGGTGGTGGTGCCCGACGTCGAGTTCCCGCACCCGGCCAGCAGCGTCACCGCTGCCAGCGCCACCAGTGTCGCCGCCGCCCCCCTGCTGTGACTGCGCATGCCTTCCCCCCAGCTCTCCGGCGTCCGGCCCGCGTCGGGCTCGGCCCCGCCGGAGGACAAGCTACCCACTGGCGGGCCCGTTCACGGGAGTCGTGCCGCGCCATGGCCGTCGCGCACCACCAGGCCCTCGGCCTCCAACCCCCGGAGCACCCGGTCGGCCCGTGCAGGGTCGTCGGCCCAGCCGGCGGCGGCGGCCACCGCGTCGGCACCCACCGGCCCAGCGCGCAGGGCGGCGATCAGCCGTCCCCGCCCCTGCCGGTCGGAGCCGGCGAAGCGGGACTGGGCCACCGAGACCCCGGCCGACCCCCGGGCCGGATCCGGGTCGGGCCGGCCGGCGAGCGCCCACCGGCAGCGACGGCGCAGCGGGCAGGCCGGGCAGTCGGGTGCGCGGGAGGTGCACACCGTCGCCCCCAGGTCGAGCAGGGCCTGCCCGAAGGACCAGCCCCGTCCGGGCGGGACCATGGCGTCGACCAGGCCCTGGGCCTCAGCGGGACGGACGGGCCGGCCGGCGACGGCGCGGGCGAGCACCCGACCGGCGTTGGTGTCGACCACGCCCACGTCGCGCCCGAAGGCGAAGGCCAGGACGGCCCGGGCGGTGTAGGGACCCACGCCGGGCAGGGCCAGCAGCGCATCGAGGTCGTCGGGGACCGCACCCCCGTGGCGGTCCACCACCTCCCGGGCGGTGACGTGGAGGTTCCGGGCCCGGCGGTTGTAGCCCATGCCCTCCCAGGCCCGCAGGACGTCACCCAGGGGCGAGGCGGCGCACGTCGCCGGGGTAGGGAACCGGTCGAGGAACCGGTGGTAGGCGGGCACCACCCGGGACAGCTGGGTCTGCTGGGCCAGGGTCTCGCTGACCAGTACGGCCCACGGGTCGCGGGTGTGGCGCCACGGGAACTCGTCCCGGCGCGACGTACCGTGCGCGCTCCCCCACGCCTCGACGGCGGCCCCGGCCGCCCGGACCTGGGGTACCGGGCGCACGGCCCGGACCGTCGCCGACGCCCTCGACCTCGGACGCTCCGCCGGCGGCATCGGCGTCGGCGTCGGCGGGGTCACCGGCCGGGACGGTCGGGGCTCAACCCCAGACGTCGTCGCCGTAGGGGCGCCGCCGCGGCGGGGCGGACGCCTCCTTCCAGACCATGACCTTGCGCCGGAAGAAGCAGACCTCGTCCCCGTGCTGGTTGAATGCCTTGGTCTCCACGGTCACCACGCCCCGGTCGTCACGCGACCTCGACTCGACCTTCTCGATCACCTTGGTCTCGGCGTAGATGGTGTCCCCGTGGAACGTGGGCGAGCGGTGGAGCAGGGACTCCACCTCGAGGTTGGCGATGGCCGCCCCGCTCACGTCGGGCACGCTCATCCCGAGGGCGAGCGAGTACACCAGGTTGCCGACCACCACGTTCTTCTTCTGCACCGACTCGTGCTCGGCGAACCAGGCGTTGGTGTGCAGCGGGTGGTGGTTCATGGTGATCATGCAGAACAGGTGGTCGTCGGCCTCGGTGATCGTCTTGCCCGGCCAGTGCCGGTAGACGTCACCGGGGACGAAGTCCTCGAAGTAGCGGCCGAAGGGGCGGTCGTACGTGGTCATGGGCGCCAGTGTCGTACGCCGCGGTCCGGGCCGTCCAGCCCCACCGCGGTGGTGACGACCACCGGGCTCAGCCCGGGACGGCGGCCGGACGGGTGGTGAAGGCCAGCACCCAGTCGGGGTGGCTGTCCCCGTCGATGGCCATCCGCCAGGTGTACCGGGTCCCCGGCGCCAGCGGGAGCGGGCCCAGATTGACGGCCAGCGCCACGTCCACCGGTGAGCCCTCGGGTACGTCGACCGGCCGCCCCACGGTGAACTCCCCCCGCACCTCGACCGGGTGGTCCCCGTCCGGCGTGGGCACCAGGACCGGGCGCCCGTCGGCGTCCTCCAGATACAGCTCCCAGTGGTGGGAGGCCTCCGCCTCGTGCCAGCCCACGTCGATCTTGAGGGCGATGGCCGAGGGCACCGGGTCGGGGCCGGTCATGCTCCACCCACCCCCCAGCACGTAGAGCTTGCCGTCGGCCACCTGGGCCGAGTCGCACAACATCATGGTTACCTTCACGTGGGAGGAGGCTACCGGTTCCCCCGGGGCACCCCGACCCCACCCGGCACCCGGGGGCCGTCGGGGGCGCCGGTAACGTTGGGGGATGGAACTGCGCGGGTTGCGGGACGACGTCTACCGGAGGCCGCTGGCCACCGCCCTGGACCGCCTGGGGATCGGGCCCGGCTGGACCTGCGTCGACGTCGGCGCCGGCGGGGGCGACGTCACCGTGGCCCTGGCCGAGATCGTCGGTCGGGACGGGCGGGTCTACGCGGTGGACAGCGACCCGACCGCCCGGGACGAGGTGGCGGAGGCGGCCGCCGCCCACAGCCAGGTCCTGGCCATCACCCAGGCCGGCGAGGACCTGCGCCTCCCCGAGCCGGTCGACCTGGCCTTCTGCCGCTTCCTCCTGCTGCACGTGGCCGATCCGGCGGTCGTCCTCCGCCGCATGGCCGCCGCCACCCGACCGGGGGGCTGGGTGGTGGCCCAGGAGCCCATCACCTCGGCCGGTCGGATCGACGGACGGCCCTTCTCCATGCCCGAGGCCCGCCACCCCGACGTCGGCGCCCTGCTCCCGTCCCTGGTCCGGTCGGCCGGGCTCGCCATCGTCGACGCCTGGGCCGAGGCCCCGGCCGGTGCCGGTCCCGGTCCGGTGGCCGACTACCTGGAGGTCCTCACCGAGGTGGACCCCGGGGACGACTCCGTCGTCCTCCCGCCGCTGGTCACCGTGGTCGCCCAGGTGCCGGTGGACTGAGCGGGCGGGCGGTGCCACCGGCCGACGGGGCCCGCGGGGCGGCCGGTATCCTTGTGCCGTGACCTCCGACCCGAACCCTGCTCCCGACCTCCCCGCGCCCCACCTCCCCGCCCCCGACCTCCTGGCCGCCACCGACGCCACCGCCGTGGCCAAGCGGGTGGTCGACGCCGGCATCGTCGCCCTGCGTGCCGCCGGGGGGCCGGACGGGGCCCAGGTCCTGGCCTACGACGTCTCCCACGCCGCCGCCGCGGTGCGCACGGCCGAGTCGGTCCTGGCCTACGGCGCCCACGGCGACACCGAGGCCCGCATCGCCTGCGCCTTCGTGGCCGACGCGCTGGCCGAGCTGGCCGGACGGATCGTCGGGCGGGCCGGGGAGTGGGGCGTGCCCACCGACTGGCTGGCCCCCGCCGAGGAGTTCGTCGCCACCTACCGGGACCCGGCCTTCCTGGCCTCGCTGGCCGACACCCAGGGCGAGCGTCACCTCGACCCCGACTTCGAGCTGGTCCGCGACACGTTCCACCGGTTCGCCGCCGAGCAGATCCGTCCCCGGGCCGAGCACATCCACCGGGCCAACACCGACATCCCCGAGGAGATCATCGAGGGCATGGCCGAGATGGGCGGCTTCGGCATGTCGGTGCCCGAGGAGTACGGCGGGTTCGCCGCCGAGGGCGACGCCGACTACCTGTCGATGGTGGTGGCCACCGAGGAGCTGACCTGGGGATCGCTGGGGGCGGGGGGCTCGCTGATCACCCGCCCGGAGATCCTCACCCGGGCCATCGTGAAGGGTGGGACCGAAGAGCAGAAGCAGTACTGGCTGCCGAAGCTGGCCACGGCCGAGGTGCTGGGGGCCGTGGCCGTCACCGAGCCCGACTTCGGCTCGGACGTCGCCGGGGTGATGCTGCCGGCCACCCGGACCGAGGGCGGCTGGATCCTCAACGGGGTGAAGACCTGGTGCACCTTCGCCGCCCGGGCCAACGTGCTGCTGCTGCTGGCCCGTACCGACCCTGACCGCGCCAAGGGCCACCGGGGACTGTCGATCTTCCTGGTCGAGAAGCCCCCGGCCGACGGGCACGGCTTCACCTTCGTGCAGGAGCCGGGCCTGGCCGGCCGCCCGGCCGACTCCGGCGGGAAGATGGAGGGGCGGGCCATCGACACCCTGGGCTACCGCGGCATGCACTCCTACGAGGTGTCCCTCGAGAACTGGTTCGTCCCCGACGCCAACCTGGTGGGCGGCGAGGACGGCCTGGGCCAGGGCTTCTACCTGCAGATGCAGGGATTCGAGAACGGGCGGCTGCAGACGGCGGCCCGGGCCGTCGGCCTGATGCAGGCCGCCTACGAGGCCGCCCTCGAGTACGCCGGCAACCGGGTGGTGTTCGGCTCCCCCATCGGCGACTACGAGCTCACCCGGGTGAAGCTGGCCCGGATGGCCGTCCTGATCCAGGCCTCGCGCCAGTTCTCCTACGAGGTGGCCCGGCTCATGTCCAAGGGCGAGGGCACCCTCGAGGCCTCCATGATCAAGGCCTACGTGTGCCGCTCGGCCGAGTGGGTCACCCGCGAGGCGCTCCAGATCCACGGGGGCATGGGCTACGCCGAGGAGTACCCGGTGAGCCGCTACTACGTGGACGCCCGGGTGCTGTCGATCTTCGAGGGGGCGGACGAGACGCTGTGCCTGAAGGTCATCGCCCGGCGGCTGCTCGCCGGCGACTGAACGGGCCGGGGCGTCCTCCGGGCCCACCGATCGGGGGCAGGGGGCACCACGGCGACGGCCCGGAGCTACGAGTCGCTGTTCACCCGGGTGAGCTCGACGGAGATCATGTCGTCGGCCAGGGCCTGGCCGCTGAACACGCAGTCGAACGCTGCGGCCACCCGCAGGACCATCTCGGCGTTGGCGGCGCTCACCGCCATGTGGCAGGCGCCGTCGGAGCTCAGGCGCTCCCAGAGGATCCCGATCTCGAAGCCCCGGCTGAACTCGGGGTCGTCGGTATCGAAGTGGACGATGGACTCCATGGACCAGCTATCGACCAACCGTGCGTCGTCCTTTACCCCTCGTGGCCTTCTCCCCGGTTGACGACCACCGGCCGTCGGCCCACCATGGGCCGGTGACCACCACCGCACGTTCCCTGTTCGACCGGTTCGCCGTGGCGCTGGGGGACCCGGGGCCGATGCCCGACGTGGACCTGCCCGACGGCGGGTCGCTCCCCTCGGTGTTCGCCGTGAGCGACCTGGCCCAGGCGTCGGTGGCGGCAGCCGGGGCGTCGCTGGCCCGCCTGGTCGCCGTCGACGGGGCACGCGCCCCGACCACCCGGGTCGACCGGGACCTGGCCTCGGCCTGGTTCGGGTTCTCGGTCCGTCCCGAGGGGTGGTCACTCCCCCCGGTGTGGGATCCGGTCGCCGGGGACTACGCCACCTCGGACGGCTGGATCCGCCTCCACACCAACGCCCCCCACCACCGCGACGCCGCCCTGGCGGTGCTGGGGGTCGCGGCCGACCGTGACGCGGTGGCCGCTGCGGTGGCCGGGTGGGGGGCCGATGCGCTCGAGGCGGCCGTGGTGGAGGCCGGCGGGGCCGCCGCCGCCCTGCGGTCGGCCGACGAGTGGGATCGCCACCCCCAGGGTCGGGCGGTGGCCGCCGAGCCCCTGGTGCAGGTGGAGACGACGGCGACGGTCGACGGTCGACCGGCTCCCGGGCCCCCCGACCGGCCCCTGGCCGGTGTGCGGGTGCTGGACCTGACCCGGGTACTGGCCGGCCCGGTGGCCACGAGACTCCTGGCCGGGTGGGGGGCCGACGTGCTGCGGATCGACCCGCCGGGGTGGGACGAGCCCGCCGTCGTCCCCGAGGTCACCCTGGGCAAGCGGTGCGCCCGGCTCGACCTCGCCACCGACGCCGGACGCGACCGGTTCCTCGGGCTCCTGGCCTCGGCCGACGTCCTGGTGCACGGCTACCGGTCCGACGCCCTCGACGGGCTGGGCCTGGGGATCGGGGTGCGGTCCGACGCCCGGCCGGGGCTGGTCGACGTGAGCCTCGACGCCTACGGCTGGACCGGTCCGTGGGCCCGGCGCCGGGGGTTCGACAGCCTGGTGCAGATGAGCTCGGGGATCGCCGCCACCGGCATGGCCGTCACCGGGGCAGACCACCCGGTACCGCTGCCCGTCCAGGCGCTCGACATGGCGGCCGGCTACCTGTTGGCCGCATCGGCGCTCACCGGCCTGGCCCGCCGCCGGGCCGACGGGCACGGCACCCGGTGGTGTACCTCACTGGCCCGGGTGTCCCGCGCCCTGGTCGATGCCGGGACCACCGACCGTCTGGTGGGCGACGGCATCGACCCGGCTCCGCCCGATCCCGACGGTCCGGTCGAGCACACCGCGTGGGGGGACGCCCGTCGGCTCCCTCCCCCGGTCGAGGTGGACGGCGCCCCGCTGCACTGGACCGTCCCGGCCGGTCCCCTCGGCTCGTCCGAACCGGAGTGGCCCACCAGCTGAGCACGGCACCGGAGGCCCCGGCCGGGCCGGACGCCGGAGCGCACGACGACCGTCCGCTCCACCGGAGCCCTACGGGGCGACGGTGGGCGATCCCCCGTCGACGGCGGAAGCGCCGGCGGCGGACCCGTCGACGGCCGTCAGCCCGGCGCTGGCCGCCCAGTCGTCCCCGTCGTCCGCCGCCCCACCGCTCGGAACGGTGCCGACGGCCGCACCGCGGCCCGGCCTGCGGGCCCCGTCGACCACGGCCAGCACGACGGCCACGGACCCGACGGCGGCCCCCAGCAGGCAGACACCCGCCCAGCGCTCGCTCCCGTAGAGCCAGCTGCCCACGGCCGAGCCCAGTGCGCCGCCGACGAAGTAGCAGACCATGTAGGCCGAATTGATCCGGCTGCGTGCCTCGGGGGCCAGCCGGTAGATGATCGACTGGTTGGTGACCTGGAGTCCCTGGACCCCGACGTCGAGGACCAGGACGCCGAGGATCATCATGGCCAGGTCGTGGCCGCCCAGCCACAGCGGCAGGAACGAGCCGGCGATCAGGGCGGCGAAGACCAGGGTGGTGAGCCGGTTGAGTCCCCGGTCGGACCACCGGCCGGCCAGGTTGGCGCACAGTGCACCGGCGGCGCCGATCAGACCGAAGAGCCCGATGGTGGCGTCGCCGTAGTGGTAGGGCGACCCGGCCAGCACGAAGGCCATCGTCGTCCAGTAGATGCTGAAGGCGGCGAAGGCGAGGGCCCCGAAGAGCGCCCGGCGCCGCAGCACGGCCTCCGACACGAACAGGTGCACGGTCGACCGCAGCAGTGTCCCGTAGCGGATGGCCGGGCGCTCGACCTCGCCGGGGAGCACTCGACGGAGCACCACGGCCATGAGCACGGTCACGACCGCGGCCATGCCGTAGACGGCCCGCCAGCTGGCCACGCCGGCCACCAGCCCCGAGACGGTGCGGGCCAGCAGGATCCCGAGGAGCAGTCCGCTCATCACCTGGCCCACCACCCGGCCCCGGGCCTGCTCGGTGGCGAGGGACGCGGCCATCGGCACCAGCATCTGGGCCACGGTCGAGCCGACGCCGACCACCAGCGCCACGGCCACCAGTACCCCGATGGAGGGCGCCACCGCCGACACCACCAGACCGATGGTGGTCACCACCAGGACCAGCGGCAGCAGCCGGCGGCGGGCCAGGATGTCCCCCAGGGGCACGAGCAGGGCCAGGCCCAGGGCGTAGCCGATCTGCGAGAGGGTCACCACCAGGCCGGCGGTGGCCTGGCTGGTGCCGAAGGACCGGGTGATGTTGTCCAGGATCGGCTGGGCGTAGTACAAGTTGGCCACCGACAGCCCGCAGGCCACGGCGAAGACGACCACCAGGCCGCGGGAGAGCCCGGTAGGGCCGGCGGTGCCGCTGCCGGCGTGGGTGTCTCGGTGGGTGTCGTTGTGCGTGTCTCGGTGGGCAGCCAAGGCCGGTCCTCTCGGTCGGTCCCCCTGGATCGCATCCCGCATACCTGAACACTTCGTACAGTATCAGGATTCCTGTACGCATCGTTCATCATCTACACTGCACCCATGGACACGGCACCCGTGGACACGGCACCCGTGGACACGGCACCGGCCTCCGCCCGCGCCGGACGGCCACGGAGCGAACGGGCCCGACTGGCCGTGCTGGACGCCGCCGCCGACCTGCTGGACGAGGGCGGCCTGGCCGCCGCCACCATCGAGGCCGTCGCCGCCCGCGCCGGGGTCTCCAAGGTGACCATCTACAAGTGGTGGCCGTCGCGCGGCTCGGTGGCCGTCGACGCCTACTTCCACCGCTACCGCCAGACCAGCACCTTCGAGGACACCGGGGACCTGGCCGCCGACCTCACCGGACAGATCCGGCTCATGATCGAGGCCTTCCGGGGCCGGGCCGGGACGGTCATGGCCGAGCTGATCGGACAGGCGCAGTTCGACCCGGCCCTGGCCGAGACGTTGCGCTCCCACTGGCTGGAGCCCCGCAGGCGGGCCACGGCGGAGGTCCTGCAGCGGGCCGTCGACCGGGGCCAGATCCGAGCGGACGTCGACGTACCGGTGGTGATGGACCAGCTGTACGCCCCGCTCTACTACCGGATCACCATGGGCCACGAACCGCTCCGACCCGACCTGGCCGACACGCTGGTGCGCACCGTGCTCGAGGGGATCCGGGTCCCCGGCCGGTAGGCGACCAGCCCGGCCGTCGGCCGACGCTCCCGTCGGCCGAGCCGCTCAGGGCAGGCCGGCGCGGGTCACTCCCCGCCCGGGGGCTCCGAGGCGAGGCGGGCGGCCAGCTTGCCCAGCGTCTGGTACCCCAGCTCCACGGCGCCGAACGAGATGGTCGCCGCCCGCCTCTGCGGTGACGGATGGAGCTGGCGCATGGTGAGCACCGTCCTCCCGTCCGCCTGCTCGTCGAACGTCACGGTGACATGGAACCGGTTCGGGTCGTCGTCGACGTCCTCGCCGTGGTCGAGGACCAGTCGGGACGGTCGAGCGATCTCGAGGAATGTCATGCGGTTGCTGAACCGCTGGCCGTCCGGGGCGATCATGTCGAAGCACCAGCGCCCGTCGACGGTGATGTCGATGGAGCGGGTCTCGCAGGTGTAGCCGTCCGGGCCGTACCACGCCGGGATGCTCTCCGGATCGGTCCACGCGTCGAAGACCCGCTCACGTGGCGCATCGAAGGTGCGGGTGAGGACGATCTCACGAGCGATCGCCTCCCGGTACTGGGTGTCATCCATGGTGCTCAGGTCCTTCCGGTCTCGGTGGTCTCGGTGGTCTCGGTGGTCGCCGCGTCACGACGGAGGAAGTCGTCGAGGCGGTCCAGTCGGCTCTCCCACGCCTCACGGGTGAGCGTCGCCCAGAGCGCGACTTCGGTGAGGGCCTCGGGCACCAGCCGGCACGGCCGGAGCCGACCCTGGCGGCCGCGGGTGATCAGGTGCGCCTGCTCCAGCACCTTGAGGTGCCTCGAGATGGCCGGCAGGCTCACGTCGAACGGCTCGGCGAGTTCGAGCACCGTGGCTTCCGACCGGGCCAGTCGCGTGACGATGGCCCGACGCGTCGGATCCGACAGAGCGGTGAACAGGGCGCCGAGCTCGAGGTCGTCCGGGACGGTGCGGCTCATACCTCAATAGTTAACATTTGTGTTAACTATTGTCAACGTACCCGCCGGGCCCGGCGGACAGGGCGGGGGCGGCGACCTACCGGGGTGGCTCAGCCCTCGGAGCGGGTGAGCCCGGCGCGCTCCCCGCGGGTGACGAACTTGGTCGCCATCTTGCGCGAGGCCTCGTCGATCATTTCGTCGCCGAACATCACCGCACCGGTCCGGTCGTCCTCGGTGGCCTTGCGGTAGGCGTCGAGGATGTCCCACGCCTTGTCGAACTGCTCCTGGGTCGGCGAGTACACCTCGTTGAGCACCCCGACCTGGTCGGGGGTGAGGGCCCACTTGCCGTCGTAGCCGAGCACCCGGGTGCGCTGGGAGAACTCGCGGAGGCTGTCGAGCTCACGGATCTTGAGGAACGGCCCGTCGATGACCTGGAGGCCGTTGGCCCGACCGGCCATCAGGATCTTGGAGAACACGTAGTTGAAGTGGTCACCGGGGTACTCGGGGATGGCCACCCCCCCGGTGAGCACCGGCATCTCCATGGAGGCGGCGAAGTCGGCGGGGCCGAAGATGATCGTCTCGAGGCGGGGCGACGCGGCACAGATCTCCTCGACGTTGATCAGGCCGCGGGTGGTCTCGATCTGGGCCTCGATCCCGATGTGGCCGACCGGCAGGCCGCACGTCTTCTCGACCTGGGTGAGGAGGAGGTCGAGCGCCACCACCTCGGCGGCCGACTGGACCTTCGGTAGCATCAGCTCGTCGAGGCGCTCCCCGGCGGCGGACACCACCTCGATGACGTCGCCGTAGGTCCACTCGGTGTCCCACGCGTTGATCCGGACGCACAGCACCCGGTCGTCCCACGGGAGGGTGCGGATGGCCTCGGCCACCTTGGCCCGGGCCGCCGGCTTCTCCAGCGGCGCCACCGAGTCCTCGAGGTCGAGGAAGCTCATGTCGGCGGGGACGGTGGGCGCCTTGGCCAGGAACCGCTCGTTGGATCCCGGCGAGGACATGCAGGAGCGGCGCGGCAGATTACGGGAGCGTTCGGACATGGCCCCGATCGTAGGGCGCCGGGATGACCCGTCCAACCCGGCACCGGCCCGGGCGCCCGGTCCAACCCGGCACCGGCCCGGGCGGCCGGTCCAACACGGCACCGGCCCGGGCGGCCGGTGGGCCGGCACCGCCCTGGGCCCCGGTGCGGTTCAGTCGGCGACGAGCCCCGCCGCCTCGTCCCGGGCGATCTGGTCGGCCAGGTCACCGGGGGTGAGCTGCTCGGACAGCAGGCGCTCGAACCGGGCGCTGTCCCCGGCGGTGAACGCCCGGCACAGCGGGAACCCCTCCACGTAACAGGTCAGGTACGCCCGCCAGGTCGGGTGGGTGAGGAACTCGACCGCCTTGGCGGCGCGGTCCCGGGGCAGCAGGCCCCAGCGGGCCACCTCGTCGATGACGGTGTCCGGGTCGGCGCCGTCCTCGTGGAGCCGGAAGGCGGCGTTGGTGCGCACCGCACCGAGCGCCTCGCCGGCGTCGGCCACCGCGGCCACCACCTCGGAGTCGTAGCGGATCCCCAGGGGCTGGAGGTGGGCCGCCACCTGTGCTTCGGGGTACCGGCCCCAGGCGACCTCGAGCCCGAGGTCGGCCAGTCCCTCCGCCAGCAGGCACTGGGGGGTCCCGACCAGGAAGATGGACTCCTCCCACCAGCGGCGCCGACGCACCAGGCCCACCTCCTTGCGGGTGTGCTCGGTGTGGTGGCCCGGGTAGGCCTCGTGGGCCACCAGGTGGGCGAGCCCGAGCGACAGCACGGGCAGGTCGGTGTTGATGGCCACCCGACTCTGCAGGTCGCCGAGGTAGTAGTTGAACCCGGCCCACGGCTCGTCGGTCACCAGCACGAACTCCACGTGCTCGCCTTCGGGCAGTCCGAACAGCTCGGCCGTGCGGGCCCGGAGGTCCTCGGCCAACGAGTCCACCGCAACGCGCAGCCTGTCGACCGGCACGGCGTGGGACTCGCGCCAGGCGACCAGTCGTTCGGCCAGCGGGCCAGAGCCCGGGAGCACCTCGTCGAGCTGACGATGGGCGTCGACCAGGGTCTCCTCGTCGACCCGGTGGGGGCGCACGCCGTAGCAGGCCTCGACCTCGTCGGCGTACCCGATGGGCTCGCCGGCGAGCTTGGCCGCGGTGGTGGCCAGGCCGACCACCTGGGCGGCGATCCAGTGACGACGGGCCGGCGCCGCCGAGTCCCCGCCCGGATCGCCGTCGAGCGGGGCGCCGGCCTCGAGGGCGGCCAGCAGCGCCCGGGCGTCGGACACCAGCCGCTCGGGGGGGAGCACCGGCTCGGCGGCCACGTCGGCGGCCAGCGCCGGCGGTCCGTAGTAGGCATCGACCATCCCGTCGATGTGGCGGCCCAGTCGGAGCCCCAGTGTCAGATAGTCCTCGACGAGTCCACGGGCGGCCACAGCTCGCGCCTGGTCCCGTTGCTCAGTCGAGCCGCTCGTGGAGGAACGCCACCGTGCGCTCCCACAGCAGCTCGGCCGCCTCCCGGTTGTAGACCTCGGGGCGGTCCTCGTTGAAGAAGGCGTGGTCGACCCCGGGGTAGTGGTGGAACGTCACCGTCTTGCCCAGGCCGCGCAACTGCTCCTCGAGGGCCCGCACCGCGTCCGGGGTGAAGAACCCGTCGAGCTCGGCGGCGTGTCCGAGGACGGTGGCCGTCATGGCCGAGTAGTCGGGCTGGGCGTCGGGCCACGGGATGACCCCGTAGGCCGGCACCACGGCGCGCACGGCGTCGGGGCGCTGGGTCGCCAGCACCAGGGCCAGTCCACCACCCATGCAGAACCCGACCACGCCGACGTCGTCACGCCCGGTGCGGCGGAGCAGCTCGTCCACGGCGCCGCTCAGGTCGTGGGCCGCCCGGCCCATCTCCATGGCCATCATCGCCTTGGCCGCCTCGTCGGGCTCGGTCAGCGGGACCGACGTGCCGTGGTACAGGTCGGGGGCGAGGGCGGTGAACCCGGCGTCGGCGAAGCGGTCGCAGGTCCGGGTGATCTGGTCGACCAGACCCCACCACTCCTGCAGTACCAGCACCCCGACGCTGCCGCTGGCGCCGGACGCCGACTCGGCCAGGTATCCGCTCCCGGTGCTCCCGTTGCTCGGAAATTCGATGTGCTCACCCATGGAGGCGACCCTACTCGCCGACCCCGGCGAGCCACGCCCGGCGGACCCCGACCCGGCCGGTGGCGGGCGCGCTCCGACAACCGTCCGGCAACGGAGGCCGGCGGACAATTCCCTGCTCAGAGCCGTAACTGGGTGGGGGGTCCTTGTGGGCCCCATGGGGACCGACTACCATCCTCACGGATATGACTCACGCCGAGCAGTACTCGACGGTAGAGCCAGGTGCCTGCCCAGCACGTCGCAACCGGACCCGAAACCGGCTGGTGGTGACACTCGCTGCGGCCTCCCTCCTCGGGGCCACCTCGGCGGCCGTGGTCATCGCCTCGCCCGCCTCCGCCGACCAGATCTCCGATGCGCAGGCGCAGGCCGCGGCCATCACCGCCCAGCTCAACGCCACCCATGCCCAGATCGCCGCGCTCACCGGGCAGGTCAACCAGGCCGACTACCGGCTCTCCCAGCTGCAGGCCCAGATCTCGGCCAGCCAGGCCCAGATGGCCAAGGACCAGCGGACGGTGACCGCCGACACGACCCAGCTGCGCAGCCAGGCCATCGCCGACTACATCAGCTCGGGGACGTCGAACACCGCGACCCAGCTCTTCACCTCGAACGTCAACACCAGCGGCATCCGGTCGGAGTACTCGTCCATCGCCACCGGCAACGTGACGTCGACCATCGACCATCTCCACACCGCCCAGACCCAGCTGGCCGCCACCCAGGCCTCGCTCGAGCAGCAGCGGGCACAGGCCCAGACGACCGAGACCACACTCGTCGACTCGCAGAAGCAGGCCACGGCACTGGCCGGCCAGGACCAGGCCACCCTGGACAGCGTGGACGCCAACATCCAGGCCCTGGTGGCCCAGAAGCAGGCCGCCGAGGCCGCCGCCGCCCAGGCTGCCGCCCAGGCCGCGTTCAACCAGAAGCTCCAGGC
>Ga0302196_10002324_pt1 | contig 17852 bp, 14 predicted proteins | sample II_Bog_N1_3_FD_198794 | JGI IMG/M metagenome (GOLD analysis project Ga0302196, IMG submission 198794) | Peat permafrost microbial communities from Stordalen Mire near Abisko, Sweden - II_Bog_N1_3 | ecosystem: Environmental > Terrestrial > Soil > Wetlands > Peat | place: Sweden: Abisko...
CACGGAGCAGGACATGCTGAAGACCAAGAACTTCGGCCGCAAGAGCCTCAAGGAGATCAAGGAAATCCTTGCAAACATGGGGCTCTCGCTCGGCATGAAGATCGACAACTGGCCGCAGATGATCGAGCGCTGGAAGGCGCAGCAGGCGCAGGCCTGAGTTTTCGTCGGGTGGCCTGGTCTCACCATCCCGATGGTGGGGTCAGGTCACCACTCGCTGACGCTCGCGGTACTGCGACGCGGTTTGGAATCAGGAAACGTAGGGAAGGTAACAAGTCATGCGTCACCGTAACAGCGGTCGAAAGTTCGACCGCAACACCAGCAGTCGGCGAGCGATGCTCCGGAACCTCACGGCGAACCTCATCCTGCACGAGCGGATCGAGACGACCGATGCGAAGGCCAAGGAGCTCCGGCGTGTTGCGGAGCGTCTGATCACCAAGGCCAAGCGCCTCGGCGAAGCTGCCTACAGCGGCGCCGACGCTCTGTCCCCCAAGGACAAGGCGCGTCGCCTCCACGCCAAGCGGATGGTCGGCGCGTACATCCCGCGCTTCGTCGTTCGCATCGAGAAGGGCGGCGTGCCCAAGAAGGTCGACCTCGTGGAGAAGGTCTTCCTCGATCTCGCCAAGCGGTTCGCCACCCGTCCGGGCGGCTACACCCGCATCATCAAGTTCGGTCCCCGCCGCGGTGATGCGGCCCCGATGTCGCTCATCGAGCTCGTCGGCGACAAGGACTACGACACGACCGCGCCGGCCGCGAAGACTGAGACGGTCACGGCCGCCGAGCCGAAGACGGCCGCGAAGGCCGAGTAGCTTTCGTCACGCCGGCTTCGGCCTTCGGCGTCCCACGAAGAGCGCGAGCACCACGAGCAGGGCGGCGAGGGCGCCGCCCGCGATGCTCGCGTGGCGAATGCGCGCCTGGCGGTCCGCCGCGTCGTCGCCCAGCCGATCGAGGGCCGAGCGGGCGTGGATGTTCGTGGGGTCCTTGGCGAGGGCCGTGCGAAGGAGCTCGGCGTCGATGACGCCGTGAGCCTGCAGGTCCTCCGCCTCGAGGTAGTCGAGCTCGCTCTCCGCCTGGGCGGCACGCGGCCCGTCGGGCGCGAGCTGCACGGCCTTGCGTAGGTAGGACTGGGCGCTCGCGCGGTTCGTGTCCTCCAGCGCGAGGGCGTAGGTCACGTAGGCGGGGACCATCTGCGTGCGGCGGTCGAGCTCTGGCTCACGCGCGAGCGCGCGATCGAAGTCCGCCACTGCGTGCTCGAGATCGCCGGCCTCCTGCTTGGCGAAGCCGGAATCGACGAGGACGTTGACGTCCTGGAGCCGGAGCGCATCGTCCGCCGCGAAGAGCATGCGCGCGACGTCGGCCGCGGCCCAGTCGGGGACGAACGCTTTGCCCGTCGTCGCGGAGTACGACTCGCGAAGCTTGGGTAGCGCGCTCTCGCCGTACGCGAGGACCGCCTCGCGGGCGGCGCTGCGAACGACGTCGCGCTCGGCGTTGACGAACGAGAACACCACGCCGAGCGCGTCCGGATCCTGGACCGCCCCGAAGGCGCGCAGCACGTCCGCGAGGACGGTGGGGTCCTTCACCTGCACGCAGTCGCCCGCGACGCGGCGGTTCAGGCCTTCGAGCTGGGCGCCTGCCCAGCGAGCGACGGCAGGGGAGGTGCCCTTGCGCGCGCGAATGAGGCCCGGGACGGCGCGCTCGCCGAGCTCGTGGACGAGGCGCACGATCTCCGGACGGAACGCGCCGCCCGCGTCGCCGGAGGCGAGCGCGAGGGCGACGACCGCGCTCGGCGTGCCGATGTGCGCGAGCGCGCGCAAGAGGCACTCGGTCACGAGGGCCGCGTGGGCGGCGTCGCTCCCGGGCACGCGCACGAGGTCGTCCTCGAGGTCGCTCGGCTGTGCGGCGGCTTTGTCGGTGGACGCCTTGGCGTGCGCGGCCTTCACCGCCGCGAGCACCGCGGCGTCGTTCCCCGGCTGCGCGCGCCTCGCGGCGAGCTCGGCGGTGAGCGCGGAGGTGGCCTCCGGCCCGAGCTCGCTCACCTGCTTGGCGGCAGCGCGCCGCGCTCCCTCGCCATCGCCCGCGAGGGGCGCGAGCATGGACGAGAGCTGCGCGGGCGCGAGCGCCGGCGGGTCGGCGGCCTCTGCGACGCCGACGCCGACGCTCGCGAGCGCGAGCACCGCTGCCGAGACCAGGACCTGAGCGCTTCGGTTCACTCGCACGACCCCGGTGAAACGCACGCCCACGCAGCCCGATTCCGCGGCGTCACGTCACTCCACGATGGAAAACTCGTAGAACTCGCCCGTGTACGCCTTCCAGCGCACGTCGACCTGCTCGACGCGCGCTGCCGAGGGCCCGTGCTGCGCCCAGCTGATGATCTCCTTGATCGCGTCGTCCTCCCCCTCCGCGACCATCTCGATGCTTCCGTCATTCCTGTTCTTGACCCATCCGCTGACGCCGAGGCGACGTGCCTCGCGCTGAGCCGCCGCGCGGAAGAAGACTCCCTGCACGCGTCCGCGAACGAAGAGCTGCACTCGCTTGCTCGCCATGGTTGACCAAAAATCGTAGCGAGTCCGGGCCACCCGGGCAAATTGCTCGTCGCACTGTCCGGTCCCGCGCCTCTTCCGCCGTCCGCTCCGCGCTCGTCCTCCCTCGCGCGCGCTTCTCTTGACGCGGCCTTTGCCAGCCGTTACGTCGCGGTCGCTCCTTCGAGGCTCGCCTCGTCGGCCGTTCCCCCCATGCACCTCGGTCAGCTCAAACAGAAGCCCATGGCGGACCTCGTCACGGTCGCCCGTGAGCTCGCGATCGAGGGCGCCGCCGGGATGAAGAAGCAGGACGTGGTGTTCGCCATCCTCCAGGCGACCGCGGCGAAGGACCTCGAGATCTTCGGGGACGGCGTGCTCGAGTGCCTGCCCTCCGGGTTCGGCTTCCTGCGCGGCGCCGACTCGAACTACCTCCCCGGCCCCGACGACGTCTACGTCTCGCCGGCGCACATCCGTCGCTACGGGCTGCGCACCGGGGACAGCGTCTCGGGATCCATCCGGCCGCCGAAGGAGAACGAGCAGTACTTCGCCATCGTCAAGGTCGACTCCATCAACGGCGGCGCCCCCGAGCTCGCTCGCGACAAGGTGCTCTTCGACAACCTGACGCCGCTCTACCCCCAGAAGCGCGTGACCCTCGAGCTGCCGTCGAACGGGACGACGACGCCCAAGCCCCCGGGCGTCTCTGCCGGCGCGAACGGATCGGCCTCCCGGCGCGCGCCGGCGAACGTCGCCTTCGCCGCCGGCTTCTCGACCCGCATCCTCGACATGATGGTCCCCATCGGGTTCGGCCAGAGGTGCCTCATCGTCTCCCCGCCGCGCGCCGGCAAGACGGTGCTCCTCCAGCAGATAGCCAACAGCCTCACGTCGAACCACCCGGCCACCAAGATCATCGTCCTCCTCATCGACGAGCGGCCCGAGGAGGTCACCGACATGCAGCGCACCGTGAAGGGCGAGGTCGTGTCGTCGACGTTCGACGAGCCGGCCACCCGTCACGTGCAGGTCGCCGAGATGGTCCTCGAGAAGGCCAAGCGCCTCGTCGAGCACGGCCACGACGTCGTCATCCTGCTCGACTCCATCACCCGCCTCGCGCGCGCGTACAACGCCGTCGTGCCGCCCAGCGGCAAGGTGCTCTCCGGCGGGGTCGACGCCAACGCGCTCCACAAGCCGAAGCGCTTCTTCGGCGCCGCGCGCAACCTCGAGGAGGGTGGCTCGCTCACCATCATCGCGACCGCGCTCGTCGACACGGGCTCGCGCATGGACGAGGTCATCTTCGAGGAGTTCAAGGGGACCGGCAACTCCGAGGTCCACCTCGACCGGCGCCTCATGGAGCGGCGCATCTTCCCGTGCCTCGACATCGCCAAGAGCGCCACCCGAAAGGAGGAGCTGCTCCTGCCCGACTGGCAGCTCCAGCGCCTCTGGCTCCTTCGCCAGCACCTCTACCCGCTCGGCGCGGTCGACTCGATGGAGTTCTTGCTCGAGAAGATCGCGAAGACGGGGACCAACAAGGAGTTCCTCGAGTCGATGAACCAGTGACCGTCTCTATCGAGGGCGTCGGGCTGCATGGCGGGTGGAAGGTCCGGGTCTTGCTCGGTACCCGGCCGGGCCCCGTGGTGATGGTGATCGGCGGGCAGGCCTTCGCGCTCGCGGAGCTCGGGCTCGCCGGCGTGGAGCGCGCCACCACCGTCAGGGTGGGCGAGACGACCGTAGGCACCGTGGAGCACCTCTTCGCGGCGTGCGCGGGCATGGGCGTTCACGAGGGGCTCACGATCGCCGTCCTCGGCGACGAGCTCCCGCTGCTCGACGGCGGCGCCGCGCGCTGGTGCGAGGCGCTCGATGAGCTCGGCATCGCGCCTTCGCCTCCGCGCCTCGAGGTGCTCGCGGACGGGGAAGTTCGCGTCGGCCGGAGCCGCTATGCGTTCGCGCGCGGCCAGCGCGGCGTCACCGTCCGCGTGGACTACGACGATCCGCGCGTGTCCCCCGACGCCTCGTGGAGCGGCGACGCGGCCGACTTCCGCGAGCGCATCGCGCCCGCGCGCACCTTCGCCTTCGCGCGCGAGCTCGGCATGCTCGCGGAGCAGAACCTCGCCTCGCACGTCACCCCCGAGAGCGTCATCGTCCTTGCCGACGACGCCGTCCACGCCGCGGGGCGCCGCTACGAGCCCGACGAGCCCGCGCGCCACAAGCTCCTCGATCTCATGGGCGACCTCTTTCTCTACGGCGGCCCGCCCGCGGGCGGCAGCGTCCACGCCGACCGCCCCGGCCACGCCGCCACGCACGAGGCGGTTCGGGTCGCCCTCGAGCGCGGGCTGCTCGGCCTCCTGTCATCCTGAGCGAAGCGAAGGATCCCCCGCGCGAACCGAGTCCGCGTGTCACCCGCGGAGATCCTTCGCTCCGCTCAGGATGACAGATCTTCCGATCTCCCGATCTTCCTGTGATTCTCCTCCCATGGCGGCCACGGCACACGACGAAGGCGAGGGCCTGCTCGCGCGCGTCGCGGCGCGCTTCACCGCGTGGGCCGAGCGGTGGATCCCCGACGCGTTCGTCTTCGCGCTCGTCGCGACGTTCGTGGTCGTCGCGTTCGCGGCCGCCGAGCCCGGCTACAGCCTGCCCGAGGTCGTCGACATCTGGGGCGGCGGCTTCTGGAAGCTCCTCGAGTTCACGCTCCAGATGTCGCTCGTCATCATCACGGGGTACGTCGTCGCGACGACGCGCCCCGTCTACCGGGCCATCAAAGCGCTCGCGCGCGTCCCGCGCTCGCCGCGCGGCGCCGTCGCGTTCGTCGCCGTGCTCGCGATGGTCTCGTCGTGGTTCAACTGGGGCTTCAGCCTCATCTTCGGCGCGATGCTCGCGAAGGAGGTCGCCCGCCGCGTGCGCGACGTCGACTACCGCGCCGTCGCGGCCGCCTCGTTCCTCGGCATCGGCAGCGTCTGGGCGCAGGGCCTGAGCGGCTCGGCGGCGCTCCAGATGGCGACGCCGAGCGCGCTGCCCGCCGACGTCCGGAGCGTCGTCGCCGCCGGGTCGCTCGTGCCGGGCGGCGTCATCCCGTTCTCGAAGACCATCTTTCTCTGGCAGAGCCTCGTCAGCGTCGTCGCCGAGGTCGCCGTCGTCACGCTCGTCATGTACCTCGCAGCGCCCACCGCCGCTCGCGCGCGCACCGCCTCCGCGATGGGCATCGATCTCGGCGTCTCGCCCGCCGACCAGGGCGACCCCGAGCGCCGCGGCACGCCGGGCGAGTGGCTCGAGCACTCGCCGCTCCTCAGCGTCCACCTCGTCCTGCTCGGGGGCGCCTACCTCGCGCGCTACTTCTGGCAGGCGAGAGATGGCGTCCTCAACGCCATCAACCTCTCGACCATCAACCTGCTCTTCCTCCTCGTGGGGGTCGCCCTCCACGGCACGCCCGCGCGCCTGATGCGCGCGGTCAAGGAGGCGACGCCCGGCGTCTGGGCCGTCATCCTCCAGTTTCCGTTCTACGCGGGCATCGCGGCGGTCATCACCAAGACGCATCTGAACGAGCGCATCGCGGCATGGTTCGTCGGCGTCTCCACGCCCCGCACCTTCCCCGCGCTCATCGCGCTCTACTCCGCCGCGCTCGGCATCTTCGTGCCGAGCGGCGGCTCCAAGTGGGTCATCGAGGCGCCTTACGTGATGCGCGCCGCCCACGAGCTCAAGGTGAACCTCGGCTGGATGGTCGCCGTCTACGACCTCGGCGAGGCGCTCGCGAACCTCGTGCAGCCCTTCTGGATGCTCCCCATCCTCGCGCTCTTCGGTCTCCGCGCGCGCGACGTGATGGGCTACACGTTCCTCGTCTTCGTGGTCCTCCTCCCGCTCGTCCTCCTGCTCGTCACCGTCCTCGGCGCGACCTTGCCTTACCCGCTATGAGCGCCCGTCTCGAACCCCTCGCCGCCGCGCTCCTGCTCGCTACCGGCGTGGCCCACGCTGCCCCTCCCCCAACCCCCTCCCTCCCTCCCATCCCCGTCACCCCCGCTCCCGCCCCCGCTCCCGCCCCCGCCCCCACTCCCGCTCCCGCTCCCACCCCCGCTCCCGCCCCCGCCATCCAACCCCCCGTCGAAGTCACCGCCTTCGACGACCCCTACGACCTCCCCCGCGCCCCCCGCCCTCCCACGCTCCCCGAGCTCACCCACCCCGACGTCGAGGCGACCCTCGAGTCCACGTTCGGCGTCCTCACGCCGGCCTCGGGCGTCAACAGCGGCAACACCGTCACCTACGTCCAGAAGATCGGCGTCGAGTACCCCGTCACCGCGCGTCGCTGGTTCGCCGGCGCCACCTACGAGTTCGCCGGCGGCGCGCCGCTCGGGGGCGGCACCTCGAAGCTCGTCGGCGGCAACGTCGAGCTCAACGGCCGCACCGTCTGGGCGACCCGCACGGGGCTCGCGTTCGGCTTCGGCCTCGGCCTTGTCCTGCCGACCGCGACCTTCACGCGCTGCCCCGGCGCCATCGGCTGCGCCGTCCCCGGCGAGGCGGGCACGGCCAACCGCGTCGCGGACGCCGCCTCCACGCTCCGCCCGTGGGATCTCCCGCTCTTCCAGGAGGGCTGGCTGACGCTGCGGCCGTTCTTCGACGTCCGCGACGTCGACGGCAACTTCGCCATCCAGTTCCGCGAGGGCGTCGACATGGCCTTCGACACGACGCAGCTGCCGACCTACCGCCTCGCGGCCGTGAGCGCGGTCTACATCGGCTACAGCCTGCCGCTCGTGGGCGTCGGCATCGAGGCGTTCGAGTACTACTTCCTCGACTGGCCGCTCCCCGACAACCAGCGCGCGCTCTTCGTCATCTCGCCGAGCGTGCGCTTCATGACGCCGTACTTGCAGCCCGCCATCAGCTTCATGACGAGCGCAGGCACGCCCTTCGGCGGCGAGACGGACCGCTTCTGGGGGCTGCGCCTGGGCGTCACGGCGGTGTGGGACAAGGACGCCAAGGCGCTGGCGAAGGACCGCCCCGTGTCACCGATGCTGACCCCGTAGACGGGCCGCTGGTCAGACCGAGACCAGCGCTGGTCAGACCGAGCCGTCGCCCAGGGAGGGCCCGCCGTCAGTTCACGTTGGGCTGGCTCTCGGCGGTCTTGCGGGCCTCGGGCGCCTTGCGCGCCGTCTGCCGCTCGAGCGCGGCGCGGACGAAGCGGGCGAAGAGCGGGTGGGGCGCAGCCGGGCGGCTCTTGAACTCGGGGTGGAACTGGCAGGCCACGAAGTACGGGTGGTCGCGCAGCTCCACCATCTCGACGAGCTTCTTGTCGGGCGAGGTGCCCGACAGGACGAGGCCGGCGGCCGAGAGCTTGTCCCGGAACTCGTTGGCGAACTCGTAGCGGTGGCGGTGCCGCTCGCTCACCTCGGTCGTCCCGTAGGCCTCGGCGGCGATGGTGCCGGGGGTGAGCGTGCACGGGAAGGCGCCGAGGCGCATCGTCGCGCCCTTGTGGCGGACCGAGCGCTGCTCGGGCATCAGATCGATGACGGCGTACGGCGTATCCTTGTCGAACTCCGCGGAGTTTGCCCCGGCGAGCCCGGCCACGTCCCGCGCGAACTCGACCACGGCGAGCTGCATGCCGAGGCAGATGCCGAAGAAGGGGATCCCGTGCGTTCGCGCGTAGCCGATCGCCGCGATCTTGCCCTCCGTCCCGCGATCGCCGAACCCGCCGGGGACGAGCACGCCGTCGAGGTGGGCGAGCAGCTTCTCCACGCCCTCCCGCTCGACCTGCTCGGAGTCGATGTACTCGAGGTCGACCTTCACGTCGTTCGCGAGGGCGGCGTGGACGAGCGCCTCGTGGAGGGACTTGTAGGCGTCGCGCAGGTGGACGTACTTGCCGACGACGCCGATCCGCACCGGACCGCGGCCCGCCGTCGGCAGGACGGGGGTGCTCGCCGTCGCGGGGGCGGGCACGCCCCAGAGCTTCTTGAAGCGGTCGCACACGCGCTGCCACGCGGCGAGGTCGGGCTGGCGGCTCCAGATGTTGAGCCGCTCGGCGATGAGCTCGTCCAGCCCCTCCTGGTGGAAGTGGAGCGGCACCTCGTAGATGCACGACACGTCGATGGCGCTGATGACCGCCTCGACCGCGACGTTCGAGAAGAGGGCGATCTTGTCCTTCACGCTCTGGTTGAGCGGCGCCTTGGTGCGGCAGATGAGGATGTCGGGCTGGATGCCGATCTCGCGCATCTCCTTGACCGAGTGCTGGGTCGGCTTGGTCTTGAGCTCGCCCGCCGTCTCGATGTAGGGAACGAGCGTCACGTGCATGCTGAGGGCGTTCTGCGGGCCGGCCTCGATCTTGAGCTGGCGGATGGCCTCGAGGAACGGGAGCGACTCGATGTCGCCCACGGTGCCGCCGATCTCGATGATGGCGACGTCGACCCCGTCCGTCGCGTCGTGGACGCGGGCTTTGATCTCGTCGGTGATGTGGGGGATGACCTGCACGGTCGCCCCCAGGTACTCGCCGCGCCGCTCCTTCGAGATGACGCTCTCGTAGATGCGCCCCGTCGTCAGGTTGTTCTGCCGCGTCATGCGGACGCTCGTGAAGCGCTCGTAGTGGCCGAGGTCGAGGTCCGTCTCGGCGCCGTCGTCGGTCACGAAGACCTCGCCGTGCTGGTACGGGCTCATCGTCCCAGGATCGACGTTGATGTAGGGGTCGAGCTTGACGTGGGTGATCTTGAGACCCCGCGCCTCGAGGAGCGCCCCCACGGCCGCGCTGGCCAGGCCCTTGCCGATGGATGAGACAACGCCCCCCGTCACGAACACGAACTTTGTAGGCTTTCGGCTCACGAGGCGTCCTCCTCAGATGACGACCGCTCCGCGGCGAAGACCGCGGACGAGCCATCCTTGATCGAGCGCGATTAGCACAACCGACGGTCGCGCGCGACTGGCAGAGCTGCACGCACAAGCTCTTCTTCCTCATTGTGCCAGAAGCGGGGGCTTCGCGCCGGTCCCGGGTAGCGGGGCCGCAGCGAAGGCAACGCGTGGTCACGCCACGGTGGCGGGTCCTGGCCCTCCGGCGTTACCTTGTCGCGCATGGCGCGCGAAAATGTAGGGATCGTCGGCTACGACTCGTTCCACTTCGTCGTCCAGAACCTGGAACGGTCGCGGAAGTTTTACACCGAGACGCTCGGCTTCAAGGAGGTCGCGCGGTCAGGCGACGAGCTCACGCAGAAGAGCGGGCAGCAGTCGCTCGTCTTCGGCGCCGGGGACGTGCGCGTGTGCGTGTCGACGCCGCTGACCGAGCGCTCCAAGGCCGCCCGCTACATGAAGCGGCACCCGGCCGGCGTGATGAGCCTCAGCTTTCGCGTCCAGGACCTCGACGCCACCCTCGCCTACCTCGACAAGCGCGGCGGCACCTTCCTGAGCGAGCCCCTCGAGGTGAAGGACGATCAGGGCGGGCGCTACCGCACCTTCGAGATCGCGACGCCGCTCGGGGAGGTTGCCTTCCGCTTCGTGGAGCGGACGGGCTTCGGCGCCTTCGCCCCCGGCTTCGTCCCGTCGGGGACTGGCGCGCTCGCGGGCGACCGGCCCGAGAACGACTTCGGCATCACGTCGATCGACCACGTGACCTCCAACGGCCTCACGATGCAGCCCATCGTCGCCTGGTACAGGGACGTGCTCGGGTTCGAGCCCTTCTGGGAGATAAGCTTCCATACGCACGACGTCGCCAAGACGCGCGCCTCCGGCTCGGGCCTGCGCTCGATCGTCATGTGGGACCCCGAGAGCGGCGTGAAGTTCGCGACGAACGAGCCCCTCCGGCCCTTCTACCGCGACTCGCAGATCGCCAAGTTCGTCGAGGACAACGCGGGCAACGGCATCCAGCACATCGCCTTCGCCGTGCCGAACATCATCGGCACCGTGGGGGAGCTCAAGCACCGCGGGGTCGACTTCATGGACACGCACCCCGCCTACTACCGCGATCTGCCCGACCGGCTCGCCAAGCTCGGCGTGCACAACGTGAAGGAGGAGCTCGCGGCGCTCGAGAAGCTCGGCATCCTGGTCGACGGCGCCAACGAGAAGTACATGCTCCAGATCTTCATGCGCGAGGCGGCGGCCCTCTACGACGAGTCACGCGCGGGGCCGTTCTTCTACGAGATCATCCAGCGCGCCGGCGATCCGGGCTTCGGCTACGGTAACTTCCGCGCTCTCTTCGAATCCATCGAGCGCGCGCAGCGCGAGCAGGCGCAGTAGGCGGAGGGCTACCACGACTCCTGGAAGTGAACGCAGCCCCTACGGGTCTCCGCCTGCGTCACGCGCGAAGATGAGTGAGAGCGAGCGAGCGTAGCGCGTCGGGCCGCCCGCCTGTTTGATCCTGGACGGCCGTGAGCGTGGCGGGCATGATCTTCGTTGTATGCCGAGGTCACCGCTGCGCGGGGTCGTCGTGGCTTGCATGACCCTCGTTGGGGCGGCGGGCTGAGCGCTCGTCGCGAACCTCGGTACCGATTACGGCGCCGCCGATGCCGGCACCGACTCGGCGGCGGTGGGCGACGTTGGCGCCGACGCCGACACGTCCGTCGTCATCGACAGCGGCGACGCTGCGAGCGACGTGGTGACGGACGGGCCTGCGGACACGGCGCTGAACGCGGACGTCGCGGTCCCCATCTCCGGCACGCTCACCGGCCTCGTCACCGGCTCGGTCATCCTGACGACCAACGCGGGCAACACCCTCACCCTCACGGCCGGTGGCGATCCCGACGCCGGCGAGTCCTTCACGATCCCCGTCCTGCCGGGCTCGTACGTCATCTCGACGTTCATGCAGCCGGCAGCCAACGAGCTGTGCACCGTCTTGGGCGGCTCGGGGATGACGTCGGCGCCCCCCGCTCAACTCACCGTCACCTGCGACGCCGTGGCGAGCCTCGCGGCCGGCGCGTTCCACACGTGCGCGCTGCTCGTGCACGGGGGCGTGGACTGCTGGGGCGACAACACGGTGGGAGAGCTCGGCGATGGCACGTACAGATCGGGATCGGGGTTTCGTCGAGCCCCTCCGCGCCGTCGACGGTGACGCTCCCCCGGGCCCTGTCCTCGCCGTGGGGTTGGGACGGCTACGGGCAGCTCGGGGACGGGCTCACGGTCCAGCAGAACAAGCCCGTGCCCGTGCGCTGACTAGGGGAGCGCGGCGAGCGAGAGCCAGCGCCCCTCGGCGCTCGGCGCGAACGCGCGCGCCCGCTCGCTCGTGACGGCGACCTGGGCCTCGTGCCAGAGCGGGACGAGGAAGAGCTCCTCGCGGTTCTTCGCCTCGAGCTCGGCGTAGATCTTCACGCGGTCGGGCTCGGAGCTCGCCTGGTCCCCGGCGTCGAGCAGCCGGTCGACGTCGGCGTCGTGGATCCTCCCGCGGTTGGCGCCCCGCGGAGGCACGAGGTCCCCGTGCATGAACACGCGGAGCACGTTCGGCTCGGAGATCTCCGGCAGCTGCAGCGTGGCGGCGTCGAAGTCGCCCGAGGCGAGCCGCGCGAGCATCGTGCCCAGCTCGAGCGGCACGACCTCCAGATCCACGCCGACCTCCGCGAGCTCCTGCGCCATGTACCGCGCGATGGTCCCCCGCAGGCGGTCGGTCGACGTGAGGAGCGTGAAGTGGAGCCGCGCGCCCCCCGCGCCCTCGGCCGGCCGAGCCTCGTGCAAGATCGCGCGCGCCGCGTCCGGGTCGAACGCGAGCGCGCTCGTCGCGGGCGTGTACGCCCACAGCGCCGGAGGCAGGAGCGTATCGGCTGGCTCGGCGTAGCCGGCGAGGAGCGTCCGCGCGATCTTGGCGCGGTCGATGGCGAGCGAGATCGCGCGCCGCACGCGCACGTCGTTCAGGGGCGCGCGGTCGACGCGCATGACCATGTACGTGAGGTTCGCCCCGGGACGGGACGTCACGCGCAGATCTCCCGCGCCGTCGAGCGCGGGGAGAAGCGTGGGCGACACGACGTTCAGCGCCACGTCGGCCCGGCCGGCGTGCAGGCGCAGCGCGCGCGCGTTCTCGTCGTGCACCGTGCGGACGACGACGGCGTGCCGCGGCCTCGGCGACGCGCTCGTGTCTGCAGGCGCGAGCCGGATCTCGCCGCGCGCGAAGCTCGCGACGACGAACGGCCCGAGCCCGTCGAGCGAGCCGTGCGGGTCCGGCGGTCCGGCGGCCTCGTCCGCGCGCAGGATCGGGAGCTCCAGGTCCGTGAGGAGCGTCGCGTGCGCGCGCTTCAGCGTGATGGTGAGCGCGTGCGGCCCGTCGGCGTGCGCCTCGGCGATCGCGTCGACGACGCTCGCGTGCCGCGACGCGACGGCGGGCGAGCCGAACGCGCGCAGCGTCGCGACCACGTCGGCCGACGTGAGCGGCGCGCCCGAATGGAAGCGCACGTCGTCCCGCAGCTCCACCTGGAGGGTCCGCGCGTCGGTCCAGTGAAAGGTCTTCGCCAGGTACGGCTCGGGCCGGAGCGTCGACGGGTCGAGCCGCACGAGGCCCGCGTGAATGAGGCGCGTCGTCCGCAGGGCGACGGCGTCCCCCGCGTAGCGGGGATCGAGCGTCTCGGCGTCGGAGGACACGATCATCTCGATGGCCCGCCCTTCCCCGGTCGCGTCCGGCGCCCCGGCGTCGTGGGAGCACCCGGGGCAGGCGAGGGCGAAGAGGAGCAACGCGGCCCTTTTCATCGCCCTGCATGCCGGCGTAGACCATCGTCCGTGAAGCCCTCGCACCTGGTCTCCGCCGTGCTCGCCACGGCCGCCATCATGGCCACGGCCGTCGCCGGCGCCTCCGACCCGCCCCGCCCGGCCGAGGCCCCCGCGACCGAGCTCGAGGCCGCCGTCCGCGCCGTGTCGGGCGACCGCGCGTTCAAGGACGCCTCGATCGGCATCGCGATCCTGGACATCGACAGCGGGCACTACCTTGCCATCTCGAACGAGCACACGCCTCTCAATCCAGCCTCCAACGCCAAGCTTTACACCGCCGCCGTCGCCCTAGCGACGCTTCACGCCGACCATCGCTTCGAGACCACCCTCTCCGGCACCGTCCGCGGCGGCGCCGTCACCGGCCCGCTCGTCCTTCGCGGCCACGGCGATCCGTCCCTCGCCACCGAGGACCTCTGGGCGATGGCGCAGGAGCTGCGAGGGGCGGGCGTCAAGCACGTGGAGGGCGACATCCTCGTCGACCAGCGCTTCTTCGATGAGCAGACGACGCCCCCCGCCTTCGACCAGCAGCCCAACGAGTGGGCGTCCTTCCGGGCGCCGGTGAGCGCGCTGGCCCTGAACGAGAACACGGTGACGCTCGCCGTCCGCCCCAAGCAGGCCGGCTCTCCCGCCCTCGTGACGTTCGACCCGCCCGGGTTCGTGGATGTGGCCGGCGAGGTGAAGACCTCCGATGGCGGCGCCGACACGGTCGGCCTCGAGCTCTCCGGCACGGGCCACCGCCTCGCCGCGAAGCTCAGCGGGGCCGTGGGCAAGGACTCCCGGCTCGTGCGCTACACGCGCCGCGTGGAGGACCCGACGCTCCTCGGCGGCTACGCGCTACGCGCCGTGCTCGAGGGCTCCGGCATCACGGTCTCGGGCGACGTGAAGCCCGGTGCACACGCAGGGCCCATCGTCGCGCGCCACCAGTCCGAGCCGCTCTCGGCGCTGCTCTACAGCCTCGGCAAATCCAGCGACAACTTCTACGCGGAGATGGTCTTCAAGTCGCTGGGCGGCGAGGGCAAGGGGCGCCCCGCCAGGAGCGCCGACGGCGCGGAGCTCGTGACGCGCTGGCTCGACAAGGTCGGCGCGAACGACGCAGGCGTCGTCATCAAGAACGGCTCGGGCCTGTTCGACTCGAACCGCGTCACGGCGGCGAGCGTCGTCCAGCTCCTCCGCGCCGCCTGGCGGGACGAGTCGATCCAGCCCGAGTTCGTGGCGCAGCTCGCCATCGGCGGAGTCGACGGCACGCTGCACAAGCGCTTCCGCTCGGAGAGGGTGCGGCGCGCCGTGCGCGCGAAGACCGGCACGCTCGACGACGCCATCGCCCTGAGCGGCTACGTCCTCGGCGCCCCGGGTCGCGGCCCCATTGCGTTCTCGATCCTGATGAACCACGTCGAGGGCAAGGTCGCCCCTGCCCGCGTGGTGGCCGACACGCTCGTCGAGCTCATCGCCCGCCGCCAGTGGGCGAAGTGACACCGCTGTCATCCTGAGCGAAGCGAAGGACCCCCCAACGTGACGTTGGGGGGTTCTTCGGCTGCGCCTCGGAATGACAACGGTGGGCTCAGAAGCCCGAGAACGGGCCCCTTACTCCCGCATGTGCTTGCGGATCTTGCCCAGCGCCTGCTCCTGGAGCTGACGGATGCGCTCGCGCGACAGGTTGTACTTGTCGCCGATCTCCTTCAGCGTGAGCTCGTCCTCGTCGTCGAGGCCGAAGCGCCACCGGATGATGCGCGACTCGATCGGCGTCAGCGTCGTGAGCAGGCGGCGCACTTCCTCGCCCCAGCGCTCGGAGACCAGGCTCTCGTACGGCGAGAGCATGTTCTCGTCCTGCAAGAAGTCGATGAACTTGCGGCCGTCCTCGTCCCCGACGGGACGATCGAGCGAGAACGGAGTCTCCGCCCAGGAGCCCTTGACCTTGTCGAGCTTCTCCTGGGGAATTCCCGTCTCCCTCTCGAGCTCGGCCAGGGTCGGATCGCGGCCCATGCGCGCGATGACCGCCTGGGTCGCCCGGGCGACGCGGTTGTGCGTGTCGAGCATGTGGACGGGGATCCGCACGGCGCGGCCCTTGTCCGCGAGCGCGCGGCTGATCGCGTGGCGAATCCACCACGAAGCGTACGTGGAGAAGCGGTAGCCACGCGCGTGGTCGAAGCGCTCGACCGCCTTCATCAGGCCGATATTTCCCTCCTGGATGAGATCAATCAGGGGGAGCCGGCCGCGGTTGTAGCGACGGGCGATCGACACGACGAGACGCAGGTTCGCCTTCACGAACTTGTTCTTCACGAACTTCGAGCGGCGGAGCGTGCTGCTCATCCGCTCGAGGTACTTGCGGTAGGGCGGGGTCGCGACGATGCGGGGCGTCGCGCGCGACGACGGGATCTTCGACTCCGGGTCGAGCGGATCGGCCTCCTCTTCCTCCTCGTCCGGCATGGCGCCGAGCTTGCGCGTCACGTCCTCCGCGTGGGCGACCCACAGGCGATCGCTGTCGGCCAGGCGGATGCGCCGCGCCATCGCGGTGCACGTGGCCGTCCACTTCTTCTCCTGGTCGCGCGTGAGCTTGCCGCGCTGCTTCTTGTAGAGCTTGAGCAGGCGCTGGATCTCGGCGAGCTCCGGCACGTCGATCGCGTCCTCGCCCGTCGGCAGGTCGAGCATGAGCGAGTCGATCGCCTGCTCGGCCACCGGAAGGTGCGACAGGATCGCGACCCAGTGATCGATCTCCGCCTTCTCGACCTCCATCGCCGTCTTGAGCTCCTCCTCGGGGCCCATGACGTTGTGCGTCGCCATCTCGCGGAAGTAGCGAGCGAGCATGGAGTCGCCGCCACCCTCGTCGAGGTGCTTGGCGGTGGGGGCCGGCTTCACGGGCTCGGGCGCGTCGAGCTCCACGGGGTCGGCGGCGTCCGTCACGTCCACGTGGACGGGGGCCTCCGCAACGTCGAACTCGTCTTCGAGCAGATCAGGCTCGAGGCTCGGCCCGGGCTCCGCGGCAGACACCGGAAGCACGTCGTCGTCGAGGTCGACAGCCTCGACGCTCGGCTCGGGCGCAGCCTTCGCCGCCGGCGCGCGACCCGCTTCCTGCACGCGCCCGCTGGACCCATACCGGGACGCCTTCGGCGCGACGCGCGCCGACGTGACGATCTCGGGTGCGTTGATGTACCCGCCACCCCCGCCACCAGTGACGACAGCTGCGGCCGCGTTGCTCTTGCTCTTGCTCATGCTTGGGTCCTCGATTGTGCGCGGGGACGACGACTTCGACATTTTCGACACACAGCCCTTACCGAAGCGTAAGGACGAAACTCGGTCTGCGACTTCTGTATTCCGGGGGCTCGAGAAGGGTCACCGCGGCAGAGGTAGGCCGAGGGACACGATCTCTTCCCTCGTAGGACTGCAATTCCTGTTCCCCTGCTGCGCTCGTTTCTGGCGGGTTGCTCTGGCGGGTTGCTCTGGCGGATGGCTCGTTGGACGGGGCAACTCGGCGTTTCGTACGAACTCGGTCTCATGCAATTTTCCCACTCGACAGTTCTCATGGCCGCGCGCGGTCGGCGCCGTTACGGTCGAGCAGGGGAATGATGGGCTTACACGACGAAAGTAAGTCCCTTTCTCCACGAAGCCAGATGGCGGAGCCTTCCCTTCTTGCTGTGTACGCTCGGGGGCTACGGGCAGTTCTGCACAAACCTGGGGGCCCGCTCGCTTTTTTCCTGGCGTCTGCAATGCACGCCCTCGGTCACGGGACCCTCGCGCTCGCCGCAGGAATGTGCGCCCGGGCGCTGGTCGGCGGCAGCCCGGCGGCCGCGGGGGCGATGGACGGGCGATCCACCTGGACAGGCCTGCTCAACGTCTATGCCGGCGCCAACGTCGCGCTCTGGATGGGATTCGTCGGTCTCCTCGCAGCCGTCGTGAAGGGCGTGGGGGGGACGATCGCGTCGTACTGGCAGGCCAGGGTCGCCGGCGAGGTCGGTGGGATGCTGCGGCTCGAGGTCCTCAGCAGCTGGCTTGCTGCTCACGGATTGCGCCACGTAGGACATACCGATCATGGACAGTCCGATACCCAACGTGCGATTCGCGACGGAGCGTCCGCCGCGGGGCATCCTCCCACCTCCGCCGTGGCCCTGGCCGGTGTGGGCGCCGCGCCCGAGGTGGGAGAGCAAGCCCGGGGGGTCGCGGCCCTCACGTCCGGCGTCCGTGAGGTCGAGGTTGGGCTGGGCGTAGGCCTGCTCGGGGGCGCGCGCGCCGTCGCGCAGCTCGTTCCGCTCACGGTCGCGCTGGTGTGGATCGCGCCGAAGCTGGCGGCCGTCGCCCTGCTCGTGTTCCTGCCGTTCTCGCTCCTGCTGTCGAAGACCCGAAAGGGCTGGAAGCGGGCCCACGCGCGGGCGGCGCGGGAGGGGGAAGCGCTCCTCGAGGCGGCCGATGAGGCAGTGCGTCACGCGGATCTCTGGACGGCGTACGGGGCGGAGGCCAAGGCCCGGGCGACCGTCCGGACCCTCGGCGCGGCCATCGCGAGGCAGTCGGCGCGGGTCGAGGCGAGCGGGGCGGCGCTCAGCGGGGCCAACGAGATACTGGGGGCGCTGGCGCTCGTGGCGGCGCTGGCCGCGGGGCGCGCGGGGTGGCTGGGGGAGGCGGGGGCGGGAGGGACGCTGCTGTCGTTCACCGTCGCGTTCTTTCTTGCGTACAAGCCGCTGCGGGATTTGACGGATGCGAGGCTGGCGTGGG
>Ga0302196_10002326_pt1 | contig 17828 bp, 12 predicted proteins | sample II_Bog_N1_3_FD_198794 | JGI IMG/M metagenome (GOLD analysis project Ga0302196, IMG submission 198794) | Peat permafrost microbial communities from Stordalen Mire near Abisko, Sweden - II_Bog_N1_3 | ecosystem: Environmental > Terrestrial > Soil > Wetlands > Peat | place: Sweden: Abisko...
CGGCTCAAGAGCACGGCGCAGTTGATCAGTCCCACAAGCGAATAGGTCTGGGGATAGTTCCCCCAGAGCGAGCCGTCGGTGAGGCTGACATCTTCGGAGAGGAGGCCCGCGTGATTGCGCCGCGCAAGCATTTCCTCGAAGAGACGCCTGGCCTCCTCGGTTTCTCCGATCAGATACAGGCCCTCGATGAACCAGAATGTGCAGAAGTTGAACGCGGTCTCGGGCGCCCCGAAATCATCGGGCAGATCGTAACGCATGAAGTTGGAGCCGCGCCTAAGGCGCTTTTCAAGGGCCTTGAGCGTTTCGCGGTGGCGGGGATCGTCCGGCTGGAGAAATCGAAGGTCGACCAGCTGGGTGAGGCTCGCGTCCAGTTCGTCTCCACCGAAGGTGGCGGCAAAGTGCTGCTCCTTTTCGTTCCACGCCTTGGCTTCGATGGTGGCCCGCACGACACCGGCGCGATCGCTCCAGAGCCGGGACCGATCGGTCAGCCCGAGTTTTTCGGCCGCGTTGCTCAGACGATCGCACGCCGCCCAGCACATGGCGGCGGAATAGGTGTGCACCGCGGCCCGGGTGCGCAGCTCCCAGAGGCCGGCGTCCGGCTGGTCGTGCATGACGAACGCGCGCTCGCCAAGACGTTCGAGGGCCTCGAAATCGGCAATGGTGGCGGGGCGAAGGAGCCGCTCGTCGAAGAAGGCCTGGACCACGGAAAGTACTATCTGGCCGTAGACGTCATTCTGGATGTGTTCGTGCGCCTGGTTGCCCACACGGATCGGTCCCATTCCGCGGTAGCCGGGGAGGGTCTGGATGATGCGTTCGGTGAGGATGGGCTCATAGCCGACGCCGTAGACGGGCTGGATATGGCCGCCGTTGGTGGCGTCCATGATGTTGCGCAGGTAGCCGAGATAGTTCTCCATGATGTCCACGGCGCCCAGGCGATTCAGAGCCTGCACCACATAGTAGGCGTCACGAATCCAACAGTAACGATAGTCCCAGTTGCGCCCGCTGCCAGGGGCCTCCGGGATCGATGTGGTGAAGGCGGCGACAATGGCGCCGGTCTCCTCATAGGCGCAGAGCTTGAGCGTAATCGCCGCCCGGATCACGGCCTCCTGCCATTCAAGCGGAACCGCCAGGGTGCGCACCCATTCGCGCCAGTATCCCTCGGTATCCGCCAGCATCCGGTTGGCGGTGGAGAGCACCTCACCCTGAAAGGGCTCGTCGGGACCCAGAAAGAGGGCGATCGGCGCTTCGAGACGAAAGAAGCGTTCATCGAGGATGTGGGATACCGGCGCGGTGCTCGTCAGGCGCATGGTGATGTCGGCGCACACATAGCGGATATGGTTTGACCCCGAGGTGACCGTCGGCGCGGCGGCGCCCCAGGCGGAGGTGGGCCGCAGCCGAATCCGGATCCGCGGCGCGCCGGACAAGGGGCGGATCAGACGAATAAAGGACGCCGGTCGGTAGCCGCGATCGTAGAGGCGGAACCGCGGAGCGAAGTCGACGATCTCGAAGACACCGCCATCCGGGTCGGTGATCTCGGTGCGAAGGATGGGCGTGTTTCGCAAATAGCTCTGCTGGATCGAGGCTGTTCCCTCGGCCTGGACCGACCAGACGCCCCCCGCATCGCTCCCTGAAGGATCGCCGTCGGCCAGCAGGTTGGAGAAGATGGGATCTCCATCGATGCGGGCGGGGCAGCACCAGACGAAGCTGCCGGATCGGTCGATCAGGGCGCTGACGGCGCAGTTGCCGATCGGGGCCAGATCGAGGTCCCGGTTCACGAGGCGGCCGCGACGGCGGCGGCCAGCCAATGACGGGCCTCGGCGACATCCTGCAGGGCGAAGAGAGCCGCCGTCGGACGGCGGGGGCCGACGATGACCCCATAGCCGCCGAGCAATTTTGCGGCGCGAAATCCATCTTCGTCGGTGAGATCGTCGCCGAGGAATACGGGCGTGAAGCCCGCAAAGGGCCGCTCGGTCATGAAGTCGGTGACGGCCGCGCCCTTGTCGGGCCCTGGCGTGCGCAGCTCCACCACCATGTCGCCTTCCAGAACCTTCAGACCCAGCGGGCCGCTTAGCCGTCGGGCGAGATCCCGGCAGGCCGGGCCGGAGCCCGGATTGCGCCGATAGTGAAGGGCGACGGCGCCGCCCTTGTTTTCCACCAGAAGGGACCGGTCGGCCTTGGCGAAGGCGCGCAATGCGGCCAGTGCCTCCCCCATGCCCTCGGCGCCGGGCTTGGCGACGATGGAGCGATCAGCCCTGCGCCTCACCAGTCCGTGAACCGCGCCCAGGGCCGCAATCCGACCTTCGAGCACGCGGTCAAGATCGTCCATGGCGCGACCGCTCACGACAGCCAGGCGGCCACCGAGTTTCGAGCTGAGCCCTTCGAGCAGATCGCGCCTGCGGGGATCGGGCCCGACAGCGCCGGGGGTTGCCTCCAGAGACGCGAGGGTGCCGTCGAGATCGGCGAACAGGGCGATCTTCGCCAGATCCAGAATGGTCGGGGAGCGGAGCACGGGCCCGGGGAGCGGCGATGGCGCCGACAGTGTCATATCCATGAATCTCCCCGACATGCGCCGGCACAACGCGTCGGCCGCAAATTCGATCCCCGGCGCCGGGCGATCAGTCTTTCAGAACCACAGAGACGGTTCGTTCAGGATCACCTCCGAGCGTGACCGCCACGGCCGTTCCAACCCTTCGCACATCGATATCGACCTTTGCGGCGCCCACTTCCAGACGTTTGAGCCGAACGCAATCCACGCCGGCCGGCAGGCGCGGCGCATCGAAGCGCACTTCCCGTCGGTGCGCATCGATCGACAGGCCCAGGGCCGCCTGCAGCATCATGAATGTCGACCCCGCGGCCCAGGCTTGGGGCATGCATGCGACGGGATAGGCGATCGGAGGCTCGTCCAATTGGCGTTCGAAGCCGCAGAGCAATTCGGGCATGCGATTCTCAAAGGTTTTCGAGGCCTCGAAGAGATCGCCCATGACCTTGACGACCCCCGCGCGCTCGCCGAACCGGGCCATGCCCGCCAGTCCCAGCGCGGTGTCGTGCGGCCAGATGGACCCGTTGTGATAGGACATGGGGTTGAAGCGCACGGCGCCTGTGGCGACGGTGCGAAGACCCCACCCGCTGTCAAACGCCGGCGACAGCAGATGGCGCGTCACCTTCCGCGCACGATCGGCAGAGGGCAGGCCGACAAAGAGCAGATGCCCGGGGTTCGAGGTCTCCACGCGGCAGAGCGCGCCGTCTCCATCGATGGCGATGGCATAGTTGCCCACGTCGTCCATCCAGAAGCGGGATTCCACGGCCAGACGCATGGCTTCGGCGCGGTTCGTCCAGTGGCTCGCGCCCGCCTCGCCCAGCCGATCGGCCATGGCCGCCATCGCCCGCCAAGCCGCCCAGGCGTAGCCCTGGACCTCCACCAGGGCGATGGGCCCGGTGGCCAGGCGACCATCCTGATGGAATACGGAATCGACGCTGTCCTTCCAGCCCTGGTTCGACAGTCCGGTCTGTTCGGCGCGGGCGTAGTCGATCAGGCCGTCTCCATTGGTGTCGCCATAGAGGTCCAGCCACTCGGTTGCGGCGCAAAGGGCCGGCCATAGCGCAGCGATGAAATCCAGATCGCCGGTCCGGTCGAGGTAGGCGCCGGCCAGAGCCACGAACAGCGGCGTCGTGTCCACGCCACCGTAGTAGAGGCCGAAGGGTATCTCCTTGAGCGCCGCCATTTCGCCCTGGCGGGTCTCGTGCATGATCTTGCCCGGCGTGGCGTCATCGAAAGAAGATGCGTGGGTGGCCTGACGCGAGGCGAGGAATCCGAGGACGCCCCGGGCCAGGGATGGATCCAGCCACAGCATCTGCCAGGCGGTGATGATTCCGTCCCGGCCGAACGGCGTCGAGAACCACGGAATGCCCGCGAAGGGGTAGGCGCCGGTCTCCAACTCGGTGGTGAGCACCGCGACATCCAGCCGGGACTGATCGAGCCAGGTCGCAAAGGCGCTGTCCGACGCCGCGACCTTGGCGCCGCGATCGCGAAACGAAGCGACGGATCGCCGGGCGCCGGCCAGAGCGGCGTCGAAACGTAGACCATCGGGCGGATCCTCCTCCGTCGGCGCCACCTCGACGAAAAGATCGATCCGTTCGTCGGGCATGATGGTGAACATGAAGTCGGCGCGCCCGGCGTGGATTCGCCAGGGGGGCTGGGAGAACGCCACCACAGAGGTGCGTCGGCGGCCGTCCAGTCCGTCATAGGAAAGCAGCATCCCGCGGCCCGTGGGCGCCGGCGCCTGAAGGGACCCGCGCAACGGCCGCCGCAGTCCTCGCACCTCGAACATGTCCCGAAAATCGGCCTCGAATTCATAGGCAATGGGCGCCATCACCTCCTGCAGGCCGAAATTGGTCAGGCGAACACGCTCGAAGAGCCGGCCGTGGCGCAGACAACGTTTGCGCTCGAGATGGATGACGCCCCTGGGCGTGGCGTTTCCGCCGACAGGGGGCAGGGCGCGATTGGCGCCATTCATCGCAAAGGATGCGTTGTCGCGGGATAGGCCGAAGCTGAGTCGGGAAGGCCGTCGCTCGCCGATGAGGAGGCGAAAACGCGAAAGAATGCGCGTGTCGCCGCTGAAAAGACCATCCGCGCCGCCGCGAACGTCACCCCAGCTGTCGGCTACGAGGAAGGTGTCGCCATCCTTCAACGACAGAAGCTGCGACTCCTCGTCGGTGGCGACGGCCTCGTCAAAGTCCGAAGCCTCTGGGCCGGCGAGATCGTCCATGCGGGGGGGTCAGGGTCTCAGGCGATGTTGGCGAGCGGTGGGAGCTTCTCCACCGGCAACGGATCCGATGCAAGCTCCGGTGCATAGGGAAATCGTGCGAGCCTGTCGGCGTAGAGATCAAGGTAGCCCCGGGCCATGGCGGTGGCGGAGAATCGCCTGTCAAAGCGGCGCCGGATTTCGCGGCGGTCCAGCGCCAGGGCGAGCGGTATGGCCGCGACAGCCTCGTCTTCGCCGTTCACAAGAACGCCGGTGACGCCCTCGTCGATCACTTCAGGCGCAGACCCATGGGCGTAGCCGACCACCGGCGTGCCGCAGGCCATGGCCTCGATCATCACGAGGCCAAAGGGCTCGGGCCACTCGATGGGAAAGAGCAGCGCCTCCGCCCCGCCCAGGAAATCGGACTTTTCCGCGTCGCCGATCTCACCGACGAACTCGATCAGCGGATGATCCAGAAGGGGGCGGATTTCGTCCTCGAAATAGACGGCGTCGGCGGCGTCGACTTTTGCTGCGATCTTGAGCGGCATGCCCAGGCGCTTGGCGATAGCGATGGCGCGATCTGGACCCTTCTCCGGCGAGATTCTTCCCAGGAATGCGAGGTAGCCGCGGGGCTTGGCGTTGAAGGTGTAAAGGGCCTCGGGCATGCCGTGATAAACGGTGCCGACCCAGTTGGCGAAGGGCAGGGCCGTGCGCTGGGAATCGGATATCGACACCAGTGGATATTTCGGCCAGCGGCGGTAGACCGCCGGCAGGTCCTTCAAGTCCAGGCGTCCATGCAGAGTGGTCAGAGTCCGGTGCGCGGTGCTCTCGAAGAAGGGGAAGTGGACCATATCCACGTGGAAGTGAATAATATCAAAGCGATCCTGCAGCCGTCGCACTTCGCTGATCATGGTGAGGTGAGCGGCCAGGTCGGATTTGAGCAGCGCCGGATCGAGCCGGATCGCCTGATCGCGCACCGGGACCAGCTCGGCGCGGGTCTGGGCGTCGGCGCTGGAGAAAAGGGTCACCTCGTGCCCCAGCTCCACCAGGGCGTCGGAGAGATGAGCGACCACACGCTCGGTCCCGCCGTAAAGCTTGGGCGGGACGGATTCATAGAGCGGCGCGACCTGGGCGATTTTCATCGGGAGTGTCCTCGACAAGGGTTTTCGCATGAGAGAGGCGGTTCACGCCGTTTTAGTTCCCGCCAGTGCACGGCGAATGGGAGATTGCCGCTGCGACGCACAGGCCATGTCACTTCGCGCCGCGTTCGGCTCAAGGTTTCGGCTGACAAGACGCTCAGGGTCGTTAGGGTGCGCGCCACGAGGACGCCGATCAAGAGCGTTCCCCTTGAGGAGCGCGGATTTGACTGAACTCATCCAGGAGGCGGACCTGACTCCGGCCGCCACCCTGGGCGGCGACAACCGTCTGTCGCTGGGCGCGGCTTGCTGGTCGCTGTTCGAGGGGGCGAGAAACCCCTACGTCGTTCTGATCACCATCTACATCTTCATGCCCTATGTGGCGCAGACGGTGGTGGGCGACGCCGTGAAGGGCCAGGAGATCATCTCGCGCTGGAGCCAGTATTCAGGCTGGGCGGTCATGGCCACGGCGCCGTTCCTGGGGGCGTCCATCGACAAGCTAGGCGGCCGAAAGATCTGGCTGGCCGTGATCGTCGCCCTGATGGTTCCCATGATGGCTGCGCTGTGGTGGACGAAGCCCGATCACTCCGGGCTTTCGGTGACCGCCACCCTGGCGCTCACCACCGCGATCGGCGTCCTCTTCACCTGGTCGGAAGTTCTGCACAATTCCCTGCTGGTGCGGGCGGCGGGGTTGTCGGCGGCGCACAAGGCGTCCGGTCTGGCCCTGGCGTTGGGCAACGGCTTTGCCTTGCTGGCGCTGGGATTCACCGCCTGGGCCTTCGCCCTGCCGGGCCTGCCGCAGACCGCCGACTGGGGCTGGATTCCCAAGGCCCCCTTGTTCGGCCTGAGCCGGGAGCTTCACCAGCCTGAGCGCGTGGTCGCCCTGATGGCCGCCGGCCTTTTCGCGATCGGCGCGATACCTCTGTTCCTCTTCACACCTGATGCGCCCCGGACTGGAATTCCGGTGCTGACGGCCCTGCGCAGCGGCGCCTCAGACCTCTGGGCCATGGTGAAAACCGTGGGCAACTACCGCAACGCCGCGATCTTTTTGGGCGCGCGCATGTTTTACGTCGATGGCATGACCGCGATCCTGATCTATGCCGGAGTTTATGCGACCGGGGTCATGAAGTGGCGCGCTCTGGAGATGCTGTTCTTCGGCATCATCCTGTCGGTCCTGGCCGTGCTCGGCGGATTTGTGGGGCGCTGGCTGGATAATGGCGTGGGACCCAAGCGGGCGGTCCAGATCGAAATCGGCATGTCGCTCCTGGGCATCATCGCCTTTCTGGGCATGTCGCCTGACCAGATTCTCTATTTCTGGCATTGGGACCCGGCCACTCACGCCAACCTTTGGGACGGGCCGTTCTTCCGCACGGTTCCTGAGTGGATCTTCCTTCTGATCGGCTTTTCGAACGCGGTCTTCATCACGGCGCACTACGCCTCCAGCCGCACGCTGCTGACGCGGCTGACTCCGCCGGAGCAGACCGGCGCCTTCTTCGGCGTCTATGCACTTTCAGGAACCGCGACGAGCTGGCTGGGACCGTTCCTGGTCAATCAGGGCACGCGCATCTTCAAGACCCAGCAGGGCGGATTCGCCACCATCATCGCCCTCTTGGGCATCGGCTTTGTTGGACTGCTTTTCGTCAAAGGCGGAGATACGGCGGCCCAACGCCCCGGATAGATCGTCGTGCGCCGCTTGCGGAGGCCTCGTTCGGCGCCTTATGGCGTCGGGACATGAAACAGACCCTAGTCAGAAATCACGGTGTCCCCGCTGGCCTTCTGCTGGCCGTGGCCCTCGCGTCGCCCGCATTCGCCCATGCGGCGGGAAGTGCGGCGATCGTCGTCCGCGACGCCTGGACGCGCCCGGCGAACCTCGGCGTCAACGCGGCGGGCTATCTTTTGATCTCCAACACGGGTCGGACCGCAGATCGCCTGACCGGCGCCTCAAGTCCAAGCGCCGCCACGGTGACGCTCCACCAGAGCCAGACCGTCGGGGGGGTCGCGAGCATGCGCGCCGTGGACGGCGTGCCGATCCGCGCCGGACAGACGGCCATTCTGGCGCCCGGCGGCTTTCACCTCATGCTGGAGGGCCTCCGTCGCCCGTTCAAGGTGGGCGACCGTGTTCCGCTGTCCCTGACCTTCTTCAAGGCCGGCGTTGTGCGGACGGAGCTGACGGTCCGCGTCGCGGCGCCGCAGGCCATGCCGGATATGAAGATGTAGGCGTCCCGCGTTGACTCTCTGATCCGCCGTCGGCCCTATGAAGGTCAAAACACGTGGTCTCGGGAGCAACGCCGTGGTCGTCTGGAACTACGCCAATCTCTGGGAATCCGTGGCTGACGCGGTCCCGGCGCGTCCGGCCCAGATTCGCGGCGACCGCGTGGTCTCCTGGGCCGACTTCGACCGCAGGGCCGACGGCCTGGCGCGGGGTCTACTCGACGCCGGCCTGACTCAGCAGTGCAAGGTCGCGGCCTATCTGTACAACGCGCCGGAATATCTTGAGACCTATTTCGCCGCCTTCAAGGCGGGCCTGGCGCCGGTCAACACCAACTACCGGTATGTGGCCGACGAACTGATCTACCTCTTCGATAACGCCGACGCCGAGGCGGTGGTGTTCCACGCCTCTTTCGCCCCGACCGTGGAGCAGATCCGCAGCGCCTTGCCGAAGGTGAAACTCTGGATCGCCGTGGCGGAGCCCGGCCATCCGACTCCGGATTTCGCGGTGGATTATGAAAGCGTGGCCGACCGGAAATTGGGTCGGGTCGCCGCGCCCTGGGGCCGATCCGGCGACGACCTCCTGATCCTTTACACCGGGGGTACGACCGGCATGCCCAAGGGCGTCATGTGGCGCCAGGAGGACCTCTTCTTCGTGCTGGGCGCAGGTGGCAATGTGCTGCTGGAAATCCCGCCGCTTGAAAGCGTCGCCGAGGCCGGAACGCGCGCCGCGGCGTCCGACCCGGCGGTCAGCATCGCCGCGGCGCCGCTGATGCACGGCACGTCGCAGTTCACCGCCATGGGAGCCCTCACAGTGGGCGGGACGGTCGCCTGTCTTCCCTCGACCAGGTTCGACGCGGTGGAATTCTGGAACGAGGCGGCGCGCCTCAAAGCGGCCTCGGCGGCTATCGTCGGACTCGCGTTCGCCGCGCCCATGCTGGAAGCCCTGGATGCGAATCCGGGCCGTTGGGACCTGTCGAACCTGCGCCGGCTGGGGTCCTCCGGCACGGTGTGGAGCATGGAGAACAAGCAGGGGCTGCTGGCGCACCTGCCCGACTGCGCGATCTTCGACAGTCTTGGCTCCTCCGAGGCGGTAGGGCTTGGGTCGTCCATGTCGGCCGCCGGCGAGACCGCCCGCACGGCAAAGTTCATGGTCGGGCCCAACAGCGCGGTCTTCACCGAGGACGGGCGGCGTGTCAAACCGGGCTCAGGCGAGCGGGGTCTTGTGGCGGTCTCAGGCTTTCTTCCGCTCGGCTACTACAAGGACCCAGAGAAAACCGCCCGAACCTTTCACACCTATGAGGGCCGGCGGTGGTCGGCGCCGGGGGACTTCGCCACGGTCGAGGAAGATGGCAGCCTGACCCTGCTCGGGCGCGGATCGCAGGTGATCAACACTGGCGGCGAGAAGGTCTTTCCCGAAGAGGTGGAGGAGGCGATCAAACGCTATCCCGGCGTGAAGGACGCAGCCGTGGTCGGCGCGCCGGACCCACGGTTCGGAGAACGAATCTGCGCGGTCGTGGAGATGGGCGCCGGCGAGGCGCCAACCCTGGCGGCGCTCTCCGAACACGTGCGGCGCCATCTGGCGGCCTATAAGGCGCCGCGCGCCCTCGTTCTGGCCCCGGTGAGCAGGGCGGCGAATGGGAAGCTGGACTACAAGGCTATGAAGGCGCTGGCGCTCGACGCCCTGGCCGCTTCGGCGTAGCGGCGCCGCTAGAGGCTGAAAGACAAAACCCGCCGCGGGCGGTGCCGCGGCGGGTTTCGCGATCTGTGATCTAGAGGGCGTTTCCTCCCCGAAACGCCGACCATCGAGAGACTCTTTGTCGCGGCCCCTCATATGTCGCCGGTGCAAGAGGCGGCAATTTCCAGTCGCTGTCAACGTCCAAACGGTCGTTTCGAGCAGGATTTCGCGCCAAAGCCGCTCCGCGACGGTCATAATTGGGTGGCCCGGCGCAAAATTCTCTGCTGCACCGCAACATTTCACCCGACCGGCTCAATTCTCGAAAGCGCGGCCTCAAGCCGGTCCGCCGCCGGGCTGGCCTGGCTGAACACATAAGCGGGATGAGTGACGCTCAAGGGTCCGACCCCGGCGGCGCCCAACGCCAGAGCTGCGGCGAAGAGCTCGGACTGAGCGACGAGGACGCCGTGCTGAGAAACCGGTTCATCCGACTGCGCGAAGGGCGCCGCCACGGCGCGCGCGACCTCATGCTGATCGCCCGGCCAGGCCAGACTGGCGATGGTGCGGCCCCGCGCCCGGGCTTCGAGGATCGTCAGAAACCGGCGGCAGCAAGCGAGGCGATCGGGGCCCCACTCGGCCCGGAGGCTTGCGGCCAGGCGCGCCTCGCTGCGCAGGATCAGGCCATCCACAATCACCTTCAGTCCGTTGGCAGCCAGGGTGGCGCCGCTGGTGGTGATATCCACGACAAGTTCGGCCGCGCCGGCCGCGGGCGCGCCCTCAGTGGCTCCGCCGGACTCGACGATGCGATAGTCGCTCACGCCATGCCGGTCGAAAAAGGCGCGGGTCTGGCTCAAATATTTGGTGGCCACGCGCAGGCGTCGCCCGGTTCGGAGCAGGTGATGGTGGGCTACGTCGTCAACGTCGGCCATGGTCTCGACGTCGAGCCAGCTCTTGGGCGCCGCGACCACGAGGTCCGCTCGGCCGAACCCGAGCGCCAGCAGCATGAGGAAGTCGCCGCCTGTGGTGGAAAAGGCCTCGCCCAGCAGATCCTCGCCGGTGACGCCCAGATGCACATCGCCAGCGACCAGGGAGCGAGCGATATCGCCTGCCGAGGCGAGCCGGACCTGGACGTCGCCAAAGCCCTCCAGGGTGGCCTGATACCCCCGCGCGCCGCCAGCGCTTCTGAGCGTCAGCCCGCAGTCCTCCAGCCAGGCCTCCACCTGCTCCTTCAGGCGACCCTTGGACGGGATGGCCAGGATCAAGGAGCCGGTCATGGCGCCGCCTCCCGCCAGGCCCGGCCCGGGCGCACCATGCACCCGACGGCGCCAGTGGCGAGTGGCTGTCCCAGGCGCGAGGCCAGTCCGTCGTATCGGCCGCCCGCCGCCACGGGCTGGTCGTCGCCGAGCGCCGCGCTGCGCACTTCGAACACCATGCCATCGTAGTAGGCGAAGGATCGTCCGAAGGCTGTCGAAAGGCGCAGGCGATCGGGCGGCACACCGTGGTCCGCGAGGGCAGTCAACCGTAGATCCCATGCCTTAAGCGCGGTCGCCAGCGCGGACCCTCGCGCACCGGCCAAACGGGTCACGGCCTCCAATGCGGCGGCGGGCGCGTCATCAATGGCCAGGAAGCGCGCGATCATTCCGCTTTGATCGGGAGTGAGCCTTGGTGCCGCTTCCAGCTCCGCGCGGACGAGCAGTCGGTGCACGATCTGCCCGGCTGATCGTCCGCCTACGGACTCGACCCCGGCCAGGGCCCAGATATCCTCCAGGATGCTCACCGCGTCGGGCTCGGAAAGTCCGGCCAGCAGGTCGGTCAGCCGGCGGCGCCGATCGGGCTCCTCGGTTGGCCCCTCGGTGGCGTCCGCCAGCTCCCGTCGCAGGCGCCATGGGTTGGAGACCGCGCGCTTGATCCGAACCGCCACGGGATCGGGCACGTCCAAGGCGCCCAAAAAGGCCCCGAAGAGAGAGATGTCGCCCAAGTGCAATGTCAGGTCCTGGCGGCCGCCGGCCAGGGAGGAACCCCAGGCCAGAGCCGCCATGGCGGCGTCCGCCGCGGCCGGCTCCGCGGTCTCGTAAGCCTCCAACCCGATCTGCAGAAACTGCTCCGCGCGGGTTGACCCGCCCGGCGCGAGGCGAAACGCGAGTCCCTCATAGCGATACCGGCCGCTGGCCGCGCCGCTCGCCAAATGCGCCTGCATCGCCCCAAGAGTGAAATCCGGCCGCAGACAGGCTTCCTCGCCGCCGGCCTCCTGGACGATGAAGAGCCGGTCGCGCAAGGCTTCGCCGGCGATATCTAGAAAGAGGCTGAGCGGCAGGGTGATCGGCGTGTTGAGTGGTTCGGCGGCAAGGGCCTCGAAGGGCGCCCGCACCGCCGCAAGGACGGCCGGGGGCGCGGCCGCCTCCAGTCTCACCGTGCCGCCTCGACGATGCGCCGGACGGCGTCGACCCATTCGGCGCGGGGCGCCGTGATCTGGCCTGGGCGACCCTCCCGCCAGGCGCGGTTATCCTCCACGCCGGCCGCCATGGCCCGACCCAGGTCCAGATCCTTGATGGTGACCGTGCCGGCCGCGATTTCATCGTCGCCCAGGATAACCGCGGCCGGCGAGAAACGCCGGTCGGCATACTTCATCTGAGCCCTCATGCCCGAGGCGCCCAGATAGACCTCGGCAGGCATGCCGTTGGCCCGAAGCTCACCGGCCAGGGCGAAGTAGTCGGACATGCGCCCGGCGTCGAAGGCGATGATCACCACCGGGCCCCTGACGCGTTCGCCTGCGTCCTTGTTGACGAGGCCGAGGGCGGCCGCCAGGCGGGAGACTCCGAAGGAAAAGCCGGTCGCTGGCGTGGATTCGCCGGTGAACCGCGCGACGAGATCGTCATAGCGACCGCCTCCGCCGATGGCGCCGAAGCGCACGGTCTCGCCTCGCTCATCCACCGTAGTGGCCGTCAGCTCGGCCTCGAAGACGGCGCCGGTGTAATATTCCAGTCCGCGCACTATGGAGGGGTCGAGAACCGCCGCCTCCTCCGCCACGCCCAGCGCGCCAAGCGCCTCTCCGATGCGGGAAAGCTCGGCAAGGCCCTCGTCGCCGGCCGCCGATCCGCCGATCACATTGGAGAGCCGATCCAGAGTCGCAGAGCGAGCTCCACCCCCTGCCTGCACGAAGGCGAGGACCGCATCGATGGCAGCGGATGGCAGCTGGGCTCCGCGGGTGAACGCTCCGGACTCGTCCTTGCGGCCAGCGCCAAGCAGAGCGGTGACGCCGGCGACACCCAGCCGGTCGAGCTTGTCCACGGCGCGCAGCACGGCGAGGGTCTGGCCGCCATCCGCCACGCCGGCGGCGGCCAGCAGGCCGTTGAGCAGCTTTCGGTTATTGATCTTGACCACATAAGCGTCGCGGGGGAGGCCAGCGGCGGCGTAGCCCTCCACCGCCATGGCGATGATTTCCGCGTCGGCCTCAGGCCGCGCCGAGCCCACGGTGTCGGCATCGCATTGCACGAACTGGCGGAAGCGCCCCGGTCCCGGCTTCTCGTCGCGCCACACGGTTCCAAAGGCGTAACGGCGATAGGGCTTGGGCAGGCTGTCCCAGTTCTCCGCCGCAAACCGGGCCAAGGGAGCGGTGAGGTCGTATCGCAGCGCCATCCACTGCTCGTCATCGTCTTGCAGGGCGAACACGCCATCGTTGGGGCGATCGGCATCGGGGAGGAACTTGCCCAGGGCGTCGGCATATTCGAAGGCGCCGGTGTCCAGCCGTTCGAAGCCGTAGGATTCATAGACACGCGAAACGGCGTCCAGAATGCGCTGCTCAAGGTCCAGCACCGCGGCGCGCCGATCCTGGAAGCCGCGCGGCGCGCGCGCGCGCGGTCGAAGGGTCGCCTCGTCATTCATGCCCGCGCGCTTAGCGGGTCGCGACAGGCTGAGCAAGGCTGGCGAGGGGAAGCCGTTCCCCTGTTCAGGCGCCGAGGGCCGGCTTTCGGGTCGCCTGATTCAGGGCCTGAACGACGACCTGCGGCGTGAGAAGCTGCGGAAGAACCGTCGGCGCCCAGGCTCCTGGCCGGTAGAGGAGATAGAGCGGCACCCCGATACGGCCCTGGTCGGCCAGCGCCCTGGCGATGGCCGCGTCGCGGTTGGTCCAGTCGGCCACCATATAGGCCGCGCCGGTCCGCTCGATCGCTCGAGCGACATCCGGACTGGAGAAGGCGACGCGTTCATTTACCTGGCAAGTGACGCACCACGCGGCGGTGAAGTTCACCAGGACCGGGCGTCCGGCGGCTCGCAGCGAGGCAAGGCGATCAGGGCTGAACGGCGTCGACGATAGCGCGCCGGCGGATCTGGTCGGCGCGGCGGCCGGGGCGGCGTAGGGCCCCGCGAAGATCGCCGCGGCGCTCACTGTAAGACTGGCCCCCGCCAGAAGCGAGACCAGCAAGCCCGGAGCGCCCACGGCGTGGCGCTTCTGGGCCACGCCGACCAGCCAGGCGCCCAGGGCGAACACCACGGCGGCGATGAGGACCCGGGCCAATCCCGCAGAATCCGTCTGCTGAGCGAGCACCCAGAGCAGCCAGGCGGCCGAGGCGTACATTGGAAAGGCGAGAGCCTTCTTGACACCGTCCATCCAGGGTCCGGGCCTGGGCAGCCGACGCAGCAGGGCTGGACTGAAGGTGAGCAGGGCGAAGGGCGCGGCGAACCCGACGCCAAGTCCGGCGAAAATCGCCAGGGCGACCGGCGTCGACTGGGTGAGAGCGTAGCCGAGGGCAGGCCCCATGAAGGGGGCTGTGCAGGGCGCAGCCACGATCACCGCCAGGACGCCGGTCAGGACCGAGCCGAGGGTCTCGCCATGCACGTGAAGTCCCGATCCGAGTCCCTGAACCGAGCCGCCGACCTCGTACAGGCCCGAGAGATTGAGGGCCGCGGCCAGCATCAGAAGAGCAAGGGCGGCGACGACGAGAGGCGACTGCAGCTGGAATCCCCAACCGATGGCCTGGCCGGCCGCGCGTGCGGCGATGAGGATCCCCGCGAGGGCGCCGAAGGTGACGAGAACGCCGCACAGGAAGGCGAGCCCCTGGACGGGCGCGCGGCCAGCGCTCGCGTGGCGGCTCAAGGCGGCGGCTTTCATGGAGAGGATGGGAAAGACGCAGGGCATGAGGTTGAGAATCAGGCCGCCTGTGAAGGCCAGACCCACCGCGACGGGCAAGCTAAGGCCGCTGCCGCCAGACGCCGGCGAACCGAAGCCGGATGCCCCTGCGGGCGGCGGACCGGCCGCGGCGGTCACTTCGAAAGCCTCGTGGCCCAGCGCAAGAGCGCCCGTGATTCTGTCAGGCCTGGGGGCGGTCCCGGTGAAGGCGGCGCCGGGCGCAAGGGTGAGGGTGAGGCCGTTCGGGCCGCGCTCCACGCGCTGCGGCTTGGCGTGTTCAATCGTGGCGTCGGAATAGGGGTAGAAATAGATGTCCTGATCCGACCGGCCCGTCACCGCGTCACCGACGACGGCCAGGGTCAGGCGGGCAGCTGCGTACTGGAAGGTGGCCGTGAGATTCGCGGACCTGGGCGCGGAGGCCAGGGCGCTCTGTATCAAGGGGCCGCCCACCGGATCGCGCGCCGGGGCGCCGGCGACGATGGGGAGGGCGAGATCGACCTTTGCGCTGCCGGGCACGCACACCTGGGCGCAGACGAGATAGTCCACCGCCGCGCTAATTTTGGCGAACGCGCCCGGTCTGACGTCGGCAGGGATATGGATGGGAACGGGCAGGACGGCCCGGCCCTCGTAGCCGTAGTCCATGATCGGGCCGACCGGCAGGCGCCGGGGCGTCGGCCAGACAATGTCGCCCGCCGTCCAGCCGGCAGGAAGGGTCCAGGCCACGGTGGTGGCCTCTCCGGCGTCTCCTGGATTTCGCCAATAGGTGTGCCATCCCTTGGCGGCGGTGATGACTACAGCGACGTAGAGGGTCGACGCCGGCGCGGCGCCACCGGTGCGGGCGACCAGCTCGGTGGTGACGTGGGGAGTCGTCACTGGCGCCGCGGTCGCGGCGCCGCCAAGAAAAGTGAGGCCCGCTGCGACCAGCGTGGCGAGGAGCTGCTTCATCGGCCTCTTCTAGGCGCTCCGCCCGATCCGGGGAACCGTCTGGCGCTTGCGCCGTCGTCGGGCGGCGGCCCATGATGGGCGACCACAGTCTTCCAATTCGTTCACGCTTCTGGAGCCGCCATGCCCGCCCCCTTCGACGACATCGACATCGGCACAGTGGCGTCCCTGGGCGTAGCCATGGTCGACGAGGCGTCTCTGGCGGCGTTCATAGCGGCCTTCGCGCCGGGCTGGACGGCCGACCGTGGCGCGCCCGACGCCATGACCTTCGCCATCTGGTCGCGCCTGGACGAGGAGGCCTCGGCCCGATGGCCGCAAACCAAGCGGGTGGGCGTGGACGCCCTGCGCTGGGTGCGCAATCCTCCGGTGGGCGAGCTGCTACGGGGTCGCATGACCGTCATGGGCAAGGATCCCGTCGGAGAGGGCAAGGGCATCATCATCGCCCAGCATGATCTGCTGGATGAGGCGGGCAGACTGGTGTTCTCCTGCCTCACCCGCAGCGTCTACGCGCGGTAGAGTCTGACGATCACTTGCGGCCCGAGCGGCGACCGGGATTAATGACGCGCCGAACCATGGGCACGAACGCCTCAAGCGGCATGGATTCGTAAGTGGGGTCGAAGGCGGCCTGGTCGAACTTTTCGCAGAATTCCGCAGTGTATTCGAAGGCCGGGTGGCCACGAAACCGATCGCGGGCGTGCCGGTCGTGGCCGAGAAAATGAAGGTAATAATATCCTTGGAAGATGTCGTGCTGCTGCAGCAGCCACAGGTTCCGTTCCGACACATAGGGTTTGAGCGCCAGGGCGGCGAAGGTTGCGTGGTCGGCCGGGGCCAAAGATGCGCCCACGTCATGAAAAAGGGCGCAGACCACATATTCCTCATCATTTCCGGCCCGATGCGCGCGGCTCGCGGTCTGGAGACAATGCTCAAGGCGGTCGACGGCGAAGCCGTGCCGCACGTCGCGCAGGAGCCGCAGCTGACCCAACAACCGATCGGCAAAGTCCCGAGCGAAGGCGGCGTCGCCTCGCCGAATCCCTGCCCAATCCGCGCGGGTCCCTTGGGTCATGGCGTGCATGCGACGTCCGGGGGGGGGCGCCGGCTGCTTCAGGGCGACACGCGCCAACTGGCGGCGCACCACAGAGACCAGTGTGCGTTTCAGGTCCAGGGCCATGGAGTTCAGTGCTCAGGGACGGCGTGATTGTCAATCCGACGCGCAGCCGCTTCGGACGGTCCGACTCAGCCGTTCGGCCAGCTCCGCGCCCTCATGGAGGCAGGCGTCCGAGTTGACGTATTCCCAGGCCCCAAAGCGCCCTATGGTGTGGATGCGCACCAGATCCAGATACGCGCGAATGCGTTCCAGGATCTCTGGCCGCCGGTGGGTATACACCGGGTAGCCGTATTTGAGGTCGACGATCCGGGTCTCCTCCACGTCGTCCCATGAACCGATCAGGCCGGCGCCGATCATCCAGTCCACGGTCGCCCTTGTAAGCTCGCCATCTGGCGCAATCGGCTTGAAAGCTGAATGGGAAATCTCGCACATGATTGCGTGTCTGGGCCGACGGCGCAGACTGTCCGAGGAGGTATGATTGAACGCGATCTTGTGGGTCGGCACCGCCGGGTCGGCGACGTAGACGCGCTGCGGCTGATCGGCCAAGGGGCGCCCGATGAGGATCATCAGGATTTTCAGGGACACGTATTCGAGATCGTCGGCCAGGGCGATCAACTCGGTTGGACAGTTCTGGATAGCCCGCAGCAGGTGTGGCAAGGGCATGGTGGACACCAGGGTTTCCCAAGGCCAGACGCCGCCTGCCTCGGTGGTCGCTGTTCGCGCTTTGGGGTCGATCTCGCAAACCACCTGGCCGAACTCGATAGGTCCGCATCTCGCCGCCAGGGCCCGAAAGATCTCCACAAACCCGCCTTCGGCCGGATAGCCAACCTCCGTGTGGGATTGCAGCGGCTTGCGTGAGGGAGTGGCGACGGCGACCTTCCCTGTCTCGCTGCCG
>Ga0302196_10002343_pt1 | contig 17729 bp, 19 predicted proteins | sample II_Bog_N1_3_FD_198794 | JGI IMG/M metagenome (GOLD analysis project Ga0302196, IMG submission 198794) | Peat permafrost microbial communities from Stordalen Mire near Abisko, Sweden - II_Bog_N1_3 | ecosystem: Environmental > Terrestrial > Soil > Wetlands > Peat | place: Sweden: Abisko...
GCTGTTCAAATAGAGTTTAACTTGTATTAATTGCAGCGTTAATACTGCTAATTACGGAATTACAGGTGCGACAATATGTCCATATCCTGGTATTGTCTACAATAATTGCAATAATTACAGCAAGACACCTTCCTCTTTATCGAAGTAGATCGGATGGCGTTGCGATCTTCGCCAATATTTCGGCCGGCCGCCGGGCAGCGTTCGCGCGGTAACCGGGAGCATTCGACATGGGCCGCGGCTCCGTTTGCTGCATCGGCGACCCTTACCGGACAAATTGCCGCAGCCCCTGTCGCAGCCCTGGTTTCGCCGAAATCGCGATCCCCTCCGACCGGCCCGCGGCCGGCGAGATCCCCATCGGGGCCGCGCGCGCTTGAGCCGGCCGGTCAGCCGCGCTATAGGCGCCCAGCGCTGGTCGTCCCTTCACGCGTGGAGGCGCGTCGCCGAGCGCGGCCGTAGTTCAGAGGTAGAACGTCAGCTTCCCAAGCTGAATGTCGCGGGTTCGATTCCCGCCGGCCGCTCCAACGCCGCTCCAAACTGTCGCCCGCCTCCTTGAAAGCGGTGCGGAGCGAGCAGGCGCTAAACCTCCGCCACGTCTCCGTGCGCCGGGCCTGATCCGTCCGGCGGGAAGTGCGCCGCCAGGGCTTCGCCGCAGACGCCGACCGCCAGCACCAGGCCGCCGGCCACGTCGCCGGTCTTGATGTGGGCGAGGGCCTCAGTGACGGCCGTGTTCCAGACCGCGTCACCGACCTTGGCGTGGATGTCCTCGTCGGCGATGATCTCCACCCGGCGCTCGGCCAGGGAGGCGAAGATTAGCACCCCCGTGCGGGCCTCGGTGGAATGCAGGCGATGGGCGAATTGCTCGACCGCCTTGGCGTGGACATGGTCGGCCTTCAGCTTGCCGGGCGTGGCGAAGCGGCGCACGGCGGGGATGGAGAAGACCGCCAGAGCGACGCCGAACAGGATCAGCTGGACGATGGCGTAACCGATCAGCGCCGCCAGCAGGGCGGTGTTGACCGCGCCGGCGTGGCCGATCTGCCAGCCGTTGTTCTGCAGCCGCTCAACAAGGTCGGCCAGGCCGGTCGGCCGCACGCCGGCGATCAGGGCCAGGGGCGGCGCCAGCAGCGAGACGGCCGCGGCCCAGGCGTAGGGAACCTCGGCGTAGCGGCCGCTCTCCTCGGCGACGATGCAGAACACTTCGCCGCTGGTCTTGAGCTCCGCCGCGGCGATGGCGTCGTGGATCCGGTCGTGATCGGCCTTGGAATACATCTACCAGCCCCCCGAGGCGCCGCCGCCGCCGAACGACCCGCCGCCGCCGCCAAAGCCGCCGCCGCCCCCGAAGCCTCCGCCGCCAAAGCCGCCTCCGCGGTCGTCGTCGCGGTATCCGCCCCCGCCCATGAACAGGAACGGCAGGGCCCAGAGCCCGCCGCCGCCGAAGCCGAACCGGCCGAGCAGGGCGGGCAGGATGAAGACCAGGATGATGATGATCAGGAACACAGGCACGCGGAACGGCGGCGCCTGCGCCGGCGCGGCCTGCTGCTGCTGGGCCGCCGCCTGGGCGTTGGCGGTGGCCGTCGCCGGATCGAGCCCCAGCTGCTGGACGATGGCGTTGGTCCCATCGACCACACCGCCCTCGATGTCGCCGGCGCGGAACTTGGGCAGCACAGCGCTCTGCAGGATGACGCTGGACATGGCGTCGGTCAGGACCGGCTCCAGCCCGTAGCCGACCTCGATCCGCACCTTATGCTCGGTGGGCGCGACGATCAGGATCGCCCCATTGTCCTTGCCCTTCTGACCCAGGCCCCAGGCGCGGCCGAGCTGATAGCCATAGTCCTCGATGGCGTAGCCCTGCAGCGACGGCAGGGTGACCACCACCAGCTGGTCGCCGTTCTTCTGCTCCAGCGCCGCCAGCTTGGCGGTCAGGTCCGCCTGGGTCTGGGGCGAAAGCACATGGGCCTCGTCCACCACCCGCCCGGTCAGGGCCGGGAAGGTCGGGGCGGCCGGCGCGGGCGCGGCGAAGGTCAGCGCCGCAAACGCCAGGGTCAGCGCGGCGAGCGCCGACCTGACGAGACCTCCAGCGCCGGTCATTGGCCCGCGGCGGGCGCGAAGCTCACCTTGGGCGCGGTCTGGGCCTCGGTCGTGGCCTCGAACGGCACGATCGGCTTCTCATTCTTGTAGACGGTGTCGGCCCACAGCACGCCCGGGAAGGTGTGCAGCTCGGTATTGTAGTCGCGGACCGCCTCATTGTAGTCGCGCCGGGCGATGGCGATGCGGTTCTCCGTCCCCTCCAGCTGCGACTGCAGCGCCAGGAAGTTCTGGTTGGACTTCAGGTCCGGATAGTTCTCGGTGATCGACAAGAGGTGGCCGAGCACGCCCGACAGCTGGCTCTGGGCGTCGGAATACTGCTTGAACTTGACTGGATCGGTGATGGTCGAGGCGTCGACCTTGACCTGGGTCGCGCTGGCGCGGGCCTGGGTGACCTGCACAAGCACGCTCTTTTCCTGAATGGCGTAACCCTGCACGGTCGCGACCAGGTTCGGCACCAGGTCGGATCGGCGTTGATACTCGTTCTGCACCTGGGCCCAGGCGGCCTTGGCCGTCTCTTCCTTGGTCGGGATGTTGTTGACCCCGCAGCCGGCCAGCGGCGCGGCGAGCGCGATCGGCAGCACCAGCGCCAACAGCGTGGTCTTCAGTCGAGCAATCCAGGATGTCACGTCCGCCTCCCCGGCAACCGGCTCCATGCCGGCGTGGGGAATCTAGTGTGTTTTAGGCAAAGCGCCACAGCCGCATGGATTACATCGGCGCAATCCGCCCGCGACTGCTCGGAGCGCCTAGAGCCGCCCCTGCTTCAGGCCGCGTTCCAGCCCCTCCAGCTGCTCGCTCCAGAAGCCGCCCATGCGCATCAGCCAGGCCGCGCTCTCGGCCAGAGCGGTGCGGTTGACCGAATAGATGCGCCGTTGGGCGTCGGGCCGCATCGACACCAGGCCCGCCTCGCGCAGCACCTTCAGATGCTGGGAGATGGCGGGCGCGGAGGTGTTGAACTGATCGACGATGTCGCGCACGGGGCTCTCGCCCTCGGCCAGGAAGGCGACGATCTGGCGGCGGGTGGGGTCGGCCAGCACTTCGAAGGTCGTGGAGACAGGCATGGCCCAACTTAAGCCCGAGCTTAACAAGGTCAAAGGCGGTTCGGCCCCGGAACGCCCCGCGGTGGCTCAAATCCCAGCCTGCCGCAATTTTGGTCCGCGACTGCGAACTTTTTTCACTCGGTCGCTCGGCCCGCGAGCCTCAGTACCGCACCTCGGTCAGATAGAGGCCGTCCGCCGGGGCCACCGGTCCGCAGGCTCGCCGGTCGCGCGCCTCGAAGGCCGCCCTGAAATCGTCGGCGCTCCAGCGGCCGACCCCGACCTCGACCAGCGAGCCGACCATGGAGCGCACCTGGCGATGCAGGAAGGAGCGGGCGGCGAAGCGGACGTCGATGGCCTCGCCGTCGCGCACGACCTCGGCCACATCCAGCGTCTTGACCGGCGACTTGGCCTGGCAGGCGAGGTCGCGGAAGGTGGTGAAATCGTGGTGACCGATCAGCATCTGGGCGGCGTCGTGCATGGCCGCCGCGTCGATCGGCTTCTTCACGTGCCAGACGTGCCCGCGCTCCAGGCCCGGCGGGCTTTGGCGGTTGAGGATGCGATAGAGGTAGCGCCGCTCGGTCGCCGAGAACCGCGCGTGAAAATCGGCCGCCGCGACCACCGCATCCAGCACGACGATCGGCTCTGGCCGAAGGTGGGCGTTGAGGGCGTCGCGCACCACCTCGGCCGGCCAGTCCTTCTGCAGGTCGATATGGACCACCTGGCCGGTCGCATGCACGCCGGAGTCCGTGCGGCCGGCGGCGTGCATGCGAATGGTCTCGCCGCAGAAGGCCTGGACCGCCCGCTCGACCGAGCCCTGCACCGACGGCTGGCCGGCCTGGGCCTGCAGGCCGTTGTAGGGGCCACCGTCGTATTCGAGGGTGAGCCGGTAGCGGGGCATCAGCCGACGACCTTGCCCGGCGCCAGCGGAAAGCCGCGCACGAAAGCGTCTGCGTCCTGGACCGCGCGTCCCTCCCGCTGGGCGCGCAGAAGCCGCACGGCGCCGGTTCCGCAGGCGATCAGCAGCCGCTCGTCGAGCACGGTTCCCGGCGCGGCGTCGCCTTCCTCGGCGGTCGAGAGCAGCGCCTTGACCCGCACCGGGCCCTTGTCGCTGGGCGCGATGAACCAGGCGCCGGGGAAGGGCGAGAGGCCGCGGATGCGGCGATCCACCTCCTCCGCCGGCTTCGACCAGTCGATCCGCGTTTCTTTTGGGCGGATCTTCTTGGCGTAGGTCAGGCCCGCTTCGGCCTGGGGCGTCGCGACCAGCGTCCCGGCGTCTAGGCCGGCCAGGGTGCGGACGATCAGGTCCGCGCCGACCTGGGATAGCCGGTCGTGCAGGGTCCCCGCGGTTTCCAGGGCGTCGATACGCAGGGTCTCGCTCAGCAGGATCGGACCCTCGTCCAGGCCCTCGGTCATGCGCATGGACTGGATGCCGGTGACGCGGTCGCCGGCCATGATCGCCCGCTGGATCGGCGCCGCGCCGCGCCAGCGGGGCAGCAGGGAGGCGTGCAGGTTGACGCTGCCCAGGCGCGGCGCGTCCAGCACCGCGCCAGGCAGGATCTGACCGAAGGCGACGACCACGGCCACGTCGAGCCCGAGCGCGGCTAAGCCTCTGATCTCGTCGGGGTCGCGCATTGAGGTCGGCGTGCGCACCGCAAGGTCGTGGGCCTGGGCGAAGGCCTGGACCGGCGAGGGCCGCAACGCCTGACCGCGCCCGCGCGGCGCGGGGGGCTGGGCGTAGACCATCGCCACCTCATGGCCCGCCGCGACGATGGCGGCCAGGGCGGCGACGGCGAAGTCCGGGGTTCCGAGAAAGGCGAGGCGCATAGGCGGGGTTTAGCGGGCGCGAGCCTTGCGGGAAAGCGTCGCCGAATAAGCGTTGCCGGAACCATGACCGGTCCGGGCCGTTCTTCCTGCAACCATTTGAAGGAAACGTCCCATGCGCGCCGCCGTCCTCGTCAGCGTCTGTCTCGCCGTCGGAGCCCTGTCCCTCGGCGGTTGCTCGAAATCGACCACCGTCGAGGTGCAGCGCGACGTCAAGGACACCGGCCAGGACCTCAAGGCCGCGGCCGACGACGTCAAGACCGACCCGGCGCTGAAGCAGGCTGGCGACGACGCCAAGCGCGCCGCCCACGACGCCGCCATCGCGATCAAGGCCGACGCCGAGGTGGCCAAGGACGACGCCAACCACGCCGCCGACAAGGCCAAGCGCACCGCCGACGACATGCGCCGCACCCATGACGACGGCGAGGCGGTCAAGCGGGACGTGCACGACGATACGTCGGCGAACTGACGTTGCGTGGTTCGAGACGCGCGCCAAGACAGCGCTCGTCACCATGATTCGCTTTGGCGCATCCTACCCGATCCAGTCATCCCCAAGCGCCCGCCTGGGGCCTCTCGAGGGACGCAAGACCGTGTTTGCGAGCGACCCTTAAGCCGCTTCCTGGGCCTTCTTGACCTTGGCCACGGCGCGCGTGCGCTTCAGGCGCGACAGGTAGTCGATGAACAGCACGCCCTCCAGATGGTCCATCTCATGCTGGATGCAGACGGCGTACATGCCCTCGGCGTCTTCCTCGATCTGCTTGCCGTTATAGTCGAGGTAGCGCAGGCGCACCTTGGCCGGGCGTTCGATCTCGTCGTAGATCTCCGGGATCGACAGGCAGCCCTCTTCGTAGGGCTGGGTTTCGTCGGAGCTCCAGAGGATTTCCGGATTGACGAAATAGCGCGGCTCGGGCTCGTCCTCGCCGCGGGCCAGGTCCATGACGATGACCCGCTTGGGCACGCCGATCTGGATCGCGGCCAGACCGATGCCGGGGGCGTCGTACATGGTCTCGAGCATGTCATCCATCAGCGCGCGCAACTCGTCGTCCACGACCGTAACCGGTTCGGACTTCAACTTCAGGCGCGGGTCGGGAACGACCAGGATTTCACGAATAGCCATGGGTTTCAGGTAGGTTAGGCGGACCTGACCGTCAAGACCGGCGGCGCTGCGGCGGTTTCGTCCTCGATCGGCGCCAATTTGCCGAGCGCGCGGGGCGCCGCTTCGAGCGGTTCCAGGGCGGGGATCTCCTTGGCTTCGTGGTCCACCGCCAGATCCTCGAACCGTCGCGCCTGGGTCAGGACCTGGCTTTCCAGCGAGCCGACGAAGGCGTTGTACTTGCCGACGGCGCCCTCCAGCGCCTTGCCGAGGCCGGCGGCGTGGCCGCCCATCACCGACAGCCGCTTGTAGAGCTCGCGGCCCAGGGTGGCGATCTTCTCGGCGTTGGCCGACTGCTCCTCGACCCGCCAGCCGTAGGCCACCGCCTTGCACAGGGCGAACAGGGTCGTCGGGGTGACCAGCAGAACCCGCTTGTTCATCGCATCGGTCATCAGGTCGGGCTGGCGGTCGAGGGCGGCGGCCAGGAAGCCGTCGCCGGGCACGAACATGGCGACGAAGTCCGGCGAGCCCTGCTTGGGGAACTGATCCCAATAGGTCTTGGACGACAGGTCGCCCATATGGGTGCGCACGCTCTGGGCATGGCGAGCCAGGGCGGCGTCGCGCGTCACGTCGTCCACCGCCTCCTGGGCGTCGAGGAAGGCGTTCAGCGAGCATTTGGCGTCGATCACGAACACCCCGCCGCCGGGCATGCGCACCTTGACGTCCGGACGCCGGCGGCCCTCCTCGGACTCCACCGAGAACTGTTCTTCAAAGTCGAAGCGACTGTCGAGGCCGGCGGTTTCCAGCACGTTGCGCAGGGTCTGCTCGCCCCAGCGCCCCTGCACGCCGGCGCCGCGGCGCAAGGCGGCCGACAGCTTGCGCGCCTCTGACTGGGTTTCGACCGACGCTTTCAGCAGGGAGTCGATCTGGGCCTTCAGGCCGCCGGTCTCCTCGGCGCGGAGCTTCTCCACCGCCGTAACCTGTTCCTGGAACTTGGCCAGGGTGTCGGCCACGGGCTTGAGCTGGGCCTCCATCCGCGCCTGGGCGAGCAGTTCCTGCGACTTGAAGCTCTCGGCCGCGCGGGAGACCAGCTGATCGGCGACGATCTGAGCGGACTCCGCCGCCTGGGCGCGCAGGATCGACTGGTTGGCGTCGGTCATCCGCGCCCGCTCCTCGGCCACGTCCGCCCGCGCCCGCTCGCGGCTGTAGGCCCAGAGCGCCGCGCCCATGCCGGCGAGGCTGAGCAGGGCGATGGCGCCGAGAATCAGATCGAGACTGTTCATGGTCCGTTCGATAACGCGGAACGGGCCCGCGGTCGAGATGGCGCGCGGCCGTGCGGAAAGGCGGGTCCGTCCGGGTTTGACCGGTCCCCCGTTATCCAGGGCTTGCGTCTTCGGCTCACCGAGCGCGCGAAGCGGGCCGAGGCGTCACTGGCCCGCCGCGGCGACATCCCTGGCGTAATCGGCCTTCATCCGGGCGATAGACTTCATCAGTTCGTCGATCCGGTCCTTCTTCACGAAGGGCGTGGCGAAGAAGTGTTCGACCGTGGCGTTGAACCGGTCAGGATCGTCGACCGGGATCATGTGGGTCGCGTCGGGGAAGATCGCCAGCTCGGCGTTGGGGATGTGGTGATAGATCAGGATCGTGTGCTCGTCGGCGATCAGGTCGTGATCGCTGGCCAGGATCAGGGTTGGCGCCTGAATCGCGCCAAGCGCCTCCGGCTTGATCTGCGGCTCGTCGTCATCCAGCGCCTCGACCCGCTCGGCGCGGGTGAAGACGTGGCCGGGCGCGGGCTTGGGCGCCGGCTTGAAGAAGGCCAGGGTTTCCGGGGCCTGGCCTTCGGGGAAGATGTTCGCGGCCATGGCGGCGATCTTGGTGACCTGGTCCGGGTGGCGCATGCCCATGAGCAAGGCCTCGATCCCGCCGTCGCTCCAGCCGAGGATATAGGCCGGTCCGGTGTGCAGATGGTCCAGGAGGGCTGACAGGTCGTCGGTCATCGCCTCGAACGTCAGAGCGCCGGGCGCGTCGCCGGAGCGCCCATGGTCGCGGCTGTCCATGACGATGACTTTGTAATGCTTGGAGAAATACTCGATCTGATGCTTCATGGACCAGATGTTTGCGCCGTTGCCGTGGATCAGCAGCAGCGGCGGGCCCTCGCCATAGACCTCGTAGTAGAGCTTCACCCCGTCGTGCTCGAAATAGGCGCCCGCGGCCGGATTGGCGCCATAGACGAAAGCATGGGGCGAGGTCTCGGCCGCTGTCGCGCAGGCCGGCGCCATCGCCAGGGCGAGCGCCAGAACCAGATTTCGAACCCTCATCACGTTTCTCCGTCGCGTTCGGCCTCGGTGGCCGTGCTGCCGCACAAGGCCTTGCCGAAACGCAATCGGCAAGACCCACCCCGGCGCCGATCGCCGCGCGGTCGTTTTGACGATGTCTTGACGTCCGCCTGACGCTGGAGGTGACGCCGGCGGCTCATTTTGGCGGCTTGAACGTCAACCCCCAGTCGGCGGAGCCAGCCCCAGTGATCGAACCGAACCTTTCGCCCAGCCACTACATTCGCCAGTGGCGCAAACACCGCGGTCTGACCCAGGCCGATCTGGCGTCCGCGATCGGCGTCGACCGGACCTACCTGAACAAGATCGAGCGCGGAAAGCGCGACTATGTCCCCCATGTGCTCGAAGCCGCGGCCGCTCAGCTCGGCTGCGCCCCCGGGGACCTGATCAGCCGCGATCCCGCCGACAGTTCCGAGATCGAGACCTTCTGGCTGTCTTTGAGCGAACCCGACCGATTGCGGGCTCTGGCCATCCTAAAGACGGTATTTTCCCGGTGAGCGGGCCTCGGATGGCTGGTTTCGGCGCGGGTCCCCGTCGTTTTGACGCTCGGCTGACGTCGGACTGACGCTGTTGCTGACGCGATGGTCGCAATGAGCCGGCAAAACCAACTCACGCAACGGGAGAAAACCATGACCGCCAAATCCACCCTTGCCTGCCTCGCCACCGCCGTGGCCCTGGGCGCGGCGTCCAGCCAAAGCGCCTTTGCCCAGTCCAGCGACGACACCGCCGTGACCGTCTCGTACGCGGATCTCAACCTCGCGACTGACCGGGACGCAAAGACGCTTCTGCATCGCATTCATACCGCGGCCGTATTGGGCTGCGACGCGAGCCCGGTCATGCCGTTGAGCCTGAAGCGCGTCTACGACCAGTGTGTGGCCGATCGGGTCGATCACGCGGTGGCGATGGTCAACAGCCCCCTGCTGACGGCGCTGAATAACGGTCAGGCGCCGACCACTGTGCTGGCCAGCGCACAATAGGCTGCACATCGCCACCGCGCCCGGCCGCGCGTTTTGAATTCAGCGGCTGGGCGATCGCCCCGGACGGTGGTGAAGCGTTGAAAACCAGAGACTAGACGGCGGCGGCGTCCAATTTTTCGTGGTGCGTGCGCCGCTCGCAACGTACGATCGCCTCCTGCGTAAATTGGAGGTTAGAGGCGATGGGAGGCACAGTCGGTCGACCGGGCGGCCCCGTCCTTCGACTCGCCGGCGGCTTCGAGCTCCACGACCAAGCGGGTCGGCCTGTCGAGATATCCAGCCGCCGGGCCCGCGCCTTGCTCGCCTATCTCTACCTTGCGCCCGGCCAGAGCGCGCGGCGCGAGCGGCTGTGCGGACTGCTGTGGAGCGACCGGGCCGAGGCCCAGGCCCGGGCGAGTCTGCGCCAGTGCCTGTTCGAGCTTCGCGAGCGCCTTGCGGCGTCGGGTCTGGATTTGCTCGACGTCGGACGCGAGAAGATCGCGCTTCGACCCGGCAGCCTTCACTGTGATGTGACGACGCTCGAACTGGCGCTGGCGTCGGGCGATTTCCCGTCGATGGCCAGCCTGCCTGCGCTTCTGACCGGCGGCAGGCTGCTGGAAGGCCTGGACCTTGGCGGTCTGTTCCAGGACTGGCGCGACCAGGCAAGCGCCCAGCACGAACAGGCGATCGCCAGCGGCGTCCAGGTCCTGCTGCGCAGACTGACCGCGGCGGAGCAATGGCGCGAGGTTCGCCTGATCGCGGACGCCTTCCTGCAGCGTGACCCGCTGGACGAAGCGGCGGTCGCCGCGGCGATCCGCGCCGATCGCGCCGTGGGCAACGCCGCCGGCGCCCATCGGCGGTTCCTGGCCTTCAAGGCGGCGCTGCGCAAGGACCTCGGCGCTGAGCCGGGGCCGGCGATCATCGAGGCGATCGGCGCGGACGCGCCCCCGAAACAGCGCGCGACGGTCCCGGTCGCGCCGGAGCAGGCGCTCGCCGACCGGGCGGCGGCGGGGGCGCCGCCAAGCAGCGGCCGGCGGCGGCTGACGGTCCTGGCCAGCGACCTCATCCATCCTGACCCGTTGGTCGCGCGGCTCGACCCCGAGGATCGCCTGGCGGCGACGGCCCGCTTTCGCCGGGATGCGACGGCCGCGGTCGTTCGGTTCGGCGGCCATGTCGCCGATGTGCGGGGCGACCGGCTGGTCGCCTATTTCGGATTTCCGGAGGCCCTGGAGGACGCCGCCGAGCGGGCCGTGCGCGCCGGCCTGGCGATCGTAGAGGCGGTCGCTTCGCCGGTCGGCGCGTCCGTCGCCGGGGCTCATTCGGTCCGCGTCGGCGTCCACGCCGGCGTGGTCGTGGTGACGGAAGGCGGTGAGGGCGAGGCGGAGGTGTTCGGGGACGTGTCTCAGATCGCGGCGGTTGCCGCGGCCGAGGCCGACACCAGCGCTGTCGTCATCACGGGCGAGGTCCAAAGCGGCGTCGCATCGCTCGTGGTCAGCCAGCCGATGCCGGCGCTGAGGCGGGACGGGGCCGGCGATGCGCTGCGACTTTACCGCGTGACATCCGTCCAGCCGGCCAGCGGACGCGGATTCACGCCCGCGCGCGCCACGCCCTTCATCGGCCGCGAGGACGAACTGAAGCTGCTTGAACGCCGCTGGGAACAGGTTCGCGACGGGCACGGCCAACTGGTCCTGGTGACCGGAGAGGCCGGCATCGGCAAGTCCCGGCTTGTGGCCGAGTTCAAGTCCCTTGGCGGCTTCACGCCGGACCGGTGGCTGGAGTGCGGCGGCGGCCAGCTGGTCGCCAACACCCCGTTCCACGCGGTCGGCGAGATCATCCGCCAGGTCGTCGGCTGGGCTGGCGCCGAGACTTCCGAGCAGCACTACGAACTGGTGCAGCGGGCGATCCAGTCTGCCGGCGTCAGCGTGGCCGACGCCGCGCCCTTAGTCGCCGAGATCCTCAATCTTCCCCTGCCGGGCGGGGCGCGGCCGTCAGAGGCGGCGGTGGTCGACAATCGGCGTCGGTTGTTGTCGATTCTGGCCGAGTGGGTGTTCAACGCGACCCGCGATCGACCCGCGGTCCTGGTGGTGGAGGATCTCCACTGGCTCGACCCGTCCTCGATGGAACTGCTTCAGAATCTTGTCGAGCAGGGCGCGACCGTCCCGCTGATGCTCATCTGCACGGCGCGGCCGGAGTTTCAGCCGCCCTGGCCCGCGCGAGCCCACCACGTCCTGGCCATGCTCGGCGGCCTTCCGATCCGGCAGATGCGCGCCCTCGTCACGGGGTTCGTCCCCGGCGAGGCGCTGGCCGAGGACGTGATCGAGGCGGTCATCGAGCGGGCGGACGGCGTGCCGCTGTTCGCCGAGGAGCTGTCACAGCTGGTGGTGGAGGGGCGCCAGCGGCTCGGCGCGCGAGACATACCCGCGTCGATCGCCGACTCGCTTGCCGCCCGCATCGATCGTCTGGGCGACGCCCGCGAGGCGCTGCAGCTTGGCGCCGTGCTCGGCCGCGAATTCTCCTACGCCGTGCTGCGCGCCGTCTGGCCGCATCCCGAGGCCCAGCTGCAAGCGGCCCTGGAGCGGCTGGCTGACGCCGAACTGATCTACACACGCGGGGTCGCGCCGGACTCCAGGCACCGGTTCAAGCACGCGCTGATCCAGGACGCGGCCTACGACTCCCTGCTGAAGAGCCGTCGGCGGGAGCTGCATGAGCTGGTCGCCCACACCCTCGCCGACCAATTTCCCGAGATCGCGCGCGACCAGCCAGAGGTCCTGGCGCGGCATTGGACCGAAGCCGGCGAGACCGAGCGCGCCGTCAGCGCCTGGACCGCCGCGGCGACGGCCGCCTATGACCGCGGGGCCTATGTCGAAGCCGAGGCCGGCTATCGCCGCGCGCTGGACATCCTCGCGACCCTGCCGGATACGCCGGGCCGCGACCGGATTGAGCTCGATCTCGGCATCTCCCTGACCCTGGTGATCGTCAAGAACCACGGCATGCACACCGAAGAGCAGCTTGCGCTCACCGCCCGCAACCGCGAGCTGGCGGAGCGGGGCGGGTGGATGGCCGCCACGTCCGGCATGCGGACCATGGCCTACGCCCAGGCCTTCACCGCCGCGGACTGGACGCGCGCGGAGACTCTGAGCCGGGAACAGGGCGATTTCGCCCGCCGGGTGGGCCCGCTGGCGGACGGGACCTCGGCGCGGCTGGCCTACGCCATGGCCCACTTCACCCAGTTCCTCACCCGCTTCTACCTGGGCAACCTTGAGGCGGCGGACGCGGAATACCGGCTTTGGGCGGCCGTGGGCGAGCAGGGCCCGTACGATCAGCGCATGACGACCGTGCTCAGCTTCGGCAATGGCGGCCAACTCGCCTGGCATCGGGGCGAGTTCGAGCAGGCTCGTCCACGGATCGATCGGGCCGACGCCTGGTGCGCCGCCGAGGGCACGCCCTACGACCGCTCGATGGCGGCGGTTCTGCGCGCGCTGCTGGAGATCTACATCCGGGAACCCGACAGGGTTCAGGCGGCGGCGGCGACGGCGATGTCGATCAGCATCGACAATGGCTTCCCGCAACAGGAGGGTTGGGCCCGCTGCGCCATGGGCTGGGCAATGGCTCAGCAGGGCGCGGCGCAGGATGGCGTTGCGATGATCGCCGACGGGATCGCCCGGCTCGAGGCGATGGGCAGCCGGGTGAGCCTCGGCTTCTTCTATGCCCTCCTGGCCGAAGCTCAGTCCCTGCGCAACAGCTGGGGCGCCTTCAACGAGGCGCTGGGAAGCTTCGATGTCGCCCTGTCGTTGAGCGAGGTCGAGCGCCTCTACCGGCCCTATGTCCTGACCTGTCGCGGCGAGTTGCGTGTCCGCCTTGGTCACCTGGACCTGGCCGCCGACGACTTCCGCCAGGCCACGATCGACGCCGCCGCCATGGGGGCCAGGGGCGATGAGGTTCGCGCCGCCGTGGGATTGGCCGGCGTGTTGAAGGCTCAGGGTGACGCCGCCGCCGCCGCGGCCGCGCTGGGCGGCCTCTATGGACAGTTCGGGGGCGGGTTCGACGCGAGGGATCTGAAGGCCGCCAAGGCGATCCTCGACGAGGTCGGCGGCCTCGCGGCGGCGTCCTAGGCCGGCGAGGCCAGACCTTTCAATCGGTCGAAAGCGCGCGCCAGATTCGCGTCCAGGCCTGACGTGGGATCGGCGATCCAGGCGGCCGCGGCGTAGTTGAAGGCGGCCATCCCGACCTCGGCGGCGAGCGCGGCGACGGCCGGCTCGACCCCACGTCGGCCAAGGGCGTCGGCCAAGGCCTTCGTCAGGTTGGCGATCTTGCTCAACACCCGTTCCTGAAGGGCGGGCGTCCTGGCGATCAGCGCCGCGCGAGGTCCGGAAAAGCCGCGGTTGTCGATCAGCGTCTGCTCCACCGACAGGAAAGACCACCGCAGGGCGCCCAGCGGATCCAACTCCCTCGGCGCGGCGAGGACCCCGTCGGCCAGCGTGTCGCGGAACGCCGCCTCGCCGTCGAACAGAACCTCGCGCTTGTCGGGGAAGTGGCGAAAGAAGGTGCGCTCGGTCACGCCGGCTCTGGCGGCGATCTCGGCCGTGGTGGTCGCGTCGTAGCCGCGCTCGCTGAACAGCTCCAGGGCCGCCTGCGCAAGGCGGCGGCGCGCATCGTCTCCGCTCCGTGGCATGTCGCAGTCCTAGCGCTATTGTCAGTCACTGTCTCTACGTTTATATGTCAGTGACTGACGTAAACTGCACTGGAGACAGATCATGGCCGCCGACCCCGCACGCACTGAGACCATGAGGACGCTCCGCTTCCACCAGTATGGCGAGCCAGGCGACGTCTTGCGGCTTGAGACGGCGCCTCTGCCGGCGCCGGCCGCGGACCGCATTCGCGTGCGCGTTCACGCCTGCGGCCTGAACCCGGCGGACTGGGCGCTTTGCCGCGGGCTGTTCGCCAGCGAGCTGCCGCGCGGGATCGGGCTGGATGTCTCCGGGATCGTCGACGCGGTCGGCGAGGGCGTGACGGACGTGGCGGTCGGCGACCGGGTGCTGGGGTCGGCCGACTATGGCGGTTGCGCCAGCGCCGGCGCGTCGGACCATGCGGTCCTGCAGCGCTGGGGCCTTGTCCCGCAAGCCCTGGACATGGTCGAGGCCGCCGCCCTGCCGATGGCGATCGAAACGGCGGTCCACTACCTCAACTGCCTGGACGTTCAGCGGGGACAGACCCTGCTGGTCAACGGCGGCGGAACGGTGATCGGCTTCGCCGCGGTGCAGATCGGCCTGCTGCGCGGCGCCCGGGTGATCGCCACCGCCGGCGAGACCTTCGCCGACCGACTGCGCGCGCTGGGCGCGAGCGTCACCCCCTACGGCGAGGGCATGGTTGAGCGGGTGCGCGCGCTGGCTGGCGGCGCGCCGGATCTCGTGTTCGACACCGCCCCGGTCAATCTGAAGCCGCACCATGGGTCCGGCGGCGGGGTGCTGGCCGACCTGGTCGCGATCACGGGCGGCGACGCGGGCCGGGTGATCACCTGCGTCGACTTCGCCTCGGCCGGGGCGCTTGGCGTGCGCACCGGCTTCGAGGGCGGAGGCGCGCCGGCGGCCGACGTCGTCGAGCGCCCGGACGTGCTCGGCGACTACGCCCGGCTCGCGGCCGAGGGCCGCTTCAGCGTGCCGATCGCCCGCGCCTTCGCCCTCGAGGACTGGCGCGAGGCGATGGGGATCAGCCTCTCGGGCCGCGCCCAAGGCAAGCTGGTGTTGCTGATCGACCCGTCCGCCGCCGGCTGATCCAGGCCCGCGGTCGGGGTCCTACTCGGCCGGCTGCAGGTTCGCCGCCCGCGCCGCGACGCTCTCGACATAGGCTTTGCGGGCGTCGAACTCCTTGGCGATGGTGTCGTCGGAGTCCTGCAGCGCCTGCACGTCGGTGTTGGCGAAGCCGATGATGCCCATGGTCTCGTAACCGTCGCGGATGGTTTTGCCCCACAGGCCCACGTCCTTGACGATCGGCACGATGCGGGTGAACAGCGAGGAGCGGAACATCTCCATGAAGCCGGAATCGTACATGTGCTCGGCGCATTTGACCGGGTCGAGGCCCAGCGTGCGCCATACCTCCACAGCGTCGAAGCGGTCGCGCATCAGGTAGCAGGCCTCCAGCAGGAATTCCTCGCGCTCGTCCCGCTCCTTCTGGGTCAGCTGCGGATAGTAGTCGCGCAGCGCCAGGCGGCCGAACGCGACGTGGCGGCTCTCGTCCTGCATCACATAGGCGTTGACGGCCGCGGCCAGCGGGTTCTGCGCATGGTCGCGGATCTGCTGGAAGGCGGCCAGGGCCAGGCCCTCGATCACCACCTGCATGCCCAGATAGGTCATGTCCCAGCGGCTGTCGCGCAGCACCTGATCGATCAGCTCCTGCAGCGGCGCGGTCATCGGATAGGCGACGCGGAACTTCTTGAGCAGGCGGGTGTAGCTCTCCACATGGCGCGCCTCGTCGATCACCTGGGTCGAGGCGTAGAACTTGGAGTCGATGTCGGGGACCTGGGTGACGATCTTGGCCGCGCAGATCAGCGCGCCCTGTTCGCCCTGCATGAACTGGCTGATCTGCCAGCCCTGGAAGTGGCGTCGCACGGTGGCCTTTTCCGCCCGCGACATGGACTCGTACTGGGCCATGCCGCTGATCGGCAGCATCGCCTCGGGCAGCTGTTCGGGATTGTCCTCGTCCAGCTCCTGGGTCCAGTCGATGCGGGTTTCGGCGTCCCACTGCATCTCCACGCCCTTGCGGTAGAGACCGATCATGGTCGCGCGGCCGTCGTCGTAGTCCCAGTTGAAACTGGCGTCGAAATTCTGGGGTACGGTCCAGTTCGAGCCCTCGGGCTGGATCGCATAGATGTCACGCAGCGTGGCCATGGCCATCTTCTCCGTCCTGGTTTTCTTCCCTGACGGGAGGATAGGCGCCGGTCCGAAGGGGAGTCACGGGGTATGTTGAGATTGGGAGCGCGCACGATGGCCGGCGCTGGCAAGCACCGAGGTTAGGCTGAGCACCGGCCCAACCCTGCTTCACGATCGAACGAACCATGGCACAATGGGGCCATGACCCAAGAACTGACCCTGACACCCCAGCCGATCAAAGGCTCACCCGGCTGGTTCGTGCAGATCCTGTTTCCGGACGGCCGCGAAAAACGCATCAGCCGCTTCATCACCGAGGCCGAGGCCCAGGCCTGGATCGACAACGAGTCCGACGACTGGCTGGCCGGGATGGGCGAGGGGCGGTGAGGGAGCCGCCGGAGGCCGGCGTCAGGCGGAGCGGTCGACCCTCTCAGCGATGCTCGCCGTCGCACCCGCCCACAGCGCCATCATGATGACCGGCAGGCTCACCTCAATAACCAACAGCGCCGTGAACAGCGGATGCGGCGCACCAAGCGATAGGCGCGAGAGCAGGCGTCCGACGCCGCCAGCGAAGAAGATCGCCGCAAGCCAGGGAACCTGCGGGAGCCGCGTTTTCAGGCTCATCCCTGTCCGTAGGACAACGACGCCAAAGGCGCCCCATAGCGCGGCATAGAACCTCAGTTCGCTATCCATGGTCGCCGGCCATGCGCCAGTCGCAGGTCCGCGCCAGCCGGAAACAAGGTCAAACAGACTCTCGGCCCAAGCGCCAGTGAACCCCGCGCCGAAGCAGAAGATCGAGAGCGCGATCGCCACCGCCGAGACGCCGAGCACCAGCAGGCAGATGCGAAGGGCGTTCAGCATGTCCCGGTCTCCCCGCCCTTTCTCCCTGCGACAGTGAGTATCAAGAAACGAACGCGCGCAAGATTCGAGGACTCGCGGGCGTCAATTCCCTATCGCCAGGACGCCGCCGACTGCAGGGTCTCAGTGCTCCAGGCGCGCACCCATGAAGTCGCGGAAGTTGGCGCCATAGAACTTCGTCCGCGCCGCTTCACCCACGCCGTCCATGGTTCTTTCGAACCGGCCGATGGGATCGTCGGTGCCTTCGTGGTGCGGATAGTCGGACGCGAACATCAGCAGATCCTCGATTCCGGCGCCGATCATCCAGCCGATGTCCTCGCCGGCGAAGGGCGTCACCTTGATCTGCCGCCGAACGTAGTCGGACGGCTGCAGCTTCAAGGCCGACAGGTCCTGCAGCCGCCGAAAGGCGCGGAACGACTGGTCCAGCTGCTTCATCCAGGAGACCATCCAGGAAGCGCCCAGTTCGACCACGCCGATGCGTAGGCCTGGGAAGCGCTCGAGCACCCCGTCGAAGATCATCGCGGCCAGGAACAGCTCCGCATTGTACTGAATGCTCATGTAGCTGAGCGCATCGCGCGGCGCGTCGCCGTCCTGGTGCGGCGGCAGGGTGCGGGCGTTGTTGTAGAAGGAGGCCGGGACGGGGTTGTAGGCGCCGCCGTTGACCCCGACGTGCAGGGTGATCACAA